>Ga0268298_10004331_pt1 | contig 13920 bp, 14 predicted proteins | sample WWTPWeurt_MetaG_FD_194462 | JGI IMG/M metagenome (GOLD analysis project Ga0268298, IMG submission 194462) | Activated sludge microbial communities from WWTP in Nijmegen, Gelderland, Netherland - WWTP Weurt | ecosystem: Engineered > WWTP > Aerobic digester > Activated sludge | place... | reverse complement strand
CGCGCGGGGTGGGCACTACCATGATCAGTTCGCCGACGCCCGCCACCTTGGCCGGCAGCGCATTCATCAGCACCGAACTCGGATAGGCCGCCTTGCCGCCCGGCACATACAGGCCGACCCGGTCCAGCGCCGTAACCTTCTGGCCGAGCCGCGTGCCGTCGGCTTCGGTGAAGCTCCACGATTCGAGCTTCTGCCGCTCGTGATACGAAGTGACGCGCTGGGCGGCTGCTTCGAGCGCGGCGCGCTGGGCGGCCGGGAGCCTGTCCAGCGCATGCCTCAGCTCGCTGCGGGGCAGTTCGAGTTCGACCATGCTGCCGGCATCGAGATGATCGAAGCGGCGCGTGTAATCGAGCACCGCGGCATCGCCCGCGGAGCGCACGCGCTTGAGGATTTCGCTGACCGTGAGTTCGATGGCATCGTCGGTCGAGTGATCGAAGTGCAGCAAGGCATCGAGCGTCGCCGCAAAACCGGAGTCGGCGCTGGTGAGATGGCGAATCACTTGATTGCGCCCTCGATCGCCGCAATGACGGGCTGCAACAGCTCACGCTTCATTTTCAGCGCCGCCTGATTGAAGATCAACCGCGAGGAAATGCCCATGATCTCCTCGACCTCGACCAGATTGTTGGCCTTCAGCGTCGCGCCGCTTGAAACCAGGTCGACGATCGCTTCGGCCAATCCCGCCAGCGGCGCCAGTTCCATCGAACCATAGAGCTTGATCAGATCGACATGCACGCCCTTGGCGGCAAAGTGCTCGCGGGCGACCGTGATGTACTTGGTGGCAATGCGCAGGCGGGCGCCTTGCCGGACCGCCGCGGCGTAGTCGAAGCCGGCCGGCGCCGCCACGCACATCCGGCATCTGGCGATCTTCAGGTCGAGCGGCTGGTAGAGGCCGGCACCGCCATGCTCGAGCAGCACATCCTTGCCGGCAATGCCCATGTCCGCCGCTCCGTATTGCACGTAGGTCGGCACATCCGAAGCGCGCACGATGACGACGCGCACGTCGGCGCGACTGGTGGCGATGATCAGCTTGCGCGACTTCTCCGGATCCTCGGCCGGCACGATGCCTGCCGCCGCCAGCAGCGGCAGGGTTTCCTCGAAAATGCGGCCCTTGGACAGGGCGATCGTGATTCCGCTCATGGGCTCATTTTACCCGTCGAATGTCGGCGCCCAAAGCCGCCAGCTTTTTCTCCAGCCCTTCGTAGCCGCGATCGAGATGATAGATGCGCTCGATCAGCGTCTCGCCCTGCGCCACCAGACCGGCGATGACCAGGCTGGCCGAGGCGCGCAGATCGGTCGCCATCACCGTGGCGCCGTCGAGTTTCGGCCGGCCGGTGACGAAGGCCGTGTTGCCGTCGATCTTGATGTCGGCACCGAGGCGGATCAGTTCCACGGCATGCATGAAGCGGTTTTCGAAAATCGTTTCACGCATCACGGCGGTACCTTCGGCGACCGCGTTGATGGCCATGAACTGGGCCTGCATGTCGGTGGGAAATGCCGGGTAGGGCGCCGTGCGGATGCTCACGGCAGTCAACCGTGGCGGCGCCTTGAGGCGGATCGCGTCGCGCTCGGCGACGATCTCGCAGCCTGTGTCCATCAGCTTGTCGAGGACGGCATCGAGCGACGTGGCCGAGGCACCCGTCAGCCGCACCTCGCCGCCGGTCGCGGCGGCGGCGCACAGATAGGTGCCGGTCTCGATGCGATCGGGCATGATGCGATGCGTGGCGCCGTGCAGCGCATCGACCCCCTGGATGCGGATCACGTCGCCGCCCGCGCCGGAAATGCGCGCGCCCATGGCGACCAGGCAATTGGCGAGATCGACCACTTCCGGCTCGCGCGCCGCGTTCTCGATCACGGTTTCGCCCTGCGCCAGGCAGGCCGCCATCATCAGGTTCTCGGTACCGGTCACGGTCACCATGTCGGTGAACAATCGCGCGCCCTTCAGCCGTGCTGCACGGGCATGGACATAACCATGCTCGACGGAAATTTCTGCACCCATCGCGGTCAGGCCCTTGATGTGCTGGTCCACCGGCCGCGCACCGATGGCGCAACCGCCGGGCAGCGAAACCCTGGCTTCGCCCGCACGGGCCACCAGCGGCCCGAGCACCAGGATCGAGGCGCGCATGGTCTTGACCATTTCGTAGGGTGCCACGGCATTGTTCAGGCCCGATGCGTCCAGGGTCACCGTATCGCCGGCGCCTACTTTTGAGGTTTCCCGCGTGACCTTGACGCCCATCTGCGCCAGCAGCTTCAGCATGGTGCCGATGTCGTTGAGCTGCGGCACATTGGTGAAGGTCACCGGCTCCTTCGTCAGCAGCGCCGCGCACAGCAGCGGCAGGGCGGCGTTCTTCGCGCCCGAAATCGCCACCTCGCCCGAAAGCGGGATGCCTCCCGCGATCAGCAGTTTATCCATTGGCTTTCCATTCCTCGGGGGTCAGGGTCTGCATCGACAGCGCGTGCAGTTCGCCGGTATCGAAGCGCGCCTTGAGGATGGTATTGATGCGCTGCTGGCGCTTGACGCGATTCAGCCCGGCAAACTCGCCGCTGACGATGACGGCGGCAAAGTGGTGGCCGTCGCCTTCGACGGAGAGGTGCGTGCAGGGCAGGCCGGCGGCGATCCACGATTCGATTTGTTTCGGATCCAGCATGTGTTGCTCCTCAGGCGCGCAGCTTGTAGCCACGCTTCAGCAGATTCAATGTAAACACGGTCAGCAGCACAAGGCAGCCACCGACCACGGCCAGGCTCAACCACGGCGAGGCATCGGAGACGCCGAAGAAGCCGTGGCGAAAGCCGTCGATCATATAAAAAACCGGGTTCCAGCGGGAAAGCTCCTGCCAGAAGGGCGGCAGTGATTTGATCGAGTAGAACACGCCGGAAAGGAAAGTCAGCGGCATGATCAGGAAGTTCTGGAAGGCGGCGAGCTGGTCGAATTTGTCGGCCCAGATGCCGGCGATCACGCCGAGGCTGCCTAGGATCGCCCCGCCCATCAGGGCAAATGCCAGAATCCACGCCGGTTCGGCAAAGCCCAGGGGCGCAAACCAGAAGGTCGCCAGCAGGACGCCCGCCCCCACGACGATGCCCCGCACCACCGACGCCAGAACATAGGCAAGGAAGAATTCGAAATAGGAAATCGGTGGCAGCAGCACGAAGACGATGTTGCCGGTGACCTTGGACTGGATCAGGGACGACGAGGAATTGGCAAAGGCGTTCTGCAGCACCGACATCATGACCAGTCCGGGAATCAGGAAGGCGGTATAGGCGATACCGTGGATCCTGACGTGCCCTTCCAGCACATGGGAAAAGATCAGCAGGTAGAGCAGCGAGGTCAGCACCGGCGCCGCAACGGTCTGCGAGGCGACCTTCCAGAAGCGCAGCACCTCCTTGTAGAACAGGGTGGAAAACCCGTGAGCCATGTCAGTTCGCCGGCGTCTCGGCCTGGCCCTGCATGACGCGGATGAAGACTTCTTCCAGGTCGGGCTTGCCGATCTCGAGATCGTCGATCCGGCAGCCCGCCGCACGGATTTTCGCCAGCAGCGGCTCGACCTCGGTGAAGTCATCGAAGGGGAAGGACCACCAGCCGCCGCTTTGCGCAGCGCCGCTCGCCAGGTCCGCCGGCATCTCGCCACGACTGCGCAAACGCAGGGTGTGGGACGAGAAGCGCAGCAGCAGCCTGGCGGTGGTATCCAGCGCGACGACGCGACCGGCCTGCAGCATCGCGATCCGGCCGCACAGGCTCTCGGCTTCGTCGAGGTAATGCGTGGTCAGCACGATGGTATGTCCGGCTTCGTTCAGGCGCCGGATGAAAGCCCACAAGGTCTGACGTAGTTCGACGTCAACGCCGGCCGTCGGTTCATCGAGCACGATCACCGGTGGACGGTGCACCAGTGCCTGGGCCACCAGTACCCGACGCTTCATGCCGCCCGACAGCATGCGCATGTTGGCGTTGGCCTTGGACGTCAGCCCCAGGTTCTCGAGTATCTCGTCTATCCACGCATCGTTGTCGCCAATGCCGAAGTACCCCGACTGAATCTTGAGGGATTCACGGACCGTGAAGAAGGGATCGAACACCAGTTCCTGCGGTACCACCCCGAGGTGACGGCGCGCGGCACGATAATCCGCCTGGACATCGTGGCCCATGACGCAAAGACTTCCGGAATCGGCGCGCACCAGCCCGGCGAGGGCGGAAATCAGGGTAGTCTTGCCGGCGCCGTTGGGGCCGAGCAGGCCGAAAAATTCCCCCGCGGCGACCTCGAGGTCGACCCTGTCCAGTGCCTGCGTGCTGCCAAAACACTTGGAGACCTGCTGAATGCGGATCGCAGCGGACATGGCGCCAACCCGAAGGTCGCGGTCAGAGCTTGTGCTGCGGGAGAAGATCTGCAACGCCGTAGACGGCGGCGAGGCTCACCAGATTCTGCGGCAGGTTGAGGAGGCGGATCGATTTGCCTGCGGCCATGGCCGCTCGCGTCCAGCCGAAAACCACGGCCAGGCCGGAGGAATCCATTTCGGTCACTGCAGCAAGATCGAATTTCGAGGCGTTGCCGGCGATGGCGGCTTCCCCCGCGGCAAGCAGGGCTGTGGCGTCAGCCAGGGTCATCGGTCCCGAGACTTCGACGCAATCATCTGTAATACGGATCATCTGGCGCGGCCGGCTTGAGCAGGAGCCTGTAGTTGCCGGGCAAAGGGCTTCATTTCTTTACCGAGGCCGCTTCGCCGGACTTGTTCTTTGCCTGCAACGATTTGATCAGCCCGTCGATGCCGTTGTTCCTCACTTCGGCAGCAAAGGATTCGCGGTAATTGGTGACGATGCTGATGCCGCCGACCTCGATGTCGTAAACCTTCCACCCGGTTGGCGACTTTTCGAGCCAGTAATCCAGTTCGATGTTCTTGCCGGCGCCCGACTGCCTGATTTCGGTGCGGACCCGGACATCGGTCTCCCCGGCCTTGAGCGTGAAGGGTTTGTAATGCACGGTCTGATTCTTGTACTCGGTCAACGCCTTGGCATAGGTGCGCACCAGCAGGGTGTGGAACTCGTCGGTCAGGGTCTTCTGCTGTGCCGGCGTGGCCTGCCGCCAGTCGCGCGCCATCGCCAGTTGGGTCATGCGCGTGAAATTGAAATTCGGCAGCACCTTGGCCTCGACCAGGTCGATGGCCTTTTTGGTGTTGCCGGACTGGATGTCCTTGTCCTTGCGGACAATTTCGAGCACCTCTTCCGTGGTGGTCTTGACCAGTGCATCGGGCGCGACTTCCTGAGCCAGGACAGTAGAGGAGATCAGCAGGCCGCTGAAAAATGCGAGCAGGAATTTCATTGGGGGTTTCCTGAGATTTCTGTGAATCGGGGCAACACGCCCGGCTATTTTGCTGCTGCCGGTTCGGTACGGGCCACCAGGACGGGGGGGGCAGTTGCGGCAGCTTCCACGCCGGCGCGCGGCTGGACCGCATCCGCTTCGGCCCTGACGGGACGCTCCACCTGGTCAGCATCCGCCTCGGGCTCACGCGGCGCATTGCCATCGTGGATGAGGTTGCGGCGACGCTGCAGATAGCCATCCCGGATGTAGGAATACTTGTCCAGCGCGGCTTCCTCGACCACCTTGTCGGCCGGCAACAGGTTGGCGCGGTCGTTCACCGCACGCAGGACGAGCAAGACGTCGCGCCCGTCACCCGCGCCGAGATGGGTCAGCGGGTCGGCGGCAACGTCGAGCACGAGGCCCACGGTATCACGTGCGGTGCGCGGGCCGAAGACGGGGATCACCACATAGGCGCCACTGCCGACACCCCAGCGGCCGAAGGTCTGGCCGAAATCCTCGTCATGCTTTTCCAGCCCGATGTCCGAGGCGATATCGAAGGTGCCGAGTATGCCGATCGTGGAATTGATCACTACCCGGCCCAGATCGCTGATCGCCTGCGAGCCCTTGCCCTGCAGCAGATTGTTCACGCCGATGAGGAGATCTTCGATATTGCTGAAGAAATTGGTGACGCCGGTTCTGACCGGGGACGGCAGCACCGCCTCGTAACCGGTCGCGACCGGCTTGACGATGGCGGAATCAAGTCCCTCGTTGAAGGCGAACATGGCCCTGTTGAAGCCCTCGATCGGATCCTTGGGATTTCCCGACGTTGCGCAGCCGGCCAGCAAGCCGGCTGCGGCGAAAGCCAGGGAGAGGGATTTGATGCGGGCCGGCAGCATGGTCTTCATTCTTTTATCAGGCACCCGTTGATTACTTCTTGTTTCCGCCATCTTCCTCGGCGGCCTTGTTGAACATGAACTGGCTGATCAGCTTTTCCAGAACTACTGCCGACTGGGTCTTCTTGATCGTGTCACCACCCTTGAGCATGGCTGTATCTCCACCCACCTCAAGACCTATGTACTGCTCGCCGAGCAAGCCCGACGTATTGATAGTCGCGAAGGTGTCGCGCGGAAACTTGTAGCGGGCATCCACCTGGATGGTTACCACCCCGAGATAAGCCTCCGGGTCGAAACGAATCTCCGTCACCCGCCCGACCACGACGCCGGCGCTCTTGACCGCGCCACGCACCTTCAGGCCACCGATGTTATCAAATTTCGCGTAGATAGGATAAGTTTCCCCGCTACTTGATGAGGCAAGGTTGCCCACCTTGAGGGCCAGAAACAACAGTGCGCCCAGTCCGACGGCAACGAAAAATCCGACCCAGAGGTCAAGTGTAGTACGGCTCATGTCATGTCCCTGTAAACATGAAGGCGGTGAGTATGAAGTCGGCGGCCAGGATGGCCAGCGACGATGTTACAACGGTACGGGTGGTCGCCCCGGAAACCCCTTCCGCGGTCGGCACGGCGTCGTAGCCCTCGAAAACCGCGACCCAGCTGACGATGATGCCGAACACGAAACTCTTGATCACGCCGTTGAGGACGTCCTGCCGGAAATCGACCGAGGCCTGCATTTGCGCCCAGAACGAGCCTTCATCGACCCCGATCAACTGCACGCCGATCAGATAACCGCCAAAAACTCCCATCGCGGAAAACAGTGCAGCCAAGAGGGGCATCGAAATCACGCCGCCCCAGAAGCGCGGCGCGACGACGCGGGCGATCGGATCGACCGCCATCATTTCCATGGCGGAAAGCTGCTCGGTGGCCTTCATCATGCCGATTTCCGCGGTAATCGCCGAGCCGGCGCGGCTGGCAAACAGCAGTGCCGCGACCACGGGCCCCAGTTCGCGCACCAGCGACAAGGCCACAAGCACCCCCAGCGCCTCGGTCGAACCGTAGCGCGCCAGCGTGTCATAACCCTGCAAACCGAGAACCATGCCGACAAACAGGCCGGAAACCAGGATGATGATCAGGCTCAGGACGCCCGTGAAGTAGATCTCGCGTATCGTCAGGTGCAGGCGCCGCAAGGACGTGCCCGAATGCAGCAGCATCGCCAGAAAGAAGCGGCTGGCAAAACCCAGGCGCCAGATGCGCGAGTTGAACTGGGCGCCCAGTTGGCGCAGCACTCTTGTCAGGCCGTTATCCACGTCGCGCCGCTCTTTCCATCAGTTCTTCCCCATAGGGCCGGGCCGGATACTGGAACGGTACCGGACCGTCGGCCTCCCCCCAGATGAATTGATGCACATAGGGTACGGTCGAGTGCTTCATTTCTTCGGCCGTGCCTTCGGCAACGATCTTTCCTTCGGAGACGAAGTAAACGTAGTCGACGATCTTCAAGGATTCCTGAACGTCATGGGTCACCACGATGGAACTGGCGCCCAGGGCATCGGTCAGCTTGCGAATCAATTCGCCGACGATGGACAGCGAAATCGGGTCGAGGCCGGCGAAAGGCTCGTCGTACATGATCAGCATCGGATCCAGGGCGATCGCCCGCGCCAGCGCCACCCGCCGCGCCATGCCGCCGGAGAGTTCGGTCGGCATCAGGCTGTGGGCGCCGCGCAACCCCACCGCGTGCAGTTTCATGAACACCAGGTCGCGGATCATGGTCTCCGGCAGATCCGTATGCTCGCGCATCTGGAAAGCAATGTTGTCAAAAACCGACATGTCGGTGAAAAGGGCCCCGAACTGGAACAACATGCCCATGCGGCGCCGCAGGGCATACAGACCATCCGAGTCGAGTTCATGCACCACCTGCCCGGCCACCCTCACTTCTCCCGAGGTCGGCTTCAACTGGCCGCCGATGAGGCGCAGGGTAGTGGTCTTGCCGCAGCCCGAAATCCCCATCACCGCAACCACCTTGCCGCGCGGAATCGTCATGTTGATTCCGGTGAGAACCGGCCGGCTGTCGTAAGTGAAGTTCAGATCGCGGATTTCGACGAGGGATTCGTGGGACATGTTAACGCCGGAATACCCGGCCAAATTCACAGCCGGCGATTCTAGCAGAACGGAACTTGCCATAAATCCCCGGAATCGCCCAAGCAACGGGGCAAACGCCGTCGACCGGGGAAATTTGCCGCCGCACGATTCGGCTATGATGCTGCGGTCAAACCATCTCATTCAGACCACGCCAAGTCCTTGACCCAGTCCCCAGGCAAAACCGAGCTTCTGATTGTCGACGACGATCCCCTGATCGCCGACAGCCTGCGCTATTTTCTCGGCCGTGACTACGAGGTGGCCACCGCTCCGACGCGGATGGAAGCGGTCGGGCTGCTGCGCGACAGGAAGCATGCGCCGGCCCTGGCACTGATTGATCTCGGCCTGCCGCCGACGCCGCACCGTCCCGACGAAGGCTTCGCCCTGATCGCGGACATCCTCGCCCATGCTCCGGAAACCCGAATCGTCGTCCTTTCGGGCCAAAGCGACGAACTCAACGCTCGCCACGCGCGGGCGCTCGGAGCGACCGAATTCGTCGCCAAACCCGCCGATCCGGAATATCTGCGCAAACTCATCCGCCGGGTGTTGTCTTTTAGAGACACATCCACGGAGATCGATGATGGCCTGATCGGCGAAAGCGCACCGATGCAAAAATTGCGCGCCCAGCTCAGGCAATTTGCGGCATCGCCGTTTCCGGTTCTGATCGAAGGCGAATCGGGCAGCGGCAAGGAACTGGCGGCTGCCGCCCTGCATCGCCTGTCGGAGCGTGCAGCCAAGCCCTATCTGGCATTGAACTGCGCGGCCATTTCCCCCAGTCTGGTCGAAGCGACCCTGTTCGGCCACAGCAAAGGGGCATTCACGGGCGCCAGCGGCTCGCGTGCCGGCTATTTCGAAGACGCTTCCGACGGCACGCTGTTTCTGGATGAAATCGGCGAATTGCCGCTCGACCTTCAGCCGAAACTGTTGCGCGTACTCGAGAACGGCGAGTTCCAGCGCATCGGCGAAACCCAGGCACGACATTCCTCGGCCCGGATCATTGCCGCCACCAACCGCGACTTGAAGAAGGAGGTCCGCGAAGGGCGTTTTCGCGCCGACCTCTACCACCGGCTCTCGGTATTCACGATCGCCATACCGGCCCTGCGCGAGCTCGGCAACGACAGCATCCGCCTGCTCGAACACTTCCGCGCGGTCTATGCGGCACAGGCCAGCCTGCCACCCTTCCGGCTCGGCGCGACCGCCGCCGAACGCCTGCTCGCCTACGGATTCCCCGGCAATGTCCGCGAACTGCGCAATATAGCGATCCGCCTGACGACCAAATTTGCAGGCCAGGAAGTCGGCGTCGACGAACTGGAAGCCGAACTCGATCCGGGGAATGCGTCGCAGCCGGCCGGCGCCCTGCCGGTACCGGCTTCCGCAAGTCGGGCAGAACTTGTCGCGATTGCGCTCGGCGACATACAAAGCCGCCGTGATTTCAACCTCGATGCCACGCTGCGGCTGTGGGAGGAAGCCTACATCGAAGCCGCGCAGCAGCTTGCCCACGACAACATGAGCCAGGCGGCGCGGTTGCTCGGCGTGAATCGCACAACCCTTTACAATCGCATCGACATGCTGGAGCGCGTGACCAGCGCACCAAACCGCACGCAGCGACCGGACTGAACGACCATGTACCTGGAGCACTTCGGCCTCAACGAACCGCCCTTCCGCATCACGCCCCATACCGACTTCTTCTTCGAGGGAGCCAATCGCGGCGCAACCCTCGACGCCCTCGTCTACGCCATCACCCACGACGAAGGCATCGTCAAGGTCAGCGGCGAGGTCGGCAGCGGCAAAACCATGCTCTGCCGCGTATTGATGGAACGCCTGCCCGATAGAGTCACCATCATCTACCTGGCCAACCCGTCCCTCTCGCGCGACGACATCCTCTACGCCATCGCCGACGAGTTGCGCCTGGACATACCCGACAATGCCCGTTCCTCGGTCGTCATGCGCGCCTTGCACGACCACCTGATCAAGTCCTATGGTGAAGGCCGGCAGGTGGTGGTCCTGATCGACGAAGCCCACGCCATGCCGACCGAAACGCTCGAGGAAATCCGCCTGCTGTCGAACCTCGAAACCAACCACAGCAAGCTGCTGCAACTGGTGCTCTTCGGCCAGCCCGAGCTGAACGACATCCTCGCCCGTCCCGACATGCGCCAATTGAAGGAGCGCATCACCCACAATTTCGGCCTGGAGCCGCTGGTCCGCGAAGACATCAGCCACTACCTCGATTTCCGCATGCGCGCCGCCGGCTATCGCGGCCCCAGCATATTCGCTCCGCCTGCGCTGAAGCTGATCGAGCAGAGTTCCCTGGGCCTCACCCGTCGCATCAACATCCTCGCCGACAAGGCCCTGCTCGCGGCCTTTTCAGCGGGCAGCCACCAGATCGGCACCAAGGAAACGCAGGCTGCGATCCGCGACTGCGAATTCAGCGACGCCACCTATGGCGGCGGCAGGGCGAGAGGGCGGACCCGGAGCCTCTGGATCGTCATCGCACTCACCATCCTCATCCTCGCTGGCGCTACCTGGCTGATCCTGTCGCGCACGGAAACCGGCGTTCCGGCAATGCCGGCTGCTGCACCGGCGGCACCTGCCAGTGCAGCCACAGCCACGCCTCCTGCCGGTGCCGAACCCGCTGCACCGACCACAACCAGCGGGCCGCCAGCGTCCCCACAGCCAAATGCCGCACCACCCGCTGCGGCAGAAGGTACGCCACCTGGATCGCCACCTGCGACTCCCCCACTCGCCTCATTGCCGCCCGCGGCAATCCCGACGACCACCCCACAGCCGTCCGGCAGCGCGCCCAACCCCGTGGCCTCGCCACCAGCCAACCCATCAGCGGTTGCCGCGGGTTCCGCGTCCGCGCCGGTTGCTGCAATTGCGCCGACACCCGGCGCAAAGGCGGAAGTCAACCTTGCTGCGCCGCCGCCGAAACAAGTAAAGCCAAAATTCGGGCCACTCACCCGCGAACGTCTCGAAGCCGGTCAGATTTGGCTGCAACAACTGCCTGATGATCACTGGTTCATCCAGGTATTCGCCACCGACGCCAGCCAGCATGCCGAAGTCGAAACCTTGCTGCGTCGCTTGTCATCCGGCAAGCCTGAAATGAACGACATTCACGTCTATTATTCCGAACTCAGCGGCAGGCCGCGCCTGGGAGTGACGTATGGAAGCTATCCGACGAGGGCAGCAGCGGCTGCCGACATTCGCGAGCTGCCGAAGCCATTGCGGGCGAACAAACCCTACCCGCGCAAAGTTGCGCGACTTCGCTGACGCCAGCGTGACCCTCGGAACTGAACAAGCTCAGTCCATCAAATCATTGACTTGCATCGAAAACATAATGTGTTATGCTAATTTCAATGTGCCCATCAGATCGGGGATTCGTTTGCGCCCATTAATGATTTCGCCATTCGCTCCGGCACTGGCCGCCGGCTTGATGCTGACGGCGTGCGGCGGCATTCCGACGCAACCGCCATCGGCAGGACACATCCGCGCGGAAGGAGTCGCCGCCGCGAACCCCGATATCCCGCCGCCGGTCGCCAATACAGTGACCTTGCCGCGCCCGAAAGCGGCGGCAAAAACCGAGTCCTACTCGGTATCGGTGCGCAATATCCCCGTACAAGACCTTCTGTTTGCGCTTGCCCGCGACGCCAAACTCAACGTTGACATCCATCCCGGAATCAATGGCGTGGTGACCATCAATGCCATCGATCAGACGTTGCAGCAGATTCTGTCCCGCATTTCCAAGCAGATCGACATGCGCTGGGAAATCGATGGCCCGAATCTGATCGTGATGACCGACACCCCCTTCCTGCGAAACTACACGATCGACTACGTCAATATGTCGCGCGATGTGAGCGGCACCAACTCGATCAACACGTCAGTTGCATCCACCAGTTCCGGTGTCGGCGGCGGCGGTTCGTCAGGTGGCGGCAACAACTCCACTACGTCCGTTACGAGCAAAGCCAAGAACGAGTTCTGGCTGTCGCTGGAAAAGAACCTGAAAGAAATCCTGCGCGAGACGGACAAGGTCCTGCCGGAAGGCTCCAGTGAAACCGTCATCGAGCGCTCGGACCAGCAGGCCACCACGGGTTCAGGAGCCCAAGGCGCCCAGTCTGCCGGCAGGGCTGCCACGACCAGCCTTGCTGGCAGTCCCAATAGCGCCAGTCTGCAACAACAGGGGACTACGGTGGTCAAACGCACCACGTTCCGCGAGGCGGCGTCGATCATCGTAAACCCTGACGCCGGTGTCGTCGTGGTTCGCGCCACATCAAGGCAGCACGAGAAAGTCCAGGAATACCTCGACATGATCCTCACCAGCGCACGGCGCCAAGTAGTTATCGAGGCCACCATCGCCGAAGTCAGCCTGAAGGACGAATATCAACAAGGCATCCAGTGGTCGAGTTTGCGTTCACTTCGTCCCGGGCCACCGTCCGCCGGTTGGTCGATGGTCCAGAGAACCGGCGGTGGCGTCGCTACTCTGCCGGCTCCCGGAAGCGATGTGGTTCGGGGAGCCCTGCCTTTCCTGCTGAACTATGTGTCTCCGGGGCTGGGCATTGTCGCCACCCTGTCGCTGCTGGAAACCTTCGGCAACGTCAAGGTCCTGTCCAGCCCGAAAATGAGCGTGCTCAACAACCAGACGGCCATGCTCAAGGTGGTCGACAACGTGGTTTATTTCAACATCAAGACCGACTCTGCCGTGGTAACGGGCAACACCACCATTCCGCCAGTCCAGACCGCCACCGCGCAAACGGTTGCAGTGGGCCTGGTCATGAGCGTCACACCCCAGGTCAGCGAGAACGGATCCATCCTGCTGAACGTAAGGCCATCCATCTCGCGGGTATTGCGCTACATAGAAGACCCAATAACGCCATTGAATAAAGTACCCGAGATCCAGACCCGCGAAATGGAGTCCATGCTCCGGCTCACCGACGGTGAAATCGCCGTCATGGGCGGACTTATGGAAGACGAACTCAACAACAGTACCGACACCGTGCCGGGAATTTCGCGTTTCCCCGGGCTAGGACTGCTTTTCAATTCCCACAACGACAAGACCAAAAAAACCGAGCTCGTCATCCTGCTCAAGCCCACAGTCATTCGCGATCCGAGCATCAATGGCGATTACCGCAGCTTCCGTGACCAGTTGCCTGCCAAGAATTTCTTCGGCAACAATCCGGGGCCCGAAAAACTGAATTTATTCGGACCCTCGGGAGCGGCTCCGCAATGAGCCTGCTGATGGACGCCCTGAAAAAGGCCGAACTGGCCAAGCGTCAGGGGCAAGGAGAAACTGCGGGCGATGCAAGCGGGCAGGACGCCACGGCAGGACTGATGCTGGAACCGATGGCCGACTCGAGTCCGCCTGCATCCGGTTCGGCAGAAAATCTGTCGCCCGAGGCCCTCGCGTCACGCCTTGAAGAGATCGATACCCAGTTTCTGGCCGAGGCCAGGGAGGCAGCCGCCGCGCGGCTGAAAGCACAGGCATCGGCACCATCCCCGGCGGCGATAGAATCATCCACCGAACAGGCGGCAACCAACAGATCGGCCCGCACACCCGGTGCCCAGGAAGCCCGACGTCCGCAAACGGAATCGGCGGCCCCACAAGACCGATCCGCGG
>Ga0268298_10004330_pt1 | contig 13927 bp, 3 predicted proteins | sample WWTPWeurt_MetaG_FD_194462 | JGI IMG/M metagenome (GOLD analysis project Ga0268298, IMG submission 194462) | Activated sludge microbial communities from WWTP in Nijmegen, Gelderland, Netherland - WWTP Weurt | ecosystem: Engineered > WWTP > Aerobic digester > Activated sludge | place: Netherlands... | reverse complement strand
TGATCCATGGTCGGCAAAGGCTTTCATGTTGGCATCGCGCAAATGCGGATTCTCGCTGAGAAGCAGATGCACTTTTAGAAGAGCAGTCAGCCCCTTTTCGGGTAGATTGGCAAAGTTTACGGAGAGGCTGTCCCTTGCTTCAATCATCGAAAGATAACTGTCCCCGGACAGTTCCGGATTTCTTTTGAGATGAGGATTGAGTGTAAAAGCTTCCACCACCTTTGCTTTTCCAAGGCTGGTATTCTCCGGCAGGATGCCTGGAAACTCCCTGGTCGGAAGGAAGGAAAGCGGAGCATTTTCCTGAGCGGGCGTATGACCCGGCAGGCGTTGCGGTTTCTGATGTTTCAGGTCTTCCAGGTAGACATCGTAAGCTATATCGTGCGCAGCCAGTTTTTGAACGAAACCTTTGTCCGGGGCTCTGTCTTTGTCCACGGCTCGGCTGTCGTTGCCTTCGGCATTTCCCGTTTTTGCTTCTCTCGGCTTTCTTAGTTGTTGTTGTTCTCTCAGTTCCTTGGCCGAAGTCGTAACTTGATCCAGGTTTTTGAAGACCTCCGACATAAAAGTTCTTCGTGCCCTTTCATCGTCTTTGTTTGCCTGGCGGGCCTTTTCCTCCAGCAGTTCAAAGAAACGGCGTTCCGTGGCATCGGCTGCCCGGCTAAGGTTTGACAGAGGCTTGCCTTTGTTCTGTCTTAGTTCGTAATAGACGTCGATTAAAGCGTCAATTTCCTCTGCCCCGACCAGGCTCTTAATCGAATCTGCCACTTTCCTGAGCGATTCTGGCGCCGCATTGCCTCTTAGCAGGCGGTAGTTGCGTATGCCCAGTAGCTCTTCGCCTAGATCATCCAGAAATCTTTCCGGTTTGACCCATTCATTGCGGCGGGCCTTAACCTCCGTGCTGCCGATGCTGAAGCCGAAGGCCAGATTCTCCTCCCCCGGCCCGTTGCGCGGCAAGGGGACGGACTTTTCCGGACTGAGCAGGTCCGCTGGCAGCCCCGCCATATCTGAATGAGAGCCGCTGTTTTTCTGCCCGTAGCTTTCCAGAATGTTGACTGCTCTCTCATAGCTTTCTTTGCTGGTGGCCGTGATATAAAACCCGCCGCCGCCGGGATGACTGAGAAAGCAGTCGGCCGGTAGAAGTGCTCTCAGATATTGACCGGCATGTTGGATGAGAGCATCGCCGGCGGTGTGTCCTTCTTTGTCGTTAATATGCTTGAGGTTGTCGAGGTCGGCCTGAAGCAACCAGAAGCTGTCCGGTTTCTTTCCTTGTAGAGAGTTTTCTTCGGTCAGCGTTCCCAGCCTGACTATTTCCTCATTCAGTCTTTCCCTACCGACTGCACCGCTTTGTATATTGCGCCAGAGTTTGTCGGAGTAAAACTTGTTTTCCAGGTAAATTCTTTGCCCAGATTCATCCAGGGCTTCGAAATTATTCTTTTCTTGCCGGATCTTCAGAAACTCAAGTTCTACGTCCTTTTCTGGCATACCATCCAGCCTGCTAAATGTGGCTTCGAGCGATTTCCTACTTAAGACTTCGTCGATTGGAACCGAGTTTTCAGCAAGTAGTAACTCTTTAACTTCGTCGTTTAGTGCTTTTCTCAGTTGCAAGCGTTGCTCGGCGGAAGCGTGAACGTATTGCTCCAGAGTCTGCAGATCGGCCTCTGATGAAGTGTACTTACTCTTCAGTTGAGAGAGGGAAGGTAGTTCATCGGCATGCCCGTGGGATGGCAATGGTTTCTTGGCTTGATAGTCCGGTTGGTAGCCCTCGGGCTTCACTGTTTCCGCCGCCTCCTTGAGTCGGTGGCCTTCCCCGTCCAAAACGGGTGCGGTAGCAGCTTCAGACTTATGCTTCTGCAAGGCTTTTAGATAGTTCATCAGATCATCGGCCCTGTGAATTACCGAGTCCGGTCTTTCTCCCTCCCTTCTGCGCACCGCCCCTATGGCCGGGTAGACTATCAGATCGGTGAGAACACCGGTGTTATCTACAGCGTCAGCAGATTCGAAAAGCCTCATGCCGTATCGGGGGTTGCCGGCTAGTCTGGCTTCCGGGTCGTTCTTGCGGCAAGCCAGGCGCACCTGTGACAGTTTTTCTACAATTGCCTTCACTTCCGCTTCGCTGCGGGAAGAGTCCAGGGCCAGCACGATTTCATCTCCGCCTGGTCTGGACATGAGTTCGTGTTCTTGCACGGCGGCAATTTGAGACATGTGTCTGGTTAATAGCTGTAGGGCTCTATCGGCTCCTTCAACACCGATCCAATTGTTGGCATCTTTAAAATGCCGAATGTCTACGTAAATGAGATGAAAGCGATTAGCAGGATCTTCGCCGGCTTTTTCCACCCAGCTTTTCATGCCGTTAAAATTGCGGAAGCCGGTCAGCATATCCAACTCGCCTACGGCAATGTTTGCGTTGCGGGAGCGCGCCAACTCCTCCGCTGAGGAGCCGGCATCGCTCTTGTCGTTGGACTTAGCTGCGTCCCTCATGGCTGCCAGGGCGCGATTTGTCGGCGTTGATACTACTAGCGGTGCGGGAGCGATCGGCGAGTCCGGTGGGTCCAGCCTGCCCTCCCTGATCCTGGTTTCGAGATTTTCCATCTGTTTGAGCGCTTTCCCTACTCCGACCAGCGACTTGAGAAAGTCCCGTTCCTTGTGCGGAACTCCCAGCTCCATAAGTTCGCCATCGTTTATCCTTCCGCCTGTGAGCATATCTTCCACTTGCAGGCGCAGCAGTCTGGCTTCGCTTTCATTTTGGCTGAGACTACGACGACGATAGAGGTCGTCAAGTAATTGTTTCTCCAGCAAGGACAGCTCCAGGCTAAGGTTCTGGACATCCATAGACTCTTCGCCTGTGACGTTAGTGAGGGCTGTTTTAGCCAGGCTGGAGTCTGCGCCCTTGATCTCTTTCTTGAGCACTGCGTTCAAGAGTGATGCCTTCCAGGCCAGCAGCTCTGCTTTCTCAAAGGTGTTTTCGCTTCCGGCGCGCACTCGCTCCCTCAGATGGTCCAGGTGTTCCTGGCTGTGTCCCAGGAGGGTGGTTCGATAGGCTTGGTCTGCGGTCAGGACTTCGTGACTGGCGCTTTTGGTCCAGGTATTGCCGAAGACAATTTCGATTCGTTCGGCGTCAGGAACCAATGTCCTGGTGCCGTCCGGGCCAATTGCTTCTTTGACGGCGAGACCATCCAGTCTGTACATATCGGCGGTGCCTGAACGGATGTCTTTGACGATTCGAGCGTGGCCGCCGTCTTCGATCATGCCGCGGGCGCCGATATGGGCCCCGTCCATCTCTATGACTGCGTAGAGCGCACCACGTGCTTTCATTTCGGCCAGTTTATTGATCAGCTCCGTTGGATCTTTCGGGCTTTTGATGACGAAGTTTTCGTCTCTGCCGTTGAGAAATTTCATCATTGATTCGAGATCATCGGCATAGACACTGGCATCTCTTCCGGGATGCTGGCGTTTAATCACTTCCATCATGGCAGTTTGCACTATTTGACTGACTTCCAGTCGTTTGCCGTCTGCCCGCACCACTCCCGGCAGGTAATGGGCCAGGGCGTCCGCATCCGGCTCCACTGTCAGGCGGCCGCCCTCGGCATAGTTGATGGTGCCTCCGTTTTCGCCCACTACCAGACCGGTTTCATGCAGCCTTCTGAGAATCCGAAACATGGTTTCAGGGTGCAGGTGGTACTCTCTTTGTTCTGCTGCCGAAAGCCCACAGGTAGGGTTTGAGCCCTGGCTGAGAAGTTCCGGTCTGACTGCCAGGCTTGTACTTTCATCTATCCATCTAATACGTCTTTCCAGGGGCACATTGCCCGGTACTTCCAGAAGCCGGTTTACCTCGTATAACACCCTGGCAAATTTTTCATCGCCGTCCGCTCCCTGACCTTTCAACTTGAAGTTCAGCTCCAGCAGGTCTTCTTCAATGCGGCCGGCTGTCAGTGGATCGTCCAGGGCTCTGAGCGTGGTTTCCAGCCTCAGTCGTTCCTCGTGTATGTTGGGCGGTGCAGTGGCATCGCCTGGCACATAGACATGTCTTTTGCCGTCAAGTGAATTGCTGACCGCCACGCCGAACTCGTCAATCTGGCGAATTGTGCCGTCTTTGAGAACCTCCATTTCTTGAGCCATTTTCACCGGCTCAAGGCCTGCTGCTCTTAGATACCAACCGTCTTCCTCTTTGACCAGGCTAGTTTCTCTGTCTAGTATGAGTTTATAGGGGCTACCGGCTTCGTCGCGTTCTACAAAGGTTTCGTGCCCTTTGCAGTCTCTGATCAAGATTGGTTGCCCCTCCATGAGAACCAGTTTGCTGCCGTCTATTTTGGTCGTGGTTTCGGCTCCGGTATTAGTGGTGGTGCGAACCGTTCCATCTCTTTCAATTTCAAGGTTGGCAAACTCCGCCTTTTTCATGAGTCGGTCGTTATAGTAGAGAGACCAGCCTTCGCTTTCTTTCCTGTATTCTCCACCTTCGAAGACTTCCACGCGAGTTAGCTGACCTGAGGCATCGCGGTGAAATTTGGCATCAGAGAATGGTCCGCCGTCGACTTTCTTTGGTAGGGAAACCTTGAGTTCCGCCACACGCCCATCGGCATCATATATGATATTCTTCGAGGCGCCGGAGGTATGGATAATCTCCGTGTCGCCGTCCGGAGAGCGCAGCACTCTTCTGCCGTCGCTCTCCAGTTTTGTCGTGGCTCCATTCCCGTGGCTGAGGATGACCTGGCCGGCGCTTGAAACTCCCACTTCCGGCAATGGTTCATCTTTACCGTTTGAGCGCAGCACCCAGCCCTGCTTCTCCCGGACCAGCTCGCTATCCTTCATGTCGCTTCTGGAGATTCTTGTTGGTTCTCCCGCCTTATCGCGCATAATGACCGTCTCTGCCCCTGTGGGCAGCTTGATTATTTGTGTATTGGCACCGGCTTCGGTCGACAGGCGATTGATTTTGTCTTCGATAAATTGCTGTTGCTCGGCTTTCAGTGCTTCCTGTCTCTGCGTGTGAGCAGTGTTCTCAAGGCGAGTGCTCATGCCATGGGTGAGGGTATGGGTGACCGGATGGGTAAAGAAACTGGTGGCGGCACCCTCAAGGGCTCTATCAAAGATAAAGGCATTTATGCGGGCTTCATTTTTTCGCTCTTCGTAGAGTTTATCGTCGACATCGCGAACATCCATGTTCATTTCGCGAGCTATGTTCTCTCGTTCAACTTTGCGCGCTTCCGATAGGGCCATCAAGGCGGAATTGGTGGTGTTGTTGATGATGTTTTCGGCGTAGCTTGAAATCATGGTATCGACGAGTTGTTCGCCCCTGGTCAGGGTTCTTCTCGACTGATCCAGAAAACGAGGTCCCATTCTTGTGTGGGTCAGATTGCCGAGAAAGTCCCCGGCTAGAGTCCATGCTGCACCTTCGGCATTGTTAGTTACGAATGTCTTGAGATTGAGATCCACCTCCGCTCCGGGTTTTCCGGCGCCTATGACATTGAAACCCAGAGTCTGGACCATGGCATTGCAGCCGGTGCCGATCAGACCTAACTTCGAAAAGGCTTCGGGACCGCCATGGACTAGCGAATTGACAATGGAGGAGGTGCCCTTATTGCCCATGAGGTCGCAGGCCGCTCGTACCGCTTGAGACTCTACTCCACCTCTGGATAAGAGTCCGGCCAGCTTCAGGGCCTGGGGATTATCTGCCAGTTCGGCCAGGGCTCTCGTACTGACTTTGGAAAGCTGCCCCTGCGCCTGCAGTTCCGCTAGTTTTTCCAGATTTCCAACCAGATTACCCTCCTGGGCCAGCTTTTGCAGTTTAGGTAGATAGCGAGCATCGGCCAGGGCTTCGACTGTTTCCGCACCCTTGCCGAGGGCGCTGAGACTGCTCGATGTCTTACTCAGACCACCGGTGGCCAGCATCAAGGTTGTTTCCAGTCCGCCCGCTCCTGCATTTTGAGCAAACTGCCGCCAGTCGCCGCCGCGGGTTTGCCGCACGGCGGCACTTGTCAGTCCGCCACCGGCCAGGGTGACCAAGGCCCCCTGTGTGAGCGTGAGCCTGCCGGCGCTGACAAGTAGAGATGTACCGCCTGACAGTGCCGTCGTCACGACCATGGCTGTGCCTTCCCGCACACCGGATTGATAGCTGCGCCCTTGCGCAGAGAGATCGTTGGCATCCACCGCTGCCAGATTGAGTTCGCGCATGCGCATCTGAATGCTGTCGGTATTGTGAAGGGCATCGCTGGTGGCAAGAGTGTTCGCTTGTAGCCCTTCTTCGAACAATTGCCTGATCTGTTTGTGCATAAGTCGGTCGGACCCGGAGGCACTTTCTGAGATACCATCAAGCTGGCTTTCTCGTCCACCCAGGCTCCGGTCGACCATGCCGCCCAGCACGAGCCAGGTTTCTTCGTCTTTATACTGTTTTCCTGCAAATTCTATTGTGTTGCGAGCATCACGATTGCGGCGATAAACCTCTTTGGCGTCTATTAGTCCCCCGCCCACCAGGTTGCCGGCAGCGTCTTTGCGTGGTGCTCCCAGCCCCATCAGCCAGTGCTCGCCCGCTTCGCCGTCCACTTGCATTTTGAAGAGAAAATTGCGATCACTTTGCAGATCGATGAGACCACGACCAAAGATCTCCGCCTTGTATCCGGGTCTGAGCATGCCGCACGGACGCGCGCTCTCGCCGTTAGGCCTGGTCCATTGCTGCTTGCCGCCTTCATCGGCTTTCAGTTCAGCCCGGTAGAGCTTGCCATGATCGGCGTAGTAGTGTTCGTTTCCGAGCCGAAGCAGGCCGTTGGCCTTGCTCACTTGCTCTGGGGTGGTCATGGTCGGCACGGCAACGCTTTGCCCCCGATAGTGGCGACCATCTTTGTTGTGTTCGGCTCTGACAAAGTCACGAGGACCGCGCCTGAGCATTTCCAGGGTGCTGAAGCCGCTTTCCGGCAGGAAGGCGTCTCTTATGCCGCTTCCTTCTACGGCCTTGAGCATCTTGTTGTAGCGAGATTCCAACTCTTCCGTGCGCTTGCGCATGTTCAGCAGATTCTCGTCTTTGGAGCCTCGTCCCAGTATTTCAGCGTAGGCTCTTTCCTGTGCTACCTGCTTGCGCAAACTGTCGGTTGAAAGCAGACCGCCCTGCCCGTCGTTCACCCAATTGATATTGCGGTTCTTGCCGTCTCTATCGCTGTAGGAGTAGCTAAATACGGTGCCGCGCAAGGCGGGGGCGTTCAATGATTCGATGCTATCATCCCCAGTCCAGCGCACCTTGCCGGTGGCAAAGTCTATGCTTCCGACCGGATGTTTGGACCCCTTTCTGTAAAAAAGCTTGCCTTGCAATTCCAGTTCTTCCACTTCTCCCAGTTTTCCTGGCACCGGACGTTTGATAAGACCGACACCGGATGCACCTTCCGGTACTCTTTCCAGTTCATGTTCGGGGTTGTTTACGATTTTTTCCAATCTCTCGGCAGCAGTCAGTTTGCCGTTTGTATAGTTTTCGTGATTGCTTTTGAGCTTCTGTAGCTCCTGCTCGTCTGCTTGACCGGTAGCAAGCAACTTCTGAATGGTGGACATATCGGAGTGAAACTGCCGGGCTGATAGATGAAATGCTGTTTCCTTAGCATCGGCTGAATAGTCTTCGTTCTTTCGATACTCTGTATAAACGCCAAGAGCCGGGCTGGCAGAGCTGAATTTCTCCAGAAGCTGGGTGCGCTCCTGGTGCTCTTCAGCACCTTTGAAGTCTTTTGTTTTTTCTTTGAAATTCGCCGTGGAAAGCTCGGCATAATTATCCAGATTGATTACCATACTGCTGTTCGGACGGAGACTGCCATCAGCCTGTCTTTCAGCTTTGCCGACGACCGCGCCTTGCATGGTCCTGCTCTCGCCGTCCACTTTTGCTTTGAAAACCAGACCTTCCACTTCGTTCAGGTTTACACGGTTATCGCCGAAAATGATGGCGCCGCCGGTGAAGCTACCATCAGCGTTTAACGTGGGTGCTTCCAGATTTGCCAGTTGCTTGTTGGTGCGACGGTCGATGATCATGCCCAATCTGAGTTCGGGAGCTTCTCCACTTCCCCCGCCAAAGCCTTTTGGAAGGAAGACTTCACCGCTGCTGGTGCGATCGAGAGAAAATCTCCGCTCGTAGCCGTCTTCCTTGCCGACAAAGCGACAACCTTTCAGTACATGGGAAATGTCGGTGCCGTCTTTCTCCGCCTGGGCGAGCTCGCTGTTGAAGGCCATCTTGCCGTTCTTATCTACCTGTCCGAAAAAACTGCCTTTGTCAAAGATGTGTCCGCCCAGGGTTAGCATTCGCGTTTGACCGTTATCAATATAACCGTTGAAGCCACCACCTTTAGTGCCTTCTTTGCCCCCGCCCTGTAGTTCCTGTCCGGCTGTCAGATCGAGATACAAGCCATCTGAACCGGTGCCTGAGAAGGCGGCGGCGCGCTCCTTATCGCTCAATATGTTGAAAGTGCTGCCGCCTAAAGTAACTTCGCCGTTGTCCTTTACAGTCCCGAGCTTTTCCTTGTTTGGTCCGTATATGATTCCATCAATGACCTTTCTGCTTACAAATCGGTCACCGTCTTTGTAGACCAGCGTGCCGCTGGAACTTTCACCAGGCCTGGCTGCCGAGGGACCCCTGACGGCCAGCAGCTCGCCATGGTCCATAGGGCTTATTTTTTCGTCTCTGATAGTGCCGAAACTGCCGGTCACTGCCAGTTCGTAAGCGCCCTTTTGCCCGAGGGCGCCGGTTTCACCGGTGATCGCCTTTGGTCGTCCGTTGCGGTCGAAACTAACCGAGAATTCCTGAGCGTCGGCTATGTTTCTGTAGCTGAAACTGGAAGGGCGCCCCATTTCGTCGAAGACGGAAGTCTGGGCAGCGGCCACTTTGCCGTTTTCGAGCTGCTCATGCTTGACGGTAATGTTGCCGACATTGAAGTCGCTCTCTTTCAGTGACCGGGAGACGGGATTGTGCAGATCCTTCTTGAGGTCGTATCTTTCCACCCGTTCCGAGTGCACGCCGTTTTCTACTTTCAGGTGGCGGTCCATCCGGTAGCTGGCTTTCTGCTTTTCCATTTCAGCATGATTGTCGAATACGTGCTGATGTCTTAGTTCATCGGTAGAGTCAAACTGCAAGGCCACTACTGCTTCTCTCACACCGCCGCTCTCCGAACGTCCCGGCTGTTTTTCATACTTGTAGATGGTGCGGGCCGTCAGTTTTCTTTCTGAGTCGAGAATTCTCTTTTCCTTGCGCCGCCCGGAGGCATCTCTCTCGATGACTGATGAGAGACCCTCCGGTGTGAAATGAGTCTCAATTACTGTTGCTTCCTTGGCCCTTGTGCTGTCTGCATTTTCTTGTAAATGTTTCCTCTCTTCGATAAGGGTGCCGCTTTTGTCGTCGAAGCGAATAGAAACGTTTTTTTTTGCCTCATTTCCACCGATCAAATTGCCGTTTTTATCGAGTACCGTATAGCCTTTAACTTTGCCAGATGTGTCTCCATCGGCGTATTCGATTTTCAAAGTAGAGCCATTCTTTGCTCTTACCGATTCGGTGTGTCCGCTGTCGTTGTATTTGTAGTGGCGACCGGTTCTGGTATCGTCGGATTCGGAAATCTTGCGGGCGGCGCGCTCTTTCTGGGGCAGCTTGTGTACATTGGCTTCCGCATGCACAGGTTTTGCCGCTCTGCCGATAAACTCTTTGACTGCATGTTGCCCTTCTTTTACCTTGTCGCCTAAGTATCGGGTCAGGGAAACTTCTTTCTTGTGACCGGAGGGCGTCGGCTTCGTGTATTTTTCTATGTGCTTGGCCAGGCTGTTGGTGGTTTTGTGCCAGACATCGGCAAGCAAATTGGAGGAGGCTTGTTTGGGATTGGCTTTTACCTCCCTGGCGCCGTCGTGAGCGCTTGCTCCGCCATGACTCTTACTCGACCCGCCTTTTGAGCCTTTACCGTCCGACATCTGGAGCAACCTCTATAATTGGGGTATAAAATAGCTTCCCTAATATAAGACTGCCTCATTCAGAAGTAGTCTAAACCGGCACGACACACAGGACATTGCAAAATTGAGCCAGGAAAATAAGAGGGCGAAAGCGCAAGGGGGCATGGCTGAGCACCTGGATCGCTACCGCAACTATATTGACGGGTTGAAAAGCGGCAAGGCTAGCGGTATTTCGGCTGCTTTCGGCCGGGCAAGCGATCTTTTGCCGCCGGAAGCGCTCTCTATTCCCGCACCGAAGTTGGAATGCTCCGAGCGGCGGCTGGGTCACACGCTCTTCCCAAATGAAGAAGATAGGCAGATGTTGCGTGAATCGCTGGAACTGCTCATTAAATCAGGAGCTATTTCACACGAAGAGCTTTTGACCGTGCCGATTGACGAAGCGCAGGAGTTTGGCGGTGATGCTGTGGGGCTGACTGTGGAGACTGAGACGGGCTTGCAACAGGTCCTCTCTACCTATCTTGAAAGCGGTCGGAGGATGTTTATGTTGTCCGACCTGAGCATAATTGATGAAGAGACTTTTCGTAAGTCGCTTGTGCATGGCGCGGTGTCGGAGCCTGCCGAAGCAAAGGAAGCGGAAGCGGAGGCGAGCGCGAACAAAGACACCGAGCTCCCGGCGCCGAGTATAGAGGGCCGTGCTTTAACAGTACTGAGCGAAAGCGGCATGCTTCTCTGGCAGGTGGAGTACGACGAGCACGGTGTGCGCCTTGTATCGATGTGCGACGGCAGTGTGATTAAGAGAGCGGAAGGGAGAAATGATTTTGTCTTTTCCCTGCTCTGCCGAGAGGACGGTGATATCAAGTTTTACATATTGTCTGGGCTAGTGGTCGATCCCGGTACCGGTAATATCTATATGGAGGCCAATCAGGGCGCATACAGCAGCGCTTTTCTGAACAATGGTTGGACTGCGCATCATTACCGTTCTGCACAGGGTGTGGAATCGTTTTTCTTGACCGAGCCAATGCAGGTTTTGACCCAGGAAGGACGCAGCCCTGAAACCTTTCCCGTGAACAGGTTGCGCCTCGATATGGAAACCGGCAGTCTCTTCTATTCCATGACCGGCGAGCGCGAGCTGGAGTTGTCGAGCCGCCGTTTGATAGACTGAAAATTCTGTCGAAAGTTCGCACCCGGGTTTTTCCGGTCGAACAGGCTGCTCCATTTGGGTAGAGAATTGGCCTACGGCTCAGGCCGGCAGGGTGCCGTTGCCAGGTAACATCAGGGGCTGTGCCTTTCGTATTGTTTTGCGCCCGTCCCCGTTCTCCTCCACAATCGAGCCGTCGACCATGTAAATGCGTCGTTCTTTATTGCTGACTGATTTGGTCAGGGTGCCGTCTTGACCAACTTCGATCTTGAATCCCTGCGGTTTTTCCTCCGGCTTATAGGGCATCTTATACCAGAGCTCGTTTTCTATGCCGCCGGTGGACGGACCGCGTCGATAAACTTCGAGGTTTGCAGCCGCCCCTGAACCACTGCCGTTGTCATGACTTTTGATGGCTACTTCTGTCAAATGGCCGGCATGGTCCCGCTTGTAAAGGCGGCTGTCGCCGAAGCTGTCCATAACCGCCATCACATGGCCCGCCCTGTCCTTGAAGATTGCGGAGCCTTCTTGCTCTTGTTTTGTCCACTCCTGGGGAAGGGAAGCGGTTTTGCCGTCCGCCTTCTCCTTGCCTTTGCCTTTTGCTACTGGTTGCAGTTCTACCCTGGTGGCTTTGCCGGCCTTCTCATAATCGGTGCTCTTTTCCCAGTGGTTGAGGTCATCCGGCTTTGTGCGAGCCACTATCTTGCCATTGTCACCGTCTACCAGCACTTTCCCGTCTACTTGACCGTCTTCAGCCCGGTGTATCAATAGGAGTCGCCCTTTCTTGTCAAAGCCGATCAGTTCCAGATCGGAGCCGGCTAGCGGCTTACCGGGCTGGTGGAGGAGATTATTCAATTCTTTGAGGCGGTGGCTGGCTTGACTGAGATCGGCCTCCCGGGAATGGGCGTCCGTCTTGGAGCCGGACGCGTCTCCGGTCTTAAGGTGGGTGCTTTCCGGTGCTCTGTTGTCGGTCAATGACTTGAGTTCGGGACCTCCCCATGTATCCTCGGCGATGTCGATTATTTTTCGATCTTTGCCGTCGTCACCCTTAACCCTGGTATCTTTAAAAACCTGCTCGCCGAGATTATGCTCTTTCATAGACACCTCCGCAATCCATCTTACCCATCCAGGGGCACCCTTAATCCAATGCCGAGAATCCTAATCGTTGAAGACGACCAGCAACTGGCACAAATGGTGGCTTCCTTCCTGGAATTTGAGGGGCATACCGTCTGCCAGTGCCATACCGGACAGGATGGCTTGAAAGCAGCCCTGGCGCAAGCCATAGATTTGCTTATTCTTGACTGGGATCTGCCGGACCTGAGCGGTCTTGAATTGCTGGAGCGCTACCGAGAAGTTGGTCTGGAGGCTCCGGTGATCATGCTCACCGGCCGCACCGACCCACGGGAAAAGGAAGCCGGGCTTGACTCCGGTGCCGACGATTATGTTACTAAGCCTTTCAAAATGAATGAACTAGGCGCTCGGGTCAGGGCTCAACTGCGGCGGCTTGCTAAATTCTCCAATCGCACATTCATCCTTGGCGACATAGCCGTCAACAGGGAGAACCAAACTGCTTCACGAAACGGTTTCACTTATCCACTTTCTGCTCCTCAATATAAACTGCTTGAAGTGGCGGCTCGCTTTGGCAATCTCAAGCTATCTGAAGTTGAGATACTCGCCGGTGTTAATCAGGAAGGCCAAGTCCTGGCACCAGATCAGTTCCATTCTTGTCTTGTAGAGTTAAGGCAAAGAGTTGATCCCGATTGTCGTACGATATTGCCCCACATTCAATATGATGACGACCCTGATCAGGGCGAGAAACAGTTAACCGGCACCATATTGGATGGCAAATACTTGCTTCTTGATACCCTGGGCGGTGGCGGTTCGAGTCTTGTATTCAAAGCAAAGCATAAGATCTTGGGTAATACTGTCGCTCTTAAGTTGTTGCTGGCCGATGCCTACATCTCCAGTGAGGCAAAAGCTCGTTTTGAGCGAGAAGCGCGTATCAACGGCTCTCTACGGCATCCTCATATTGTTGAAGTAAAAGATTTTGGAATAGCCGAAAGAGGTCAACCTTATTTGGCAATGGAATTAATCATTGGCTCTACCCTAAATGAATATCTGGAAAAGAGACCCACTCCGCCGTTTCGTGATGTCCTGGAAATTATGAAACAGACCTGCCAGGCCCTTGGTTTTGCCCACAGTCACGGGATAGTTCATCGCGATGTGAAGCCTACGAATATCATTGTCGAGATAGGGGCGAACGGCGATCTTCCCTCCGTGCACAGTAAACTGCTCGACTTTGGTCTGGCCAGGCCGGTTTCTATCACAGACCATAAAATCACAATAACGGGGCACATTGTTGGAAGTGCTCCTTATATGAGCCCGGAGCAATGCCGTGGAGAGAAAGTGGACCACCTGACGGATATTTACGCATTGGGTTGCACGTTTTACGAGGCAGTTCATGGCGATATACCCTTTCCTGGTAATGATGCCGTGTCAATTATTCTGTGCCATCTCAATGATACACCGCCGGTGATAGATATGATTTCTCAACCTCCGCAGGTCAATTCCTTTCTGACTGAAGTATTGCACCGCTGTCTGGCAAAAGATAAGGGGGCTCGCTTTCAATCGGCTCAGGAGTTGGAAGCTGCCTTTGATAGGGCGCTAGAGCTTTTGGAATAGTGGGGCGTATGTCGTGCAGCAGATCGTGCCGGAGTCGCTCGAGACTCTCGGGCTGTGTTCAAGATTGCGGTTAAACAAATTAAGACTCCGCCCTTCCTCAAATCTTACAGACGGTGCATTGCAGCTAACCATTCCCGTGCGACCATGACGATATTGATGGCAGGAGGAGTTTTGCTATGATCGGCTACGAGCCTCGAACCAGAGAAATACTTCGGCATTCCG
>Ga0268298_10004329_pt1 | contig 13929 bp, 20 predicted proteins | sample WWTPWeurt_MetaG_FD_194462 | JGI IMG/M metagenome (GOLD analysis project Ga0268298, IMG submission 194462) | Activated sludge microbial communities from WWTP in Nijmegen, Gelderland, Netherland - WWTP Weurt | ecosystem: Engineered > WWTP > Aerobic digester > Activated sludge | place... | reverse complement strand
ACCTGCGCCTGACCCTGGAAATCCAAGATGGCGAATATCAGGGCCGCAAGCTCTGGCACAACGTCACCTTGCAAAACCAGAACGCCGCCACCGCCGTCAGCATCGGCCATCGCCACCTGAGCCAGATTTGCCATGCCGTGAATGTGCTGCAAGTGGGCGACTCGCAAGACCTGCACTACAAGCCGCTGATTGCCGTGGTCAAGGTCCGCAAGGGTGACGGCCAGTATGGCGACAGCAACGATGTTCAGCGCTACGAAGCGTTCGCCGGCTATGGCCAGGCCGCCGCCCCGACCGGCTACGGCGCCAAGGCGCCCGCTGCCCAGCAACCGCCGCGCCAGCCTGCGCCCAAGTCCGGCGCCGCCCCCTGGGCCGCGCGGTAAATGGCCGCCCTGGCGTTGCGCATGGACATCAAGATCGCCGATAAGACCCTGGCCGCCATCGAGGCGGCTATGGTCGCCGGGGCTGACTCAGGGCTGCGCCCGCATCTGGGCGCCAGCCTGCTAGGGCGCGATTGCGAGCGGCAACTATGGTACAGCTTCCGCTGGGCTAAACGGCCTGACCATGATGGCCGCTTGTTGCGCCTGTTCGCCCGCGGTCAGCGGGAGGAACAGGTGTTCATCGACTTATTGCGAAAGGCCGGAATCACAGTGGTAGACACCGACGAATCCGGCCAGCAATACAGTTTTTCAGCGGTCGCGGGGCATGTTGGCGGGAGCATGGACGCTGCCTGTCAGGGCTTGCCCGAGTCGGCCGCTTGGCACGTGTGCGAAATGAAGACTTACAGCGCCAAGAGCTTCAACGCGCTGATCAAGACCGGCGTGGAGCAGGCCAAGCCTGAACACTGGGCGCAGATGCAGTGCTACATGGGCTGGTCCGGCATGACCCGCGCCCTGTACATGGCCGTTTGCAAGGACGACGACCGATTGCACCTGGAGCGCATCGACTTCAACCCGGCCGCTTTCGAGCGCCTAATGCACAAAGCCCAGCGCATCGTTACCGCCGCCGAACCGCCGCCGCGTATCAGCGACGATACCGACTGGTTTCAGTGCAAGTGGTGTGACTACCGCGAGCTATGCCACAGCACCGCCGCGCCAATCACAACTTGCCGCACCTGCTGCCATGCGACGCCGGAGCTGGACGGTAACGCCCGCTGGACCTGCGCCCGGCATCAAACCGACCTGGAGAAAGAGGCCCAGCACGAAGGCTGCCAGGCGCATCTGTTCATCCCGGCATTGCTATCCAACTGGGCCGCAGTCGTCGATGCCAGCCTACCCGGCAACTGGGTGCAATACGAGCACAAGGACACCGGACGGCTTTTCAAAAACGGCCTGCGCGATGAGTGTTTCCAGTCCATTGAGATTCATGCGGTTGCCGACAAGCAAGCGCTGACCGATGAGACGGTCCAGGAAATCAGACAAGGGTTTGATGGGAGGTTAGTGGCGTGAACCTCCGCCCCTATCAACAAGCCAGCCTGGATGCTCTCTACCACTGGTGGATGGCGCATCCAGGGCACAGTGAGGCGCCGATACTGGTAGCCCCGACCGGTAGCGGAAAGTCAGTTGTCATAGCTGAGTTGACCCGCCTGCTATTCGATACCTGGCCCACCGACCATCCGCGCACGCTGGTCATTGTGCCGAGTAAAGAGTTGGCTGAACAAAATGCCGAGAAGCTGGCCGCGCTCCTGCCGGGCCATCTATCGCTTGGTTACTACTCCGCGTCCATTGGTAAGCATCCGACCGCCGATGTGATCGTTGCCACCATTGGCAGCGTCTACAAGGCCGCGCACATTCTCGGCAATATCAAGTGCGTCATCCTAGACGAGTGCCATTTGATCAGCCAGAACGGCGCCGAAGCCGGGCGCTATCGGCAATTCTTGACCGACCTGGCGCGGTTCTGCGCATTCCGCGTGGTCGGCCTCACAGCTACGCCGTTTCGCGGCAACGGCGCCTGGTTGACCGACGGCGAAGACCCGTTTTTCACTGGCATTGCGCACACCATCACCGTGCAGGCGCTCATCGATGACGGCTATCTGGCGCCGCTGATTCGACCCATGGACGCCATCCGCACCCGCATCGAGACGGGCGATCTCAAGACCACCAGTGGGGATTACAACCTGGCGCAGATTGAGGTCCGCGTAGATGATTACCTGGAGCGGATTGCCGACGAAACCCTGGAGCTTGCCGCCGACCGCAAGAAGTGGCTGGCCTTCACGCCGACCGTGGAGAATGCCGACCGACTTGCCGCGCTCTTGCGGCATCGCGGCATCGCTGTGGCGGTCGTCTGCGGCGCGACGCCCAAGCGCGAGCGGGAGCAGTTGATTGCGCAGTTTCGCGCAGGCGAACTGCGTTGCTTGGTAACGGTGCTCGCCCTGGCAACCGGCTTTGACGTGCCCGATGTCGATTGCATCATCTGGGCCAGACCGACGCAATCACCAGTGCTTTACGTCCAGGGCGCCGGTCGCGGCATGCGCATCGCCCCCGGGAAAGCCGATTGTCTGTGGCTGGATTACTCGGACACGACCGAGCGGCTAGGTCCGGTCGATAGCGTCAAGGGCCGTAAGAAACGCAAGCAGCAGGACCGCGCAGCGCCGACCAAAGTGTGTGATGCCTGCGGCGAGCGCTGCCCGACAAAATGCCTGGAATGTCCATCATGCGGATTTGTGTTCCCTGCCGAAGAGCCGGAAAAGGTAGCGCGCAGCGCCAGCAATGCCGCGATCATGGCCGCGCAAATCGCCCCCAAGATCAATACCTATCCAGTAACCGACGTGCGGTACTCGATCAACAAAAAGCCCGGCTCACCGGATTCCTTGCGCGTTGATTACTGGTCTGGGCTGCGCAAGGTAGCGAGCGAGTGGGTAGCGTTTGAAAGCGCGAATCCATGGGCGAGAGAAAAAGCTATTAGATGGTTGCATCGTCGAGGATTGACGGATTTGCCGCGCACTACCGCAGCAGCGCTTGATCGCATGCAGGACGCCATTGAGCCATCCACCATCACCGTCAACGAGTCCGGCCGATGGCCCGAGATTATCAAAGTGGAATTTACCCGTGAGGAGGAAGCAACACCATGACCCCCGAATACGACCTAGACATTTACTCCATAGACGGCCGACTAATCGAAACCTGGGTCGCCAAATCGGTAGACCGGCTACGCGCCCGGTTCGCCCGCGCCTACCGCCCCGGCACCGCCCAGCCGCGCCTGTACCGCCGCGATCCGCGCAGCGGCGTGCGGGAGGAGGTGCGGGGATGAGCGAGTTACCCCAAGAACCCACCAAGCGCCACGCCGGATATGCCATCTTGGAGTCAGACGGCACCATCATCCGCCTGGAGCGCAACCGCTGGCAAGCCGATGAGATTGCCGCCCGGTTGCCGGGACGGAAAGTTGTTGACGTTTATGTAACCGAGGAACAGCAAGATGAACACTGAAATTAACTGGATTGATCCGCACATCTCGCCGCCGTCTTTCAATGAGCGCATCCTGGTGCTGGTTGGGGGAACTGGCACGAACGACGCGGCGCGGACCTGGCACAAATACGTGCAGATATTCGATGTTGTCATGCTTGAGTCTAGCCCAAACGATTTAGGCGACGATGGCGGCGACAGCGTGTTCGATGAGTTTTTGCAGGATGATTCAGCGAATTGGGACGATTATCAGTTCCACCTCATCCAATACCACGAGCACAAGTTCGGCGACGATGAAGAGTATCTCGACTGGTATTCTGATTCCATCGTACGTTGGGCAGACATGCCGGATTTTTCAGAAGTCCTGAAGGCGCCATGACCATGCTTACCACCAGAGAAGCCGCTTCCCGACTGGCCGTTTCCCCACGCACAGTCCTGGTCTGGATCGACAAGGGACTGCTGCCCGCCTTCCGGGTGGGCGGGGTCGTGCGGATTGACAGTGATGTGCTTGAGCTGTTTATTCTGCGCGGATGCCGTACCGACAACCCAATTCAAGCTGCTGGTGGATCAGCTACACAGACGCCAGCGGCAAGCGCATTAGACGCTCTGCTGGAACGGAAAACTTCGCCGACGCCAAGGCGGAAGAGCAAAGGCTCCGCGCCGCCCACCACGTCACGCGCAAGCGGTCGGGCGGAATAGGGGTGGCCGACGTGCTGCTGGAGTATCTACAGCGTGACAACCGCCTGGACGCGCGGACGCAGTCCAAAGCCCGGCCGCTGGCCCAGGCATTAGGCGCTATGCAGGTTGCGGCCGTGGATCTGACCACCATCCATAAATATGTGGACTGGCGCCGGCAGACGGTCAGTGATTCGACCATCAAACGCGAGTTGACCATCCTCGGCGCCGCAATCGGCGAGTACAACCGCCGCCATGGGACCGAGTTGCCAAACCATGCCAGAAGCGTCCAATTGAAAGAGCCGGAAGGACGGGTCCGCTGGATCACCCGGGACGAAGCCGAGCGCCTGGTAGCCGCCGCCAGTCCGGCGGTCGCCGATTACATCACCATCAGCCTCTATACGGGCATGCGCCGGGGCGAGGTTCTGGACCTGGAAAAGACCCGCATCGACCTGGCCCGGGGCACCATTCGCCTGGAGTCGCAGCACACCAAGTCCAATCGTGGACGCACCATTCCAATTCATGAGAAAGCACGACACGCCATCCTGCGCTGTATGGTGCGTCATCCCGACCACCCGTTACTGTTTGGCGGGGTGCAAGACTTCAAGAAGGGCTTTGCGGGAGCCTGTCGCCGGGCCGGCATTGAGGATTTTCGCCCGCACGACATGCGGCACACCTGCGCGTCGTGGCTGGTCATGTCCGGCGTCCCGCTCTACGAAGTCCGGGATATTCTCGGCCATGCCTCGATCACGCAGACCGAGCGCTATAGCCACCTGGCGCATGAAAACCTGGCCGCTGCGATTGGGAGATTGTGATGAGCGAATACGGCAAATGCCCAGGGTGCGGAACTGCCTTAGTCAAGGCAGAGGCGCTGGCTATTTATTGTCCAAACAAGGATTGCCAAGTTTTCGATGGGCCTGATCTATGGGACGGACACGGCAACAAAGAAGACGAATTACATTTTCCTATAGAAAGCGTTGGTCGCGTCACAGCTGAGCAAATTACTGCATTGAAAGAAGCCTACGCACAGCTAGACATGATCACACAGAGACGAAAAGATCGAGAGTTGCGTCTTGGAATTGGAGGATTGTGATGAACCACAAACGCAAAAAGCCGAAGAACGCTCGATCTGGCTGCTTAATGTGCAAACCCAACAAGATGAACGGCTGGCCGAAAAGCAAGCTCGGTCACAAGGGGTTTGGGAAATTGCGCAAAATGGCAGCAGCAGAGATTGGGGGACTGTGATGACTGATTTAGATATACAAGAGAGCGGGCCGTGGACGGTAGATCAATTTTCAGACGGCCGGATTGTGATCCAGAGCCAGGACTTTAGACACGATGCAGCGCTTGAATTGAGCGGGGATTTTGAAACGCAGAAAATGAAACGCGCATACGCGGAAGAGATTGCTCGACGGCTGAACGAAGCCCGCAGGAACTAGCTATCGCGATCGTCAGATTGATGACGCACCACCCGAAGGGCAGCATGTGTATGGCGTGCGCGCACGCCCGGCGCGACTGTTCGGTGCTGAATTTCAGTGCAGTGCCATGCCGGTGCTAGAGCGCTATGCGGGAATGGTAGTGGTGCGGTGTCGAGAGTTCGAGCGCCCGGAGCCAAAACACTATGACAACTTGTATGACAAACGGCGTTGACAGCCGCAGCAACCCGTTGATTTTGCTATGCCGCTATTTCGCCATTTTCGTCATAGTCGCGGCATACATGGCTGGCTAAGTGGTTGATTTATTGGCGCGCCCGATACGATTTGAACGTACGACCTTCGCCTTCGGAGGGCGAGTTGCTGCACATAAGCGCATGATTCACTTAGGAAAATTCGTTGTATGACGCGGGACTATGACTTTCGCGGTTCGCGCAACAGCGGAAGGGGCGGGAAAATTTTCCGTTGCCAGACTAAAATTGATCATAGCTGATTTGCTATGCGATCACTCGGTTGAGCGATAAACAATCACAGGAGGACTACCCATGAGCAAGACACCCATTATCTGTGCGCTGGTTATGGCGCTGGGCGCGGGGCCGGCTTTGGCTGGGCCGAAGGCGATAAAAGGGCAATATCGGTGCGCGGGAAACCGCTCGCTGGAGCTGTCATCCGGTTGGTTCACGACCGGCACCAAGGTCTATCCGATCAGCGCAAAAATGGCCGTGACGAGACGCCAGTACGCCATAGACGTGCTGACCAGTCGCCATGAGGTCACGCTCGACGGCTATTTTCCGCAGCAGTACAGCCCAACATTCAAGCTCGGATTTGGCCCAGCCCTAAGCGCCAACAAAGGCCGTGAGGCTGGCTGCTTGATCAAGGAAATGTACGCGCGCGGCACCGGCACCCAGAACAAGAATGGGCGCAAGGTTTCGCTCGATATCAATCTGGAGTATTTCTGCCTGGGCTCGACGACGCTCTACACCGACAGATACCAACTCAACTGCAAACGCTAACCGCCATGCCAACCAAAGCCACCACCCTCATGCTTGCGGTATTTCTGCTGGCGGCTTGCACGCGCCCTTACGCAAACTTTGCCATAGAGACGACGCCAGCCGCCGGGATGATGAAGAGCAAGACTATCTCGACGAAATTGCCGGATGATGCCTCAGCGCTGGCTGCCAATACCAACAAGGTCGTCATAGCGCAACTGAAGCATGAAGGATTCAAATACGTCCCAGATGGCGGGCAAGTCACAATGCAGGTTGACGCTTGGCGCGGTAACAAGTCGGTCGGTCAGCGCGTCGGCTATCGGTTCTTCCATGCTGATGTTGAGGAGGAATATGCCGATGTCGTCACTATCGAACTGAAGGCGCTGGAAAACGGCAAAGGGATCTGGGATGGCAACATCGAAGGGCTTGGCGAGTACCTATCCGGCAAATATGCGGCGGGCTGCATTCGCACGCTTCTGGATCGCTATCTGACGCACGAATCCGGCGAAGAGACTTGCTACCGCCCGGATCAGATGTAGGCATGATTTGACAACCAGCGCCAATCGCGGGTAAGGTGTCAGCCGGAGCTCACACCTCCTATAGGCGGAAACGCCACCCGTAAGCCTTGGCGCTTTTTTTCGCCCGAAATCCATGGGTCCGCGTCAAGCGGCTGTGGTGTCCGGTATCCGCAAGGACCGGGCCTGTCCTATACAGGTGTGAGCGCCACAGTCGCCCCAATTTGGGCAATCACTCACAAATCTATAGGTGACATCATGACAACTGAGCTTGTCCCCGTCTTTGCTGGCGAAATCGCTGGCGCACCAACCCAACTTGTCGATGCTCGTTTGCTGCATGGATTTCTTGAGGTCTTGACACGGTTCAACGACTGGATCAGGACGCGCATCGAGGAGTATGGCTTTGTCGAACATCAGGATTTTTTGGTTACTGAAAATAGAGTAACCAAAACCACGCGCGGCGGAGATCGTCGCAGCAAGGGATATCACATCAGTCTCGACATGGCCAAAGAGCTGGCCATGGTCGAGCGCACAGATAAGGGAAGAGAGGTGCGCCGGTACTTCATCGAATGCGAGCGGCGCGCGATGACCGGCTTACCCAACGCTATCAAATCTCTCGAAGCGCCCACCATCACGCCGAGCGAGCAGCAGACCGTCCATGAGATTATCGAATACCGGGCCAAGGATTTCGGCCCGGCCATTGGTAAAGCCAAAGCGGAGATGTGGAAGCGCCTGCACAATAAATTCCGCATTGCGCAGTACGCACAACTGCCGCGAGAGCAGTTGGCCGATGCGCTGGTGTACTTGATGAACATGGATCTGCGGACCAAGCATCCCGCCCTACCGGCCCCGGAACCCGTAGAACTGCCGCGCTACAACTTCCCGCTCGCCAACTGGCAACCGGCCACCCGCATCGGCGCAACGGCCTGGTTCACCTTCCAGGAATGGGTCAGGCTGCGCGAGCAGGGCAGTAGCCAACTGGCGGAATTGATCTACACCCTGGGCCGTGATGGCCACGATGTCAGCGGCCCACAAACGGAGTTCCGCGGGCTTTGCCACATGGTCGAGAGCATGCACATGCAATGGGAGTCCATGCGCTACATGTTCGACAAGATGGAAGGCCGCGGGCTGCGCATTCAACTGCAACCCGCCAGCGCTTGAGGCTGGCCAGGGAACCATAGCCGCAGGGACGCGGCGCAAGTTCCGCGAAATTTCCCCAAAAAAATGCTTGACACTATCTAATATCGTGCGTATGATATTAACCAAGGTAAGGGAATGGCCCTTTCCAGCAACCGGAGGAAGAACATGAACGCCATTCACGCATACATCAGCACTCAGGCTGGATGCACGAAACTCGTGTCCCCCTTGTCGCTCGTGCAGGGTAAGGGCGAGACGCCGATAGCGCTCGCGGTGGACGACGTGGAAAGCCTGGCGGATGAAGTAGAGCAGGCCGGCGCCACGGTCACCGCGCTAACCGCCGCTGTCGATAAAATCGACGTTGGCGGAACGATCATGTGGCTAGTCAAGGCTGGCACCGAGGGCGAGGCCATGCGGGCGCTGCGGCAGGCCGGGGTGTAGCAATGAGCACCATCACCCACAACCACCAAACCATCCGCATCCTCGCCGCCCACGAAACCCCCGCCGTGCAATGCGCGGCCGGCGACATATTCATCCGGCAAGATGAGTGCGGATTTTGGGTATCGACATGGGACGGGAGCGCGGCCTGGGATGCCGGCCTGGAGCCTATCGCCACGCTGGAGGAAGCTATCGACTGGGCGATGGAAGTCGCGGAGAACGTCCCGTATGAAGACTAGATCACCCCGCCGCCCCACCCCCGGAAAACCGCCCCTCGTGGAAGGGGCGCTCGCCGTGCGGGTCAACATCACGCTCACCGCTGAGCAGCGCGAAAAGCTGCGCCAGCTTGGCGGGTCGGAGTGGATCAGGCGGATGATCGACGCGGCCTAAGCCTCAATCCCCCGCGCTGTCAGAAATAGCTGGTCCACTTGCTCGGTGGACCAGCCGAACTGCGTCGCCATCGCAGCAATCGACGGCGACGACCGGCGGAACTCGCGCGCATCGGTCCACGCCAGTTTGACGATAGGATCGGCGGTAGGCGACGCCATCGCGGCTTCTACCGTCTCCAACAGCCCGGCCAGGTGCAGGGCAGCCCGGGCCTGGAATCGCGACACGACCATATCATCCATAGGTTTGCGCAGCGTAATCGCGGTCATACCGTCACCTCCCCCGTCCAGTCTTTGTAGGGAAATGCCTGCACCATCAGCGGGTACGTTCCCGGCACCAGCACGGACAGTTCTGCTGCTCCGTCCGTGATCTCGAAGACCTCACCACCGGCATGCAGGGTGCATGGGATTGGCAGTCCGCTCAAGGTGGTGCCGACCAGGATCGTATCTTGCGTGGGGCGCGGGGTTGGCACTCCGTCCAGGATGTAGTAGTCGGCCGGATCGTGATGCCCCAGCACGGAACCTTGTGCGGCGTCCAGATCGGGTCCGCCGGACCAAAGTAGCGTGATTTCGCCAGTCGCGACATCGAAAATTGACAGGTTCACTTTCTGATCTCCATGAGCATGCCGTTTGCGATTCGGGAAACGGTGCTGTAGTTGGTGTTGTACGTCACGTAAAACACGTAGGACGGCGTGGCGCCGGGTGAAGTATCGACATACAGCCCGCTGATAGCGGCAAACTCGCCAGGAATGCTCTGATAAGTGGCAACCTGGGCACCGTTCTTGAAGATCGCCAGCGTGATATAGACGTAATAGGTAGTGGCCACATAAGCGGCGACGGAGAACTCGGCGACGATCTTGCCGCGAACCTCATTCGCGCCCACCGCCGAAAATGACTGCGACCACGCAGCGATGGTGGTGTTGATCGCGGCGGACTCGTACCCAGTCCCGGTAGAGGCCGCGAATATCTGGGAAACCGCGCCGGACGCGAGCCTGTCGCATGGCACGCCGCCGACAGACAGCCGCTGGAAATCCAGGCTTCCAGTACTGATGTTGGTGGCATTGAGATTGGTGACGGTTACGCTCGCTGCGTTGAGCGTGCCAGTCGTGATCTTAGTAGCGCTAAGACTGCCGATATTGGCGTCCGTGATCGTGGCGCTCGCGATTTTTGCCCCGGTGATGGTTGCGTTCGCGATGCTGGCCGCCGTAATGGTGGCCGCCGCGATGTTGGCATCAACAATCGTTGCGTTTGCAATCTTCGCCGATGTGATCGTCGCGTTGGCGATCTTGGCGTTGGTAATCGCCGCATCAGCGATGAAGGTCCCAACATTGCCGCTGGTGATCGGATTGTAGACGGACGTTACGTCCTGGCCGTACGGTATCCATGCGGTGGCCTTAGCTGATCGCTCGACCTTGATATCGAATATCTGCACAACTGCTGTCCCGGACGTGGCGGATACGACGAGCCGGTAGCTAGCGGTTGAGACGACCGCGCTGGTCGTCCACATGTATCTGGCAACTGAGTTGGTCAACGGGATAGTGGTCGACGCGATCAAGGTTGCGTAATCTGCCGTGTAAATCCGGATGTAAGCCGAGCGCGCTGTTCCGCTGTAATAGATGCCCTTGAATGAGACAGTGACATAATCGGCGAACAGCGTGGTAGCGGGCGAGTCTGCTGTATTGGTGTTGCTGGCCGGAATATAAATCGAATCGCCAGATTGAGCTGCTGTTTCTCCGGTGATCCTTGAGACGCCAGACCCGTAGACCCACGCCGGCAAGCCTGGGACAAGATTTTGATTGTCGCTGGAGACATAGCCGCTATCGATTGGTGATCCGGCCTGAAGGATGACGTTACCCGCACCGTCCTTGATCGAGAGCCCGTTCGAGTTTATCTGAGCGGCCGTAATTCCGGCTGTGGCGGAAATTTGCGTCGCCGTGATCGAGCCGGCGGTGATCTGGTTAGCTCCGACCGTGCCGGTTACCAGCAAATTGCCATTGATGTAGGCCGTTGGCGTCGACCAGGTGCCAGGCGATGCGCCTGACACATAGAACTTGCTATTGGCCACCGTCCCATCGGTTTTGGCGATAGTGACTAGATCGGATGGCACGGGAGTGGTCCCGGTCTGCGCAACGATGCCATTCCATGCGGTGAGGTCATCCCAAGCGCCAGTCGCCGTGGTGACGAGGATTTGCCGGCTGCCGCGCGTGCCGTTTGCGCCGTCGGCCCCGTTCGCGCCATCCACCCCGTCCTTGGCGTAGGCCAGCGTGACCCTATCGAGAATGACGGTATCCCCACTCAAGGCGATGCCAATCGTGATTGGGGCCTGCGAGTCCGGCGACCAGCTCCAGGTCGGGGCACCGGAATAATCCGAGTTGATGCCGAGATTCAGCGGCCCGGCATTGGCCCATGAGCCATCCCAGCCGGTGGTCGTCGCCGAGCCGCCCGTCAGGCTGTAGTACCAGATGAAATCCGCCGTAGTTTTGCCTGGGGGAAGATTCTTGGCTACCGCGGTGAACGTCACCTTGTCGGACGGCGTGAACACGCCCGCCGCGTTCTTTTTGACGACCATCGGCGTGGCCGTGATTGCGACGAGCGTCCCGTTATTGTTGCGCGTGAGCGTCTGCTTTTTGGTGATCGTCGCGTATAGGCCGGACGCATCGTAAATCGCGATGGTCAGCGTCACGGTCGCCGTGTCCGCCGTCATCGCGCTGTGATTGCCGATGGAACCTTTGTCGGCCGCTATCGATCCGGCGGTGATTCCGGTTGCCGAAGCGCCGGTGATGCGGAAACAATTGGTGGTGTTCGTGGCGTGGGCGGTGAGCTGCGTGCCGCCCAGGTAAACTATGACAGCCGTGCCAGACCCGCTGTAATTGCCGGCCCCGTCGGTAAACGGGATGCCGTGCGAGTCGTTGTCCAGTACGACCGTCGCGCCGGTTCCTCCATCCGCGCCGGTCGTGCCCTGTAGTACCTTGATGAAGTTGAAATCCCGCACCACCGATACGCCCACGCGAGTTGCGGTGATCCTGACATAGCCCTGCTTAGTGGCCAGGAGCGGGATATTGGTGATCTGGAGCGTGTAGACGCCGCCCGAGAGCGTCAGCGTAGATGTGCAGCCGTCCTCGACTTTTGACAGCGCCCAGCCCTCGGAGATGGTGACATCCGTGCCGCCTCGATAGACCGCCACGGTGGTATTGGCGGCCAGATAGGCATCCGTCACCGTGCCGTCCGGGTCCGCGCTGATAAAGCCGGCCTCGCGGGAGAATCGAATCGTCAGCGCAGCCTCGGCCGGGTCCTCGGGGCTACGGTATTCGGATGGATGCCAGCTTGAGGTCTGGCCGTAGGTATCCAGCGCCCGCCACCAGGCGACGCGGTTGGCAACCGTGTCGGTCGGCATGGCGGAAATGGCCGTGTAGCCCGCTCCGGGGTTGCTGGCCCATTCCTGTAGAAAGCCCGTGGCGTTGTGGCGGTACAGCGCCATTACAGCAGCTCCCCGATCTCGATGCCGGCCTTATGAATATTCAGGTACGGATATTCAATGGCCGACAGCGTGCGGAATCGGCCTAGAAACCAGCGGTTGCCGCGGTAGTTGGTATCGGCGTCGTCCTCTATCCAGTACACTTCGCGGGAAATATCCGTAGCCTTCTGCAGGTTTATCCAGGCATTCGCCTCTGCCGGAGTCAGCCATGACAGCGCCCCGCGCCAGACCCGGCGCTGGCTGCGCTCATCAAAGAACTCCATGCCGGAAAAGGATTCCTGCACGGCGGTTTTCGTTTCGAGTTCGATGCCGCCGTTCCAGTCGATATTGTTCGTCGGTTTGAATCGCGGGCCGATGAAGACCCGGCCAAAAGTTGATGCGGCCGAAAAGGTAATCCGCCAGTATCGCGCGCTGGCTGGCGTAAAAGTAGCTGCGTAATCGCTGCCCGAGTAGATCGCCAGCGCTGTCGAGTCGTAGGCTGATCCCGAACCGGCCGAGCTTCCGCCCTGAATCCGAATCGTGCCGCTGGCCTGGGTATGGGCGACGACCGCCACCACGCCAATGCTTTGCGCTGTGCCTAGATCGATATCCAGATAGGCTCCCGCCCCGGCGCTGGCCTTTTGCGCCAGGTAGCGCGTCTTGACGTTGGCCGCATTGGTCACGGTCCCGCTCAGGGTCGCCGTGTCGATCAAATTGCCGTAGCCTATGACTGCCGCCATATTATCCCCAGCAGGTTAGGTCGGCGATGCCGCGCTGGAAATCCAACCGCACGCCGGTGATGATCATCATCCGTCCGCTCGTGTAACCAAGCTGGTCAATCTGCACCTTCACGGTCGCGCCAAGATCCAGCCCATCAACCAGCCAATCATTGATCTTGGCCGAAATGGTGACCACATCGCGCCGCACCGCATACAGCGCCAAACGCCGGGCTGCTTCGGCGGCGGCCGTAGCAATGCCGTTGAGCGAGCTGGGCAGCGCCTGGGTTTCGGCCAGGGCGCGCGCGGTCTTGATGGCGCTGTCCTCGGCCTTTTGCTCGCGGGCCGCCAGCGCAAACCATGCCGCCCGGTCGGCGGGCACCACCCCGGCCAGGCTCTTTTTGTCCTGGGCGGCATAGTTTTGATCGGCTTGAACCGTCACCCGCCATAGCGGCGGCTGCGTCTCAGTGGCCCGCTCAATGTCGGTCACGGCAAACGGCACCCACTCATCTTCCGCCGAGAGTAGCCCGCCATACGCGGCGGTGGGTGATGACAGCACCAAGTCAGGATCGCCGGACGGCGCCGCGAACAGTTCCACGCGAAAGCGGTTGAGATTATCGAAACCCCACCACGCGCCGATACTCTGGCAAATGCGGTCGATGAGGCTGGCAGTTGTCTCGCCCGGCTCCACGATAACTCCCAGGCTGCCTGCATTGGCCTGATTGAGCACTGCAAAGTCAGAAGCAACCCAATCAGCGCTGGTAAAGCCCTTCTCGGTCAGGATGCGC
>Ga0268298_10004328_pt1 | contig 13931 bp, 8 predicted proteins | sample WWTPWeurt_MetaG_FD_194462 | JGI IMG/M metagenome (GOLD analysis project Ga0268298, IMG submission 194462) | Activated sludge microbial communities from WWTP in Nijmegen, Gelderland, Netherland - WWTP Weurt | ecosystem: Engineered > WWTP > Aerobic digester > Activated sludge | place: Netherlands... | reverse complement strand
CTCGCTTTTTGTTGTAAAGAACGCGTCGAATATCTTCTCGCGTGTCGCGCTGTCCATGCCGACTCCCGTGTCACTTGCCTCAAGCACGACGTGCTCGTCTTCGCCGCGCGTGCGAATCGTTAGCGTTCCGCCGCCGGGCATCGCGTCGGTCGCATTGAGCACCAGATTCAGCAATACCTGCTTCAACTGATCCGCATCTCCCCACAACTCAGGCAAGTCGTTCGCGAACTCCCGCGCGAGTCTCACGCGTTTCGAATCGAGCTGCGGCGCGGACATACGCAGCACGTTGTCGGCGATCGCATTGAGATTCGTAGGCCGGAACTCCTCTTTTGAAGGTCTGTGAAAGTCGAGCAGTTGCCGTGTCAGCTTCGCCATTCGACTTACCTCGTCGCGAATCAACTGCACATATTCAATCGTTTCCTCACGCGAGATCGCGGGCCTGCTCAGGACTTCCACGCAATTCTGAATGTTGCAGATTGGATTATTCAATTCATGCGACAATTGCGCCGTGAGCTTGCCAACGGTGCTCAGCTTCTCGGATTGCACAAGCTGTCTCTGTGTCAGCTTGAGCTCCTCCATCTGCTGCGAGAGTGTGACGTTTAATCGCTCCAGCTCCTGCTGCCGGGTCCTCAACTTCGAGCGCATTTCGACGAACTGCTTTGTTAGACTGGCTAACTCGTCGCTTCCGCTCTCAACAAGCGCTTGGTCCGCGTCGCCCGTTTCAAAGGCCAGCGCCGCTTGATTCAGTTTGCGAATCCGCGCAATCATTCGGGCAATCGCGATTCCGCCAATAACGGTGACACAGAGCACGATGACTGCGGCCAACGCGCCCGCGCTGCGCTGAACATCCCTAAGCACGGATAGCTCCGGTCCGAGGTCGCGGACAAGCAGTACACACATGTCCGGCGAAGGACCTCCGGGCAAACCTTCGCACATCACTAAGTGCTGATGTTCCGCAAGCTCTAATGGTATGGGCTTTGTCGCCGCCACCATGTCCCAAGGTAATGATTCCTTCAGGGGCCTCACAAGCGCCGAGTCAACGCTGACGAACAAGAACTCCTGTCCGGTGAACACGGCCATGCGGCTGCGCGTGATTTCGGAAATTCCCAGTAGCCACCGGGCATCGAGGCGATTGCCCACGAACACGCGCCGACCGTCGCTGCCGGGAAGCTCCGCGGAGGAAATTTGGTACAAATACATGCTGTCGTGCTGAAACCGCAGTCCTTGAAGCGCGAGCAGGTTGGATTCCGCGGGATCCGAATCGCTCGCGTCGCGCACAACCCGTGCGAGCACGTTGCCGCTGCTGTCTTCAATCTGCAGCACGTCGAGCATGGTCATATCAAGGAAGTTCTTGCCCCATTGTTCCGCCTGCTCTGGTGAATCCGCCATATCAAGCGTCGCAAGATACTCGGCCTGATTGACGGCCACGGCGTGCAGAAACTCTTGCTGCTGATCCAACAAGTTTCTCAAGACACGCTGGCTCGTAACCAACTCTTCGCCGACGGTCTTCACAACTCGGTCGGCGACAATCTTCTCGAAAACCCATAGACTTGCGGCGGTCAACACGGACCCGGCCAACAGTGTCCAGAGCACGACACGCAAGAACAAAGGTGATTTCAGCATGTGGGCCTCCCGGAAAATGCAAACGGGCCAACAATTGTCGGCCCGCCTTGCGTACGTTCAATCCCCTGCACGGTATCCCGCGCGCGTTACCGGACTTCGCGATGCAAAGTCATCTTGCGCAGGTTCGGATTATATTTCATGAGTTCAAGACGATCCGGCGTGTTCTTCCGGTTCTTCATCGTGCTGTAGCGGCTCGGCGTCAAACCTTTCCCGCGCGACTCGGTGCATTCGAGCGTGACGATGATGCGTCCTTCTTTAGCTTTCTTGGCCATCTCGCTTCTCCTTAGGCGTGCGAATGCGTCGCGGTGTGCAGTTCAATCATCTTACGCCACGCCGTCGGAATCCCATTCTTGGTGATGGTCTTCAGACCTCGTGCCGACACACGAACCCGAACCCACTGGCCGGTCGCTTCGTCGAAAATCCGCTTCGTGCGCAGATTCGGATACTGCCACTTGCGCGTCTTGTTGTTCGCGTGGCTGACATTGTGGGCCTTGTGGCGGCTCCTGCCTGTAATCGGGCAAACTCGTGACATGTCTGTCTTCTGCTATGGTGAGAGTTGATCGCCGGCTTAGTACGCTTCGGCTTCCTGCACGAACGGCAGGAGCGCGATATGGCGCGCGCGCTTAATCGCCAGCGTCATCAAACGCTGTTCCTGGCGATCGAGACGCGTCAGGCGGCGCGGAAGAATTCTGCCGTTTGCGCCGATAAAGCGCTGCAGCAGCTTCGTGTCTTTGTAATCGATAAACTTGATGCCGTGCTCGGCAAGATAAGACGGCTTGCGCACCAGATTGGTGCGGATCTTGGCCGAGGGCCTCTTCGGGGCAGGACGTTTCATGTGTACAGGAAATAGTTATCCGTGGGCCGCCCAGTTCAGGCACCCTACGTTGAAAGCCTCAAAATATAAGGGATTGGACCTACTTTGTCAAGTGCCGATGGACCGGAAACCGGGGCAGGAGTGCTTTTTCGGGGGAGAAAAATGACTGTCAAATCTGTTGAACGTATGAATAATAATCCCGATATTGTCCTACGTTGCCGGTCACGCCCAGCTACGCGGAGGCTTGCTCGTATGGTCAGTAAAGCTCTTCCTGACATGGCTTTGGCCGTTTCTCAGCCGCAAAGTCAGAGAAAAACTCATTTTGCTAACACCTCACACTCATCTCATTGTTTTTCCTCACGCTGAGGCTGAAGCGGCTGAGAATCATACGTTTGCAGTGTGGATAACATTTTCGAAATCAATGTTACACCCCTTGACTGAGCGCCTCAGCCCCCCTATATTACCGCCCCAACAACGCACCACCAGATATTGTGGTTTTCCGGTACAGCCGGGTATAGATAATGTATGGACGGGATGCCGAAGAGGCAATCAAGGATGGACAGGTACGGTCGGTTGCAGGGTCGTTGGATCATTGAGAGCTTGAAAAGTACCTTGGGAGCCAAACTTGAGATTCTCGCGCCATTATACCCGTGAAGGGCAGGATGTCTACGCCGACTTGCGCTTCGTCCCCTGGACCTCGAAGCTGACGTCGCCAGAAGGCAAGCTCCTGTTCGAGGCTAAGGACATCTACGCACCGGAGAGCTGGTCTCAGGTCGCCGTCGACGTGCTGGCTCAGAAGTACCTCCGCAAAGCCGGAGTTCCGGTCGCCGTGCGGGCCCTCTGGGAGGAGGGCGTTCCGGAGTGGCTCCTGCGGCATGAGCCGGATTGGGCCGTGCTGGACAAGATGCCTGAGCACAGCCGTTTCGCGGGCGAGCGCGATTCACGTCAGGTGTTCCGCCGCTTGGCCGGATGTTGGACCTATTGGGGGTGGAAGGCTGGTTACTTCAACAGCGACCATGACGCGCGCGTCTATTTTGACGAGTTGCAGTACATGCTCGCGGCTCAGATTTGTGCGCCCAATAGTCCCCAGTGGTTCAACACCGGGCTCTATTGGGCGTATTCTATTGAGGGCCGCGCTCAGGGACACTACTTCGTCAATTCGCGCACGGGCGAACTCGAACGCTCCAAGAACGCCTATGAACGCCCGCAGCCGCATGCCTGCTTCATTCAATCCGTCGACGACGACCTTGTCAACGAGGGCGGAATCATGGACCTCTGGGTTCGTGAAGCGAGGCTCTTTAAGTACGGCTCAGGCACCGGAACCAACTTCTCCAAAGTTCGCGGGGAAGAAGAAGGGCTTTCGGGCGGCGGCGTTTCAAGCGGCTTGATGAGCTTCTTAAAGATTGGCGATCGCGCTGCGGGAGCCATCAAATCCGGCGGCACGACGCGTCGCGCGGCCAAGATGGTTTGCCTTGATGCGGATCATCCCGACATCGAGGAGTTTGTGCAGTGGAAAGTCGTCGAGGAGCAGAAAGTTGCCGCGCTTGTCGCCGGATCCAAACTGTGCGAAACTCGCCTGAACGAAATCCTGAAGGCCTCGCACGACCTGACTGTCCCGACGGACTCGCGCCTGAATCCGAAGCTGAACGGCCGTTTGCGTACCGCGATTCTGCGCGCCCGCGCCGACTTCATTCCCGATCCGTACATTCACCGCACGCTGCAGTTCGCCGCGCAGGGTTACACGGAGATGCGCATCGACACGTACGATACGGACTGGAATAACGCCGCGTATCAGACCGTGTCGGGCCAGAACTCGAATAACTCCGTCCGCCTGAACAACAAGTTCATGCGCGCCGTCGAGCGCGACGACAAGTGGGAACTCAAAGCCCGCACGTCGGACAGAGTATTGAAGACGATTCGCGCGAAGGACCTGTGGAACGAAATCGCCGAAGCCGCATGGGCTTCCGCGGACCCGGGCATTCAATACGACACGACCATCAACGAGTGGAACACCTGCCCGGTCGACGGCAAGATCGAAGCGTCAAATCCATGCAGCGAGTACATGTTCCTCGACGACACGGCGTGCAATCTGGCGAGCTTGAACTTGATGAAGTTCCTCGATCCGGCGCAGCGCAAGTTCGATGTTTCAGCCTATCGTCATGCGATTCGTCTGTGGACCGTCGTGCTCGATGTGTCGGTCGAAATGGCGCAGTTCCCATCCAAGGAAATCGCGCGTCGTTCGTTCGATTATCGCACGCTGGGGTTGGGCTACGCGAACATGGGCACGCTTGCGATGGTGATTGGTCTCGCCTATGACAGCTCGGAGGCGCGCGCGTGGTGTGCCGCGTTGACGGCCATATTAACCGGCGAGTCGTATCGCACGTCAGCTGAAATGGCGGCGAAGCTCGGCGCATTTCCCGCATACATGCGCAATCAGGACCCGATGCTCCGCGTGATTCGCAATCACCGCCGCGCGGCTTATGGTGGAACTCTCGATGGCTATGAGGGCCTCACGGTGCCGCCGTCACCGCTTGATGTCGCACACTGCCCGTCGGATCTTGCCGATGCCGCGCGTGATGTTTGGGACGAAGCCCTGGCCCTCGGTGTTCAGAATGGTTACCGCAATGCGCAAGCGACGGTGATCGCGCCGACCGGCACAATCGGTCTCGTCATGGATTGCGATACCACGGGAATCGAGCCGGACTTCGCGTTGGTGAAATACAAGAAGCTCGCCGGCGGCGGCTATTTCCGCATCATCAATAGCAGCGTGCCGCTCGCGCTCGAAAACCTCGGCTATCCTGAAGCTCAGATTCGTCAGATCACGCAATACGTGTCCGGCACGAGCACGCTCGACGGAGCGCCGCACGTCAATCGTGAATCGCTGAAGGCCAAGGGCCTGCCGGACGATGCGCTGGATCGAATCGATGCGCAGTTGAAGAGCGCCTTCGCGATTAACTTCGCGATTACGCCCTGGGTTGTTGGAGCCGACGTCGTTCGCGACCGCTTGAAGATTTCCGAAGGCGATCTTCATGAAGCGGGCGGCGATCTGTTGACCGCGCTCGGATTCACCCGTGAGCAGATTCGTTTGGCCAACGACCACATTTGCGGCCGCATGACCATTGAAGGCGCGCCGCATCTGAAGCCTGAGCACCTGCCGGTCTTCGATTGCGCCAATCAGTGCGGAGCCTACGGTCAGCGTTACATTCTGCCGCTCGCTCATCTGAAGATGATGGCGTCGGCTCAACCGTTTATCAGCGGCGCGATCTCCAAAACGATCAATCTTCCGCGTCACGCATCCGTCGAGAACATCAAGGACGCCTACTATCAGAGCTGGCGCATGATGCTGAAAGCGGTTGCGCTCTATCGCGACGGCTCCAAGCTCTCACAGCCGCTCAATTCGACGGCCGATGACTTCGGGATTGCATCGCTCGGATTGGAAGAAGGCGCCGAGGCGCATACGTCGCAGGTTCAGCAAGCCGTCGAGAAGATTGTGTACGAAACGCGCCGCCGCAGATTGCCTGATCGCCGTCGCGGTTACACGCAGAAGGCGCGCATCGGCGGACATAAGATCTATTTGCGCACCGGCGACTATCAGGACGGCATGTTGGGCGAGATCTTCCTCGATATGCACAAGGAAGGCGCCTCGTTCCGCAGCTTGATGAACTGTTTCGCGATTGCCGTTAGTTTAGGTCTTCAGCATGGCGTGCCGCTTGACGAATACGTGGACGCTTTCGTCTTCACGCGTTTCGAACCGAACGGTCCCGTCGGCGGCAACGACCACATCAAGTACGCGACGTCCGTGATAGACTACGTCTTCCGTGAGCTGGCCATCACCTATTTGGATCGCCACGATCTCGCGCACGTGGTCGATGCCCAGACCGAGTCCTCACGCAGCGATGCGATAAACGGGGCCAAGCACCCCATCGGCGAGGCCGCCGTGATTCCGATTGCCCATGACACCATCGAGGAGAAGGCTGATCGTGAAGAAGACTCCCCGTCCGCGCAAACTGCGCCGTTCGCTGCTCCCTCTGCTGTTGTGGAAAGTCACTCGCGTCCATCGACGGCCGAAGCCGCTTACGCCGAAACCGGTCACACCAACGGACACCTAAACGGCCAAAGCAAGATGCAGTTGATCGATCTGGCTCGCAAGCAAGGATACGAGGGCGATGCTTGCAGCGAATGCGGCAGCTTCACCATGGTGCGCAACGGCACCTGCCTGAAGTGCACGACCTGCGGCAGCACGAGCGGATGCAGCTAAGCAGTTGAGCGAAAGCAAGACAAGCAAGAAACGGGCGGCCCAGTGGGTCGCCCGTTTCGCATCCGCACTGGCGCGTTCACTCACGCTTCCGCTGCCGCAGGCTTCACGTCGTCGAATTCCTCGTGAATCTGCTGATAGTGCCGGCCCTTGAGCCGCAGCACATCATGCACATCTTCAAGAATCAGATAGAGCGCGGGAATCACAATCAACACGATGAACGTCGTTGCCATTTCACCGAAAGCCAAACTGATCGCCATCGGAATCAGGAATTGCGCCTGCACCGATTGATTCGACATGAGCGGCAGCAAGCCGAAGAATGTCGTAAGCATCGTCAGAAGAATGGGTCTGAAGCGGCGCACGCCCGCCTGCAAAACCGCTTCGCGAATCGGCACGCCTTGGTCGCGCAGGGTGTTAATCATGTCGATCAACACGAGCGCTCCGTTCACGACGACGCCCGCCAGCGCAACGAGTCCGAACACGGACATCAAGCTCAGGTTATAACCGTAGATCAAATGACCGATCACCGCGCCGACGAAGCCGAACGGTATCACGCTCATCACAATCAACGGCTGCGTGAAGCTCTTGAACGGAATCGCCAAGAGTCCATAGATCAGGAACAGCGCAAACAGAAATCCCGCGAGCAGACTTCCCATTGATTCCGCGCGGTCTCGACTTTCGCCTTCGAGATCGATACCCAACCCCGGATAGTCATGCTTCATCTGAATGAGCAATCCGTTTTGCAAATCGGCCATGATCTCGTCGGGATTTGCGACCGCTTCATTGACGCTCGCGGTGACCTGCACGACTCGTTTGCGGTCCGTGCGCGAAATTTCGCTGTAGCCGACGCCGTCATCGACGCCCGCCGCGGCCGTTAGCGGAACTTCGCCGCCCATCCGCGTGCGCACGTGAAGATGCTCGACATTAGTCAGCGACTGACGCTCGTCTTCAGGGTAACGCACCATGACCTTCACTTCATTGCGTCCGCGCTGCATTCGCAGTGCCTCCGCGCCGAAGAACGCCGATCTCACCTGCTGTGCCAAGTCGCGCTCCGTGACGCCCAGCGTGCGCGCCTCGGGCCGCAGCGTGAGCTGCAACTCGCGTTTGCCCTCGGCATGTGAATCCCCAATGTCGCTCACACCGTTGTATCCCGCGAGCGCCGTCTTGAGTCGTTCGGTGGCTTCGAGCAGCACGTCAAACTCTTCATGTGACAACTGCAACCCGACATCCGCGCCGGACTTGATGAGTTCCGATTGAAACGTGACCTTGTCAACTCCCGGCAGATCGCCGACTCGCTCGCGCCACTCGTCGGCGAAGTCCGTGGTCACAACATTCCGCTCGTCAGGCTGGCGAAACAACATTCGGATTTGCGCGAGATGCGCGCCGTTTACTTCCGTCAAACCGCGCGGACCGCCTTCGAAGGTTTGAAATCCGTTGGCAATAAACACGTGCTGGACATTATGCAACGTGTCACCGCGTCGCGCGTCGTACTCGCTCGCCAGTTCGAGGCCTTTCCGTTCAATCAGCCTGCTGATCTCTTCCGTACGTTCGACCGGCGTTCCCGGAGGCATGGCCACCGATACGACAATCTCATCCGCGTCGATTTCCGGCATGAACACAAACTTGATGAGCCCGCCGCCTACAACACCAATCACCGCGAACATCACGGCCGTCGCTATAGCGATAGTTGTGTAACGATGAGCCGTCGCCGACCGCACGAGCCTCTGGTAATACTTCTCGCTGAACGCATTGACCCAGTCGTCGAAGTGATGCCGGACACTCTCAATCTTCTTCCAAATATTCGCGTTACTCGAACTTAGCCCGCCGCACAAGTGCGCGGGAAGAATGTAGAACGAGTCGATCAGTGAAATGATCAGCACGGAGATCATGATGACCGGCACAACGTACATGAACTTGCCGATTGCGCCGGTCACGAAAATCATCGGTAAGAATGCCGCGACCGTGGTTAGAATCGAGAACGTAATCGGCATCGCCAATTCGAGCGTGCTGTCCACCGACGCGCGATAGAGCGATTTACCCATCTCCCGGTGCACGTGCACGTTTTCTCCGATGACGATAGCGTCGTCGAGCACAAGTCCCAGCGCGAGAATGAACGCGAACAGCGACAGCATGTTGATGCTGATATCAAACATGGGCAGGAGCAGAATCGCGCCCAAGAATGATACCGGAATGCCCATCGCCACCCAGAAGGCCAGGCGTACTTCCAAGAACAGTCCAATGATGATCAACAACAGGAGCAGACCTTGGTAACCGTTATTGATGAGCAGGTCCAGCCGTTGGTCAAGCAGGATCGAGAAATCCTGCCACACGTCTACTTTGATCGACGCGGGCATCGTAGGCGAATGTTCGGCGATGTAGTTGCGAACCGTGGTCGCTACTTCCTTCGGCGTCTGCTTGCCCACTCGAAACACCTTGATCATCACGGCCGGCTTGCCGTCAAACATCGCGACCTTGTCAATGTCTTCAAACCCATCCTTGACCGTCGCGATATCGCCGAGCTTCACCAGTCCGCCGTCGGGCCGCGTGAGCACCGTGATATTTTCAAACTCCTGTCCTTCGTAGCGCTTCTCTTTCGTGCGCAGAAGTATTTCTCCGCCCTCGGTCTTCACCAAACCACCGGCTAAATCGAGCGACGCTTGCCGTACCGTGCCTGCAACTTCGTTGAGCGTGAGATTCAAACTGCGTAGCGTCTGCTCGGGAATCTCAATCGAGATTTCATAGGGCCGCGTCGCCGCCAATTCGACTTGAGTGATATTCGGCAGCGCGAGCAGATCGTCCTGAATGCGCTCCGCGTGCTGCCGCAGCGCGACGTCGCTTGCGTCACCGTAGACGACCAGCGAAATCGCCTCGCGCCGGTTGGTGACTTTCGCAACAACGGGGTCTTCGGCTTCCTCGGGAAACGTCTGCACGCGGTCGACTTCGGACTTGATGTTGTCGAGCACCTCATTGATGTCCGCGCCTTCAATGAGTTCCGCGGTCACCACGCCCCGACCTTCCGACGCCTTTCCGTTGATCCGCTTGATATTCTCAAGTCCGCCAATCGCCTGCTCAATCGGACGAATGATTCCGTCTTCGACTTCCAAGGGACCCGCGCCGGGATACTGCATCGTCACGGTAATCAAATCGAGCTGGATTTCCGGAAAGACCTCTTGGTCGACTTGTCCCGCCATCAGAAATCCACCGACAATGAACACGAACATCAAGATATTCGCGGCGACGTGGTTGCCTGCGAACCACTTTATGGAGCCTTTCACGATTGTCCCCCATTCGCGATTCTGAGTTTCAACCCGTTGGCCGCGCCGTTGATGCCGCTCGTCACAATCTTTTCTCCGGCGCGCAGTTCATTTCCAATGTACACGCTGTCCGCCGCATGAAAGAACGGTCGCACGCTTCTCAACTCAAGCGTATCGGCCGAAGTCGCGATCCAGAGAATGTTCCCGCTCCGCAGCGCGTGAGCGGGCAACGGAGTCACATCTGCTACCTGCTTGCCTCTGATCGCAACGCTCACGAAACTGCCGACGGCGAGTTCCGGTCCTCCGTCGGCGCGAAGCTCATACGGCTTTTCTACATGCACCACGACGCGCGCGAGTCGGCCAATGCTGTCCAGCACGCCGAGCGTGCGGTCGACGTGCCCACTCCAACTATAGGCCAAGTCTGCGGCGCGTAGCGTCACCGTTGCCGTGGAGCCCGGCAGTTCGAGCCACGCCAATTCATCTATTGGTATTCCGACTTCGATCTCTGCCACGTCGGTCGAGTAGATGATCCCGATTTGCGCACCCGGCGCAACCATCTGACCGATGTCCACAAACTCGCGTTTCACACGTCCGTCGAACGGAGCCTTCACCTTCGTGCGTTCGAGGGCCAATTCCGCCTGCCTGAGCGATGCGCGCGCCGACGCAAGATTGGACTCCGCCTGTTTCATCTGCGGTTCGCGCAGCACCAGGGCATCGGGCAAATCGCTGTGCATCTGCTGCTGCGATTCGCGCATTCTCTCCCATTCTCTCCGCGCGACGTCGGCTTGAGCCTTCTCGATCGCCAGCGCAACTTCCGCCTGAGCAACCCGCGCTTCGGCTTGGTCCACGGCAAGTTCGTAATCGATCTCCTCGATCCGGCACAGCACGTCGCCCCTTCGAAACTGTCCGCCATTCACGAACAAGTCCGAGACCCAATCAACTCGCCCTCCAACTTGCGGCGCGAGCGAAATCTCTTGCTTCGCGCGCACCGTTCCGGTGCCTGCGATTTCCGCGCGATGCGAGTCCGGCTTGGCGACAATGGTCTCGACCAACACACCGGGAAACGTCGCCGTCTTCTGCTCAGGTTTCTTGCGGCTTGCGATCAATAGGAACATGACGGCAAAACCGCCGACCACGATGAGTGCCGGAACGAGGAGTTTGCGCATCTTTGAATTCTCAGCGGCCATGGTTTAACGCGCCTCCCTATGAAGTTTCGGCGACTCGGTGCGCGCGCGCAAAACGTTATCCGTCCACGCGCCTCCCACCGCCGTCGCCAGATCGATCCGATTGGATTGCAATTCGCGCCGCGCGCTGATCAGCGTGCTTTGCGCCTGATAATAAGAATTCTGTGCGACCAACACTTGCAGATAACTCACAAGCCCCTGCCGATACTGCTCGTCCGCCACGCGCAGGAGATTGCCCGCCGCAGCCGTTTGCGTTTCGAGATTAGCAATACGCTCTTCGAAAGTCCTGCCGCGCACGAGCGCATCTTCCACCTCTCGAAATGCGTTCAACACCACTTGCCTGTAATTCGCCGCCGTTTCGAGTGTGGCGGCCTCCGCGCGCTGCGCCTCGCCGACCAATCTTCCGCCTTGGAAGATCGGCGCGGTAACTCCGGCGACGAGATTCCATAGCAATTCGTTCGGATCGAGTGCATCTTCAAGGTTCTTGTTGATATTGCCCAACGTGCCGGTGAGCGTGAAACTTGGAAGCAAGGCCGCATTCGCGGAAGCCCATCGCGCATCGCTCGCCAGCAACCGTGCTCGCGCCGCGCGAATGTCTGGCCGCCTCGCAAGCAGCTCCGACGGCACTCCGGCGCCAATTTCAAGCGTCGTTGCCGGAAGCACTCGTGGACCTTCAAGGAGTTCGGTTCGCGGATAGCGTCCGATCAACACGGACAACAGATGTTCCGTCGCCGCAAGCGAAGCGTCCACACTCTGTTTCTGCGCGCGCGCCTGCGCGAGGTTGCCCTCAGCCTGGTAAACGTCCAATGACGTTACCAACCCAAGCACATATCGATCGGTAACCGTCTCGTATGCGCTCTCCAACGTGCCAACCATCTGTTCGATCAGCCTCTGCTGCTCTTGCAGGTCGCGAATCTGAAAATACGTGCGCGCGACTTGAGACGTTAACGTAAGTAGTGCCGTGCGCGCATCGTTTTCGGAGGCCAGCAAGTCACCAAACGCGGCTCGCCTCCGCGCAGAGAGCTTGCCCCACAAGTCAATTTCGTATTGCGCAACCGCGCTGACGTCATAATAGTCAAGCGAGACCTTGGTCAATCCGCCAAATGCTCTTTCGCCGTCTTGATACGAACCCTGCGCGGTTACAGTTGGGAACAGAGTTGCGCGCGTGGCCCGGCTTTGGGCGCGAAACTGCTGCAGGCGCGCCAACGCCGCCTCAAGCGACGGGCTGTTCTCAATCGCCTCGTTCATCAAGTCATTCAACGTTTCATCACCGAACGCTGTCCACCACGCTTCGTCGCGGAACGCGCCCGCAGCGTCGATGGAATGATAGGCCGCCGGAACATCGCTGAACTCAGGTTGCCGATGCTGTTGCACGTAACCGCAACCGGAAAGCAGCAGCGCAGCGAACACAGCCATTAGAATCTGTTTACTCATGTTGCACCTGCTTCTTGCGTGAATCTGCGTCGTTCCGGTGCGGGCACCATTGCGGGATCTCCGTTCCATACTCTTGCGCAATATCGCGCATTAGCTGAATGGCCGATCCGATTCGCTCTTGGCCAAACCGCTCGTAGAGTTCCTGCGAAAGTCCGTACGCCATGGTGCGCAGCTCCCCGAGTTTCTGTTCACCGGCCGCAGTCAACGCGAGAAGTTTGATCCGTCTGTCCTCCGGATGACCTTGCCGCTCGATCAAGCCCAAGCTTTCAAGTTTGTCCAATTGCCGCAGGATCGCCGGATGCGAGTGCTCCAAGTTTCGGGTCAGATTCGCAAGCGTGTTGTGTCCCATGCCGAGCTGAAGCAGAATCACGCCCTCGGACCATTTCAGCCCAAGCGCTTCGGCACGTTGGTCAAAGATCGACCGAAACAGAAACGCCGTGCGGTTGCACCAATACGGCAGGATTTCGTCGGGGTTGAATTTCACTGTGTTCTCTTAAACATAATTCAATCGATTATTGTTACTTGTTACAATATACAAACGAACTCATCCCGGCGCAAGCCCTGCCTCAGCTTGTTTCTGTTAATAAATACAATAAGTTATGCGGGTATTGCCGACGGCGCGTACGACATGACTTTGTTGACAAGCCTCTCCGGAAAGCCTTCAGCGTTCTTGACTTAATGTTCTGAGTTTTGTTCATTAAAAGTCTATGATTTCACTCGCCTTACGGAACGCCGCCCGCTCGGGTATCCCTCGTCTGATCCTGCCCGCCCTAGCCCTCATTTTCTGGCTTGGCTGTGCCTCAACGACTCCGCAACTCGTAGCGCCTGTCCCGCCACCCGCTCCCGTCGACACAAACTTCACTCGCGCCACACTCGCCGGCTTCGACAGCGGCATCGTTGTGTGCGCGCATCCGCTCGCGGCCGCCGCAGGCAAGCGCGTGCTCGCGTCCGGTGGAAATGCTATGGATGCTGCACTCGCGGCGATCGCAATGCTCAATGTCACGGAACCGCACGCAAGTGGCTTGGGCGGCGGCGGATTTGCGCTCTATTACAATGCGGCCGAAGATTCGGTCTACATGCTCGACTATCGCGAGCAAGCGCCTGCGCGTTTGAACCGTGCAATCTACTTTGATCCGCTTGACACACTACGATTGGTGCAACGCACCGGCGGCACATCCGTTCTCGTCCCCGGCGCAGCGCGTGGATGGCAGACGCTCCATCAGCGCTTCGGCACGCGCACTATGCCTGATCTGTTCTCCGATGCGATTGCCGTTGCCGACACGGGTTACTTGATCTCCGAGAAGCAGGCAGCGATCATCTTCGATAATCTCGAACTGCTAAGTCATGATACTCTGCTCGCTCGCACG
>Ga0268298_10004327_pt1 | contig 13932 bp, 15 predicted proteins | sample WWTPWeurt_MetaG_FD_194462 | JGI IMG/M metagenome (GOLD analysis project Ga0268298, IMG submission 194462) | Activated sludge microbial communities from WWTP in Nijmegen, Gelderland, Netherland - WWTP Weurt | ecosystem: Engineered > WWTP > Aerobic digester > Activated sludge | place... | reverse complement strand
TCTTGCATAATTTCTTCGATAGCGTGTAAAGCTGCATCAACCATTATTGTTTTTTCAGTAGATTTTGGATTTCTAGTACCTACTTCATCTTTAATATTTGTTGGGGCAAAAACATGTAACTCAGTTAAATCGTAGGTTGGTTCTGCAGCTAATTGTGCTTTTTCAAAAGCTTCATTAGCGTCTTTTTCTGCATTGGTTTCTACTTCATTTATTTCATGTTCATTAAATCCAATTCCAGTTAATAACATTCTTAATTTTGGGATGGGATCGTATAAACCATGTTTTAATAAATCTTCTCTTGTTCTGTAAAATTCTTTTCTTACACCACTTGTATGATGCCCTAATAAGGGTACTCTTGCATGTACTAAAACAGGCTTTCTTTCGGTTCTCACATATTCAAAGGCATCTTGCATAGTTTCATAACTTCTACTAAAATCACTACCATCGCACTGCAATCTTTTTAAGCCTTTAAAGCCTGCAGCATATTCAAAGGCATTCATGGTTCTGGCTTCTTCTGCACTAACACTAATTCCCCACTGATTGTCTTGCACTAAATAAATAATTGGTAATTCTTTTAGTACTGCAAATTGAAATGCTTCGCTTACTTCACCTTCTGTAATACTGTTATCACCAAAAGAGCAAACAACCACTGGCATTTCGTTGTTGCTTCCTTTTTGCAGTAATGTTGGATGATGTTCTTCAATATATTTAATACCTTGTGCTACACCTGTAGTTGGTATTGATTGCATACCTGTTGCACTACTTTGATGAATGATAGAAGGTCGTAAACCATCTTTATTAGATGGGTGGCAATAATAAGAACGACCACCACTAAAAGGGTCATCTTTTTTTGCCAATAATTGCAGCATTAATTCGTAAGGTTTAAATCCCATAGATAGCATTAAACTATCATCTCTATAATAAGGGCTTGCCCAATCTTGCTTTTGTAGTTGAAGGCCGGTAGCTATTTGTATTGCTTCATGCCCTCGTGAGGAAGAATGTACGTATTTGCAAATACTTCTGTTGGCATCATAAATGTTGCACATTGTTTTTGCAGTAAACATTAGCCGATAGGCTTTTAATAGAATTTCAGGATTAAGCATTTGTGTAAAAATCTTAAAACTTTATTTACTTTATATAATGTGGTTACAAGTTTTTTAATATAACTGAGTTTTCCACAATATTGTATGATTGGTTTAAACTACTTGTAAAAGAGAGGAAAAATGATGTAGTTATTTTATATCTAAATCAAACATTTTTTCATTTTCCAAGTAGCCTTCTAAAACATCTCCTACAACACATTCTCCTACGCCTGCAGGTGTTCCAGTAAAAACCAAATCTCCTATATTTAAAGAAAAGTAATTAGATATATGTGCTATAACAGCATCAAAAGAAAAAATTAAATCTTTACTGTTGCCAACCTGTACGGTTTCATTATTGTTTTTTAAAGAAAAAGAGAATGGATTTTTTAATCTCTCCGCAGTCAAATCTTTCCAAGTGCCAATAATTGCACTATTATCCCAAGCTTTAGCTTTCTCCCAAGGTAGGCCTTTCTTTTTTAAATCATCTTGAATATCTCTAGCTGTAAAGTCAATGCCAACTGTTATTCCATTATAATATTTGTTGGCTTGTTTTTGTGGTATATATCTTCCGTTTTTGCAAATACGCAGCACTAATTCAATTTCATAATGTAATTCGTTGCAAAACTCTGGGTAATAAAAAGGGGTATTAGTTTGTAATAAAGCATTTTTAGGCTTCATAAAAATTACAGGTTCATCAGGAATACTATTACCTAATTCTTTTGCATGATCTGCATAATTTCGCCCAACGCAAAATATCTTCATGGTTTGTTATTTTAAATAAAAATTAGGCAATTAAGTATTGATTAGTTTAGAAAAACTTTTGTTGTGCATTGCTTAATTAGTATTTGTAGTAAGTAATAACAGCAAAAAGGGGCAATTTATTATGTAAAAGATAAATTATTTACAAGTGTCATGGTTCTTTCTATACCAATTGTAGCAAAATTTTCAATGATTTCAATAGATTTTTCTATTTTTTTATTGATAATTGGCTGTTCTGTTGGTAGCCATTTGCTTAAAACAAACTCTGCTTGCATGCCTTTAGGAAACTGATTACCAATTCCAATTCTTAGTTTTGGATATTTGTCGGTTTGCAGCATAAACTGTATATCTCTTAGTCCATTATGTCCTGCATCGCTACCTATAGCTCTTAATCTAATTTTTTCAATAGGCAAGGCCAAATCATCTACAATTGTTAAGGTATTTTCTAGTTCAACCTTTTCTTTTTCCATCCAATATCTAAAAGCTTTTCCACTTAAGTTCATATAGGTAGTGGGTTTAATACAAATAAAAATTCTTCCTTTCCATTTTACTTCTGCTACTTCTGCTAATTTGTCTAACTTAAAAAATCCGCCATGTTTTATTACAAAAGCATCTATTACATCAAAACCAATATTATGCCTGGTATGTTTATATTCATTTCCAATATTTCCTAAACCAACAATTAAAAATTTGTTCATACAGCAAAAATAAAGTTACAGTATAAATTTGAAGTATATTTGTTTTAGCTTGAACGGGTATTATTTATCTTATATTTTTTAATTTTTAAACAATGATTAAAAAAATTATTATTTCATTTTTTCTGTTGCTTTTTATAAACATAGTTTTTGCCCAGCAAATAGATCATCCAGATGATCCACCTTATTTAAAAGTTCCATACGTACCACCATTTACTTTAATATTATCTAATAAAGATAAATTTAAGAAAGATGATTTGCCTAAAAAGCATAATATTATTATGATATATTTAAATACAGATTGTGGGCATTGTAAAACCCTGGTTAAACATATTGTAGATAGTGTACAAATGGCACCTAACTCTTTTTTTGTTTTGTCTTGCTATAACAAGTTAAAAGATATTAAAGAATTTGAAGAAACCAATAATTTAAAATCGTATGAACAAATAGTTATTGGTAGAGATGAGAAATATTTTATTCCTACTTTTTATAGAGTTAAGATAACACCGTTTGTAGCAGTTTATAACAAAAAAGGAGATTTGATAAAAGCATTTTCAGAAGGGTTCTCAATTGCAGAATTGCAAAAGATTTTAGAATAATGATGTTTTAGGCATTTATTTTTATGAATGTAAGAAGCAAAATCAATTGCTAATCACAGTAAAAAGAAAATGTGAATAAGTATGCCATTTTTTGTTTGCGATACTCAATGGTTTATCCTAAATTTATTGCTAAGAAACTGCTTAATTAAAGTTTTATATATAGGCTATTTATTTTTAAACCAAAACCGTACCTGCTATGAAAAGATTATGGCCATTAGGTTTCTTAGGATTATTTGGATTTTTAGGAATTCATTACTTAACACAAGGTGAATGGGTTTATTCCTTATTAGTGTTGTGTTTTGGCTTTTTTGTATTCTTTCTGCCAGCTTTACCAAAGCGGTAACAGATACAAAAGTTAGCTTTTTAAATTAGTCAACATATCCTCAGTCATGCTTTGCAGATTGTACTGTGGTTTCCAGCCCCAATCTTTATTAGCAGAACTGTCATCAATGCTCTGTGGCCAACTATTGGCAATTTCTTGCCTATAATCTGGTTTATATGTTATTTCAAACTCTGGTATATGTTGTTTAATAGATAATGCAATTTCTTTGGGCGAAAAACTCATGCCCGATAAATTGTAAGATGTTCTAACATTAATATTGCTTTTAGGGGCTTCCATTAATTCAATGGTAGCTCTTATTGCATCTGGCATATACATCATTGGTAAATAGGTATCTTCTTGTAAAAAACATTCATATTTTTTTTCTGTCAATGCTTCTAAATATATTTCTACAGCATAATCTGTAGTGCCGCCACCAGGTGCACTTTTATAACTTATTAATCCTGGGTATCGCAAGCTTCTTACATCTACTCCAAATCGTTGATGATAATAATTACACCAAAACTCACCAGCATATTTACTAATACCATAAACAGTGGATGGCTCAATAATTGTTTGCTGAGGGCAATTTTGTTTAGGGCTTGTTGGGCCAAATACTGCTATACTGCTTGGCCAATACACTTTATGAATATGCTCTTCTCTTGCTATATCTAAAACATTTAATAAACCTTGCATATTTAAGTGCCAAGCAAGGTTAGGATTTTTTTCGCCTGTTGCACTTAAAATTGCTGCCAATAAATAAATTTGAGTGATGTTTTGCCTTATTACTTGTACATGTAACATTTCTTTGTTCATTACATCTAAACTTACATAAGGTCCTGTACCCTCCAATAAAGGATTTTGTTCTCTTAAGTCAGATGCAATAACATTGTTATTACCATATAGATTTCTTAAAGCAAGGGTTAATTCAACCCCAATTTGTCCACTTGCACCTATTACTAAAATTTTTTCTTTGGTCATAATAAGGATTATAAAATTCTAAAATGCTAAAATGCAAAGAAAAGGAACTTAGGAATATAAAGTTTTAACCATTTAAAAGCCTTTTATTATTTTCTATTTAACCTATGTTTGCAACTTGTAATTTTTATTGTATGAATTATAGTTATTTGAACAATTTATTTAGTAATCAAACTTACCATAAGCAAAACTTTTTTCTTATTGCCGGGCCATGTGTTGTAGAAAGTGAAGAGATAGTAACAGAGGTTGCCGAAACTGTGGCAAATGTTTGCAAAAAACTACAAATACCTTATATTTTTAAAGCAAGCTACAGAAAAGCTAATAGAACAAGTGCAACATCTTTTACAGGATTAGGAGATGAGTTGGCTTTAGATTTAATAAAGAAAGTTGGTACAACTTATAATTTGCCCACATTAACTGATGTACATGCACATGAAGAATGTGCAATGGCTGCCAATTTTGTGGATGTTTTGCAGATACCTGCCTTTTTATGTAGGCAAACAGATTTGTTAGTTGCAGCAGCCCAAACAAATAAAATTGTAAATGTAAAAAAAGGACAGTTTTTAAGTGGGCAAAGTATGCAATTTGCAGTGGATAAAATTGTAAAAGCAGGCAACAACAAGGTAATGCTTACTGAACGTGGAACTACATTTGGGTATCAGGATTTAGTTGTTGACTATAGAAATATTACCTGGATGAAAGAACATGGTACACCAGTAATTATGGATTGTACACATAGCCTTCAACAACCTAACCAAACAACAGGAATTACTGGCGGAAATCCTGCATTAATTGGCACAATAGCCAAAGCTGCCATAGCAACTGGTGCTGATGGCTTGTTTATAGAAACACACCCTAATCCATCTAAAGCAAAAAGCGATGGTGCCAATATGCTGCCATTACATTTATTAGAAAATTTATTAGAACAGTTAGTGAAAATTAGATCAGTAATACAATAAAAAAAAATGCTCTTGAAAACAAGAGCATCTCATAAGTTATCAACGGTATTGCACCCTTTACATAAAATTAACTTATGCAAAAGTGAACTTTTGTTTTTTATTTTAATAACCTCTAAAAACATAATATTAACCCAATTAGACATTTTAATTTAGCACAACATTTATATTTACAATTCAAATAAAAATTAATAATAATTTCAATAGTATTTAAAATTTTTTTGTTATGAAGTTATCTACCTTATTAAACAAATTCAATGAACCTGAAACTTTAAAAATGGCAAAACTTGGCCGTGAATTAAGAGCACAAGGAAAAGATGTAATTGACTTAAGTTTAGGAGAACCCGATTTTGATACACCAACGCATATTAAAGAAGCTGCTATTAAAGCAATTAATGATAATTGGAGCCACTATACACCAGTTCCAGGATTTTTAGATTTGAGAGAGGCAGTATGTACTAAATTAAAAAGAGATAATAACTTAGATTACTTACCTGAGAATATTGTAGTTTCAACAGGTGCAAAACAAAGCTTAGCAAATGCAATTTTAGCATTGGTTGATGTGAATGATGAAGTAATTATACCAACGCCTTTTTGGGTTACTTACAGCGAATTAGTAAAAATTGCAGGAGGTAAAGTAGTTACAATTAGTACAACCCCCGAAGCAAAATTTAAAATTACACCTCAACAGTTAGAAGCTTCTATTACAAAAAATTCTAAGGTTTTTATGTTTTCATCGCCTTGTAACCCAAGCGGTGCTGTATATAGCAAACAAGAGTTGGCTGAATTAGTGAAAGTGTTTGAAAAATATCCAAATGTTTTTATTATTTCAGACGAGATTTATGAATTTATTAATTACAAAGATGGACATAATAGTATTGCACAATTTAGTTCCATTAAAGATAGGGTAGTGGTGATAAATGGATTAAGTAAAGGCTATGCGATGACTGGTTGGCGTTTAGGATATTTAGCTGCAAATACAACTATTGCAAAAGCTTGCGAAAAATTACAAGGACAATTTACAAGTGGCACTTGTTCTATTACACAAAAGGCAGCAGTAGTAGCACTTACAGCAGATTTAAAACCTACTTTTGAAATGACTGAAGAGTTTGCAAAAAGGAAGAAGAGAGTGTTAGAAATTGTAAAACAAATACCAGGCTTTAAATGCACCGAACCAGAAGGAGCTTTTTATATTTTTCCTGATGTGAGTTATTATTATGGTAAATCAGACGGAGTTACAACCATTTCTAATGCTTCTGATTTAAGTATGTATATTTTAAATACTGCTTATGTAAGTAGTGTAATGGGAGATGCTTTTGGGGAACCTAATTGTGTTCGTTTTTCTTTTGCAAATAGCTTGGAAAATATAGAAAAAGCATGGGAAAGAATTATTGCTGCATTAAATAAATTGCATTAATTATTTTGAAATGAAAAAGAATAAAAGCCCTTCTTATTTTAATGTATAAGAAGGGCTTTTTAAATAACAATCAATTTGTAATGAAGTAATTTTGAAGTGCAACTACTCTGCACCAGCAATTGTAATTACAATTTCACCTTTTACTGTTTTTTGAGCAAAATAATTGGCATTTTCTTTCAGTGTTCCACGTTTGTTTTCTTCAAACATTTTTGTTAATTCTCTACTTACACAACAAAGCCTATCATTACCAAAGTACATTGCAAGCTCTTCTAAGGTTTTTACTAAACGCATAGGGCTTTCGTAAATTACTATTGTTCTTTCTTCGGTTGCTAATTGTTTAAGTTTGGTTTGCCTTCCTTTTTTTAAGGGTAAAAAACCTTCAAAAACAAAGCTATTGGTTGGCAATCCACTATTAACCAAGGCAGGCACAAAAGCAGTTGCACCAGGCAAACATTCTACCACAATATTTTCTTTAATACAATCTCTAACTAATAAAAATGCTGGGTCGCTAATACCTGGTGTGCCAGCATCTGTAATTAAGGCAATTACTTTACCAGCTTGCATTTGCTGTACTAAATGAGCAACAATTTTATGTTCGTTAAATTTATGATAGGGAGAAAGTGGTTTATTAATTTCGTAATAATCTAAAAGCCGAGATGAGGTTCTTGTATCTTCACATAATATTACATCAACACCTTTTAAAATTTCAACAGCACGGTAAGTAAAATCTTTTAAGTTACCTATTGGTGTTGGTACAAGGTAAAGCATTTTATATTAGCATTAATTTACAAGTTCAATTTCAAAAAATTCCATTACTGGGTTTGCCAATAGTTTTTTTCCTGCTTCTTCAGCAATTAACTTTGCTTCGTTTTCATTGGCAGCATCAATTTGTAATGTTACATGTTTACCTACTCTTACATCTGTAACACTGGTAATACCTAAATTCTTCATCCCATTTTGAATAGCTTTTCCTTGTGGGTCTAATAAATCTTTTAAAGGCATTACTTTTATTTGAATATTATACAACATTTGATTTTTTTTTTGTATGTAAATATTAATTTTTAAAAAGTAAAGATACAATTACATAAGTAATAAAACCTATGGTAACTGCAAACCAGCCAACAAAAAATGCTGCAATAAAACTTATTAATAAAATAAGTATAATTGGAAGAAGATTTTTAAAGCTTACTCCTTTAAATTTTAAAGAGAGCATGGGTAATGTACTTACCATTAGATAGCTCACTAAAATTATGATAGCATACCAAAACCACTGATTTCTTAATAAGTTTATTAAATAATTTGCATTGCCACTATACCAATATACAATTGGATAAGATGCAATAAGTAAACCAACTGCTGGTATTGGAACACCTTTAAAACTTGAAGTTTCTTGGGTATCTAAATTATATCTGGCTAATCTATATGCACCACAACATGGTATGATAAAAGCAGGCATAAGCCATAAAGTATTAACATCTAAACCACCTTCTTGTTGTGCAAATGATAAACGTAAAAACTGATATACAATAATGGAAGGTGCAACACCAAAACTTACTACATCTGCTAAACTATCTAATTGCTTTCCTATTTCGGAAGTTGCTTTAAACAACCTTGCAACAAAACCATCTAAAAAATCAATTATTGCTGCAATGCCAATAAAAATACTTGCCATAAAAATGCTTTCAGGTATTTCTACTAATTGTTCACCATATCCATCTAACACAATAGTTAAACCACTTTGTAAAGAGGTTACAACGGCTAAACAACCAAAAAATAAATTTAATAGAGTAAATAAATTGGGAATTTGTTTTATCATTGAATAAGAATATTTTGCTAATATTATTTTTGTTTTTTCATTAAAGCCTCAATTTCTTCAACAGTAATCGGAATATTTTTCATTAAATCAATATGTCCGTTTTTTGTTATCCATAAGTTGTTTTCAATTCTAATTCCCATTTGTTCTTCTTCAATATAAATGCCTGGCTCTACAGTAAAAACCATGCCTGCTTGTATTGGAGCAGTTCGTGTACCTAAATCATGCACATCAATTCCTAAATGATGGCTTATACCATGGTATAAATATTTACGATAGGCTCTATTGTCTTTGTCTTCATTTTTTATATCCATCTTTTTAAGTAGTCCTATTTTTAAAAATTGCTGTGTTGCTTCTTCGCCAACTTTATCGGTATAATCAACAATAGATATTCCAGGTTTTAAAATGCTTTTAGCATAATTGTGTAAATGTAAACAAGCATTATAAACTATTTTTTGGCGTTTGGTAAATTTTCCGTTTACCGGTACAGTTCTGGTTAAATCTGCACAATAGCCACCATAAGCAGCACCAAAGTCCATCAATATTAATTCTCCGTCTCTACATTCTTGGTTATTGCTTACATAATGTAAGGTTCTTGCCCTGTCTCCACTGGCTAAAATGCTACCATAGGCTTCTCCTGTAGCTCGTTGGCTTAAAAAGCTATGTATTAATTCTGCTTCAATTTCATATTCAAAAACACCTGGTTGTATAAATTGTAAAAGTCTTCTAAAAGTATTATCTGTAATATTTATGGCATGTTGTATTACTTCAACTTCTTCTTTAGATTTAATTGCTCTAAGTTTTCCAAAAATTTGGGCTGCTCTTTTATAATGGTGTAAAGGGTAACGAGCCTTCATTTCATCAATAAATCTATATTCTCTGCTACGTATAAGGTTAGCTTTTCTATCATTTTCATTGCTATCTAAATAAATATTATCTGCTAAATGTATCCAAGCTTGCATTAAAGCATCCAGGCTATCTAACCATACTATAGTTTGTATGCCAGAAATGGAAGTACCTTCGTTGGCTCTTAATCTTTTACCATCCCATTTTTCTTTTAATTCATTAGGACGAACTAAAACCAATACTTCTCTATATTTTGGATCTGGATTATCTGGAAAAAGTATAATCAAGGAATCTTCTTGTTCAATGCCAGTAAGCCAATATAAATCGCTGTTTTGTTTAAAAGAATGAAGAGCATCGCCATTGCTAGGAAATTCATCGTTACTTACAATAATGGCTATACTGTTGGGTGCCATTTCTTTTACAAAACGCTTACGATTATGAATAAAAATCTCTGGGTTCAATGGTAGATATTTCATATCAAAAATTTTAAAGTTTGCAAGATATAACAATTTATACAGAGCAAATAAAATAAAACTGCTAAAGGGTAACAGATTTTTTTTAATTGCTAGCTCTTAAAATTTTTACACCAACAGCACAACTCAAACAATTTAATTTGGTGCAGTAAAATTTATTTAATTGTAATAGAGCTTGTGTATCAAATGCAGTTTGGGCGGTAATTTCAGTATTTTTCCACTCGGTAATTACAGAATTTTTCTCAGGCGATAACGCTTGTAACCATTCTATAGCTTTGCTTTTATACTTTTCTTCTTTATTGTATAAACCATAAGCAAATAAAACAGGTACAATGGTATTGATAATAATATTATCTACCATTTGAGTACCCAAATGCTTGGGAGCATATTCTGTTTTTTCGCCCAACTTGTAATGATAATGCCAATAATCATTTGCTGTAACTTGGAATAAAAATTTTAATTCTGTAAGTTTATCAATTACTAAAATTTTTGAAAATAAATGGCTACTGTTACTAATTAATTTTGCTAATTGAGCTAATCTTATAGTAGGGAAATTTGCAGGCCTAAGCCTGTGAAACAACACAGAATAGTTTACTTTTTTTAATTGGTATTTATGCTGTAAAAATTTATATTCTTTTTGTAGTAGAATATAATAATCATCCTCAATTGCACTATTAAGTAAGTTTGCCTGCCCAAACAATAAAGCTTCTAATTGTTGTAGTTGGTTTTTATGTTTTGCTAAAACATTTACTTGAATAGTTTGAGCAATTTCCTGAAAACAATCTTTATTAATTTTATTTCCAAAATTTGCAGCTAAGAGCCACCAAAACACTTCCTCCCAATGTTGTTTGTTTTGCGTTAATAACTGTACTATTTTTTTTGATTTTTCTTCTAACCTTTCTGCAACTAAACTTTCTTTAAAAGCAAGCCATTGTAAACTATTTAGTACTGGTAAGAATTTTTTACAAGCAATGCCCTTATTTGCCTGCATTAAATTTTGATAACGGTCTAATAAAATTTTTGCTACAATATTTTTTAATTCTAAAGTGGAAATGGATGATTGGTTAGTGATAATTTGCTTATCGTTATTCCAAACAACATGTAGTATTACATTGTTGTAATTTTCATCATTGTTGTGTTTATGCTTTGTCCAATCAGATGTGTTTACATGAAGTTCAATATTTCCAACTAAAATAATTGCATTTAATTGTATGGTAGCATTCAAAAAATCTGGTCCTTGATGATGGTTTAAGCTACCAATATTAATTATTTGTAAGTTTTCGCCTTCAACAGTTTTTAAATTTGTTTTATTATAGTATTGAAATTGCCAAATAAAATGTAACAGCTTTTCGGTCATACAAATAAATTGTAAGACAAAAGATACAAAATATTTTTTATAGAGAAATTAAAAACTATTATCCCGCTTCATTAAACAATCACTTTCACATCATATCTTTTATAACCTGCACTACCCTACTCACAGGTAATCCCATTACATTATAAAAATCGCCTTTAATGGATTGTATGCCTACCACACCAATCCATTCCTGTATGGCATAAGCTCCTGCTTTATCATAAGGCTTGTATTTGTCCACATAAAAAATTATCTGCTCTTGTGTAAGTGTATGAAAAGTTACTTCTGTAACATCGGCAAATGCTATTTCTTTAAACCCATTCAATAAAACCACACCTGTTATTACGCTATGAACATTACCTGATAAGTTGGAAAGAATTTTTATGGCATCTTCTCTATCCTTAGGTTTTCCAATAATGTTTTCATGTAAAACTACAAGAGTATCGGCTGCAAGAATCATTTTTTCTTTACCAATTACTTGCTCTACTGCAAAAGCTTTTTGTCTGGCAATATGAATTGGAATTTCTTCAATAGCAAGGTAATCAGGATAAGATTCGTCTGTAGGCACAACCATTACTTCAAAATCAATTTCTGCCCATTCTAATAATTGTTTTCTTCTTGGAGATTGTGATGCAAGAATGATTGACATAAAATGTTATTTATTTTTCTTTTGAAAATAATTTAGTAAGTAAAAGTAAATACTTAAAACAGTATTTATTTTTATATTCTGTTGAGGTTAATAATCTTTGAAAATGTAAAAAATACAATAAAATACACTTAATACTCCATGTAATTTATTATCATTAAAATATGTTAATTTTTTGTTAATGAGGGGGGGGGGCATTTTTAGAAATCTGATTTTATACTTTTATCTTCATATAAATTCAAAAGCTAATACCAAATTCTAATATTATGCTTTTTCAACTGCAACCCTTTAGCCCTCTTGTTACTGCGACTGTTAATTTATTACAACAATTGCAGGTAAAACGTATTACGCCAAATACAGTAAATGAAATCTTACAAAATCACCCCGATTATCCAAGCCTTTTAAGCATTAATGATAGTTTACAGCAGTGGCATATAGATACTGCTGCTTTTATGGCAGAGCCTGAAAAACTGCATGAATTGCCTACACCTTTTATTGCTGTGTTAAACAACAAAGATTTTGTAACTGTAATACAAAACAGCGAAACTATTACTTATAAAAACGGCACTAACAAAAAAGCCATTACCAAAACAAAAGAAGATTTTATAAAAGAATGGAAAGGCATTGTATTATTAGCAACAGCTACCGAGCAATCCGGAGACGCTAATTATACAAAAGAAAAACAAAAAGAATTGTTGCAGGCTGCCAAACTGCCGTTGGTATTATTGCTGCTTGCAGGTATTGGCTTATTTGCTATGTACAAAAGTGGTTGGCATATTGGTTTTTCTTTATTGCTTTTAATAAAGTTGGCAGGCATTGCTGTTGCTTCCCTGTTATTATGGTATGAGATAGACAAAACCAATCCTTTATTAAAACAAATATGCTCTGCTACTAAAACCACCAATTGCAGTGCTATACTTGAAAGTAAGCAATCTAAATTATTGGGTTTACTAAGTTGGAGCGAAATAGGCTTTATATATTTTGCAGGCGGTTTTTTATTTTTACTTTTTGCGGCAGCTACTAAAAACATACAACCTGCTTTATCTTTAATAGCATGGTTGAATGTATTGGCATTGCCCTACACAGTATTTTCTGTTTATTATCAATGGCAGGTTGCTAAGCAATGGTGTGTATTGTGCTTGGCAGTGCAGGGGCTATTGGTTGCAGAATTTATTACTTCGTATTTTTTTAATTTATTATCCAAAGTTTATATACCCCATATCCCTTTTGCGTTATTAGTTATTACTTTCAGTTTGCCTGCCATAGCATGGTTTTTATTAAAACCTGTATTGTTACAGGCACAGCAGCAAAAAAGAACCAAACGGCAATTGGCAAGGTTGAAATACGATGCAAGAATTTTTAATACCTTGTTGCCCAAGCAAAAACAAATAGCTGCCAATGCCAACGGCTTGGGCATTACCATTGGCAACCCCACTGCTATACATACCATAATAAAAGTATGCAACCCTTATTGTAACCCCTGTGCCAAAATACACCCCAAAATAGATGCCCTGCTGGAAAACAACCCCAATATTAAAGTGCAAATAATTTTTACTGCTACCGATAAAGAGGAAGATAAACGTGCATTGCCTGTAAAACATTTATTGGCAATAGATGCTAAAGGTGATAAAGCCTTAACAGCAAAAGCATTGGATGATTGGTATATGGCAGAAAAAAAAGACTATGAACTATTTGCCGCCAAATACCCAATGAATGGAGAACTGAAACAACAGAACGAGAAAGTAAAAGCAATGAGTGATTGGTGCAATAAAACTTATATAGAATTTACACCAACATTTTTTATATCTCTCCCCTCTCCTTTAGGAGAGGGGCAGGGGGTGAGGTTTTATCAATTACCTGATTTATACAGCGTAGATGATGTAAACTATTTTCTTACCGAATAGGCAACGGTAAGAAAATGCCCAATTTGCCTAAGGTTGTTGGTTGCAAACAACAGCCTGTTGGGTACACACAACTTAGCTATACTTGCAACTG
>Ga0268298_10004324_pt1 | contig 13943 bp, 8 predicted proteins | sample WWTPWeurt_MetaG_FD_194462 | JGI IMG/M metagenome (GOLD analysis project Ga0268298, IMG submission 194462) | Activated sludge microbial communities from WWTP in Nijmegen, Gelderland, Netherland - WWTP Weurt | ecosystem: Engineered > WWTP > Aerobic digester > Activated sludge | place: Netherlands... | reverse complement strand
ATTGGCATCGGTACTCTTTACCACGGTTTGAGGCAGTCTCAGCAAAGCAGAAATCAAATTTGTGCTGGCCCATTGTTCAGGTTCTTCAAAAGAAACGTCCTCCCATTTTTCGAAATCATGATTTGGCATCTGGCTTAAAGTATTTGGAAAAGTAAGTTCTTCCAATTCGATAAATGATCCTTCTTTGGGATTGTCCAAATTGCCGGAGGCCAAAAGAAAAAATACAGTATCCGGTGCAATTCCTGATGGAATCAGAGGCAGTGAAAATCGGGTAAATTGATTTTGTTGACCCACTATAGGAAAAACATTGAAAGAAACCGGAATGCCCGTTCTTTTAAAAATCAAAACCAGAAATCCTGTATCATTAGCCACCATGTTATAGCGAATCAGCCCTCCCAAACTGTCCGGAACTTTTGTAAACGGAAATCCTCCATTGGGAAGATTTACCAAATCCCCTAAATAAATCAAACCCGGAATAATGGTGGTATCAAACATGGCCCTTTTGTTCTCCAGACGGATAGCGTTTCCAACCGGGCCTTTTATTTTGGTTACATTTGGAGAAAATGTGGAAAAATAGGATTGAAAATTAGCCGTCTCATAAACAGCCGGCTCTTCATACAAGTCATACTTTTGCCAATCTTCAAAATTAAATGTGTATTGCTGGGTAAATGCCCTGTCAGCTACGCAAGTGAAGGCAATCATCAAAAGTAAAAAACGGGTAATCATAAGGCTTTTTTATTTTGCAAAATTTATCCTTGCAAGGTAATTCCTTTTTAGGTAATTCGACCAATTCCACACTAAACTTAAGTCATTCCATAATGTTGATTAATAAAAGCAGCCGCATGAATCTCCACACAACTTATCTCAACGGCGTTAAGTCTCTGTTTAAATATTACAGGTCTTTAGCCGAAAAATCCATTGCTCAGGTGGAACCGGAACAAATCTTCCTCAGGCCTTCCGATGAATCAAACAGCATCGCCATCATTGTCCAGCATATGGCAGGCAACATGATATCCAGGTGGACTGATTTCAAAACGACCGATGGTGAAAAAACCTGGCGAAACAGGGATGAAGAATTTATGGCAATCATTCAGGACAAGGATCAGCTTATGCAAAGATGGGAAGCTGGGTGGATATGCTTTGAACATGCATTGGATTCCATTTACGAAGAAGATTTACAAGAAATTATTTATATCCGAAATGAAGGACACAGTATCATGGATGCGCTGAACAGACAATTGGCACATTATTCATATCATGTCGGACAAATTGTATTTATTGCAAAAATGTTAAAACCAAATGAATGGGTAAGTTTGTCTATTCCCATCAATAAATCAGCCGTTTTCAATACAGATAAATTTTCAGTAGAAAAAGGAGTTCGTCATTTCACTTCTACCACTTCCAACAAGGATGTTGAAGAAAAAAATGGCTAAAAAATCGATGGGTATTGTCGAAAATTTTATAGGAATACTCTGCTGACGATAAATTGCAGAATTAAATTGTGGTACACAATTTAAAAATTGGTCTTTATTCATTGATGAGTTTACGCTTCCCCCAAATCAAACATGTCCAGGAGATTGCCAAGGGTTTCTTTCAGATCCTGTCTATCGACAATAAAATCTAAAAAACCATTGTCGAACAAAAACTCAGACCTCTGAAATCCTTCCGGCAAATCACGCTTGATGGTTTCCTTCACTACCCTTGGCCCTGCAAATCCAATAAGCGCCTTGGGCTCAGAAAAGTTAATGTCTCCCAACATCGCAAAGGAAGCGGTAACCCCACCTGTTGTGGGATCAGTAAGAAAAGAAAAGTATGGCAAGCCATTTTTAGCCATTAAGGTTAATTTGGCTGAGGTTTTGGCCATTTGCATCAGGGAAAAAGCAGATTCCATCATGCGGGCACCGCCTGACTTTGAAATGACCATCAATGCTGCTCTGTCTTCGAGTGCTACATCGATGGCCCTGCTGATTTTCTCTCCCATGACACTTCCCATAGAACCGCCGATAAAACTAAAGTCCATTGCAGCTACCACCAATGGCTTTTTGTTGATGCGGCCAATGGCTACGGTTATCGAATCATCCTTAGAGGAAGATTTCATGGCTTCGTCCAATCTCTTGGCATAAGGCTGAAGGTCAGTAAACTCAAGGAAATCATAAGATCGCAAATCATCGAAAAGCGTTTCATATTTACCATCAAAAAGTATATCAAAATATTGATCTGAACTGATCCTGGTATGGTAATTACAGGACGGGCATTTATAGAAATTCTCCTTCAACTTCATGTTGGTTGAAGTAGCACTACAGTCCGGACATTTGAACCAAAGTCCATCCGGTGCTTCCTTTTTTGATTTTGTCGCTGTTGAAATCCCCTCTTTGAGGCGGGTAAACCATCCCATATCACAATCATTTAGTTAAGAATGATAATGTTCATAAGGATTGGCGCAAATTTATATGTTTTATTTATGATCTAATATAACTATTTTTGTGGGCAACAATCTTAATACACATTCGCTTGATTAACAATTTCTTATGAAAGTATGTTTGATAGGTTATGGTAAAATGGGCAAGGCAATTGAACCTATTTTAGTCGAAAGAGGGCACGAATTGAGTGGAATCGTGACGCGGAGCAATTCCAGCCAATTGGCAGACTTTCTCAGTCAGTCTGATGTTGCTATAGAATTTACAGACCCAGAATCTGCCTTTGACAACCTGCTTTCTTGCTTTGAACACCAGGTTCCTGTGGTCAGCGGCACTACTGGCTGGCTTGCACAATGGGATGATTTGATCCATATTCTTCAAGAAACGGATGGAACTATGCTTTGGGCATCAAACTTTAGTATTGGAGTGAATGTTTTATTTGAAGTCAACCGACTGATGGCCAAAATTATGTCCCGACTACCGGAATACCAGATACAGGTTGAGGAGATTCACCATTTTCATAAAAAGGATAAACCAAGTGGTACTGCCGTGAGTCTCATTAATGATATCATGGACAAACACCCAATTTACAAATCCTGGATATTAGATCCCCAAGAGCCCAACGCAGATCAACTGAGTGTCTTGGCGAAGCGGGAAGAGTCCGTTGTAGGTTATCACAAAGTGCGCTTTAAAAGTCCAATTGACCAATTAGAAATCAGCCACGAAGCCTTTACCAGAGAAGGCTTTGCAAAAGGTGCCGTTTTTGCTGCAGAGTGGTTAAAAGGCAAAAAAGGACTTTATACCATGTCTCAGGCTTTGGGATTTTAATCATGGCATTTTATTAATCCCAGGACTTAGATGATTGCGCGTAGTTCCATACAAAAAGTAGTTGAAACCTCCCGGGTAGAAGAGGTTGTCAGGGATTATGTAGATCTGAAAACAAGAGGATCCAACCTCACTGGTTTATGTCCATTTCACAAAGAAAAAACCCCTTCCTTTTCTGTATCCCCTTCAAAAAACATTTACAAATGTTTTGGATGTGGTAAAGCTGGAAGTCCGGTGGATTTCATCATGGAAATAGAACAATACACTTTTCCTGAAGCCATCAGACATCTCGCAAAAAAATACAGGATAGAACTGGAAGAAACAGCACAAACTCAGGAAAGCATTGATGAAGCGCTGGAAGTCCAAAGTCTGAACATTGTGAACCAATGGGCACTAGAATATTATTCTGCCCAATTGTGGGAATCGGATCTGGGTAGAAGCATCGGCCTGGGATATTTTAAAGAAAGGGGCTTTTTGGAAACCACCTTAAGAAAATTTGACATCGGATTTGCTCAGGATGAATATCAGGCCTTTACCACGGAATCTATAAAAAAAGGTTATTCTGTTGACCTTCTCAAAAAACTTGGATTAACATCCTCTACCGGGAACGATTTTTTTCGAAACCGAATCATTTTTCCTATTCACAACCAGGGAGGAAAAGTGATAGGATTTGCAGGTCGGGTTCTGGACAAAGAGGCTAAAGTTGCAAAATATATAAACTCTCCGGAGACTGAAGTTTACAAAAAAAGCAAAACACTTTATGGATTGCATCTGGCCAAAACGGCCATTCGAAAATTAGGTTCGTGTATTCTGGTGGAAGGCTATACGGATGTGATGTCACTGGTTCAGTCCGGAATAGAAAATGTTGTGGCCTCTTCTGGAACTTCATTAACCGAAGATCAGGTACAACTCATCAAAAGACATTGTGAAAACGTCATCATCCTTTATGATGGAGATGATGCAGGCATCAAAGCTGCGATGAGGGGAATAGACATGATTCTCAAAGAAGGGCTCAATGTCTATATTGGCTTGATTCCGGACAGAGATGATCCTGATAGTTTTATCCGGAAAGTAGGTTATGAGGGATTTCAAAAATTTTTACAGGAAGAAGTCAAGGATTTTATACTTTTTAAAATCAACCTCCTCAAGAAGGAAACCCAAAATGATCCTATTCAACGTGCAAATGTGATAAACGACATTGTCGGCACCATTGCAAAAATAGATGACCCTGTTAAGAGATCAGTTTATTTACAAAACGCAGCACACTTTTTAAATATTGATGAATCCACTTTGATCAGCAGCGCCAATAAACTCATCAAGGAAGACATTAAAAACAAATCTTTTTCTGCACAAAGAAAAGCACTTGACCACGATGAACAAATCATCAAAGAGCAGGAAGAAATCATTAGTTTTAAAAAACAAAACGAACCTTACTTACATAAGGGAGATGAATTTCAAGAAAGAGAAATTCTTAAAATATTAATGCTGGAAGGAGACAAGAAGTGGAGACAGGAAAACATTACCACTGCTCAATTTTTAGTAGGCAATCTCAATGATGTCATAGACTATTTCGACAATAAATTGTATGCAGAAGTCTTACAACAAGTGGAGTCTCTATTAAAACAAGGGGAAGCTGTCAATTTAAATTATTTTCTGCATCACCCGGATAAAAACATCAGTCACATGGCTATCGAGCTAACCAGTTCGCCTTACGTCTACAGCAACAACTGGGCGGACAAATATGGTATTTATTTACTCGGCAATCAAAGTGACATGGAATATTCTGCGGATGATGTTGAAAAAATAATCAAACACATTAAATACCGTAAATTCCACAAAGTTATTTTGGATATTGACCAACAAATAAAAGCCGCACCAAGCTTTGAGGAGCAAATAGAATTGGTTAAAGCCAGGGAAGAATTAAAAAAAATAAAAAACAATTTATACGAAGAAGTATGGGGAGGATTTAAATAGAAAAAACCATTTCCATAACTCCAAATAATTTTAATAAATATCAAATGAAAAAACTGATCTTCTTTCTTGCATTTATTTTAATAAATACAAATGTTTTTTGTCAAGTGGAAGGAAATTTAAATATTCCCCACATAACTGACAAAATGCCGGAGTGGGCCAAGTTGATGTACGCAACGCCAATAAATTTTATTGCTTTGGAAGAAGCCTACAAAAAATTTTATGACACCCACCCTTTTGAAAAAAATAATTACACCAGATATTACAAGAGGCTGATCATGACTAACAGAATGTTCATGTCAGCAGATGGAAAAATGGAATCCCGTCAGAATCTTGACCGTGAAAACGCCCGAAATCATGTGGCAAACCAATCATTCAGATCCTCCCTGACACCTTGGAAACCCTACAACATGCAAACATATTGGCTGGAGAAAAATCAGGAAACCTGTCCATGGCAGACCAACGTTTATGCCATTGATCTTTGCAAAGCACATCCAGAGTTTTTGGTTTGTGCAACGGAGACTGGAGGACTTTTCAGAAGTCTGGACAAAGGAATAAGCTGGCGGCAGATTGGCATCCAATACCAGTTGGGCTCAGAAGCCATAGCCGTTCACCCTCAAAGTACCGATACAATTTATATTGGCAATTCGGGGCTGATCAGAAGATCTACAGATGGAGGTATAAATTGGACAACCGTTTTAACTGTAGCAGATTTATGGGTTTACGACTTAGAAATACCCACTTCCAGACCAAATGTCATTCTTGCTGCAACCAGCAAAGGTTTGTATCGAAGCGAAAATTCAGGTCAAGACTGGAAGCAGATTTTTCCTGAAGCCAGCTGTGAAATAAAAACGCATCCAAGTAAGAACAATATCATCTATGCGCTTCGATATAATGGGACTAAATCTTCTTATGATCCCTACAAGTCCACGAATTATGGATCAAACTTTACTTTAAAAAATTCCGGTTGGCATACACTAAAAGATGGTGGAGCCCGCATGGCCACGACAGCTGCAGATCCAAAAAGAATTTATGCCATTGTTTTGACCAGCGATAAAGGTCCATATTTAATGCGTAGCAATGATGAAGGAGAGACATGGGTGAATACTGCCAAAGGTTCTTATGATGGCTATGATTCGCCAAGTTTTCCAATGGATAATTGGCAAGGATTTTATGATCTTTCCCTGATGGCATCACAAACCAAAGCAGATGAACTAATTACCGGAACAGGTTCCACTTTTAAATCTACTGACGGAGGTACAACATTTAAAGTTATTGGTGGATATGGCGGAAGTTTTGCTTTACATCCGGATCTTCAAGCCAGCGTTTCGAACGGTACGGAAAGTTGGATTGCAACAGATGGTGGGCTCACCTACTCTACTGATTTTTTTACGGAAGTAAAAAATGCAAAAGCCCTAAATCTTGGATTAAACGGAAGTGATTTTTGGGGATTTGATGCAGGTTGGCATGAAAATGTTTTTGTAGGTGGCCGTTACCATAATGGAAATACTTTTTACCACGAAAATTATGAAGGTAAATTTATACGGATGGGTGGAGCGGAATCCCCCACAGGTTATATTAATCCCATAAAAAACAGAGATTGTTATTTTTCGGATATTGGCGCATACTCCATGCCTGCAAAATTGGATACCAACTGGAAGTGGTTTGGACTTCCCTGCGAAAAATATCCAAATGAATCCTACTATCCGATGGAACATAGTGACATGGTTTGGTCGCCATTGTGTTACCAGACTGTTTACCTTGGACAAAAAAACACGCTTTGGAAAAGTATAAATAATGCCGTTAGTTTTGTTCCGGTTTTCTCTGTACCAAGAGCAGACTCCTGGGTTGAGGCAATAGAAATTTCAAGGAGTAATCCGGAGGTTATTTATTTTACAGAACGAAGCAACAGTATTCCGGATGGTAAAATTTGGAAATCTGTAAATGGCGGAATTAGCTTCTCCGAACTACCTCCACCGGCAGGAACTTCCGGAGGAGAACGCAGAGTAAAAGCAATTTGCCTAAGTGATCAGGATGATCAATTAATTTTTCAGGCACTACGCACCGGTGGCTCCAGCAACAAAGTTTTCGTTTCCAAAGACGGTGGTAAGACATGGTTAAATTTAACTACTGCTAAAATCGGTAATCTTAGAATAAGTGACATTTGTTTTCAGAACGGTACTGATGGTGGCGTTTATATTGCCTGTGATGGCGGTAGAACATTTTATCGTAACCTTAAAATGACAGATTGGGAAGAGCATGGAATGGGCTTAAGTGTAGATCATTTTACCAGGAATCTACGCCCTTTCTACCGGGATGGAAAATTAATCAACGGGAGTAGCATGGGCATTTGGGAAATAGATTTCTTTGAGGAATCTCAACCTGTAGCCCAACCTTCTGTGGACAAACAAATTTCATTTTGTGACAGGGACACATTTTATTTTGAAGATTATTCCGTGCTAAAAACCGATTCTGCAGCAGCATATCTTTGGGAGTTTCCAAATGCTGTTTACGTAAGTGACCCTACAAGTAAATCGACTAAAGTTGTTTTTGGAAAACCAGGAAAATATTCGGTAAAATTAACCGTCAAAAACAATAAAGGGAGTCACTCGAAGACAGTAATGGATATGGTTGAAATCAAGACCAGTACTTGTGCAAGAGACACCATTCCCGGTAAAATGCTTGATCTTTCTTTTAGAAATGATTACGCCAGCATTTCCGCAATTCCTGCAATGGCAGATGCAAAAGGTTTCAGCTGCATGGCCTGGATAAAAATCAACAAACCTCAGGATTGCTTTACCCAGATTATTTCTAATTGGGACAGCAACATTGGATTTGGTTTTGGTTTCGCCTTCCAGGGTTACAGACCGACTACAAATCTTACTTTTTTCTGGAAAGGGCAACCCTATCAACTTACCTCTGCCTTTAATCTGGATACTACAAAATGGATCCACGTCGCGATGGTGGTTTATCCCGATTCTGTAAGGCTTTACAGAGATGGTTTGAGCTGGACCCGAAAAGGTGATTTCTCAGGATTCGACCTCAGTAAAACCCCCTGGACGATTGGTCAGGGAGTTCCAGGACAATGCGGAGATTTTGATGGCCAGATGGATGAGCTAAAATTATTCAACAGATCGTTGAGTGAAGAAGAAATTAGATTAAACATGCATCTTATCTCGACCAAACCCGAAGCAGGTTTAGTTGCTTATTACCAGTTTAATGAACCCGGCGAACAAATATTTTATGATAAAGTCAACGTCGCTCATGCCCTGAATGGAAATGGAAAATTACAAACTTCCACTGCACCCATCTCCACCGGATTAAGTGAAAAAATTCTGAATCTGGACAAGGGAAAAAATACATTCGAACAAACAGGCGTAGAAATTTTTCTACAGGACAGGCCTTCTGGACAGCATGAGGTGGCCTCCTATCGTTTGTTTCAAAGACCTGATTCTATGCCTTCGACAGGAACGGAAAAATTTGCAGATCATTATTTTATCATCCGAACCTGGGGATCCATCTCTATGAGTAAATTTGACAGTATAGGATTTAGTGAAATTACCCGTTTTGGCTCCAAGGAAGTGAATGATCCTGCTTCCTTTAAATTTCTCAAAAGACAAGCTTCCAACGAACATTTAAGCGTATGGTCGACAGAGGTTCCGGCAAGCTCTGCAGTGAAAGAGGGATCAAAAATATTTTTTCCTGGAGGTAATAATTTCAATGGACAATATCTCATTCAAATTCCCGCCATTGATTTAACCTCCACGCAAAATGAACAAAAGTCTGGAAAAGAAATTATACTGTTTCCAAATCCAGGAAGTGCAAGTTGCAATGTGCAATACCATGCAGACTCACCGTATGCAAGACTTTTGCTGATCAATGCGGAAGGTAAAATTCTCTTAAACACCAATTGGCAAAATAACAGGATTAAAGAATTGGATTTGACAAATTTTCCTGCAGGTATTTATTTGGTGAAAATCGAAAATTCAAATGCGATTCTGATCAAAGAAAAATAAAAATTCAAACACCAATCCATTTATTGGTTGTTTCAGATTTATAAAATTGGACTAAAATCACAATACTTGGTTTGACCATAAAATATCTTAATTTTGGCGCATATAGCTGTACACAACAGCTGCCATAAACCGTAATTCAATCATCTGAAAAATAAATTTATGCTTGGAAATATTCTGACAGAGCTTCAAAAAGAGATTCAAAACATTAAAGATGCCGGTCTTTATAAAACTGAACGGATTATTACTACGCCTCAAGGTGCAGTTATACGCACCAATACTGGTTCTGAGGTGTTGAACTTTTGTGCCAATAATTATCTTGGTCTGTCCTCGCATCCGGAAGTAGTGGCTGCGGCGAAAAAATACATTGACTCTCATGGTTTTGGAATGTCTTCGGTCCGATTTATCTGTGGGACACAAGACATTCACAAAGAGCTGGAATCAAAAATTTCCACTTTCCTTGGGATGGAAGATGCAATACTTTATGCGGCAGCATTTGATGCAAACGGAGGGATATTTGAACCCCTACTTGGTGAAGAAGATGCGATTATTTCCGATGAACTAAACCATGCATCCATCATTGATGGCATCAGACTTGCAAAAGCCAAAAGATTCCGCTACAAACACAATGATATGGCTGATCTTGCTGTACAACTGGAACTGGCCAAAGATTGCCGCAGAGTCCTTGTAGTTACGGATGGAGTCTTTTCTATGGATGGCACAATTGCACAATTAGATAAAATCTGTGATCTGGCAGAACAGTATAAAGCCATGGTGATGATAGATGAATGCCATGCCTCCGGATTTATGGGTAAGACAGGAAGAGGCACCCATGAATATCGCAATGTAATGGGGAGAATTGACATCATTACAGGAACTTTTGGAAAAGCCTTAGGCGGTGCTTCGGGCGGATTTACTGCAGCAAAAAAAGAGATTATAGAAATTCTTAGACAGCGATCCCGGCCATATTTATTTTCCAACACACTGGCTCCTGCCATCACCGGTGCATCCATCAAAGTGCTTGAATTATTGTCCTCCTCCACTGAACTTAGAGATAAGTTGGAGCGGAATACTAAATTTTTCAGAGAAGCCATGACCCAGGCCGGATTTAATATACTTCCTGGAGAACATGCTATTGTTCCTGTAATGCTCTACGATGCTCCTTTAGCGCAAAAATTTGCGGCAAGGATGTTGGAAGAAGGAATTTATGTGGTTGGATTCTTCTATCCGGTTGTTCCTCAGGGAAAAGCAAGAATCAGAGTACAAATTTCAGCAGGTCATGAACAAAATCATTTAGAAAGATGTGTTCAAGCATTTATCAAAGTCGGAAAGGAATTGGCTGTTATTCAATAAATCTATGAGAAGTTTATCAGATTTTTTTTATAAAATTTCCAATTTTTATCTCCTCTTATTGCTTTTGGGATTATACATCATTTTTGTTGTACATTACTTACCTGAAGCAGAAAAGCAAATCAACACTTTGGCTAAAAAGGAAATTGGCCCAATAGACCTTACAATAGGCTATTTCCCGACGAGGACCCTCCAAATGGTCAAAGATTATGGTGATGAAGCACGCATATACTACCACAATGTCGAAATGACTTTGGATATTTTATATCCACTGACCTACGCCTGTTTTTTTATTGCTTTGTTGAGTTTGCTTCTTAAAAACTATAAATCCTTTCGCTTCAGAAAATGGAATATATTTCCCATAGCAACCCTAATATTTGATTTTTTGGAAAATGCCTTTATCATTAGGCTGCTCAATCTGTATCCAGCCGAAGGGATAATTACCGCCCATTTTGTGGAAATTTTTAAAATTTTGAAATGGGGATCCCTGTTGATTTTGTTGGGCATTTTATTATTTGCAATATATTCAGCAATCAAGCGAAATATTTCTTCATCCAATTGAGTACAAAACAGCCCGTTCCTGACTTCCCAAATATATTAGTGAATCCTTAAGATTTCTTTAAACAAAACTTAAGAATTCAAGTCAAAGAAACAATTCGATTTATTCCTAACCAATAAAAACCATATATTATGGATAGAAGGAAACTTTTTTCAATGCTTACCAGTACTGCTGAAGTGGAGCCTATGCGCCCAACCACAGCACTTCCGGTAAACGGTGGGCTAACACCATATCAAGGGATATGGGATTATGCCACCGCTGCTCATCTATTGCGAAGGGCAATGTTTGGACCTACTCATGAACAAATTAAAGAAGCGGTATCGGACGGATTGCAGAAGACCTTGGATAAATTGGCCAAAGACCAGGCTTTGCCAAGTCCACCTGTTTTGTACACGGACCAAATTGCCGACCCTGATATTCCAAAAGGACAGACTTGGGTAACGGGCAAACTTAATCCTCAGGTTCAGGGACTGGTCCAGTTGAAAGAAAATTCTCTTTATTCATGGCTCATGCAATTGATGTTTAATGAGGGCGTTTCTTTGACTGAAAAAATGACTTTATTCTGGCATAATCATTTTGTGGTGTCAGAGATTTTTGACCCTCGCTACAATTATGATTATATCACCACTTTGCGATCCAATTGTATGGGAAACTTTAAATCCCTTACTGAAAAGATCACCATCGATAAATCCATGCTGATTTATCTCAATGGAAATCAAAATACAAATTTGGCGCCCAATGAGAATTTTGCCAGAGAGGTAATGGAGTTATTTACCTTGGGAAAAGGAGCACTTGCAGGTCCCGGTGACTATACTACATTTACTGAACAGGATGTTTTGGCTGTCGCCAAAGCACTTACAGGATGGACAATAGCCGCTGACCGCAGGAATGAATCTTTTTATCCATACGCCAGATTTGATACCCGTCTGCATGATAAATCCACCAAGCAACTCTCTGCCAGATTTAACAACCAACAAATTACCAATGGCGAAGAAAACGAATACAAAACAGTTATTAATTTGATATTCCAGAAAAGAGAAGCTGCTACATTCATTTGTCGCAAACTCTATAATTATTTTGTTTATTATAAAGTAGATCAAACGATTGAAAGTCAGATTATTGACGAGATGGCAAATTTATTGATCGCTAATAATTTTGAAATAAAACCTGTATTGAAAGCTCTTCTTGGCAGCGAACATTTTTATTCTATAGAAGCCTTGGGTTGTATGATTCGCCCTCCTTACGAGTTTATTTTCAATACGCTCAAGGCAATGAAATTCAAACCATCTGCTGATTTGGAAATCAATTATTCATTGTTTGTTTCCATCTACAGAAATAATATGGGTTTACAGCAAGTATATTTTGATATCCCAAGTGTGGCGGGTTGGTCTCCTTATTATCAGGAACCGGGATACCATGAAATCTGGATAAACTCTGTGACATATCCACTTCGTGTGGGATTCACCGGCCAGGCTGTAAATAAACAAATGCGCATTCGGGGAGGTGCCGGCACCACTACTTTTGGTTTAGATCTTGTAGAATACGTTACCTCTTTTACCGATCCAGCCAATATCAGCATGCTGCTTAGTGAAATTGTAGCTCACTTGCTCCCTCAGAATATTTACCAAAACCAGATTGACTTCCTTAAAAAAGCTCTTTTAGGAAACCTTACCGAAGCCCAATGGGCAACCATGTGGAACAATTACAAAGCAAATCCAAATAACGCACAAGCAAGAACTGCAGTAGACTCAAGGTTAAAACCTTTGTTTACTACTCTTTTGTCAATGCCGGAATATTTTTTAAGTTAAACCCACAAATTCTTCACCATGAAAAGAAGAACCTTTTTACAAGCAAGTTCAATAGCCGCAGTGCCGGTTTTAATAAATGGAATTCCGGTTAACGCAGTAGCACGGAATTCTTTCCTGGATTTTGTTAGTCCGGATAATGACAAAATTTTGGTCCTCATCCAAATGAGTGGCGGAAATGATGGATTAAACATGGTCCTTCCAATTGACCAGTACAGCAATCTGGATAAACATAGAAATAAAATTCTAATTAAGGAAAGCTTTGGCATTAAATTAAGAGATGGCCTGTCTTTACATCCGTCCATGACTGGTATAAAATCCCTTTATGACAATGGTGGTTTGAAATTAATTCAGTCCGTAGGCTATCCAAACCAAAACAGATCCCACTTTAGATCTACGGACATTTGGACTTCCGGATCCTCTGCGGAACAATTCGAGGTTACCGGTTGGTTAGGTAGATATTATACCGAAAATCATGCATCATTTCCCACCGGTTATCCAAATGCCGACAACCCGGATCCACTGGCGATCACCATTGGATCACTGGTGTCACAAACTTGTCAGGGCAAAGTTGCAAATTTTAGTTTGGCCATTAACGATCCGGCAACTTTAGGTCTATTGCCTGAAGGCGCATTAGCTGCAAATCTTCCTTCCAATACGAATTATGCCAATGAATTAAGGTACATTGTCAGCACCTTGTTGCAAACGAATGATTATTCTGAAGTCATCAAACAAGCCAATACCAATGCAGGTGGCTCTATTCCGGCATCCGGCAATGCCTTGCTGGACAGATTAAATATTGTCGCGCAACTTATTAAAGGTGGATTAAAGACCAAGGTATATGTTGTAAATATCGGTGGTTTTGATACACACGCAAATCAATGTGATCCGGATGATCATGAAATCGGTACTCAGGCGGATTTATTAAAGCAACTTTCCGATGCAATGGCTGGATTTCAGGATCAAATCAGTAAAGCAGGATTTGGAAAGAAAGTAGTGGGTA
>Ga0268298_10004323_pt1 | contig 13946 bp, 12 predicted proteins | sample WWTPWeurt_MetaG_FD_194462 | JGI IMG/M metagenome (GOLD analysis project Ga0268298, IMG submission 194462) | Activated sludge microbial communities from WWTP in Nijmegen, Gelderland, Netherland - WWTP Weurt | ecosystem: Engineered > WWTP > Aerobic digester > Activated sludge | place... | reverse complement strand
CGAAAGGGGGCCGCACTCACCAGCCGGCGCTTCGGGTCGCGCACGATGAGCTCGAGATAGCGTCCACTGCGGTAGCTGCCGTCCCGTAACTGCCGCTCCAGGCGCAGCAGCTCGCCTTCCAGGTTGGCAAAGAAACCCGCCGCACCGGGCTTGCTGCGCTTGCCGGCCACCGCCCGGCGGGCCGCGTGGTGCAGGGCCGCAAAGGAGGCAATGCCGTCAAAGAGATCGTCATGCCTGCGTGACATCCGCCGCCTCCGCTGAGCTTACCGCGCGGCCCGGGCCGGCCCGGTCGCTGCGCAACCAGCCCCCCACCAGCCGCCCCACGTCGTCAATGCGGCGTGCCGCATGTTCGTAGGCCTTGAAATCCAGGTGGCGCAAATCCTTGGCCAAGCGGATGCCAAAGCGCATCTTTTCCAGGCCCAGATTGGCCGCCCGCAAATGGGCCCCGCGCTCGCGGGTGTAAGTGGCGCAGATCAGGCTGTCCAGCACCCCCTGGGCCTCCACCTGCAAGCGGTCGCCCAGCAGGAACTTCTGGCTGCGGGGCAGCTTTTCCAGGGTGGGGATCAGCCACAGCAACAACTGGTACATGGCCTCCAGAGCCGGGCCGCCGGCACGCGCCGCGCCCTGACGGGCGCTGTGCTGCGGGGGCGCTGCCCCCGCGCCCCCACCCGGTTTGTCCGACTCAGACTTGGGTGCCTCACTCATGCTCATTTCCCTGTCTCGAGAGGTAAAGGTTTAAAGGATGAAGATTTAAGGGTCCGGGCAAGCCGAAAACCGATGACGTAGTCGCGGGTGCCCGGGGCGCCCCAGTTGCGGATGGCCGAGCGGGCAATGAATGGATGGTCGTTCCAGCCGCCGCCGCGCAGCACCCGGCGATCGTTACGACAGTCGACCTCCCAGGGCTTGCTCCCATCCTCCGGCGCACCCTGATAGTTGTCGTGCCAGCAGTCCTGCACCCATTCCCACGCATTGCCATGCATATCGTAAAGACCGAAGGCATTCGGCTTAAAACTCTTTACTGGCGCAGTGCCGAAATCACCCTCTTTGCAGCCACCAACCTTTGCGTATTGACACACGTCCTTCGCATCGTCTCCGAAGTAATACCGTGTTGCACTCCCCGCCCGAGCGGCGTACTCCCACTCCGCTTCCGATAGCAAACGGTAGCTCTGCCTCGTGCGCTCGCTCAACCACTTGCTGAAGGCCGCGGCGTCCCCCCAACTCACACATACCACAGGGTGTTCAGCTGTCTGCCTAATTTTTGGCTCGTTCCACGAACACCACCCTGCTTTCTGCTTGTATCCCGTCTCTGTCACGAAACGGGCGAAGTCCCCCCGCGTCACTTCGGCTTCCATCACCGCAAACGGCTCGCTGAGCCTCACTCGGTGCTGCGGCCTTTCATCATCAAAACTGCCTTCTTCGCCCCTCGCCGACCCCATCACGAAACTCCCCGCCGGCAGCACCCGCAGCCAGGGGCAACTATCGTCCGGGCAGTCGCGGAAGCGTTGCCCCACGATCAACCCTTGCCCAACGGTCTTGCCTACCCATAGTTCGTAGGTATCCACATCGGGCTTGTTGTTCAACAAGTTCATGGGTTTGACAGCCGCCAAGCCCGCCGCCGCGGCACGGGTGGCAATCCAGCGGGCCAGGGCGCGGTCGCTGCGGCCCTGAATGCGCAGCTCGGTGTCGCCCGGGCTGTTGTCGGCGCGCAGCTCCACCCCCCGCACCCGCAGGCCGGCTTTCTGGAACTCGGCGGCGAGCTTGCGGGCCAGGGGGCGCTGGTCCTCCCGGGCGATCTGAAGATTGAGGATGGGCGTCTTGCCCCGAGCGGCGAGCAGGTGGGCGCGCAGGGTGTCGATTTCGCCCCCGGCCAGGGGGCCATTGTCTTCGGCCGCGCGGATCAGTCGATAGATGGGTGCGGCATGACGTTGCAGAGTGACAGGCAAGGCCGCGCGCGCCAGTTGCAGGGTGAGCACGGTGCGGGAACGCGCATCATTGACACCCGCTGGCGCCCCGGTTTCGATGGCCAGGGCACGCTGCACGGCCAGGGGCAACGCGTCGGAGACGCCCTCGGCACCCTCGATGAGGGCGGCCAGGACGGCCGGACGGGCACCCCGCTGGGGATTGAAGAGCGCGTCCACCTGGGCCTTGAGGGCAGCGGGCTGATCCAGGGGGATGGCGGGCCACGCATACGGCGCGAGCTGGTCGGGTTCCGGTTTGGGGTCGGCGGCACAATTGGAGACCACCAGGCCGGGCAACTCGGCCTCCACAGTGCGGAGGGTCCAGGGCGCCCCGGAACCTTCCGGCCGCAGCGCCGCCAGACGGCCGCCCAGGGCCTCGGCCGCGGCCTGATCCGCCGCCCGGTGGAGGATTTCACCGGCCTTGGGGAGGGGAAGGCCGGGATGGAGTTGCTGCCACAGGGCGGCCTGGTAGGCCACCGGCGCGTAGGCGGAACTGCTGGAGGAGGCTTGCGGTTTGCGGATCAGGTCGTCGGCCAGGGTTCGGGTGGCATCGTCCACGCCCTTGGCGTCCTTGGTGGCACAGGTGAGCAGATCCACGGCCTGGGGCGCACTGGCTGCGCCCCACAGGCCGAGGCTACCGCCGGCATCCAGGCCCAGGAAACGACTGCCGTCGGGGACAAAGGCGATCCGCGACAGGGCCGGCGTGGGCATGGCCATGGGGCCGCTGCCCGGATCGGCGCGGCCAAGGGGCTTGCCGTCGCTGGCCTGACGCAGCAGCAGGCGGCCTTCGGCGTCAGCTTGCAGCAGCAGCCCCTCGCCGGGGTGGAAGGCCAGGGCCTCCGCCGTCGGCCCGCGGGTGTCGCGCCAGAGGGCCGAAGCCGGGGTGCCTGTTGCGTTTGCCGGCCCGGCGGCGGCGCTTGAATACACGCTCAGACTGCCGCTGTCGGCCACGGCCAACAGGCTCACCGCATCGTCGTAGGCCATGGCCATGACCCGACCCGCACCGAGGCTGCGGTCGCCGCCCACAGAAGTGAGCCTGGGGAGGGCCGATTCCTGAAGCACGCGGTCGGTCGAAACGGTGGCCAGCCGCGACCCATCGGGCGCGAGGGCGAAGCCGGCCGTGGGGCCGGCGGTGGCCTGAAAATCAAGGAGCTTGCCGCTGGACGCATCCCACATCTGTATTCCCCGCTCGCCCGCAACAACGACCCGCGTGCCCCCTTCCGCCAGGGCCAGACGCAAATCAGCGCCGGCCAGCTGGAGCGCATCGACAGGCGCCTGCCAGGGGGTGCCCACCGGCGCGCCGGTGACTGCGCTCCACAGACTCAGGCGCCCATCGAAGCTCACCGTGATGAGGCGGCTGCCATCCGCGGTGAACACAGCATCGCTGGGGGTGGGAAGGGTACCGAGCGGAATTGTCGTCACCGGCTTGCCGCTGGGCAGTTCCACGACCATCAGACCGCGATCCGGGCCATTCAGCGCCGCCCGGCGACCGTCCGGGCTGATCGCCAGGATGGGGCTATCCCCCGCCGTGATCGGGGCGATGATCACCCGCGTCTGGAAAGGCACGATGCCCGGTTCGGGCAGCCCCCATCCGGTGCGTTCCCACACCCCCGGCAGGGCCAGCACGGAGGCCAGCATGGGCACCAGCACCAGGGATTCAACCCACAGGCGCAGCCCGTGCAGGGGCGACCCATTGCGGAACAGCAGGGCACGCAGCCAGTCCGGCAGGAGGTGGGCCAGCTTTGGGGCAAGGCCGGGCTCGAGAAAGCGCGCCATCAGCAGATCGCGGGCCACGCCGGCCTGCCCTGCAAGCCACGCACGCAGGCGATCGCCCAGCGGTGCGCTGCCGGCGAGCTGGGCGATGGCTTCGCCCTTGGCGCTGCTGACGGCGGCATCAAGGCGCTGCATCAGGGTGTTGCGCAGGGTGGCGGCAAGGCCTTTGTCCTGCTCCAGATGGGCGAGCAGGGCGTGGCGCAGCCAGTCGGGCAGGCGCCCATAGCGGAACCAGGGCAAGGCCGCGATGGCCGTGGCGACGATGGCCAGCCGGCCGTCGTCCTTACCCTTGATGCACAGGGGCCCCAGGGCCAGGGTGAGGGGCCAGGACAGGGCCGGGAAGATGGCGCAGGCCGCCAGCCACTGCAGCCCGTCGGCGCCCAGGTAGCAGCGCAACTGGTAGAGGAGCTGTTCCAGGCGCTCGGGGGGCGGTGCCACGGCGCGGCCGGCCCAGGCGGCTTCTTCGCCCCGCAACATGGGCGGGTAGGCCAGGGGCACACGGGGGTCGCTGATCAGGTGGGCACGACCGCTGCCCAGCCATTCGGCCAGGGTGTCCAGAGCCTCCCTGGCCATGGGCAGGAGCAGGAAATCCGGCCCCTGGGGGTCGGAAAGATAGTCCTCCGCCTCGCGCCAGTCGCCAATCGGCAGGGGCGTGAACCAGATGCGTTCGCCGAAGGCGGGGATGTGGCGGAGCCAATCGAGCAGTTCGCCAGTGTAGGGGTCGCGGATGGCCCCGGCATCGCCAAAGATGAGCAGACGCTGCCCGCCGAAGCGCTCGGCAAGACGGGCAAAGGAGATTTCATCATGGGGCCGGCGATAGCCGGATTGATCGGCGGCCTTGAGGCGCCAGCAGCCCTGCTGGGGGGAGTGGGAGAAGAAGTACACATCCATGCCCACGCCACGCTTAATGAGGGCCTGGACGAAGGCTTCGTGGAGTTCAGCCTGCAAGTCGCCGCCGGCCACCCGTTCGATCAGGGCCAGATATTCGGGGGTGCGGCCGAGCAGGCGGAAGCGGGGCGCCAGGGCGCCGCCCTGGCGGATGGTGGCCCGCAGGGTGGACGCCACATCCAGGGTTTGCCGCTGGCCGCTGACCCGCTGGCGCAGGGCGCGGCTAAGGGGCGCCAGGGCAGCGGGCGGATGGCCCAGGCGAGGCGGATTGGGGTCGCGCAGGGTGTGCTCGCGGACGAGATCCGCGCTTCGCACGTGTTCGACAAAGAGCCGACGCTGCCGCCAGCGCCGCACCCGCCAGACCAGCAAGGCGAGGGACAGCAGGCTCAGGCTGGCGAGGCCAAGTCGCAACAACTCGGCCCCGGCCGGCGCCTTGGGTGCGGGAACGGGGAAAGCCTGCCGCGGCAGGTAGAGCGGTGGCGCGGGCGCCTCGGCCTCAACCGGCGTCGGAAGGGACGCGCCTTTATCCACGTCGATGCCGCCAGTGACGGGTGTGACGGGCTTCGGCGGCCGAGGCTCGGGGGCCGGGTGCCAGGCCAGAAAACCCAGGGCCAGGGTCAGTGCGAGCACTCCCAGCAGCACGACGGCGATGCGGACGATCTGCCGCCGGCCCTTTGCCGGGCGGCGACTATCCTCCGACCACCCTGCGGCCCCCATCGCGCCCTGTTCGCGCGCCTCTTCGTGCACGAGGTCGTCATAACGGCGCTGTTGCTCCGGGTTGCTGCACAGGAGGGGGGCGAGCAGCCGCAGGCGCGCGGAAAAATCGTCCGGCAGGGCGCCCCTTCGGGCGAGCCCCAGCAGTGTCTGGGTGACAAGCAGGCGCTCGTGCAGACCGACACGATGGCCTTCCGCGGCCAGACGATCCAGCCAGCGTTCGAGCCGGGGGTCGGTCCGTCCGGAAGACGCCGGGTCACGCATGGATCAGCGCCGCCGGCCTGCGGACTGGCTGACGAAATCCCCCAGGGCCTGCTTGTCGGACTCGGTCTTGGCGAGCACCCCCAGGCAGGCCAGGAATCGGTCCGCTTGGGCAGCGGCGGGCTGGCTCCAGTCCACTTTGCAGCGTTGCAGGCTTTGTATCCAGTCGAGCAGTTCGGAGGTGGAGGGCTTTTTTCCCACGTCTCTCAGATCGCGCAGAAAGAAATAGGCGTCGAGGGCGTCTTGATAGCCTTGGCCGTCGAGGGCCACGACGCCTTTGAGTCGCTCGTCGAGAATGTCCTGAAGCGCCTTGCGCCGCGCCACTTCGTCGGTGGGGAACTCGATGTGGTGGTAGACGCAGCGGCGCAGAAAGGCGTCGGGGAGTTGCTTCTCGGAATTGCTGGTGATGATGATGATCGGCGAAAAATCCGGATCGGCGCGTATGCATTGCACGCCCAGCTCGGGAATGGCGAATTCCAGGTTCTCGATCTGATTGAGCAGATCGTTTGGAAAGTCCCGCGGGGCTTTGTCGATCTCGTCGATCAGTACCACGGCAGCGGTGGGTTGGACAGGTACCGGCTCCGGCGGATCGACCCCGTCTGCGCCGACCACTGCATGGGGGCGAACGCGAGGTCGATACAGGGCGGTTTTTTCCAGACCATGGCTGCGCAGAATGGCCTCACCCAAAGCGCTGTAGCGGATGTAGTCGCGGGCCTCCACAGCTTTGTCGGCGCCCTCTTTCCCACTCAGCGCGGCAAGCTGGCTCGCCGCAAAGTGGGCGACGTTGTCGAACTGGTAAAAGAGTTCGGTGGCGACACTCGAAGACTTGGTATTGAAGCGCAAGGGCTCGCCCAGCCCAAGCTCCGCGGCGAGGCGGTAGGCCAGCTGGGTTTTGCCGGTGCCGGGTTCGCCCGTGAGCAGGAGCGGCCGCCCGATGGCCAGCGCCACGTTGACCGCGTTGGCGAGGCCCTTGCTGGCGATATAGCCGGCTGGGGACGTCATGGCAGACGCAAGACGGGGGTCGGGTGGGGTCCGCGTCACCACTTCGATGGCGCTGCGCCCCTTGAAAACGTCGAAAGTCATGGGAGATCTCCTCTGGGCTGGGCGCGCAGTCGCTCGAAGTGCTCGGCGAAGCTGCGAAGACGATGGGTATGGGCCGGATCGGGAAACAGGCGTGCTTTCAACTCGGAGAGGCGGATGCCGAAGTGTTGCTCGATCTCCTGGGTCCGATGCCATTGCGTCGCGTCCGGGCCAGTCACGAGCCCCAGCGCGGGCGGCTCCACCACGACGGAACGTGTCAACTTGTTCAATCCCCAGACGCGCGCGAGATTGGGTTTGGCGATCAACGGGGCGATGTCTTCGATGAAGAGCAGCAGGATCACGCGCCCACGGGGTGGACAGGCCGATTCGATCAGATTGAGCAGGGCCGACAAACCAGGCTTGTGGCTGTCGGTATGCTCGGGAAGAAAAATGTAGACGATAGGAACGTCCGAGCGGGCATCCAGGTGCATCCTCAAGACTTCGGCGGCATGACCATTGTCAGCCGACTCGGGCGAAAGGCCCAATGCCCGCAGCAAGGCATCCGCCATCTGGGCTTCAGCGTCTTTCGGCATTCTGGGATTGAAGTGAGGCCAATCCAGCGTGCGGTGTGGTACCAGACCGGCCAGATGGGCCGGTAGCCGGGGCTGGACGACCTCTAGCAACATGCGCCGCGCGAACCGATCCATGCCATCCTCGTCACTACCTTTGAGCATGAGGAGCAACACGTTCTTTTCGTCCTTGCCCCATTCGGCCATGTCGGTACGACAACGGGAGAGCAAAGGGCCTTGGTTGCAATAGTAGGGCAGCAAGTCCGACGCAATACCCCCCTTGCTCCAGTTCTGACTCCCTTGCGCAACTTGGCGAGAGATAGGGTGGCCAGCGGGTCTCAATCCTGCTTTTATCAACGCGACGATGTCAGCGCACACCTTGTTCCAGGCCAGATGCTCGTTGCTCCACTGATCGACAGCGAGCAGATTTCCGTCCCCATCCTTCGGCAAGCCGCCGGAATGGAATTCACCCAGGCGTCGAGGGGGATGATCGAGATGGTCGGGGTCGACGATCTCGTGTTCGGTCCAACCATCGATAGGTGTGAGCACGACCGGAACAATTGGAACCCTCCGCTTGACGGCGGCGCTCAGCTCCTTTCGCATGCAGTACTTGGACGACAGGGAATGCACGCTGACCAGAAAGACGAACAGTTCGCACTGCGCGAGTGCATTCTCTATGGCTGGCTCCCACTCGGTTTCCTTCTTCAAACGCTCGGCGTCGAAAAACACATAGTCGTCTGCGTCCTGTCTGAAGAGAGGCCTCAGGAATGTCCGAAGGTATTTTATGAAAGCATTCGGGTAACCCTCCCCAAACCACGCCCGGGACTGCTTTGGCTTTTCGTCAAGGTGGGCGTAGGACACGAAGATCCGGCAGGGACGGACGGTGCCGGATGAGCCGTGTTCCAGCCGAGTCATGGATCAGACCGAAGTCGCATCAAAGCCCGCCCTGCCCGAAAAGACGGACGATCCCGCGCGGCTTGAATGGCCATGGTCTCTGACACGGAGCAGGTTGGATTGGGACAACGATAGTCTTGAGTGCATGCCCAAGTATCTGACCTGGCTTGACAGGGGTCAAGCCCGCCTATGCAGAAGAGTTTATTCCATGCACGGTGGGTCTCCCGTCGTCATCGCCTGCCCGAGCACAGGCAACGACGATCGAAGGAATCTCCGGTGGCCGGAGGGCGCCCGGCAACAGGCTCGCGCCCCTGGGGGAGCAAGGCCACGAGATTGATGGTACAAAAAACTGTACTATATTCTGCACATACCACATACCACTTGTCCGGAGCCTGCCATGGCGTTTTCAGTCAATGACGTGATTCCACTCTCCCAGGCCCGGGCCAAGCTGTCTGAGCTGGCCGACCAAGTCAAAGCCGGCGCCGAGAAGATCATCACCAAGAACGGCGAAAGCTACGTTGCCCTGATCGACGCGCAAAGACTCGACCACTACCACCGCCTCGAACGGGCGCACATCCATCTTCAGCTGCTGGACGAAGTAAGCGCAGGGCTGGACGAGGTCGCAGCGGGTCGGGTCACCGATGCGATGACATCTTTGCAGGCCGTAAAACGTCGCCGAGCGCTCAAGGCAGATGGATGATCGATGACGACCGAGCGATACCTTGTCAAACTCACCAGAAACTTTGAGCGCAATCTCGACGAAATCGAACGCTTCCTCGAAGAGAACGAAGCCACCGCTGCGTTCGATCAACTTCTTGATGAACTGACCGACACGGTCATTCCGAATCTCGAGCGCCTCCCCAGGATTGGCCGCCCGTTTCTTGATCGCCCCGCTTCATCCCTTGAAGCCGCACACCGGATCGAGCAGCTTCGGGCGAAGCTTGGCGCAATCAGCAGTGGAGGGGAGCTTCGAGAATACATCTCGACAAACCATCTCGTGCTCTATGCAGTGATAGAGACGACCGTTCATCTACTATCGATCCGACACCATCGTCAGCTTTCGTTTGACTTTGAAGATCGATGGTGAGCCATCCCGCGGCCCTGGCGACGGTTCGCGTGCCTTGCCTTGAGCGCGCCCCCAAAGAGCCTTCGCTGATACTTGAAAGCGGTTTTGAACTGACCTGAGGCGCTGCTACAGATTGCAGAAAGTCAGTTCGAACGGAACGTCCATCTCCGCCTGACGGGGCCGGGCCACGGTCTCGGCGTGCATGAAGCGTACATTCAGGGCGTACTTGTTGGCGCTGGTCTCGGGCACGCACATGGCGGTCGAGTCCAGGCGGATGCGGATCATCTGGGCGGTGCGCCCGCCCATGGTCTGCTGGAAGGCCCCCCGCAGGGCCATCAGCGCCTCCGGCCGGCCACTGGCCCGCAGCAGGCGCAACACGATGGCCAGGCCGTCACGGATGGGCAACAGGGGATGCACCCAGGCGCCAAGATCGCGGCGGCGGGCTTCGACCTCCCGGTTGAGCCAGTGATGGTAGGACGGCAGATCGAACTCGCAGGCGCCACCGGGGATGGCCGCGCGGCTGCGGATGTTCATCAGCCATTCATTCTCGCGCAGGTACTGCCCCGTCTTGCCGGCCATGGCGAGCAAGGAGGCGGATGCCTGCTCGATCTCGTAGAGGGCACCGGACAGGGCCTCTTCGGAAATCTGGGGGTTGTTGCGAAAGGACAGCAGGATCTGACGCTGGCGTTCAAGCTCCTGGACCAGATCGACTTTCAGGTCTGCCCGGCCCGCCACCTCGAGAATTTCAAACAGGGTCAGGAGGGCCACATGGTGTTCGAGGGCGCCCTCGGCCCGCACGAAATGGGTGACTTTCTCGAACAGGTTTTCGAGCCGTAGGAGCGTGCGGATCCTCTCGTTGAGCGGATATTCGTAGGTGATCACGCGCGCGCCTGGGCCTGGATGGGATGAGGGGATATGTCGGTCTGATCGCCGCGAATCATATCACAGGCCTTTGGCGGTCGCGGCGAGGGCCAGGTAGCGGCGATGGAGCCCGGCCACCTGCTCGCGCAGGGCATCGATGGTGCCGCCGTTGTCCAGGATGTCGTCGGCCGCGGCAAGACGCTCGGCACGGCCGACCTGGGCCGCCATGATGGCCCTCACCTGGCTTTCCTCGAGACCACTGCGCTGCATGACCCGAAGCACCTGCAAGGCCTCGGGGCAATCGACCACGCACAGACGCTGCACCCGCTCCCGGTAAGTACCCGACTCAATCAACAAGGGCACGGCCAGGATGACATAGGGCGCGCGGGCGGCAAGGCACTGGCGCTCGCTTTCCTCACGGATCATCGGGTGGAGGATGCCCTCCAGGCACTTGCGCGCGTCCTGGCTATCGAAGGCCAGGGCCCGCATGGCCGCGCGATTCAGGGCGCCTTCCCCGGTCAGCACGCCATCCCCGAAGGCGGCGCGTATCGCTGCCATGGCAGCGCCACCGGGGCCGGTCAGCGCATGGGCGATCCGGTCGGTATCGACAATGGCGGCCCCCGATTCGGCAAAGATATCGGCAGCGGCGCTTTTCCCGCTTCCGATGCCGCCGGTGAGGCCCACGACAAAAGCTTGACGTTTCACGGGCTGCATTCGAGGCGATTGACGCCGCGCAGGCGCTCGGAAAGGTCGCTGGCCACCGTGGCGAGGCTGTCACCGGGGCCACGGACTTCGATCCGGACGGTGCCGGCCCCACGTGTGGCGATCTGGGCGCTGCGCACGCCCTTTTCCTTGAGGGTATCGAGGAGTCGCGTCGCCGCCACTTCATTCTTGTAGAGGCCGAGGGACACGGCGAACTGGTTGGGCCCCGCGTCCTGCATGATGAAGAGATCGTCCACGCCAAGGCGACGCAGTTCGGCGGCCTTCTTTTCGGCGCCATCACGGCTTCCCTGTGCCGGAATATGCACCCACCAGGAGGACGGGGCCTCGCTGCGGGTTTCGCTGAGTTTGAAGCCCGTTCCGGCTTTGGCAATGCGGGCCGTCAGTTCGCGGGCCTGGTCCGGGCTGAGCCCGGCAAACACCACGCAGGCCTGGGGCGCCACGCTGTCGGCGGCGGGCGGTTCCGCTTCGGCCTTCTCCTTCGCAACGGCCGGCTCCGGCTCCGGGGCCGGCTTGACGACCGCCGGCGGTGCTGCGGGTGGGCGGGCTTCGGTCATGAGGCGCAGGCGCTCGGGATTGAGCTGGTTGCTGAGCCTTTCCGGCTCGCCATAGGACGAGCCGCCGCCGAGCCAGCCCCTCCACAGGGCAAGGGCCAGCAGGTTGGCGAAGATCAGGATGATGACGGTGACACGGAGTGGGGCCATGGCCGCAAGACTAACCGATACGAAGGCACGGGAAAAGGCAAGCGCGCAGCGCTGTGGACACCCTAATCGGGCATCAGCATGCGGGCAAGTCCTTCGAGCACCAGATTGTCCACCTCCCGCAGCGGGCACTCGAGCAGTGGCGCCAAAGACGCGGCGGCCCCCCCGTTGAGCAGGCAGAGACTGCCCGGCTCGGCGGCGACCAGGCGGAACATGCGCTCGATCGCCCCTAGCTGGGCATGCAGGCAACCGGTCTGGATGGCGTCTGCGGTACGCCGCGGCATGTGCTCGAAACGACCATCGGTGTAGGGCAACTGGGCCGTATCACGCGCCAGGGAAAGGCGCATCAGGTCCAGGCCGGGCAGGATCACGCCCCCTTGGAACACCCCCTGCCCATCCAGCACGTCGGCCGTGGTGGCCGTACCCGAGGTGACCACCAGCGCCGCTGCGCCGTGGATCGCGCGGGCGCCCACCAACGCAGCCCAGCGATCGGCCCCGAGCCGGGACGGGTCGAGGTAGGCATTGCGAACCCCGTACCCTTCGGCCATGGGGCGTATCCACTCGGCCGCCAGACCGGCGCGTTCGAGGAAGGCGCCGAGGCGCCCACCCACCGTTGCCCCGGCCACATTGGCGCCGAGCACGCGCCTGATCGGCCCCAGGCCCGCGAGTACGTCGGCAAATCCGTCGAGGGCACTGAGCAGCACGGCCCCCTGGCCGCACCAGCGCACGCCATCGTGGAGCCCCCACTTGAGACGGGTGTTGCCCACATCGAGAAGAAGGTCCATCAGGCCAGCCTCAGGGAGACTTCACCCGACAGCACCCGACGCAGCCCCCCCGGGGTCTGCAGCAACAAGGCGCCATCGTCGTCCACGCCGGCGCAGGTTCCCGCCAGGGCCTCCGCCTCCCCAAGGATGTTCACCGGCAGATTGGCAAAGGCATTGCGTTGTTGCCACGCTCCCCGCAGGGCGGAGAAGCCCGCTGCCGCGTAGACCTCGAAGAGGCGGTGAAGCTGGACCAACACCAGACCAAGGAGACGGCTGGCGTCAGGCGCCCGCCCGAGGCAGGCCGCCAGATCCGTGACACCGGTGGCGTATTCCACATCGGCGTCGGGGGGCAACTGCAGGTTGATGCCGATCCCTACGACGGCCGCCGGAACGCGCCCGCGCCCGGGCGTCAGTTCGACGAGAATGCCAGCCAGCTTGCGGCCATGCACCAGCACGTCATTGGGCCACTTGAGCTGCACGCCCTCGACTCCCAACTCTTCGAGCGCCCGGGCCACGGCAAGGCCGGCGACGAGGGACAAGCCTGCAGGCACCGGGGCATCCGGGGCGAAGCGCCACAGGGCGGAGAAGGTCAGGCTGGCACCCGGCCAGGACTTCCAGGCACGCCCCCGCCGCCCCCGCCCGGACGTCTGCACGTCAGCGGCGAGCACATGCACGCGCCCGTCGTCCGGGGGCAAGTCGGCCAGCAGACGGCTGTTGGTGGAATCGCACTCCGTCAGGAGCACCAGCGAAAAGGCACCAGCCAAGTCATCCAAAGCAGCCAGCACCGCCCCCGCATCGAGGGCCTCGTAATCGGAACGGTCCAAGAATCGAATCCCGGCAAATGAAATCAGGCCGGTCATTATGGAGCAAGGCGCCTCGTCAGGCGTGCTCACCCGCGCTCCGCACTTGTGAAGAAATGGGAGCGAGTGCTTCGAGACCGCTCCGGCTAGCACCGTCCGGGAAGGAGTACAGGGCGTATCGCGAGCACGAAGTCGGGGCCGCGCAGTCGATCCCTCCCCAGGCTTTCAGGCCGGATCAGGGTCTTCCAGCCCCAGCTCCTGGATCTTGCGGGTGATCGTGTTGCGGCCGATCCCGAGCAACTGGGCGGCCTCGATGCGCCGGCCACCGGTGGACACCAGGGCGCGCCGGATGAGGATGCGCTCGAAATCCTTGCTGAGGCGGTCGAAGACCTCACCCGGATTCTGGGCCAGGGAGCGGTCCACCTCGGCCATGAGGGCGTCGCCCCAATTGGCCGGCTGCTCCCGCGTCGGCTGGTCCTTCAGCTCGGGGGGCAGATCGGCCACCTCAACGGTCTGACCGGGGGCCATCACCGTGAGCCAATGGCAAAGGTTCTCAAGCTGACGGACGTTCCCGGGGAAATCCAGGCTCTGAAGGTACTTGAGCGTGCTCTCCGACAGGCGCTTGGCTTCAACGCCCAGCTCCTGGGCCGACAGGGCAATGAAATGCTTGGCCAGGGGCGGGATGTCCTCGCGGCGTTCGCGCAGGGGCGGAAGGCGCAAGCGGATCACATTGAGGCGGTGGAACAGATCCTCGCGGAACAGCCCCTGGCGGACACGCTCCTCCATGTTCTGGTGGGTGGCCGCGATGACCCGCACATTGGCCTTGATGGGCTGGTGTCCACCCACACGATAGAAGTTGTTGTCGGACAACACCCGCAGCAGCCGGGTCTGCAGCTCGGCGGGCATGTCACCGATCTCATCGAGGAAGAGGGTGCCGCCCTCGGCCTGCTCGAAGCG
>Ga0268298_10004321_pt1 | contig 13946 bp, 12 predicted proteins | sample WWTPWeurt_MetaG_FD_194462 | JGI IMG/M metagenome (GOLD analysis project Ga0268298, IMG submission 194462) | Activated sludge microbial communities from WWTP in Nijmegen, Gelderland, Netherland - WWTP Weurt | ecosystem: Engineered > WWTP > Aerobic digester > Activated sludge | place... | reverse complement strand
CCGTTTACAAAGCGAACAGGAAAGTCAATGAAATCAACGGTCTACCCAGACCACCCCCGCGCCAGTGCTAGCTTTGCGTACCGTCACTTATTGCACTGAAAACGAGGAGACCCCGTGGGCGGCGTGCTTTCCGCTACAGGCATCGGACCTACGCCATGGGACCGGTTCGCAGTCATGTGGATGATGGCGAAGCGGCGCCGACACTGAGACCGTGCGGGCAAGCCCCCGCGCAGGTCTCGCATGCATGCCGCAGCAGCTCGGCCGCCGACAGGCGAGCGCCGCCGCTTGCCCGATGGTGCACCCGTCCACTACGAGCGCCACCGCCCGGAGCGAACGGCGCTGTATCGCCTGGTCCAGCAGCACGCGGCCAGCTTCATCGCGCACACCGAGGCCGGCACCGGATCGGCGCTGCCGAGGTTCGTCAAGGACGAGTTCGACGCCTTCCTCGAGTGCGGCATGCTGGCGCATGGCTTCCTGAGGCTGCGCTGCGGGCAGTGTAGCCATGACAGGCTGCTGGCCTTCAGTTGCAAGCGCCGGGGCTTCTGCCCGTCGTGCGGTGCGCGGCGCATGTCGCAGACAGCGGCGCACCTGGTCGACCACGTCATCCCTCATGTGCCGGTGCGGCAGTGGGTACTGTCGCTGCCGATCCCGTTGCGCGTGCTGCTGGCCGCCCAGCCCGAGCTGGTCACGCCGGTGCTGCAGGTGGTGCAGCGCGGGATCACGCACCATCTGCTGACCGATGCCGGCCTGCGCGCCAACGAGGGTCAGGGCGGCGCCGTCACGCTGATCCAGCGTTTCGGATCCGCGGCCAACCTCAACATCCACCTGCACTGCCTGGTGCTGGACGGCGTGTACCGCTGCGACGCCGATGGCGCGCCCCACTTCGTCCAGGCGGGTACGCCGACCGACGACCAGCTGCACGTGCTGCTGCAGACCATCATCGCCCGGCTCATGAAGATGCTCACGCGCCGGGGCGTGCTGGTCGAGGAGATGGGGCAGACCTGGCTGGCCGCGCCTGATGCCGACAGCGAGGAGGCGCGCACCCTGCGGCCCCTGCAGGCGGCGGCGGTCACTTACCGGATCGCCTTCGGACCCCGCGCCGGGCAGAAGGTGTTGACGCTGCGAGGCGCGCTGCCGCGCGAGGCCCCGGCGCGCCAGCCGCTGTGCGCCGACATCGACGGGTTCAGCCTGCACGCCGCCGTGCGGGTCGACGCGCATGAGCGCAAGCGACTGGAGCAGTTGTGCCGCTACATCACCCGGCCGGCGCTGTCCGAGGAGCGAATTCAGCTCGACGCCGTCGGGCAGGTGCAGCTGAAGCTGAAGACGCCCTGGCGCGACGGCACCACGCACGTGGTGATGAGCCCGCTGGAGTTCATGCAACGTCTGGCCGCGCTGGTGCCGCGGCCGCGGCTGCACCTCATCCGGTTCCATGGGGTGTTGGCCCCGAACGCCAGACTTCGGGCGCTGGTGGTGCCGCAGGGCCCGCTCGAGCCGGCCGTGCAAGCGGCTGGGGGCGCCGAGTGCGAGCCCGGGGCCGTCCAGGCGCGCTCGCAGCGCATCGGCTGGGCGCGGCTGCTCGAGCGGGTCTTCGACATCGACATGCAGCACTGCCCGAACTGCGGCGCCGGGCAACTGAAGATCATCGCGGTCATCCTGGAGCGGCCGGTGATCGAGAAGATCCTGACGCACCTGGGCCTGGACCCGCAGCCCCCGCCCAAGGGCCGGGCGCGCGAGGCGGGGCACGACTGAAGCTGAAGCCATTTGGCGCCGGCCGTGCGCCGGCCACCTCGGACAGCGCACACATCACGACACCGGCTGCGCAGCCTGGCGGCAGCTGCAGGGGATGCTGCGCCGCATGTTGGTTCGACGCCGGATGACTCGGCGTCAACCTCGGGATCAAGGCCTGCCAAGCCCGATCCGAAGTGCCGAGGCGGGCCGAATCGTTCGAATCCGCACAAGGCAATGGCTCAGGCGTCAGTTCCAGGCCCGTCAAGCCGGTATCGGCTGCCAACCCAGCTCCCAATGGGGCTTCCGGGGACCTTTTGAATTTCCTATGCGCCGTGTTCACGAGCTCGATCGCGGTCTTCGGCGCGCCGCTGCCGTCGCGAATCGACGACGAGACGCCGCAGTTGCCCACGCTGAGCTACGGCGCCCAGAAGAAGTCCGTCGAGGTGCTGCTCGCCGATTACTCGCGCCGCGGCTGGATCGACGGGCTCTCGCTGCGCCTTTCGGGCATCGTCGCGCGACCCTCGCGCCCCGGTGCGGCGCTCTCGGCGTTCGCGAGCGACCTGATCGGCGAACCCTCGAAAGGGCGTGCCTACGTGTGTCCCGTGGGCCCCGACGCGACGGTGCTGTTCCTGTCGCTTCCGGCCTGCATCGAGAACCTCCTGCACGCGGCACGCCTGCTGCTCGATCGCACGGGCGGCGCGGCCGAGGCCGTGCCCGGGTTGCCGCGCTCGCGCGCGATCACGCTGCCGGCGCTGCGCGCGAGCGCGGCCGAAGTCGTCGATGCGCTGGCGCGTCGGCACGGCGAGGCGGTACGCGAACTCGTCACGTTCCGTCCCGATCCGACGCTTCGCGGCCAGTTCGGATGCTGGCCGCCGTTCTTCACCGCCGAGGCCGACCGGCTCGGATTCCGCCACGACGGCGACCTCGACACCCTGCTCGAAAGAGCGTTGAAGGCGACCTGAGCCTTCCTGTTCAACTTCCCAGTGAGAGGACGATGCGATGGAAAAGCGGCGCAAATTCGTGAGGACGGGCCTGCTGCTCTCGGCCGGCTTGATGATCGCGGCCAGCGCAGGCGTACAGGCCGCGCAGCCCGTGGAGCTCGCTTTCTCGAGCTGGATTCCGCCCACGCACGTGCTCATGAAGGACTTCATGATTCCCTGGGGCGCGCAGATCGAGAAGGCCACCGAGGGACGCGTGAAGGTGCATTTCCTGCCCAAGCCCGTGACCAACCCCGTCGGGCACCGTGACGCGATCCGCGACGGCGTGGCCGACCTGTCGTTCATTTCGCTCTCGTACTACCCGGGCCGCTTCGAGCTCATGAAGTTCGCGATGCTGCCGTTCTCGGGCAACTCCTCCGAGTCGACCTCGGTGGCCACGTGGCGCATGTACGAGAAGTACCTGCACAAGACCGACGACGACGGCTTCATCGTCCTCGGTCTCTACGGCCACGGCCCGGGCGGCGTGTTCACCACGAAGAAGAAGGTCGAGAAGATCGACGATTTCAGCGGACTGAAGATCCGCATCGGCGGCGGCATGGCCGCCGACGTAGCCAAGGCGCTCAACGTCAACGCCATCGTCAAGCCCGCACCCGAGTCGTACGAACTGCTGAGCACGGGCGTGGCCGACGGTGTCTTCTTCCCGATGGAGTCGGTCGCGGGCTTCCGGCTCGACGGCATCGTGCGATACGCGACGACCTTCCCGGGCGGGCTCTATTCGGACGTGCACGCGATCATCATGAACAAGCAGGCGTTCGCCAAGCTCTCCGCGAAAGACCAGAAGACTCTCCTGAGCCTCTCGGGCGAGCACATTGCGAGCATGGCAGGCAAGGCATGGGGCGCGGCGGACGTCGCCGGGCTGGAAACGCTCAAGGCGAAGCACGTCGAGTTCGTGCAGGCCAGCCCGCAACTCGTTGCCGACGTCAGGGCGCGCACTGCGGCCTTCGAGAAGGACTGGCTCGCGCTCGCCGCCAGGCGCGGGGTCGACGGCCCGGCGCTGCTCGCGGATTTCCGTGCCGAGCTGAAGAAGCTCGAGGCCACCCACTAGCACCGTCCGCGACTGCCACCTCGCGAGCCGCGCGATGGCGCGGCTCGCAGGTGCTTCCCCCATGAACCGGATTTTCGACTTCATCCAGCCGGCGCTGCGGCGCATCGCCGAGGCGAGCCTGGCCGCGATGGTGGTGCTCACCGTGGCCGACGTGCTCGGGCGCTACCTGCTCAGCTTTCCGATCGTGGGTTCGGTGGAGCTCACCGAGATGCTGATGGTGGCGGTGATCTTTTCCGGCATTCCGCTGGCCACGGCCAAAGGCGGACACGTGTCGGTCGACATCGTCACGCTGGCGCTGGGCCCCCGCACGCGCAAGGCCCAGGCGGTGCTCGCGCACCTGGTCGCCACGGCATCGAGCCTGCTCTTCGGTTTCGTCACCTGGCAGCGCGCCTGGGCGGCGCTGGAGTTGCGCGACCAGACCACCATGCTTTCGCTGCCGCTCGCGCCGATGGTGTTCTTCATGAGCGTGCTCCTCTTCGTCAACGCGCTCGGCAACCTCGTCGACCTGATCCGGGCAATTCTCGAGCCGGCCTTCCATGACTGAAGCGCTCGTCGGATTCGCAGCGATGCTGCTGCTGATCTTCCTGCAGGTCCCGATGGCCTACGCCATGGCGCTCGTCGGGCTGGTCGGCACCGCCTACATGCGCAGCTGGCCGTCGGCCTATTCCATGGTCGGGGCGGTCATCTACGAGAGCGGCTTCCAGTACATGCTCTCGGTCGTGCCGCTGTTCCTGCTGATGGGCAACTTCATCACGCAGGCGCGGCTCTCGCGCGAGCTCTATGCGGCGGCCAACGCGTTCCTCGGGCACCGGCGCGGCGGGCTCGCGATGTCGACGATCGTCGCCTGCGGCGGCTTCGGCGCTGTCTGCGGCTCGAGCCTGGCGACGGCCGCCACGATGTCGAAAGTCGCCTACCCTGAGATGCGCGCGCTCGGCTACAGCGCGGGGTTGGCGAGCGGCTCGATCGCCGCCGGCGGAACGCTGGGCATCCTGATCCCTCCGTCGGTGGTCATGGTCGTCTACTGCGTGCTCACCGAGCAGAGCATCGGCAAGATGTTCGCGGCAGGCATCCTGCCGGGGCTCGTCTCGATCGGCTGCTACCTGCTCGCCGTGCAGTGGACGGTCTGGCGCAATGGCGACGCCGGCCCGCGCGGCAGGCGGTTCTCGTGGGGCGAGCGGTTGCGCGCGTTGCGCGACGTCTGGGCCGTGGTCGCGCTCTTCGTCGTCGTGATGGGCGGGATCTACGGCGGCGTCTTCACGGCCACCGAAGCGGCCGGCATGGGGGCCTTCGGCGGATTCGTCTTCGCGCTGGCGCGCGGGCAGCTCACGCCGCGCAAGTTCTCCGAGGTGCTCGTGGAATCGGCGCGCACCACGGGAATGCTCTTCATGATCCTCATCGGCGCGCTGATCTTCGCCAACTTCGTCAACTTCACGACGCTGCCCGGCGACCTGCAGCAGGCCGTGCAGCGCTTCGACCTGAGCCCGATCACCGTCATCCTCGCGATCTGTGCGCTCTACATCGTGCTCGGCTGCGTGCTCGAGAGCATGTCGATGCTGCTGCTCACGGTGCCCGTGTTCTATCCGCTCGTGCAGCACCTCGGCTTCGATCTCATCTGGTTCGGGATCATCGTCGTCGTCGTGATGGAGATCAGCTTCATCACGCCGCCGGTGGGCATGAACGTCATCGTCCTGCGCGGGCTGCTGCCCGACGTCTCGATCCGCACGATGTTCCGCGGCGTCGCGCCGTTCGTCGTGGCCGACGTCTTCCGCCTGGGAATCCTCATCGCGTTCCCGGTCATCTCCACGCTGCTTCCGCGCTACCTCGGGTAGCGGCGTCGCGGCGGCGCGGGCGCCGGCCGCGCGCCGGAGCCCATGGCGGGTGCGGCAGCGCTTGCCTCAGGCCGGAACCGGCGTCTTCAGCCTGCCGTGCTCGACGAACGACTGCACGTTCTCGAACACGAGATCGGCCATCGCCTGCCGCGTCTCGCGCGTGCCGCTCGCCATGTGCGGCAGCAGCACCGCGTTCTCCAGCGCGATCAGCGCGGGCGGCACGTTCGGCTCGTCGGCGTAGACGTCCAGGCCCGCGCCGGCGATCGTGCCCTGCTGCAGCGCGCGCACGAGCGCCGCTTCGTCGACCACGCTGCCGCGCGCGACGTTGACGAGGAAGCCCTGCGGGCCGAGCGCGCGCAGCACGGCTTCCGAGACGAGCCCCTGCGTCGCCGCGCCGCCCGAGCAGGCGACGACGAGAAAATCGGCCCATTGCGCGAGTTGCACGAGCGAGGGTTCGTAGACGAGGTTCGACGAGGCGACGGGCCGGCGGCTGTGGTAGCGCAGTTGCATCTCGAAGCCGCGCGCGCGCCGCGCGACCGCCTGCCCGATGCGCCCCAGGCCGAGAATGCCGAGCCTTTTTCCGGTGACCCGCGTGGTCAGCGGGAACGGCCCCTCGAGCCACTTGCCGCGGCGCACGTGCCGGTCGGCGGCCGAAAGCCCGCGGGCGACGTCGATGAGCAGGCCCATCGCGATGTCGGCCACGCAGTCGGTGAGCACGTCGGGCGTGTTGGCGACGACCACGCCGCGCTCGCGCGCAGCCTGCAGGTCGATCGCGTCGCAGCCCACGCCGAGACTGCAGATCGCCTTCAAGGCCGGCAGTGCGTCCATCATCGATGCGCTCGCGCCCGCCGTCGCGTTGGTGACCAGGATCTCGAACTCGCCTCCGCGGGCTTCGAGGAATGCGGCCGGATCCGGCTCGTTCCACAGCGGATGGGCTTCGAATTCGCTGCGAAGGCGGGCTTCGAGCGCGGGCATCAGGCGAGCCGACTGGAGAATCCTGGGTTTCATGTTCTCGTTCGTGGAGGGAGTCGCGCCGGCTCGCGCGAGCCGAGGCGAGAGGGTAAACCGTTTGCGCGCGCGCGTCTCGCCGCTGCGCGGCGCGCCGGCCGGCTCGTCATCGCGGCGGGCCCTGCACGGACCAGGACTGCTCCTGCAGGCACGCAGCGATGCGCACATCGAGCTTGTCCAGCAGCCGATGCAGCATGGCCTGCTCGCGCGCGCTCAACGCAACGAGCACCGAGCGCTCCATCTCGCTGAGCGTGGCCGCGATCTCGTCGTGCACGCCGCGCCCGGCGCGCGTCAGGCGCAGGCTCACGCGGCGTCGGTCCTTCGGATCGGCCTGCCGGCTCACCAATCCCTTCTCGGCGAGCATCGTCAACGCCCGCGTCACTCGAAACGGATCCGTCGAGGTCCGCTGCGCGAGTTCCTTGGCCGACAGCGGCTCGTAGCGCGCGATGACCGCCAGCACGCGCCACGTGCCCACCGAGAGCCCGTATCGCTCGTGCGAGGGGGCCAGTGCCGTCCCCATCCGGCTCGCCACGAGCGCGAAGCGGTAGGTGAACCGCTGCTCGAGCGGTAGGAGGCCGTCGCGGCGGCTGCTCTGCGCGTTCTCTTGCATTTGCGCTCGATCGATTCCCGTTGACACGACATTCTAGACGCCATACACTAGCGAAACGCAATAATTGCAGAACGCAAGTAATTGGAGACCGCATGCTGACGCCGCTCCTGTTCGAGCCCATCACCATCGGCGGGCTGCGCGTGCCCAACCGGCTGACGATGCCGCCGATGCACGCGAACCTCGGCTCGATGCAGGAGGGCATCACCGACCGCGGCATCGATTTCTACGTGGCGCGCGCGAAAGGCGGGTTCGGCCTCATGGGCGTGGGCGTCATCGACGCGTTCTTCGTCGACCACGCCGGCAGCCCGCACGAGCTCTTCCTCGACAACGACCTGCACGTGCAGCGCTATGCGCGCCTCGTGCAGGAGTTGCGCCGCCACGGCACGGTTCCCTACGCGCAGATCGGCATCCGGCGCCTGTTCCACGTGAGCCGCCTGCATCGCGAGAAGGCCACCGACCGTCCGAGCCTGGCCGAGATTCCGGCCGAGCAGATCGAGGAGATGATCGAGGCCGTCGTCGCGGCCTCGGTGAGGGCCGCCCGGGCCGGGTTCATGGCCGTCGACATCCTCGGCGTGGGGGGAAGCGGGCACAGCCTGTTCGCCTCGCGCGTGTTCAACGACCGCTGCGACGCGTGGGGCGGCACGCCCGAGAAGCGCATCCGCTTCGCGGTGGAGACGGTGCGCGGCATCAAGAAGGCGCTCGGCGAGGATTTTCCGGTCTTCTACCGGCTGCACGGCAGCGAGTTCCTGCCCGGGGGCTACGGGATCGAGGGTGCCCAGTTCAACGCCGTGCAGCTCGAGCGCGCCGGCGTCTGCTTCTTCAACGTGACGGGCGGCGGGCACGCAACCTCGGTCCCGCAGCTCACGCCGAACGTTCCGCAGGGCGCCTACGCGTACCTCGCGCGCGAGATCAAGCGCGTGGTGGGCTCCGCGGCGGTCGCGGCGTCGAACCGCAACAACCATCCGCTCGAGGCCGAGCGGATCCTGCGCCACGGCTGGGCCGACCTGATCAGCCTGGGACGGCAGTCGCTGGCCGACGCCGACTGGCCGCTGAAGGCGCGCGAGGGCCGGTTTTCCGACATCCGCTACTGCATCGCCTGCAACGAGTGCATGGACACGGCGGTCATCCGCAACGAGCCCGTGCGTTGCCTGGTGAACCCGCGCGAGGGCGCGGCCTCGGAAGTCGAGCCGATCCCCATGGCGCGCGTTCGCCGGCGCGTCGTCGTCGTCGGTGGCGGGGTGGCCGGACTGCAGTTCGCGCTGACCAGCGCCGAGCGCGGGCACGAGGTCACGCTGATCGAGCGCAAGGGGCACCTGGGCGGCATGTGGCAGCACGCCTCGACGCCGCCCGGACGCGAGCAGCTGTTCACCTTCCTCGAATGGCTGGTCGGGCAGTGCGCGAAGGCCGGCGTCGCGTTCCGCATGCAGACCGAGGCGACTGCGGATCTGCTACGCGCGATGAACGCCGATCTCATCGCCGTCTCGCCGGGCAGCGAGCCCGTCGAGTCGTCGCTGCCCGGTGCGGACCTGCCGCACGTGCATCCGGCGACCGCAGCGCTGGAGGGCCGCATCCCGATCGGCGAGCGCGTCGTCGTCATCGGCGGCGGCGGCATCGGCGTGGAGATCGCGCCGTTTCTCGCCCGGCGCTGGCAGGTGCGCACCGAAGTCCTCGATTTCCTCGACGACTACCAGGCGCTCGCCGACAACGATCGCGAGATCCTCGATCGCAAGGGCCACCACGTCACGCTGGTGAGCCGGCAGCGGCGCCTGGGCGGCTCCGTGGGCGGCTCCACGCGCTGGGTGCTCGGCAAGGAGGTCGCGATCGCCGGCGTCGAGATCCTCGTGAACGCGGTGGCGAAGGAGATCACCGCGAGCGAGGTCGTCGTGGAGCAGGGCAACGAGGAAATCCGCATCCCCGCCGACACCGTGTTCCTTGCCACCGGGCTGAATCCCGACACGCGGCTGTACGAGCAGTTGACGGCATCGAAGGCCGCCCCGAGAGTGGAGCTCATCGGCGACCCGGAGCAGGCGATGCACGCGATCGAGAGCGTTTCACAGGCATTCAGGCTGGCGCTCGAAGTGTAGCGACCCGACCGAGGAGCACTCGTGGCACGCGTGGCACGCTATACGCCGGAGACGGTCGCCCGGTACGAGCAGGAGGGGTACTGGACGCGCCAGTATCCGGTGGATTTCTGGCAGGAGAACGCGCTGCGGTTTCCCGAGCGCGACGCGCTCGTGTTCGGCACGCGACGATTCACCTGGAAGGCCGCGGCGCAGGCGATCGACCGCCTCGCCGTCGGGCTCGTTCACTGCGGGTTCGCGAAGGACGATGTCCTCGCGCTGCAGGCGCCGAATTCGGCCACGCTGATGCTGCTGCGGCTCGCGGCCGAGGAAGCGGGCGTGATCTCGCTGCTGGTGCCGCCGACGTTCTCGCGCGCCGAAGTCGGTGCGATTGCCGGCCGGCTGCCGCTGGCCGGCGCGGTGTTGCCGAATACCGAGCGCGCGCGCGAACTGGCCGAGGTCTACCGAGCCGGGGCGGCGCCCTCGTTCAGGCTGCTCTCGATCGGCGAATCGCCGCTGCCGGGTGCGATCGACGTCGAGTCGTGGCTCGCCCGTTCCTGTGCGCCGGGCGAGCCCGCGCGCGTTCTCGAAGGACGTCGCTTTCGGCCCTACGAGTACGCGGCGATCATCACGACGAGCGGCACGACGGGCGCGCCTCGCTTCGTCGAGCACACGGCCTGTGCGCGCTCGGCGTCCGGGCGCGTCTACATCGACCGGCTGCGGCTCGGCTGCGACGACGTCGTCGCCGCGATGGTGTCGGTCTTCGCGGGCAACTGCGATCTCGTCGTGCACCACACGGCGCCGCAGGTCGGGGCGAGAGTCGTGCTCGTCGATCGCTTCGATCCGGAATCCGCCTGTCGCCTCCTCGAGTCCGAACGCGTCACCTGTGCGGTGTTCGTGCCGACGCTGCTGCACCGCCTGCTCGCCTACGAGGGCCTGCGGCGGCACGACCTCTCGTCGTTGCGCATCGTCACGAGCTTCGGGGCGATCCTCGCGCCGGAGATCGCGGCCGAGGTCGAGCGGGTGCTCGGCGTGAAGGTCATCCAGGGCTACGGGGCGTCCGACTACGGGTCGCTGGCAAGCACGTCGATCGACGATCCGCAGCGCGTGCGCCTGGCCGGCGTCGGACGTCCGTTGACCGGCACCGAATTGCGCATCTGCGACGAGCACGGCACGGCGCTCGAGCCCGGCGTGCCGGGGCGCATCTTTGCGCGCGGTCCACATTGCGTGGGCGGCTTCGTGCGCGACGAAGCCGCCACGGCGCAGGCCTGGGAGTCGGGGTACTGCGCGATGGGCGATTTCGGCCACATCGACGACGAAGGCTATCTCTGGCTCTCGGGCCGCGTTCGGGAGCTCGTGATCCGCGGCGGACAGAACATCGTTCCCGCCGAGATCGAAGATGCGATTCTCGGACATCCCGGCGTCGCCGAGGTGGCCGTGATCGGCGTTCCCGACGCCGAGATGGGCGAGCGCGTCTGTGCGGCGATCGTGCCCAGGGCGGGCGCACGCCTCACGCTCGAATCGATCACCGCGCATCTGGGCGAACGCGGGCTTGCCCGGTTCAAGCATCCCGAGCGCCTTCTCGTGCTCGAGACGATGCCGCTGAATCCGGCAGCGACGAAGATCGACAAGCGCGCGCTGCGCGCATTGGCGCTCGGACATCGAACCAGCGACAGGTCGGAGGCAGTTTCCCGGGCGTGAACGCGACGGCCGCCCGAAGGCGGCACGAAAGGAGGAGACCCATGAAGCGAGCGCTGTTCCAAAGGGCCATGGCCGCCTGCGCGGTGCTGGCCTCGATGCATGCGATCGGGCTGCCCACGGCGCACGCGCAGGCGTCGTTCCCCGAGCGGCCCGTGCACATCGTCGTGCCGTTCCTCGCCGGCGGATCGGTCGACACGGTTGCGCGGCTCATCGGCGACAAGCTCGGGCCGCGGCTCGGCCAGCAGGTCGTCGTCGAGAACAAGGCCGGTGCCGGTGGCGTCGTCGGAGCCGACTTCGTCGCGCGCGCGCGTCCCGATGGCCATACGCTGCTGTTGACGCCGCCGGGGCCGCTCACCACGAACGCGGTCCTGCTCAAGAGCATGCCGTACGACGCGCGCAAGGCGTTCGACCCGGTCTCGCTCGTCGCAGCATTGCCGAACGTGCTGCTCGTCGGCGAGAAGCGGGGCGAATGGACCGCGCAGAAGATCATTGCCGAGGCGAAGGCGAACCCCGAGAAGCTCACCTACGGTTCGCAGGGCATCGGCACGACCGGGCACCTGACGGGCGTACTGTTCGACCAGCAGACCGGCGCCAGGCTCACGCACGTTGCGTACAAGGGTTTCCCACCGGTGCTCGTGGACGTGATCGCGGGCCGCGTCGACATGATGTTCGTCGACACCGCGAACGCGCTTCCGCGCGTACGCAACCATTCGCTGATCGCGCTGGCAGTCGCCTCGAAGAGCCGCGTCTCGTCGCTGCCCGACGTGCCCACTTTCACCGAGCTCGGCTATCCCGGCGTCGTCTCGGACACCTGGTTCGCGCTGATGGCGCCCGCGGGAACGCCGCAGGCGATCCGCCAGCGCCTGCGCGACGAAGTGGCGGCGATCCTGAAGGATCCCGAAGTCCTCGATCGGCTGCGCGAACTCGGCGTGGAGCCCGTGGGCGATCAGCCCGACGAACTCGCCGAGCACATCCGCAAGGAATACGAGCGCTGGCGCACGATCATCGAGAGCGCCGGCCTCGGGCCGAAATAGCGGCTCGGCCGTGCGGCTGTACCCGGGGCTCGTGCGCTGAGCCGCCTTCGCTCAGGCGGCGGCCTGCAGGAAGCCCCCGCGCAGTTCCTCGCGCAGGTGCTCGACGAGCAGGCGCACCGAGCGCGGCGTGCCGCGACTCCAGGGACGCAGCGCGTAGATCGAATCGCCGAAGAAGCCCACGGGACGCCAGCCGCCGAGGACTTCGCGCAGCCGGCCGGCGCGCAGCGCCGGCGCCGCGCTGAAGTCGGGTAGCTGCGCGATCCCCAGCCCCGAGAGAACCGCATCGCGAAGGACTTCGGAATTGTTGGTTCGCAGCGGCCCGCGCACGGGAACGCTCGCGCGTGCGCCGTCGTGCGCGCCGTGTGCCGCCGGACCGTCGGCCTCGAAGTGCCAGAGCGCCGGGCCCGGGCGCAGGTAGGCGAGGCAATCGTGCTCGGCGAGCTGCGCGGGCTGCGACGGGCTGCCGCGTCGGCGCAGGTAGCCGGCGCTGGCCACGAGCAGCGTGCGCGTCGCGGCGAGCCGCGTGGCGACGTGGTTCTCGGGCGGCGAGCTCGTGTGGCGAATGGCCAGGTCGAAGCCCTCCTGGGCGAGGTGCACGAGCACGTCGGAGAGCTCGAGCTCGATGCGGATCTGCGGGTACGCGCGCAGGAACGGCTCGAGCGACGGTGCCACGTATTGCCGCCCGAGCGCCACGGGCGCCGAGACGCGCAGCACGCCGCGTGGCTGGGCGGCGAGGTCGCGCGCCGCGGCGACGCTCGACTCGATTCGCGAGAAGCATTCGCTCGTGTCGTCGACCAGTTGTTGCCCGACGTGCGTCAGGCGCACCGACCGCGTCGTGCGCTGCAACAGGGCAGCGCCGACCGTGCGCTCGAGCTCGTTGACGCGTTGGCTCACCGCGGCCTTCGACACGCCAAGCTGGCGTGCCGCCGTCGTGAAGCTTCCGCATCGCGCCACGGCGGTCAGCGCGTGCACGCGCGACCAGACGAGGTCGCTGCGAAAGACGTCGTCGCCGGAAGCCACCGATACCTCGCTATTGTTCACTACAGTGAACGGTATTGTCACACAAGCGTACCCGCTGCGAAGCGCCTGCGCCTAGACTTCCCAGCGTTCATCGGGAGAGACGACATGAATGCAGCGAGCGAGCACGGCGCCCCGGTGCGCCGCCACGACGACCCCGGCACCGTGGGTCACTTCATCGGCGGACGGCGCATCGCCGGCACGGGCGCGACCTCGCCGGTCTACGACCCGGCCACGGGCGAGCGCGCGCGCGAAGTCGCGCTGGCCACGCAGGTCGAGGTCGAGAGCGCCGTCGCGGCGGCGCGCGCCGCGTCTGCCGACTGGGCCGACACCCCGCCGGTGCGCCGTGCGCGCCTGATGAACGCGTTCCTCGCGCTCATGCAGCGCGACCGCGATCGGCTCGCAGCGATGATCACCGCCGAGCACGGAAAGACCTTCGCCGACGCGCAGGGAGAAGTCTCGCGCGGGATCGACGTCATCGAGTTCGCCTGCGGCGCTCCGCAACTGCTCAAGGGCGACTACACCGAGCAGGTCAGCGGCGGCATGGACAACTGGACGATGCGCCAGCCGCTCGGCGTCGTCGCCGGCATCACGCCGTTCAATTTCCCGGTGATGGTCCCCTGCTGGATGTTTCCGGTGGCGATCGCCTGCGGCAACACCTTCGTGCTCAAGCCCAGCGAGCGCGATCCGTCGGCAAGCGTCCACGTGGCCGGGTTGCTGCGCGAGGCCGGATTTCCCGACGGCGTCTTCAACGTCGTGCAGGGTGACAAGACGGCAGTCGAGGCGCTGCTCGGGGTCTCCTCGTTTTCAGTGCAATAAGTGACGGTACGAAAAGCTAGCACTGGCGCGGAGGTGGTGTTGGTAGATCGTTGATTTCATTGACTTTCCTGTTCACTTTCAAATCTGCGATTCGTGG
>Ga0268298_10004320_pt1 | contig 13950 bp, 13 predicted proteins | sample WWTPWeurt_MetaG_FD_194462 | JGI IMG/M metagenome (GOLD analysis project Ga0268298, IMG submission 194462) | Activated sludge microbial communities from WWTP in Nijmegen, Gelderland, Netherland - WWTP Weurt | ecosystem: Engineered > WWTP > Aerobic digester > Activated sludge | place... | reverse complement strand
CCGGCCGGCGATTGCCGCCAGTTGCGTTTGCCGTTGTTTCTTCCGTTCCAGCAACTGGGCCCGGCTGTCCTGTTGTTGGCGCTCGATCGCCGCCAACTGCGCCTGACGCTCGCGCACCCGCTCGGCAAGCCTCCTCTTCTCATCGGCGGCGGCACGCAGGCGCTGGATCAACTCGGCCTTGGCGCGCGACAGTTGGGTCAGGAAATAGCGGTCGCGCGCCGCCTGATTCGGATCCTGCCCGGCCAGCAGGAGTGTCAATGCGTCCGCGTCACCACCGACAAACTGTCGGTTGAGTACTTGGGCCAACTGGTTCTGTTGCGCCCCACCCTGGCGGTCGAGGCGCCGACCCTCGGCATCGAGCTCGGCCAACTCGGCCTTCAACGCGGCGCTATCAAGGCCCAGTTCGTGCAGGCGACGATTGGCGGTGGAGATTGCCGATTCCACCTCGCGCAGTTGGTCCGCTGCGTGGGCCCTGGATTCCTCGGCAGCCGCCATGTCGCGCCGCAAGGCCTCGATGCGGCCCTTGAGGTCCTGCAGTTCCTCCTTCTTGCGTTCGACGCTGGCGCCGTATGCCGGGGCCAGGCCCCACAGCAGGCATATTCCCGTGGCGAGAAGAAAACGATCAACCCGAAGTCGCGTCAATCCCGGCGGCTTCGGGTTCACGGGCGTTGCAGCGGCGTCAGGCCTTGGCCTTGCCCTGATTGGCGACAGCCTGCATCGCGGCCTTGATTGCCTCCTGGTCGCCGAGGTAGTAGTTGCGGATCGGCCTCAGGTCGGCGTCGAGTTCATACACCAGCGGCTGCGCCGTCGGGATGTTGAGCCCGACGATGTCCGAGTCGGAAACATTGTCGAGATACTTGATCAGCGCGCGGATGGAGTTGCCGTGCGCGGCGATGACGACGCGCTTGCCGGATCGGATGGTTGGCGCGATGCTGTCGTTCCAGAAGGGCAGGACCCGGGCGACGGTGTCCTTGAGGCATTCCGTGCGCGGGCACTCGCCTGGCTTGAGGCCGGCGTAGCGTGGATCGTTGATCTCGTAGCGGGGATCATTTGCGTCGAGGGCGGGAGGCGGCGTGTCATAGGCGCGGCGCCAGACCAGCACCTGTTCGTCGCCGAATTTGGCGGCGGTTTCGGCCTTGTTGAGGCCCTGCAGGGCGCCGTAGTGGCGCTCGTTGAGGCGCCAGGAGTGCTGCACCGGAAGCCACATGCGGTCCATTTGTTCCAGTACCGTCCAAAGGGTCTTGATCGCGCGGCGCAGCACCGAGGTGTAGGCCAGGTCGAAATCGAAGCCCTCATTCTTCAGCAACTGCCCGGCGGCAATGGCTTCGGCCATTCCCTTTTCGGTGAGACCGACATCGGTCCAACCCGTGAAACGGTTCTCCTGGTTCCAGGTGGACTCGCCATGGCGGAGCAGAACAATTTTGTACATGATTGCGGCCTGGATGCTTGTGAATACCAGTATTCTATAATAGACAATCTTCGCGCCGGACCAACGGCCATACGGAGCAGCACGGCATGAACGCAATCGATGATCTGATCGGAAGGCAGGAGCATATCGAAACCGCGGCGCGAGCGCTGAAGGCGATCTCCCATCCACTGCGCCTGAAAATCCTCTGCGTCATCGGCGGCGACGAAACCTGCGTGCAGGACATTGTCGATTCGGTGGGCACCTCGCAAAGCAACATCTCACAGCATCTCGCGATCCTTCGCGACAAGGGCGTCCTGCAAACCCGCAAGGATGCCAACAGGGTGTATTACCGCATCGCCGACCAGCGCACGCTGCAACTCATCGCCTTGATGCGCGAAGTGTTCTGCGGCGAGCCGGCCATCAAGGACTGAACGACAATGGAATTTTTGCAGCAGAACATGATTTGGGTGGGGCTGGCCGTGGTCAGCGGCGGGATGCTGATCTGGCCGCTGATCGCCGGCGGTACCGTGGCGAGCCTGACGCCGGCGGAGGCCACGCTGATGATGAACCGCGAAGATGCCGTGGTGCTCGATGTGCGCGAGACCGGCGAATGGGGCGGCGGCCACATTGGCGGTGCGCGCCACATCACGCTGGGCCAGCTCGATAGCCGGCTTTCCGAGCTGGAGAAATTCAAGGAACGGCCGATCATCGTGGTCTGCGCCACGGGCAACCGTTCCACCTCGGCCTGCGGCAATCTCAAGAAGCACGGTTTCGGCAAGGTGTTCAGCCTGGGGGGCGGCGTCGCCGCCTGGCGCGATGCCAACCTGCCGCTGACCACCAAGAATTGATCCCGGAGTCCGCCATGCCCAAGGTCCTGATGTATTCAACGGCGGTTTGCCCCTACTGCGTTCGTGCCGAACAATTGCTGACGCGCAAGGGCGTCACCGAAATCGAGAAAGTGCGTGTTGACCTCGATCCCGGTCGGCGCGAGGAGATGATGGAGCGCACCGGGCGCCGCAGCGTGCCGCAAATTTTCATTGGCGACACCCATGTCGGCGGCTGTGACGATCTCTACGAACTGGATCATCAGGGCAAGCTCGATCCCCTGCTTGCCGCCTGATCGACCGATTTCGCAACACCACTTTCCCCTCCCAAGAAGAAATCATGAGCGACGAGCAGCCGGTATTCAGCATCGAAAAGATTTACGTCAAGGATTTGTCCATCGAGGTGCCGAATGCCCCGCAGGTATTCCTCGAGCGCGAAACACCCAGCATCGAGGTGCAGATCCAGAGCGCGGCACAAGCCGTTGGAGAGGGCCTGTTCGAAGTCGCGTTGACCATCACGGTCAACGCCAAGGAAGGCGAAAAGGCTTTCTTCCTCGTCGAGGTGGTCAAGGCCGGAATCTTCCAGATTCGCAACGTGCCCGAGGCGGACATGGAGCCTATCCTGGCCGTGGCCTGCCCGAATATCCTCTTCCCTTACGCCCGCGAGACGATTTCTGACGCCGTAAATCGCGCCGGCTTCCCGCCGGTGATCCTCGCCCCGGTGAATTTCGAGTCGCTCTACCAGCAGCGGCTGATGGAGCAGCAGCAGGGCGAGAGCCGCATCCAGTTGCAATAGTCGGCGATGGCGCCACGGCGATTTTCCGCGCCCGGCATGTTCTGCGCCGCGCTGCTTGCGGCGCGGGCAAGCTGGGCGCTTGACTACCGCAGTGTCGCCGAAGCGGCGCCGGCCTACGACGCGCCATCGGCCAAGGCCAAGCCCCTGTTCGTGATGCACGCCGGCACGCCGGTGGAACTGGTGGTCAGCCTCGACGGCTGGTCCAAGCTGCGTGACGGCAAGGGCGACCTGGTCTGGATGGAAAAGAAGCACCTCGCCGACAAGCGTACCGTCATCGTTCGCGTCGAGCGCGCCCAGGTGCGCACCACCACGGACGAGAAGTCGCCCTTGGTATTCGAAGCCGAGCGCGACGTGGTGCTGGACCTGATCGAGGCGGCGCCGGGCGGCTGGGTCAAGGTCAGGCATCGTGACGGCCAGACCGGATTCCTCAAGGTCGCCCAGGTCTGGGGCATGTAGTTTCGACTTGCGCGACGCGCGGGCGGTGAGGGAGGAGAGTCGATGCGCATAGCGGTGCTTGGCGCCGGCGCCTGGGGTACGGCCTTGGCGATTGCCTTTGCCGCCCGGCACGAGGTCGCGCTTTGGGGCCGGGACGCGGCGCGAATTGACGAGATGGCGCGCTTGCGGGCCAACTCCCGCTATTTGCCGGGTTGCCCCTTCCCTCCCGGCCTGCGCGTAACGGCCGGTTTTGCCGACGCGCTCGATGGAGTGGGCCTGGCCATACTTGCAGGCCCGTTGGCCGGGTTGCGTGAATTACTCGAACGTCTCAAGGCCGTGGCGCCGGAAACGCCTTTCCTCTGGGTTTGCAAGGGTCTCGAAGCCGGCAGCGGCCTGCTGCCGCACCAAGTGGTGGCCGAAGTCATGGGCCAGGCACGCTGCGGCGTGCTCACCGGTCCGAGCTTTGCGCTGGAAGTCGCGCGCGGCCTGCCGACGGCGATCACGCTGGCCGCCGTCGATGCGGAATTCGCCGCTGCCACCGCCAATGCCCTGCACGGCGGCAACCTGCGCATCTACGCCAACGAAGACCTGGTCGGCGCCGAAGTCGGCGGTGCGGTGAAGAACGTCCTGGCCATCGCCACCGGCATCTGCGATGGCCTGGGGCTGGGCAACAATGCCCGCGCGGCGCTGATCACGCGCGGTCTGGTCGAGATCACCCGCTTCGGCGAGGCATTGGGCGCCAAACGGGAAACCTTCATGGGTCTGGCCGGCATGGGCGACCTGATGCTGACCTGCACCGGCGAGCTCTCGCGCAATCGCCGCGTCGGCCTGCTCCTTGCCGAGGGACGCGCGCTGCCCGACATCGTGCGCGAACTCGGCCATGTCGCCGAGGGCGTGCCCGCGGCTCGCGAGGTCGCGCGCCGGGCCGAGGCGCTCGGCGTCGAGATGCCGATTACCCGTGCGGTCACGGCGGTCATCGACGGGCGCATCACCCCCCGTGCCGCCGTCGAGCAACTGATGGCGCGCGGCGCAAGGCACGAGTAGCGGCGTCAGGTTCCGCCGGCGTAGGCCTGCTGGCGCCAGGCTTCATAAACCATTACCGCCACCGCGTTGGACAGATTCAGGCTGCGGTTTCCCGGGATCAGCGGCAGGCGCAGGCGGTGATCGTCGGCTATCCCGGCCAGCAATCCGGGCGGCAGCCCGCTCGATTCCGAGCCGAAGACAAATGCATCCCCGGGCAGAAAGTTCCCGAAGGGATGCAGCGCACTGGCGCTGGCGTGACGCCGACTTGCCTTCGTCGTCAGGGCGAAGAGGCGCGCCTCGCCCAGCGCGGCGCGGCACGCCGCCCAGTCGCGGTGTACCGTGACGCAGGTCATCTCGGCGTAATCGAGCCCGGCGCGGCGCAACTGCGCATCCGAAAGGTCGAAGCCCAGCGGTTCGACCAAGTGCAGGCGACAGCCCGTATTGGCGCACAGCCGGACCACGTTGCCGGTGTTGGGTGGAATTTCCGGGGCGACGAGGACAACGTGAAACATGGAACGAATTTCCAACCCTGATGAATAGAATTCGACGAAGGAAATCGTCAGGGAACACGACGGACCCTGCCTGGGCAGTGGCCCCATGGTGCAGTATGGACCGTTCGCGTCCGGCCCGCAGGATCAGATACGGCGAATTCGATATATGCGGCATTAAATGCGGTCAGAACGACGCTTCGGCCCAGGCCGCGGTCGTCTATATTCCAGGCAAGCTCCCCGGGAGCCCATTACAGCGTATTGAACAAAAAGTGATACTTTTGATACTCTCTGCTTGCCGGTGACACGCAATGTCCGCCCTCTATCTGAAGCACTTTGATCTCGAGAAATCACCGTTTCAGATCACGCCCGATATCGATTTTTTCTTTTCCGGCAGCCAGCGCGGCGGCATGCTCACTGCCCTGCTACATGTCGCCAGTCACGAAGAAGGCATAGTCACCGCCGTCGCTGAAGTCGGGAGCGGCAAGACGCTGCTTGCGCGCTTGATGATCAGCCGCTTGCCGCCCGACATCAGCACGGTGTATCTGGCCAACCCCTGCTTCAGCCGGGATGAAATCATCAGTGCCATTTCGCGGGATCTCGGCTTGTCCGGTCAGTGCACAACGACGGAAGAGAATCTGGCCGGGTTGCACCATGAGTTGCTGCGTCGGCACTCGCTTGGACAGCGCGTCCTGCTGGTGATCGACGAAGCGCATGCCATGCCGCCCGAGTCGCTGGAAGAAGTGCGCCTGTTGTCGAACCTGGAAACCGATCGCCACAAGCTGGTGAACATCATGCTGTTTGGTCAGCCTGAACTCGATACCTTGATCCAGGACCGGCGCCTGCGTCAAGTCCGGGATCGCGTGATCCATCGTTTCGAACTCCCGCCTCTGCCCAAAGACGAGGCCGTTGCCTACATCGATCACCGCCTGCGCATTGCCGGTTGGCGGGGCGGGCGACTGTTTACCAAAGGCGCACTGGGGTATCTGCTCAAGGCGTCACAAGGTAGGGCGCGTCGAATCAATCTGCTGGCCGACAAATCGCTGCTTGCTGCCTATGCCGAAGGGGCGCGGCAGGTTGAAAGGCGTCATGTCAAGGCAGCTTGCGGCGAACTGCATGCTGATCCGGCGTCCGTGGCCAGATTTACCCTGCCCGATTGGCGGCAATGGGCGACCGGACTGGGGCTTGCGGTGCCGATGGCCTTGGTGGCTGTCATGATGCTGGGCTGGTTGCGTGGTACGCCCATTGTGCCGGCAGAAGCACTGGCTTCGAAGATGCCCGTGAGTACGGCGGTTGCCGCGGTGTCCAGGGACGGATTGCCCGTCAGCTCGCCAGAGGGCAAACAATCTCCGGCGAAGTTGCCGGGCTCCAGCGACGGACCTCAGGCAATTCCCGCCTATCCGGTGCAAGCCCCGGCGGAAATACGATCCGATCATGATTCGGCCCGCGCTCAGGCAATAGTCAAGCGCACGGAGAATTTTCTCGCCGACAAGAATTCACGTGGCTACACGCTGCAGTTGGCCAGTCTGCCTTCGATGGAGCCCCTGTCCGGGTATATTGAATTGATCGAAAAGCATGTGGATTCGTCGACCATATTCGCCCATGATCGTACGTACAACGGAAAGAGCTCGGTCGCCGTTTACGTCGGGCAGTATGCATCCGAACAAGAAGCCAGAAGGGCGCTGCACCAGTTGCCCGAGGCACTTAAGAACAACCAGCCAATAGTTCGCACCTGGGCACGCATTCGCCAGGAGCCGAAGCCTTGATCGCTGCCAAGGGGGAGATGGTCGTCGCTGCGGGGCCTCGTCGTCGTTCCGCCATTCCGCTGCGCCTGGCCATCGTGGCGCTGCTGGGGGCCTGCGCCAGCCCCAACCCGCCGCCATCCACCCAGCATCTGGACCCGCCCCCCCCGGTGCCGGGCAAGGCGCCCGAGTTTGCTGTCGTGCCACCGCTGCCCAAACCGCCGAAGCCGATGGAGAAGCCGGAACTCTATAGTGTGGTGGTACATGAGACGCCGGTACAGGATCTGTTGTTCGCCATCGCCCGTGACGCCAAACTGAACGTTTCCATCCAGCCGGGCATCAGCGGCAGCGTCACCATGAGTGTGCTCGATCAAACGCTGACCGAAATTCTCGATGTCATCGGCAAACAGGTCGACCTGCGTTACGAACTGAACGGCAAGAACCTGACGATCTCTCCCGACCGGCCTTTTCTCAAGATCTACCGTATCGACTATCCGAACATCACGCGCCGGGCTGACAGCACGGTGAGCATTTCGACCAATATCGCCAGCACGGGAAGCGGAACTGGCGGTACCGGCAGCAATGCCTCGAACAGTTCCATCGTGAATCAGGCGAACAACATGTTCTGGGTCACCCTGGTGGCGAACCTTCGCGAAATACTTGCTCAAACCGACCCGATTGTTGACGCTTCGGCGGCCGGTACTGCGCCCGTAGCGGCGGCATCGACGGCACCGGCGGCAAGTTCATCGCCGACAGGCAGAGTCCAGGTCTCGGCTCCGGCGGCAACCGCCGTGCCGGCGTCGGGCCAAGCAGGAGGCGTTGGCACGGCAACCGGCGCCGCAACGCCAGCGGCATCGTCGCCAGCGGCATCCACCGCGCCAGTGCCCCCGCCAGTGCCCCCGCCGGTAACAACCGTTGCCGCGCCCGTCGCTGGCAGCCCGGCGGTGGCCGGGCCGCGCAGCTATCGGGAAACCGGCTCGGTGATCGCCAATCCCGAAAACGGAATTGTCAATGTTCGCGCCACCCAGCGGCAGCACGAAAAAGTCCGCGAGTTTCTCGACGGCATCATGGGTAACGCCCGGCGCCAGGTATTGATCGAGGCGACGATTGTCGAGGTGGATCTTTCCGACCGCTACCAGCAGGGCATCGACTGGTCGCTCCTGCGAACGGCAGGATCGGGGACTGGAACGGGGATCAGTTTTGCGCCGGCGGGTCCGTCAACCGGCCAACTGACCGGTGGTGTGCTCAGCAGCATTGTCAGACTGGCCTGGAACAAGACCAGTTGGGAATACAGCATGACCACGGCGCTGCGGCTGCTTGAGTCCTTCGGCACCCTGCGCGTGTTGTCGAGTCCCAAGGTATCGGTACTCAATAGCCAGACCAGCCTGCTCAAGGTGGTCGACAACGAGGTGTATTTCACCATCACGGTTACCCCGGGAACCGCCGCTACCGCCACCTCCGCTGCCACCCCGGCAACCTACACGAGCAATGTGAACACGGTCCCGGTCGGATTCCTGATGTCGGTCACCCCGCAAATCAGCGGTCATGGCGAAGTCATTCTCAATCTGCGGCCCACGATCAGCCGCATCACTTCTTTTGCCACGGATCCAAATCCCGATCTGGCGAATGCCGGCGTCGTCAATCGCATTCCGGTGGTCCAGAGCCGCGAAATGGAGTCCATCCTGCGGGTGCAGTCCGGCGACATAGCGGTTCTCGGCGGCCTCATCCAGGATACCCGTGATCGCAAGACCGATGGTCTGCCGGGCATCGGTAACGTGCCCGTGGTGGGCGATCTACTGAAATACACCGACAATCGCAGCAGAAAGACCGAACTGGTGATTTTCCTGCGCCCCACGGTGCTTACCGACAGTAGCCTGGACGGCGATTTCCGTCAGTTCCGCGCAAACCTGCCCGAGGCCAGGGAAGCCTTCCACCAACCGGCCGACAGGGGTAGGCCGGTACCCGGGCGGCCATGACATGAGCCTGTTGCTCGATGCATTGCAGCGTGCCAGCCAGGAGAAGATGAAGCTGGCTGAAGCGCGGGGGGGCGACCGAGCGACGGAAAAGCTCGAGGCTGCGCCAAGCACATTTCCTGAGCTGACCCTTGAGCCGGTCGAGGAATTACCGGCCGCTGCCGCGTCGCACCTGGAACCGAGGAGCGACAGCCTGCCGCCGTTCGCGGCGACTCCGCCGGAGGCTGAAACCGTACCGGCACCCGATCCGACCCTGAACACCGAGCCGTCGGCAGCGGATCTGACGGTGTTGGCGGCAAAGTCACCACCTCCCGATCATGGCAACAATCCGCTACTTGCCGAAGCAGAGCCGGTGCGCTCGCCGGTTCAATCGGTGGTGGAAGCGGTGAAGCCGGTCGAGCCGGTTGCCCACGATCCGCTCGCAATTGGATCGACCATGGTCGCGCCACCGCAAACTCCCGAAAGACAGGCCGAGCCAACCCGCGCGTCACCTGCCGAGGGCGTCAACACGTCTGGCTCGTCTACAGCGGAATCCTCACGTACCGAAGCATCTCCACGTATCGCACGCGAGATTCTCATCGCCCACAGACCGTCGAAGAGAAAGCTGACTACCAGAAGCATCGTCCTGCTGGGACTGGTCATTGTGGTGGCACTGGCCAATCTGGCGTTTTTCCTCGGTTTCTTCGATTCCTTGCCCGGTACTGGCGATACGTTGGTTGGAACCAGTGTCGCGGTTGCGCCGCCGCCGGCGACCGCTCCCATCGCCGAAGCGCCGGTGACCGGCGCCCAGCCGGCTGGCATGGGGCCGGCGGATGCCGAGGCGAGTATTGGCGCCGAATCGTCCTTACCCGCGACAGCGAAGCCGGGTGGAGCGGGTGCGGCGGTCAACTCGACGTTGCGACATGCCGCGCAGTCGCCTACCGGCAAGTCGGACGAAAAAAGGGCTGCGACCAGCCCCTCGCGAACGCCGCCAAAAGTGATTGTCCGGCGGCAGACGATCGGCAATCCCTTGCAGAGCGCCTATGACGCACTCCGCGCCGGACGCTTCGAGGAGGCCGGCGTGGCCTACAGGCAGGCCCTCAAGAGCAACCCGGCGGAGCGCGATGCGCTGCTCGGTCTGGCTCACCTGGCGCATCGTGAGGGCAGCTTCGATGAAGCACGCGATCTCTACCAGCAGGTGTTGAGGCTGGATCCGGAGCAGCCGGATGCCGCCGCCGGCCTGCTGAGCATCGCATCCACCAGCGACCCGGCGGCTGCGGCCAGTCGCATGCGCGACATGGCCGAAAGATCGCCGCAGTCACCTGTCACCATGTCGACCCTGGGAAGCATGCTGGCGCGCGAGGGACGGATCGGCGAAGCCCAGCAGGCGTTTTTCCGGGCCTACACGCTTGATCCGGAGAATGCTTTGCACGCCTACAACCTGGCGGTGGCCCTGGATCGCCTGCACAAGTACGCGCAGGCGCGCGAGTTCTACCAACGTGCGCTCCGGCTTGCAGAGAAAGGCGGCAATTCTGGCGTTACCGGCTTCCCGGGAGAGCAGGCTAGGGTTCGCCTTGAGCAATTGCGCGGAGCCGCCAGCGACGCGGTGGAGGCGCGCCCAGTCGCAACGCCGGCTCGGTAGGTGCCGACCAAGGACGGTTGATGAACACCCCCAAAGACAATGCCGGTAAGCCGCCTGTCCGGCTCGGTGATCTCCTGCTCGAAAAAGGGCTGATCACACAAGACCAGTTGCGCATCGCGCTGCTTGAGCAAAAGGCCATGGGCAAGCCGCTAGGCGAAGCCCTGCTGGCGCTGGGCTTCGTGACCGAAGAAGCGTTGCGGGGTGCGCTTGCGACGAACCTCGGCGAGGTCGCCATCAGTCTGGGCGGCATCGTGGCTGATCCGGCGGCGTTGAAGATGATCCCCAAGGCGATGGCAAAGCGCCACACCTTGTTCCCAGTGGGCTACGATCCGGTCGGTCGCGAGCTGCTCATCGCCAGCGCGGATCCGGGAGACATTGTTGCGGGAGACCAGATCAACGCCTTGCTTGCCGGCAAGCTCAAGGCGGTTTGGCGTCTTGCCAGCAGCACCGAAATCCACAACGCGATCGAGCAGTTCTATGGCCATGAGCTGTCGATCGACGGCATCCTCCACGAACTCGAAACCGGCAATATCGATACCGCCAGCCTGGCCCAGAACACGGGGGGCTACAGTCATCCAGTGGTGCGCCTGATGGACGCATTGCTGGCGGACGCCACCTTGCGTGGCGCATCGGACATTCACTTCGAGCCGGAGCCGCATTTCCTGCGTATCCGTTATCGAATTGACGGCGTGCTGCGACAGGTTCGCGTTCTGCACATGCGCTACTGGTCAGCCATGGTGGTCCGCCTCAAGGTGATGGCGGGCATGAACATCGCGGAAACTCGGGCACCGCAGGACGGCCGAATTTCTCTGACGATCGCGGGGCGGCAGGTCGATTACCGCAGCGCGGTGCAGCCGATGATCCACGGCGAGAACTTCGTGCTGCGCGTACTCGATCGTGCGCGCGGTCTGGTTCCCATCGACGGTTTGGGGCTGTCGGATCGCCAACTGACGCAACTCCAACTGATGCTCGCCCGGCCCGAAGGCATCCTCCTCGTGACCGGCCCCACGGGGTCGGGCAAAACCACAAGCTTGTACTCCGTGCTTGGTCATCTCAACAGCGAAGGGGTCAACATCATGACCCTGGAAGACCCGGTGGAGTATCCCCTGCCGATGGTGCGCCAGACATCAATTTCGGAAGTCTCGAAAATGGACTTTGCCGAAGGCATTCGATCCATGATGCGTCAGGACCCTGATGTCATTCTGGTCGGCGAGATACGGGATCACGACACGGCCGAGATGGCCTTTCGCGCGGCGATGACAGGCCACCAGGTGTTCTCGACCCTGCATACGAATTCGGCGATCCAGTCCATTCCGCGCCTGCTTGACCTCAATATCAAGACCAATGTCCTTGCCGGCAACGTGATCGGCATCGTCGCCCAGCGTCTGGTTCGAACCCTGTGCAAAAAGTGCAAGCGGCCCGACGCCCCCAGCCCCGTGGAAGCCCAGCTTCTCCGTCTGGCGCCGGACGAGCAAATCACCCTGTATCGCCCCGTCGGTTGCACGGCGTGCGAGCAGCAAGGCTACAAGGGGCGCATGGCAATCTTCGAACTGCTCAAGTTCGATAAAGGGCTGGATGAGTTGATTACCCGCAACGCGAGCGTCAATGCCATGTACAACCATGCCGTCGAGCGCGGCTTTGTCAGCATGGCGGAAGACGGCCTGCGTCGCGTCCGCGACGGTCTGACCACGGTCGATGAAGTCAGCCGCGTGGTCGACCTTACCGAAGCGCTTGCCTGATGCCGCTCTACAAGTATCGTGCTGCCGATGCCAATGACAGGATCGTCAAGGGTCAGATAGAAGCACTGCACGAAACCGACCTTGAAACTCAGTTGAGTCGAGTCGGGCTTTCACTGGTGCGCGCCACCATCACCAAGGCGCGCACTCGCAAGGTCAAGAGCTTGCCACAGCAGGAGATCATCGGCTTCATGTTCCAACTGGAGATGCTGATCCGTGCCGGCGTGCCCATCCTGGCGGCGCTTGGTGACATGCGCGATTCGGCGGAGTCGATGGAAGGCCAGATTCTCGCCGCGGGGGTGTATCAGCGGGTCGAGAACGGGTCCACGCTGGCTGAGGCGCTGGCCTTTTACCCCGGGATATTCTCCGAGGTCATGGTCAACCTTGTTCGCTCGGGCGAAGTCACCGGCCAGTTGCCTGAAGTGCTGAAGGAACTTGTGCGCTCCCTCAAATGGCAGGACGAGCTGGCCGCGCAGACCAAGAAGTTGATGATGTACCCGACCTTCGTCGTGGTCGTCATCAGCGGCGTAGTCTTCTTTCTGATGATCTATCTGGTACCGCAACTGGTCACCTTTCTCGCCGGCATGGGCCAGAAGACACCGCTGCAGACGAGAATACTCATCGTCGTTTCGGATATTTTTGTCCGCTACTGGTGGTTGATTCTCGCCATTCCACCGGTAATTGTGACCGTGCTGGCGGGTGTCATACGCGTGAATGAGCGTGCGCGCTTTGCCGCACACCGAATGCTGTTGGGCATCCCCGTGATAGGCGCGGTGCTGAAGAAGATGATCCTGGCGCGTCTGGCAGATACGTTTGCATTGATGTACAAGACCGGGATTCCGATCATCGAGGGATTGGAATATTGCCGAAAGGTGACCGGGAATCTGGTGATACAGGAAGCACTGACGCGGGTAGTGGAGCGTATTGCCACCGGTACGTCAATCTCGGCCAGCTTTGCCGAGGAGCGATTGTTTCCGACCTTGGTGATCCGCATGCTTCAGGTGGGCGAGGCGAGCGGCGCGCTGGATCATGCCCTCAATAACGTGAGTTACTTCTACACCCGCGAGATCGATGAATCCATCGGCAAGGTACAGGCCTTGATCGAACCCGTCATGACGGTGGCCATGGGCTTGATTCTTGGCTGGATCATGATGGCCGTGCTGAGCCCCATCTACGACACCATCTCGAAGATGAAGACGTGAAGACAGTTCGATATCTCAGTCCGGCCGGCAACGAAACCTGGTGTCTTGACGGTGGCCAGTGGCGATCGGTGGATTCGGTCGCTAGCGGATTCGTATGGCTGGTGACGGATCTCCCGGAGGAAAGCTTTGTCGAAATCAAGACTCCACGCCTGTTCGGCAAGGATCGAAGCGCCTTCATCGACAGGCAGTTGGCAGCGCGTTATCCGGAATCTCCCTATCGGCGTTCCCTGCCAGTTGAAGGAGGCGAGCTATTCGACCGCCTGGCGCCAACCAGGCATGTGTTGTTCGGGGTTGATGCCGGCGAAAGGATAGACGCCGAGATCGAGGCACTGCCGCAACCGATCGCCGCCGTGTCGCCAGTGTCCCTGTTGCTGGCACGACTCGCCAGGCATCGCGAGCTGCCGCCCAACCTGTTTGTCGTAATGCCCGGGCAGGGGAGCCTGCGCATTGTCTTTCTGCGAGAGCGAACCCCGGTTCTCACGCGTTTGACATTGACACCCGGCGAGCCAAAGGCCCAGATCGACGAGATCATGCGGACTTTGCGCCATCTGGAAAACAACCTTGGATTGCCACGGAACCTGGAACATGCCGTATTGTTGCTCGGTGATGCGAATGGGGTTGCACCGCTGATGTCAACGCAGCGACTGCGGCTGGTGGAACTGCCGAAGTACCAGAACCAGCCGCCCGCCGATTGGCGCTTTC
>Ga0268298_10004319_pt1 | contig 13951 bp, 11 predicted proteins | sample WWTPWeurt_MetaG_FD_194462 | JGI IMG/M metagenome (GOLD analysis project Ga0268298, IMG submission 194462) | Activated sludge microbial communities from WWTP in Nijmegen, Gelderland, Netherland - WWTP Weurt | ecosystem: Engineered > WWTP > Aerobic digester > Activated sludge | place... | reverse complement strand
TGGTACTGAATGTGGTGGCGCAGAGTGATTCTTTCAGGGGGCATCCTCGCCCGATTTTGTCTACCTCATCTCAATCTGCTGCTAGCTGCGCTAGAGGATAACACCCTCTTGTCATCTTAGATTTTGTCGAGCGTGTGGATGGTAATCGGGTTTTACAACCATGTTTTTAATCGCTCAGATTCTATTCACTCGTCAAGATACTAGGTTCTGCAATTTAGTTTTTCGTAGGCTAAAGCATATTTGTTTCCATCTTTCGTCTTCGAATCCAAAACCTAAGCGACCCAGTCCTTTGAGCACACCGCTGTTTTTCTGTCACCGCTGACCCGGTAGAGAGAACACGTTTGGCTTGGCGACTAGGTCCTGCCTGCCTTGCTTCTAGCAGGGCGCTTAACTATGGGGGTGTAACATGCCCAATGGTCCAAAACGCCTTTTCGGCGGGCTGTTTCCGCGGAAGCTCAAAGACGAGTTTCGGCAGACCTTCCGCTCGCTGACAAACCCCCATATTCGTCTGTATTCACTCGGTCAGTTGGTTTCCAACGCCGGTACGTGGATGCAGTCGATGGCGCTCTCCTGGTTGGTGTACAAGCTCACCGACTCGGCTGTTGCGCTGGGGATTGTATCGTTTGCCAGTTACGTGCCGATTCTGCTGCTGACCTACTTCGGCGGCACGCTCGCAGACCGTATCGACAGGCGCAAGATTCTGATGGCTACGCAGTTTGCAGGTTTCTTGCAGGCGGCATTGCTGACGACTCTTGTGCTTACCGGCGTGCTGCAAATCTGGATGGTCGTCGGTCTTGCTCTCTTCCTCGGCTGCGTCACGGCTGTCGAAGTGCCTACCAGGCAAGCCTTCATGGGCGACCTGGTCGAAAAGAAGGACCTCACCAACGCCATCAGCGTAAACTCGGCTATCTTCAACATCTCGCGCCTGAGTGGTCCGCTTCTTGCTGGTGTCCTGATTGCAGCTTTCGGTGAAGCGGTCTGTTTCGGCTTGAATGCCCTCAGCTACCTCTTTGCCATCTTCACGCTTTCGCGTGTGGCCAGGGCTGTAATCACCAAGCAAAAGGTGAAGGCAGGTGACGGTGCGCAGGGCAGAGAAAAGCTCATGCTGACGCTGAAAGACCCTCGCATTCGCGGGCTTCTGGCTCTGGCCGCCGTGACATCGATGTTCGGCTTTCAGTACGGCGTCTTGCTGCCTATCATCGCCGACAAGATGGTGCACGGCGGAGCGGCGGCGATGAGCATTCTCTCCGCTGCCGGAGGCGTCGGAGCCCTCTGCGGAGCATTGTTTCTCGCCCGCACGGGCAAGTCGATGTGGTTGCTCAAGGGCATCGGTGTCGCCTGCATGATGCTCGGACTCTTCACGTCCGTGATCGCGTTCTCGCATTCGCTGGCGCTTACGGCTCTGGCTGCGGGTCTTGCCGGTCTGTGTGTGAGCATTCAGTTCTCGGGCGGCAATTCGCTCTTGCAGCAGATTGTCCCTGCCGAAATCAAAGGCCGCATGATGGGGATCTTCTCCGTCTGCCAGCTTGGTTTCACGCCGTTCGCCGGTCTCATGGCCGGTTGGACTGGGCAGCATTTGGGCGTCTCGAATGCCCTTTTGATTGCCGGCTCGGTCTGCGCTCTGGCTGGCGCAGCCTACCTGTTCCGCCTCAAGTCGTTGCCGCCGCAAAGCGACAACGACCACGAGGACTCTCATCTCAAGTAAGGGGGTTATCTATGAACGTTGCTTTGATTTGCCGACTCTTCCTTGTGGGAGGGCGGGCGGTTTCCTGCGTGGCTGACTTTGTCGATCTGGCTGGGGGCCCGGAGGCGAACTTCGTTGTTCTGCCTCATGCCTCCAGCGTTCCGGCTGAAGTCGCCCCGGAGTTTGTGGCCACTCTCAAGGCTCTCGGCGTAAACGAATCGAAGATTCGCATCGTCATGCCTGGAGAGGAGCTGAATCTGGATGGTGCCGATGCCGTTTTCATGCTCGGTGGCGATCAGTCTCGCCTGGTCGACCTTCTGGCAGAGGAGGGAGTAGCCGAGCTGAAGCGAGCCTTCAAGCGAGGCGTCCTCATTGGCGGCACCTCTGCCGGTGCAGCCTGCATCGGCGAGCTGATGATCTCCGGCGGCATGACCGACGGCAGCACGGATGCCTCTACGCTGACCACCCGAGAGGGGCTGGGTCTGGCAAGCGGGCTGGTCGTCGACACGCACTTTGCAGAGCGCAAGCGCTTCCCTCGTCCTCCGGCAGCCATGAGCCATGGTCTCAACAAGGGCTATGGCATGTTGACGGGCGTCGGGCTCGATGAAGACACTGCCGTTCTGATCGAGTTCGCTGAAAGCGGTGCGCCGAAGTGCAAGGTCTACGGTCAGAGCCGTGTCTGGGTCTACGAATCGGTCGGACGCAGGGCTCGCAGGGTCATGCACCGTCGCCCGCGCAATCTGGGCCGCGTCAGCGAAAGCAGTTTCGCCAAGGGGGACAATTTCCGGCTGAAGCGCGCCCGGGCGGCTCGTTAGGCGGGGCGAGAGCTGAAATCCTGTTGATGTGCGTTGAAAGACGTGCATCATCAGGTTTTTCAGTTTCTCGTTTTTTGCAGCGGTTATACTATGGGATACAGTATAAAATCAAAAAAACAAATTAGTCGGTGTTACCCACCCGGGGCAGGGCACACAAAACGTCTGTGCGCCCTGCCCGTCAAATGAAAGCTCTGCAAATTGCATGGTTGCGAGCGCACTGACAAGCGTCAGGCGCTGACAAGTAACCATGCAATCAGCAGATTGGTCAGATGATGCACGTATTGATCGAAGCCGAGCGAAAGCCAGTACATCTTCATGCTGTGCTTTTGCTCCGGAGTGGCTGTCGGCATTTCGTGCGAGCAGAGATTCTTGTAGCGACCCAACATGCTTGGACTGGCTTTGATGCAGTCCATAGCGAAGTGAATGGCATAGTCCACGAGGGCAAGCCACCACATTGAAGGGTTGACGAAACATACAATCGCCAGTGTGCACAGAGCGTGCATGAGGCAGTGCAGCGCCAGAGGAGCGGCCCAGCCAGTCTGACGAAACTTGCCCTGCATATACTCATTTTGCAAGACGAAGTCGGCGATGAAATGCTTCAGATCAAAAGCCAGCCACAAGAGCAGGACTGTTGTGATCATTTTCGTTGCGTCCGGGTTGTTGCGAAGCGTCCTGTTCCAGGCGATGCCTGTACTCGTTTCCCTCAGTTGACACTTCCCTTCGCAAATGCATCGAGCAGCCGGTGTCGTGACTACGAGTAGTCCGGACTTAAGGGCTGTGGGCTGCAGTATTTGCGAAAATGAGGTGTTGGAGGGCTAAAAACGAACGAGAGATACAAGACGAGGTCTACAAACTAAGACGATCCTTCGTGCAGTTCAACTGCTCACGCTGTTCTATTCTTTCTCTTTACAATGAGAAACCTGCAAATCGTTCGCTTTTAGAGGAAAGACGGAGCTTGATTGCGTTTCATTTAGGCGATCGCCAGCGAAAACACCCTATTCCAGCTCGCGCTATATTCAGCTTCGCGGTTCTAACTCTGGGAATTTTCTTTGATGGCTTTTTCCAATTCCTGACAGCAAGAAACCAGCTCTTCAAAGAGATATTGGTCTGTCGCTTCCGCCATCGGCAGGTAGATCTTCATGGTTTGTTTCAGGTAATCATCTTGAAACTCGGTGTCTATCGAATCGATTGATTCGCGAACATTGTCGAGGCGGTCTGAGAGTTTGATCAAGCGAGTGGGGATAGGTGCTTGGCTGATTCGATCGTAGTATGTGGTCAGCTGCTGTCCGCGACTCAAAGCAGCGTCTCTCGGGGGCTTGCTCAAGGTGGAAACCATAAGGGCAATATTGCCTGTGAATTGTTGTTCGAGGTCGGCAGTTTTTACCTTCCCATCGGAATTTTCCAGGACGTCGTGTAAAAGTGCTGCTGCAATCACTTCTGTGTCTCGGTATTCCAGCTCCTCGAGCAGAACGAGTGCGACGCGCATCGGATGGATTATGTAAGGCTGAGCGGTCAGGCTTTTGCCCGGACGGCGAACCTGCTTCTCGTGTATTTCTTCCGCCAAAGCCAGAGCCTTCCAGAGCATCGCTCTTTCTGCCGCCTTGTAGTCATCCAATTGGCTGACCAGCCTATGTCTGACTACTCCTGCCAAACTCTTTTTCTTCATCGGAAATTTCCACTTCCTGGCAAACTCGTTGCCGAGAATTCATGTCACACCTCTTAGATTATACGGGCCTGATAAACGTCTCGCGCTTCCTGGCAACCAGAAACGCCATCATTTGGCTGTTGTTGTAGTGCTATTAGTTATAGTAGAAAAGTGCCGAAAGACGAAAGATGCAGAGCACATCTTTCGTGAGCGAACAAAGAGACCGCCGGTTAAGACGGTCTCTTCGTCGCTTCTATGCATTTGTTCGAAAGCTGGAAGGGTAATCAGGCAATCCGAGGATTACTCTTTATTCTTCGCCTTCTTCGAGCACTTGCACTTGTGCTTCTTGCCCTTTGCGTGCTTCTTCGAGCACTTGCACCGCTTGGACTTATCTTTCGCGGCAGGCTTTTCCTTGCCTTCGCCGGAGTTCTGGCCTTCTCCTTCGCAGGCGATGCAGTAATCGCTCAGCTTGGGCTTCACAACAGTGCCATCATCCCTGGTGCCGACCGGAATTTTGACACCCTTGGCGTCGACGGCGACATATGTGGCCTCGGCTTCGGTGACCGGGATGATTTCCCCGCCTCGATTGACCTCCACCCGAATCTTGGTGGTGATCGATGTATTGCCGATCTTGACGATGTCCGCCCAGCAGATGAGCAGGTCGCCGCGCAGAACGGGCTTTTTGAAGATGACCGAATCCATCGCCACGGTGACTACGCGACCAGGGTGAACCTGGCGGGCGGCCACGGCGCCGGCGATATCGATCTTCGACAGCAGAACCCCGCCGAAGATGTTGCCGGACGGATTTTCGTGCTCGGGCATCATCAGTTCGACCAGGGAGGGACATTTAGCTTTCGCTTCCATGAGAGTCTCCTGAAAGAGTCACGGTGACCGAGCTGCAGCCGCAGCCGGTGCTTCCCGTTTGATTAGTAAAATTCGCAGAGAAACGCACACACAGTCTGCGCTTGGGAGAAATCGCGCCGGGGCGGCCCAGGGCGTTAATCACAAGTTCAGTGGCGTTCTCGGCGCCTTCGGCCGACGCGCTGTTCGCGTCAGGGTGTCCGCCACCATAGAACCGGTGGAATGGCAGTCGATGCTTCGGTTTCACCGCCTCGTCGTACCAGGCGCCGTAATACTCGGGATACAACTCGCCTGTATTGGACGTGACGGCCTTGCGCATTGCCTTGAGGATGGCAGGCCTGCCCCCTCGCTGGTAACGACGCAGCCAGGAGAGCGAGTGATCATCGACTTTCAGCCCCAACTTGACCAGCTCGCCGGTCACTTTGACCTCATGCACAATGCAATCGGTCTCGGCGTTGAGATTGAAGTCGATGAATTCCTGCCGTCCCATCGTGCGTGGAATGGGGTCGGGAGTAGGTTTGACGATAAGATGCACTTTCTCATGCGCCAGAGCGATCAGCTTCTGGGCTATCGAGCAGTGGGTACCCAGATAGATGGTCATGCGTTTGCGCATCGAGTAGGCCTGGCAGTGCTTGCCTTCACCCGACACTTTGCGGATCTTCACTCCGTGCTGACGGAGCTCCTCGAGATCCGCGACCAGTGTCGGGCATTTAGCAAGCGTGTCTGCAAGCGCGCGACCGAATTGTTTGCGTATCTTGTCCATCAGCGCCCCCTTAGATCTTTGACCTCCCTGACCAGGCGCACGAGGTCGGTGAGCGACGTCGTAGCTTCGGTTTCGGAAGTGTCTTTCTGAGACGGCAGGCAGAGGAGGCACTGACTGTCATAAATGTCAGCCAACGCCTGTATACCTGTCTTCTGGATGCGCTCCGCAATTTTTGCGAAGTCGCGTTTTGTCGAAGCCCGCTCCACCGCCATGAGCGAAGCCGAAACGATATGCCGTGCATCGACGACGATGTCTACAGCCGTGTCGCCTTTTTCCAGCTGCGAGCTGACTTCGCGGACCAGTTGCTCGTCTGTCTCCGTCCAGTTCATCACATCGCTGAGCGACTGGTTGGCGAGCGAGGACAACTTCGACTTGAGCACTGCTTCTGCCACTGTGGGCAGTGCCGCACGCAAGTCGGCCAGCGGCATGTTCAGAACCTGCGAGCCGGACTTGCGCAGCCAGGAGACACTGCTGGGAAGAGCGCCGCCCATGATGGCGACAAGGCGCTCGTGCAGCGCAGACGCGTAAACCGTCGCATCTTTGATGGGAAGTTTGCGCACCATCTCGATGGTCAGCAACACCCGCACGAGGTCCATGGGATACTCAGCGAACCCGCTCTGGGAGTCGTATTCCGACGTCGTCGACAACCCGCCGTTATGGCGTGAGGCAGAGAGCAGGAGCATGCCGGCGTCTACAAAAAGCGGACCCATGTTGATGAGGCCGGCGGCATCGGCAGAGATTTCCGACACCCAGGCGCCGAAGAGTTCGCACATGAAATCGCGCGTGGTGAGCGTTTTCTGCTCACCGAGCAAGCCGGAGAAGAAGGTCTTACCCTTGGCCGGCAGCGTCACTGACTGTGTCGAGACCTTTACGCGCTTCTCGTCGAAAGCCTTGCGGACAGCCGCGCGGATGGCTTTCTGAATATCAGCCTGCAGTCCTTCGACAAGATGGTGAATGCCGTGACCAGCCACCTCGTGACCATCAGCGAGCCAGAGCGGCAGGCAAGTCGCCTGAGCAATCGGCTTGGCGATGATGGTGAGAGGCAATTCTCGTGTGGCGCCCAGGGTGTAAGGACCACTCTGGTCGGACGTGAAGAAAGCCAGCGGGTCGAGGTCTGGATAGAGCAACTTCAACTGGCTGGCAGTCGTGAATTGCTCGTCCTCGATAAAGCGGCGGAACAAGTTGCTGCTCAGCGCCAAAAACGCTTTCAGCTCCTTCTGATGCTTCGAGCCGGACAGCTGCACGATGGGTGCAGCCAGAACGGTGAAGACGGATTCCAGTTGCGCAAAGACCGCTTGCCGTCGAGCTGTTGCCCGGGGACCGAGTGGTTTTAGCGCTTCCTCCGCTTGCATGAGGGCCGCGTTGAGAATATCAACGTACGGTTTCTGATAGCGTGCGGGAAGGAATTGCCGGCCGTTTTCAATTGCCGCTTTGAACTCATCGAGGCTGGATGCAGCCTGGAACGGTTGGGGCAATGTGGACGGGCGCGACAGGGCGCTGGATATGTACTTTGACATAACCGGGTGTGAACCCAGCGGTATGAGTTTGTCCATGTTCAACTCCATATTTCGCCTGCCCTACATCGAGGCAGTCAGGCAGATCTGGCTTCAAGGCACCTTTGCTGTGCTGGACCGCGTGCGCGTGATCCATTTGCCGAAATATAATTCCGGCCCAGTCAGAAGGAACATCTGACTGAAGCGATTAAGAGTGACTTGGGGCTTGGGTTTTGAGAACGAAAGGGAAAGTTCAAGAAACTGTCGATAAGGTTTAGGTGTGTAGTCTACGAATGGTCTTGAATTCAAAACAAGATAAATAGCGGAATTACACTATCTCTAAATGCTGTTGTCATGAGCATTTTGTTTGTCAAGTGTGTCATTGGCGCGGTTGGTGGAGCTTTTCGTGAATTGCCGAAGCCCGCTTCCTGCTGGCAATTCGAGACTGTGGTGATGTCATGGGTTGAGCTTTGTCCTTGTTCGAATTGTCATGATGCTTGGCTGTTCGCCTATAGCGCGGCTCGTCTGTGCTCTCATGATTTACTTTGTCTTTTGCCTAAAACTATTGAGTTTTTCCACAGCTTTTTACTAGGTTATGGCTCTTCACTAACTAATCTCCTCGGCAATCTCACTAACCCGGTAACTCTCTCTCCTTCTGCGCCCAACACTGCTCATGTCACCACCTATGGTGTCATGCATGGTTTGGCGAAGGTGTTCGTTGCCTGTCGAGAATCTCAGGTGTGCTCTGTTGCACGCCGAATTGCCGAACCTTCCATCTGGAGATGAACATGATCGACAGCAAAAAAAGATACCTGGTCGTGGCTCGCCACGGTCAGTCATTCGCCAACCGGCGTTTGAAGAAGGAGAAGAACGGCATCAAGTACTCACTGGCCGGCTCGGACACTTCAATCGGTTTGACGGCGCGCGGCAAGAATCAGGCTCGCAACAGCGGGGCTGCTCTGCAGAAGCTCTTCTTCGGTGAGTGCCGTTTTCGCCGCATGTATGCCAATCGTTTCGAGCGCGTTCGACAGAGCGGACTCTTGATTCGCTCGCGCTTCGACTATTCGGTCGAATGTGTTGAAGATAAGCGGCTCGAGAAGCGCAGCTACGGCAAGTTCTGGAATCTGACATACCGGGGTGTGCAAGAACTGTATGCCGACGAGTATGCTTTGTTTCAGAGTCAGGGACCTTTGCTCTACCGCCCTCCCGGAGGCGAGAACTACTTCGATCTTTTCGAGCGGGTGCGAGAATTCTGCGATGAGCAGCAAATCTCTTCCTTCTCTGGCAACCAGCTCGTGGTGACCAGTTCTGCAGTGATGCTGACCTTCCGCCGCCTTTACGCCGGCTTGAGCGATGCAGAGCTTGTTGAGCAGTACGAATCGATGCAAATCGGCAACGGTGACTTCGATATATACGAGTTCGACGAAGGGTTGGGCACCTGGAAATTGAAGTATATCTTCGCTGCCAAACTTGCCGGTCGCCCTCAAGCGTTCCGTGCAGCCTGAAGCAGGCGCAAGATGAAATATATTCGTGACCGGGTCTGCGAAAAGGGCTAAAACCCAATCGTGGACCCGGTCCCATCCTTGATTCTTTTTGCACGTTGTTACTAGCCCATATAAGAGGTGTTGATGTTTCGATCTTGCTTGTTGCGGAAGAATTTGTGCGAGAACTCCGGCATGTGTGCTAACTGCGGAAAGCTGGAGACCAGTATGAGTATTGAGAGGAGTCCAGTGAAAGCCGCGAAAAATGCCTTTCAAAAATACTTTGGCTGTTCTCCTTAATTTCTAGGCTAAGCCTTTCAAAGGACAGCCTTACTGTCTAAGTTGGAAGCATGCCTAATACCCAATTGAGTTTCGCGAGTCATACTCCACAAGTCACACCAAACAAGCACTTTCAACCTCTTTCTTTATCACCTGCGTTTCGTCAAAGCGGATTGACGACTGCCAAGCATAGAAACCCGCATGGACAAATGAGGTTGACATGTCAAACGAGACTCTGATCAAGACCGAGGACCTTTGTGTTCTGGAAAAGCGGAACAGGTTCAGGGACGAAATGGAGATGCTGTATTGCGAAGCTGGCTGCCTTCCCTATATCCGCAAAGACACACATGCCTCGCGCCTTTCAGGCAAAACCGTTGCCTCGTCATCAAGCCACTATATCGGCGATAGGTTGTGGCGATTGGACAATATGGTCACCCATCGTGATTGGCGAGGCAAAGGCATTGCGACCGCGCATATTCAGAGACTGTTGCAAAAGATCAAAGAGAAACAGAAGACCGCTATAGCGCTCTTCTTCGAGATTGAAAGCCGCTTTGAGAAGAATTTGACTGAGCAAGAACGTCAATCTCGCAATGCAGTGGCGAGATTCTTCGAAAATTGCGGTGCGCGGGCCTGGCCGGGAAAGTTGCTGGTTCCGAATGGCAATCTTGCCGGAGATACTATCTTCAACATGGAACTGATGTGGATTCCTATCGGCAGACACCCTACGCAAGCAGAAATCAGAAGAATTCTGCACTACATTCTCTGCGAGTACACTGAGCTGAGCAGCAGACATTCGCTCTACCGACAGGTCGTCTGTCAGCAATTCAAGGGACGACTGCCCACCAAGCTGGCAAGTGAGTGAGGACCAATAAGCAAAGCAGCCTCGGCAGAACAAGGCGCCGGCAAGAGCGCCATCTGCCTGGGGCTTTTCTTTGTTTTTTACCTGTTGCTATGTATGCATATAGTGGAGAGTGTATCAAAGAAGAGATAATAAGCTTATGAAGCTGAAGATAGAGTTGGACAGAAAGTCAGATACACCATTGCACCGGCAGCTTTATGACCAGATGACCGGCTTGATTCTCAGTGGCGCGCTTGAGCCTGGCGCGCGTATCCCGGCAAGTCGCACGCTCGCCGGAGCTCTCTCTATATCCAGACCTACTGTGATTGCTTGCCTGGAGCAGCTTGTCCAGGAAGGTTACATTGAAACTCGGCCGAATGCGGGCAGTTTTGTGTCCAGCAATTTGCGGCAAGAAACCCTAAAACGCTCCGCTCAAAAACCGAATCGGGGAAAAACACCACAGGTAGCCGATTACGAGCTTTCCACTTATGGAAGGTTTATTCAGAAAGAGGCGTCGGCGATGCAGTTTGGTGAAGAAGCGGAAATTTCTTTCTACTGCTGGAGGCCGGCGCTCGATCAGTTTCCGCTTACCGAGTGGGCAAGAGTGCTTGCCAGGCATACGCGCGCATCGACTGTCGATATGCTCGATGCCGATTACGATCCTCAGGGCCGGCTCGATCTAAGAGAAGCTCTTGCGCAGCTCGTCAAACGATTTCGGCAGGTTTCTTGCCATCCTGACCAGATATTTCCAGTCATGGGTTTGGACCAGGGGCTGGATATAGTCAGCCGATTGCATCTCGATCAAGGTAGCGGCGTAGTGCTGGAAGAGCCTGGATTTTTCCCGGCCGCTTTTGAAGCATGCGGTGCACAACTGTTTCCGGTTCCTGTCGATGCAGATGGTCTGTGCATAAAGAGCCTTCCTGACAAAAGAGGAAGAGGTCGTTTCGACCTTGCTTATGTCACTCCCGCCCATCAATTTCCTTCTGGCGCGGTGATGCCCCTGGCTCGCCGACTGGAATTTCTTCAGTGGGCAAGCGACTGCGGGACGTTGGTTCTTGAGGATGATTATGACAGCGAGTATCAGTATAGCGGGCAGCCCATTCCTGCTTTGATGAGCCTTGACCGTGAACAACGAGTCATCTACCTTGGCACGCTCAACCAGATAATGTTTCCTTCGCTCGGGTTTGGCTATCTAATTGTGCCTCCGCGTCTGGTGCCCTTATACCGTGGTGCGCGCAAGCTGGCCGGGGCGCAATTCTCGCCTCAGTTTCAATCGGCGCTTGCCGAGTTTATAAATGACGGTCATCTGGATCGGCATGTGAAACGCCTGCGTGCGCTTTACCGTTCTCGCCGTGATTTTTTGATAGCCGCGCTTGAAAAACGCTTTGGCGACAAGGTGGAAATTGGAGGCAGCCAGCGTGGAGTGTTTGTCTCAGTGACTTTTTCACTGGGATTGAGCGATGACGAGATTATCGAGCGAGCCTTCAAAGCAGGTGTGGCACTGACCAGCGCCAGAGAGTTTTACAAGCGAAGAAAACCGTCCGGGCAATTTATTCTCGGCTTCGGCAGTCTTACAGAGAAGGAGATTGAGAAGGGCGTTCGCAAGTTGGCGTCAGCTCTGCTGTCTGCGTAGGGTCGAGTGTATGCACCGCCAGTTGGGTGTTTTACAATTGGTAACAGTGTTGCATCAAAATGAGAGCAATTGGACTTACCAATTGGGCGGGCCAGGTTTGATGGGATTCGTCGTGCTGTGCGAAGCAAAGCCGCAGGTGAGAGCTCCTTACAGCAAAATTGCGACCAGTGCGAGCTGTGATAGATGTGGTAAGGTCGAAAATAGAGAATTTCAAAAAGGAAGCTGTCCAGATTATTCCCTTTCGCTGCTCACTCTTTTTTAGCAATCGCTGTATCTGGTGCTGTCTCCGTGTATTGACCGATCGGTCGATGAATGCCGCCCTTATATCTCGCTCACTTGTTTCGATTTCCTCGCCGGACTAGGTTCTATCTGTAAGCAACTTTCTTCTTCCTGCCGGTTCAACCCCCACCCTCAAAACACCATGGATTAACAGTGCTGCTCTGCACTTCTTCTGCCACCCGGCAGGGGTATCTAAGCGCGTGTTTAGCGGCGGGATGAGAGAAGTAACTCCCAAAGGAGAAACCTGATGAACTTACACAATCTGCAAACCCGTCTCGGATTAATCCTTGCTGGTTTGTCACTGGTAACTACCGTTGGGTTCTTTGCCCAGACGCAGTCTGGATCGCAATCGTCTGTTTCAGAACCTGACATACCATCCCTGCCTCTGACTTACACAGAAGTGCGGCCGGAGGCAACGGGCGAGTCATATCGTGTGCATGTGCGTGCTGCCAACGGAGTCGAAAGCGCCGTCCGAATACATTATCTGGACGGGTCGCAAGGGGCTCTGGAGCTCTATGCCGATGGCGACACCAAAGAGGAGGTGCGGCTGTTTCTCGATAAGTCGGTCCGCAAGCGCGCGGTCTACGACGCGACCGGGCAGCTGACCGAGGGATTTGAATATCGCCCCGACCGCACGCTCCTCTGGAAAGCCTCCAGCGATATGGGCAAGACTGTAACCGAATCTTACTGGCCATCCGGTCAACTCTTTCTAGAGAGAACCTACGACTGGACCAGTCGAACGACCACTACAGTTTTTTACAGAGAAACAGGAAGCATCTGGCAAGAGACGGTCATTATTGGCGACAACGTGCTCCTGGAGCTGCGTCTCTATGACGACCTCGCACGCGTGCGTACTCGCTACTCGCTGATATATGACGGCGTCTCTATTCCACGCGTGCAAGTTCTGCACCTGGATGATAGCGGCAAGATCGAATTCGAGCAGGTCTGGGGACACAGCGCTGAGCACTATTACGATCCTTCCAGTGGTGTGCCCAATCCCAATCCGCTCGTCATCAAAAGCGTTGCACTCTATGAGCAGGGTACGGCTGCATTGAGGTTTTACCTGACTGCGTCCGGCCGTTTGCACCTCATCGATAAGTACAGCGGTGATTCGACCGAGAGACTGACTGTTCAATCGAACGGCGACATCACACAAATCGAAGTAATCTCGGCCGGCGGCAGCCGCGCTGCACAGTATGACTTCAACGGGAAATTCGGCAAGGCGCCGATTCTCGACAGTCGTTATCGCCTGCCGCTGCCTGACCGAGCCGCGCCCTTCAAGCAGTTCAATGATATTGAAGAGGCTCTTGCTAAGCGCTAAAGCTGAATGTGAAAGGAGGTGTCGCATGCACGAACTGTATGCCACCATTTCCGACTTCGTCACCGTCATGATGACAGTGCGATTTCTAGCCGGCTCCTTATTGGGGCTTGTTGTAGTATCAATCGGCTTGACGCTGATAAGGCGCTGGCGACAGCCTGCCGAATTGGTTACGTCACTGTCGATTCAGAAAAATCTGCCGCGATTCCAGCTGGTTGGACTTGTTTCTCAATCACTGTTTTTCCTGTCGCTGCTTGCCATTAACCTGTGGTTGGCGCAGCCTGTGATCCCCGTTTCCAACGAAACACGGGCACTGGAAACTCGCGACATCTTCATCGCCGTCGACAAATCGGGCTCTATGGACTCTCGAATTGTCGATACGGACGGCAGCCTGCAAGAGAGAAGAATCGATGCAGCTGCCCGTGCCGTGAAGTTTTTCGTTGCTCGAAGGCAGGGTGACCGGATCGGTCTTTCGGTCTTCGACGACAACACCTATATGCACTGGCCGATGACCGAAAATCTCAAGGTCATCCTCAAAAAAGCCGACCTGATCGCACAGTATTCGGGCGGTGGCACTAACTTCGAATCGCCTACCGGACCTATTCAGATGGCCATCAATCACTGGAAGGAGTATGGAAAGGCGAAGACCAAAGTGCTGATTATGGTCAGTGATGGTGAGGCGCCCATCGGCGATGAGCGCATGAGCGAACTTACAAGAGAGATGAGAGCGCTCGGCGGAAAAATCTATCTGATTGGTATTGGTGAAACCTGGACGGACCCGGCGAAAGCCGATGACAGTCAGGTTCAGGCGATCAGGAAACTGGTCGCTGATCTCAACGGCAGAATCTTTGCGGCTGCAGAT
>Ga0268298_10004318_pt1 | contig 13957 bp, 11 predicted proteins | sample WWTPWeurt_MetaG_FD_194462 | JGI IMG/M metagenome (GOLD analysis project Ga0268298, IMG submission 194462) | Activated sludge microbial communities from WWTP in Nijmegen, Gelderland, Netherland - WWTP Weurt | ecosystem: Engineered > WWTP > Aerobic digester > Activated sludge | place... | reverse complement strand
GGCGGCTGCCTGACGGGCCCGGCGCATGCCGGCGTGGAGCTGCACGGCTTCCTGAGTTACCTCGTGAAGTGCAACGTCGAGGGACGCCTGTACCGCATCTACGGATACAAGGGGAAGCAGGTGCGCGACAACATCCACTCGCTCGACGTGGCGCGCTTCATGGCGGCCTTCGTCGCGGCCCCGCGCGCGGGCGAGGTCTACAACCTCGGCGGCGGCAAGGCCAACAGCACGTCCATCCTCGAGGCCTTCAAGATCGCCGAGAAGTTCACGGGCAAGGCGCAGGTGCACACCTACGTCGAGCAGAACCGCGCCGGCGACCACATCTGCTATTACTCCGACCTGCGCAAGATGCGCGCGCATTACCCGAAGTGGGACATCACGCAGTCGCTGGAGGAAACCATCCGCCAGATCGTCGAGGCGTGGAAGACACGGCAGAAATAGCGCCCCTCCGGCCATGCGCATCCTGATTACCGGCATCTGCGGCTTCGTGGGCAGCACCGTGGCCCGCGCGCTGCACGCCGCCGGGCACCAGGTCACGGGCTTCGACAATTACATCCGCCCGGGCAGCGAGACCAACACCGCGCCGCTGGCGAAGCTCGGCATCAAGGTTCTCACCGCCGACCTGCGCGATGCCGCCGCCATGGCCGCGCTGCCGGCCGCCGATTTCGTGGTCGATGCCGCCGCCAATCCCAGCGTGCTCGCCGGGGTGGACGGCAAGACGAGCTCCAAGGAACTCGTGGACCACAACCTCACCGGCACGATCAACGTCCTCGAATACTGCAAGGCCCACCGCGCCGGCTTCATCCTGCTCTCCACCAGCCGCGTTTACTCCATCGCCCCGCTGGCCGGCCTGGCCGTTGCAGCAGTCGACCACGCGTTCCGCCCGTCCCCTCAGTCGCTCACACCCTCCGTCCCTGGGTTGAGCCCGGCCGGACTCGGCGAATCCTTCCCCACCACCGCCCCCATCTCGCTCTACGGCGCCACCAAGCTCGCGTCCGAAGCGATGGCGCTGGAATACGGCGAGACCTTCGGCTTCCCGGTCTTCATCAACCGCTGCGGCGTGCTCGCCGGCGCCGGGCAGTTCGGCCGCGCCGACCAGGGCATCTTCGCCTACTGGATCAACGCGTGGCTGCGGAAGCGCCCGCTCAAATACCTCGGCTTCGGCGGCCTCGGCCACCAGGTGCGCGACTGCCTCCACCCGCGCGACCTCGTGCCCGTGCTCGAAAAACAGTTCAAGGCGCCGAAGCTCCCCGTCGCGGACCGCCTCGCCAATTTCTCCGGCGGCGCCGCCTCGGCGATGTCGCTGCGGCAGTTGAGCGATTGGTGCGCCGCGCGCTTCGGCCCGCACACCGTGGCGCAAGACGGCACCCCGCGGCCCTTCGACATCCCGTGGATCGTGCTCGACCACGCCCGCGCCTCGGCTCTCTGGGACTGGCAGCCCGCCACTCCCACGACCGCCATCCTCGAGGAAATCGCCGTCCACGCCGAGCAGCACCCCGGCTGGCTCGAGCTGTCCGCACCGCGCTAAAGCAGTTCAAATTGAAGTATAGCCGGAACGGATTCGGGTGGGCGCCGGTTTCCACACCGGCGCCGGGGAGCGCAGCCTGTCGCCGATATGGAAATCGGCGACCACCTGTGGCTACATCTTCATTTGAACTGCGCTAGCGCAGGCTTGCGGGGTTCGGTGGTTTTCCCCTGAGTTAGCCGATGCCCGAGCCGGCTCCGCTCAAACTCTTTTCCGTCGTCATCCCCGCGCACAACGAGGAGGAATCCCTCCCGCCCACCGTGCAGGAACTGTATGCCGTGCTGGTGCGCGAGGGGGTGCCCCACGAGATCGTGGTGGTGGACGACGGCAGTAAGGACGGCACCTGGGCCGTCCTTCAGGACTTGAAACAAAGGGTGCCGACGCTGGCCCCCGTCCAGAACCAGGGCCTGCACGGCTTCGGCCGCGCCGTCATCTGCGGTCTCACCCACATGAAGGGCGACGCCTGCACCATCATGATGGCCGACGCCTCCGACTCGCCGGACCACGCCGTGCGCTACTGGCGGCTGCTCAACGAGGGCTGGGACTGCGTCTTCGGCAGCCGCTTCATCAAGGGCGGCGAGGTGATCGATTACCCGCGCGTCAAACTCTTCGTCAACCGGCTCGCCAATTTCCTCGTGCGCATCGGCTTCAACATCGCGCTCAACGACACGACCAACGCCTTCAAGGCCTACCGCCGCACCGTGATCGAGGGCTGCCGGCCCTTCCTGTCGCCCCATTTCAACCTCACCGTCGAGCTGCCGCTGAAGGCCATCGTGCGCGGCTACACCTGGACCGTGATCCCGATCTCGTGGCAGAACCGCAAATACGGCGAGGCCAAGCTCAAGATCAAGGAGATGGGCAGCCGCTACTTCTTCATCTGCGCCTACGTCTGGCTGGAGAAGTATTTCAGCCGCGGCGACTACCGGAAAAAGTGATTCCGCCCGGGCGGAATCATCCTGAGCGAAGCGAAGGATCCATCGAAACTGTCCTTCGAAAACCCCGGATTGACCTCCCCTCCCTCCCTCATTCCCTTACTCCCTTCCTATGATCTATCTGCTCGGAGGTTCCGGTTATGTGGGCGCGGCTTACCAGGCGCTGCTGACGCGCAAGGGCGTCGCCTTTCGCAATTTGCGCCGGGCGGAGTTCGACTATGCCGACCGCGCCGCGCTCACCGCCCTGCTCCGCCGCGAGAAGCCGGAGTTCGTGATCAATGCCGCCGGCTACACCGGCAAGCCCAACGTGGACGCCTGCGAGCTGCACAAGTCCGAGTGCCTCATGGGCAACGCCGTCCTCCCCGGCACCATCGCCCTGGCCTGCGCCGACGCCGGCGTGCCGTGGGGCCACGTTTCCTCCGGCTGCATTTATTCCGGCCGCAACGCCGACGGCACCGGCTTCAAGGAGACCGACACGCCGAACTTCACCTTCCGCACCAACCACTGCAGCTTTTACTCCGGCACCAAGGCGCTCGGCGAGGAAGTGCTGGCCGGCGCGCCCAACCTCTACGTCTGGCGCCTGCGCATCCCCTTCAACGAGGTGGACGGCCCGCGCAACTACCTGACCAAGCTCATGCGCTACGCCTCGCTGCTCGACGCCGAGAACTCCATCTCGCAGCTCGACGAGTTCGTCGCCGCCACCTTCGCCTGCTGGGAAAAGCGCGTGCCCTTCGGCACCTACAACGTCACCAACCCGGGCCACGTCACGACCCGCGAGGTCGTGGACCTGATCAAGAAAACCGGCGTCTCGCACAAGGACTTCAAGTTCTTCACCGACGAGGCCGAGTTCATGCGCACCGCCGCCAAGACCCCGCGCTCCAACTGCGTGATGGACGCCACCAAGCTCGCCGCCACCGGCATCAAGCTCACCGAGGTGCACGCCGCGGTCGAACGCGACCTGCGGAGATGGGTAAAGGGGTGAGGGAGTAAGGGAATGAGGGCTTCAATCATGGCCGCCAACGACAAGCTGCATCAATTCGGGGCGTATCAAAAAGCCTGCGCGTTGTTTGATCTCGTCGTAGCCGACCTGACTCCGCTCGCCCACAACCCCCTTTGCGCGCGGTTGGTCACCCAACAAGTCGCCTGCGCAGATTCCATCTCCGCGAACATCGAGGAAGGCTATGGTCGTCGCACCCGGAAGGACTACGCGCATTTTCTATCGATTGCCCGGGGTTCCGCCACCGAGACGCGCGGCCGCTACGAAAATCGCTTCAAGCACTGGCTCCCGTCCGAAACCATCGCCGCTCGCGTAGCGCTCTGCGAAGAAATTATCGCCATCTTGGGCGCCAGCATTGTCAAACTGCGCGCCACCGCTTGACCATCTTTTCCGATGCCCCCGTCCCTCATTCCCTCATTCCCCCACTCCCTCTCAGCATGAACTTACTAGTCACCGGCGGCTGCGGCTTCATCGGCTCCAATTTCATCCGCCAGCGCCTCACCGAAAAGGGCTCCGCGCTCACGAAACTCGTCAACCTCGACGCCCTCACCTATGCCGGCAACCCGGCCAACCTCGCCGACCTCGCCGGCGATCCGCGCTACGTTTTCGCCCACGGCGACATCGGCGACCCCGCGCTCGTGGCGAAGCTCCTCGCCGAGCACGCCATCGACGCCGTCGTCAACTTCGCCGCCGAGTCCCACGTGGACCGCTCCATCGATTCGCCCGAGCCGTTCATCCAGACGAACGTCACCGGCACGCTCCGCCTGCTCAATTGCGCCAAGCAGCATTGGTCTAAGCTCCCCGAGCCGAAGAAGGCCGCCTTCCGCTTCCTGCACGTCTCGACCGACGAGGTCTATGGCTCGCTCAAGCCCGGCGCGCCGGCCTTCACCGAGGAGCACAACTTCGAGCCCAACTCGCCCTACGCCGCCTCCAAGGCCGCCAGCGACCACCTCGTCCGCGCCTACCAGCACACCTACGGGATGCCGACGCTGACGACCAACTGCTCGAACAATTACGGCCCCTATCACTTCCCGGAAAAGCTCATCCCGCTGATGATCCTCAATGCCCTCGAGGGGAAAAATCTCCCCGTCTATGGCGACGGCATGCAGATCCGCGACTGGCTCTACGTCGAGGACCACGCCCGCGCCATCTGGCTCGTGCTCAACCAGGGCCGCACCGGCGAGACCTACAACATCGGCGGCTGGAACGAGAAGCCGAACATCGAGATCGTGAAGACCATCTGCGCGCTGCTCGGAAAAAAATCCCCGCGCGCCGACGGCAAGTCCTACGAGACTCAGATCACCTACGTCACCGACCGCCCCGGCCACGACCGCCGCTACGCCATCGACGCGACGAAGATCCACCACGAGCTCGGCTGGAAGCCGCTCGAGACCTTCGCCACCGGCATCGAGAAGACGGTGGACTGGTATTTGAAGAACCGCGCCTGGACCGCTGAAATCACCGCGAAGAAATACGCCCGGGAACGCCTGGGCACCGGGAAGGTGTGAGTGAAAGGGAGTGAGGGAATGAGGGGTTGAACCTCTGCCCCCGCTTCGCAATAGCTTTATCCGCACACTTTCCTCCTCCCTTTCGATGAGCGCATCCTCCGTCACTCCCTCCCCCACTCCCTCAGTCCCTCACGCCCGGAAGGGCGTGATCCTCGCCGGCGGCTCCGGCACCCGCCTCTACCCGCTGACCATCGCCGTGAGCAAGCAGCTCATGCCGGTTTACGACAAGCCGATGGTCTATTACCCGCTGTCGGTGCTGATGCTCGCCGGCATCCGCGAGGTGCTCATCATCTCCACGCCGACCGACCTGCCCAATTTCAAGAAGCTCCTCGGCGACGGCGCGAACCTCGGCATGAAGTTCAGCTACGCCGAGCAGCCCAGCCCCGACGGCCTCGCCCAGGCCTTCCACATCGCCGGCGACACCGGCTTCCTCCGGGGCGAGCCCTCCGCCCTCGTGCTCGGCGACAACCTTTTCTACGGCGCCGAGTTCGTGAACTCCCTCGCCGAGGCCTCGGCCCGCACGAGCGGCTCGACGATCTTCGGCTATCACGTCGCGAACCCCACCGACTACGGCGTCGTCGAGTTCGCCAAGGACGGCCGCGTGCTCTCCCTCGAGGAAAAGCCCAAGCAACCCAAGTCCAACTACGCCGTCCCCGGCCTGTATTTCTACGACGCCGACGTCGTGAAGCTCGCCAAGAGCCTCAAGCCCTCGGCGCGCGGCGAGCTCGAGATCACCGATCTCAACCGCCTCTACCTCGAGCAGGGCCGGTTGCACGTCGAGCTCTTCGGCCGCGGCACCGCCTGGCTCGACACCGGCACGCATGACTCGCTCATCGAGGCCGCGCAATTTGTCCATGTGCTGGAGAACCGCACCGGCCTGAAGATCGCCTGCATCGAGGAGATCGCCTACAAGCACGGGTGGATCGACCGCGCCGGCCTCGAGGCCAACATCCAGAAGCTCGGCAAGTCCGCCTACGGCCAATACCTGAAGCGCCTGCTGGCCTGAGTCACGCTGTCGGCAACCTCAGGAGTGCGCGCTGATCCCCGGCCTCCCGATCGTTCACCCCAGCCAGCCATGATCCCGCGCGTCCACCTCTCGTTGTTAGCCGTTGGCCGGGCGCTCGCCCTGCTGCTCCTCCTCGCAGGCACCCCGGCCTTTTCCGCGTCCCGAGGCGTCTCCGTCCTCTGGGAAAACCCCGGCGCCACCGGCCGGGTGCAGGTGGATCGCGGCTCCTTGGTCGCCGCAGCCCCGGTGCTGGCACCAGACGGGCGGTTCACGTTGCCGGCCGGGCAACCCGGCCGGCTCGACCTGACCGTCGAGTCCAACCAGCCGCCCGGCGGCCTGCCCACGCTGGTCACCGTCGCCACCGCCCCGCGGGGCTTCGCCTTTCGCCTCTCGGATGTCACGTCCGAGTTCCCCGTCTATCTGCCCGACGATCACCTGCTCATCACGACCACCGGAGACACCCGCACCTACGGCGAAATCGTGAACGCCCTCCGGTCCAGGCCCGCGCAGACCGCCCTCCAGCGGGTCGCCGCGGCGCCCGAAGCCAGCTTCGCCACTGCCGCCGCCGCCACCCGCAGCCGGAGCGCACACACCTGGCTGGGCCTCAGCCGGGACATGCGCCTCTTCCGCATCGACGAACGCCTGGAGACCTTCCAGCCGAAGCGCGCCGGCTACGACGTGCGCCTGCCCGAGATGCCCGCCCAGCCTGCCACCTACGCCTTTGAATGCGGCCGCGGCTGGGGGGCGGGAGATGACATCCGCCGCCGCCTCGACGACGGCAGCCTGCCCATCCTGCACGGGCGGATTGACGACGGCCCGATGCGCTACGAACTCACGCTCTTCACCACGCCCGAGCGCTCCCCGCTGACCGCTGCGACGCTGCGCGGCACGGATTTCCTGGTGGCCGATGCCCACGGCCACGGCCACATGTTCACCGCGGCTCAGGCCGAGGAGGAGAAGCGCCGGGCGGACACCGAGCTGAACCCGTCCGAAGAGGTGGTGCTCCACGGTCGCATCACGGCGGTCAACCGGGGCGAGACGCCCCATCACGCGTTCTTCCGCGCGGTCGTGCCCGCCCTGGCCACGCCCGTTTCGCCCAAGCTGCCCGCCTGGACCTTTGATCCGGCCCGCGGTTTCGGTGCCTTCGCCGATTCCGGCCGCGTCTTCGCCGTGAGCCGGCTCGATGGCGCACCCCTGCCGGCCGAGGAAACCTCCCTGCTGCTGGCACCCGGGCAAAGCGCCACCCTCGATTTCCTCGTGCCGCATCAGCCCGTCAGCCCGGCGCGCGCACTGGCTCTCGCCGACGAGTCCTTCGACGGCCGGCTGGCCGAGGCCCGCGCCTTCTGGCGCGCCAAGCTCGCCTCGGCCGCCTCCTGGCAACTGCCCGAGCCGCGCATCCAGGAGATGGTTCGCGCCGGCCTGCTGCACCTCGACCTCATCACCTACGGCCGCGAGCCGCACGAGCCGCTGCTGCCGGCCATCGGGCTCTACACCGCGATCGGCTCCGAGAGCGCGCCGATCATCCAGTTCATGGACAGCATGGGCTGGTCCGCCACGGCGGCGCGCGCGATCGATTTCTTCCTGGAGAAACAGCACCCCGACGGCTTCATGCAGAACTTCAACGGCTACATGCTCGAGACCGGCGCCGTGCTCTGGACGATGGGCGAGCATTACCGCTACACGCGCGACGATGCCTGGCTGCGGCGCGTGCATCCCCGCCTCACCCTGGCCTGGCATTACCTGCGCGACTGGCGGCGACGCAACCTGCAGCCCGAACTCCGGGGCGACGGCTACGGCCTGCTCGACGGCAAAACCGCCGATCCCAACGATCCCTACCGCTCCTACATGCTTAACGGCTATGCCTACCTCGGCCTGTCCCGCACGGCGGAGATGCTGCGCCAGGCCGCGCCCGCCGAGGCGGCGGAGTGCCAGGCCGAGGCCGACGCGCTGAAGCGCGACCTCCGCGACTCCTTCGCCGCCGGCCTCGCGCGCTCACCCGTCGTGCCTCTGGGTGACGGCACCTGGGCGCGCGCCGCCGCGCCGTGGACCGGCTACCGCGGCCCCGTCATGCTGCACGCCGACGGCGGCAGCTGGTTCACCCACGGCACCAACACCGCGCGCGACGCGCTGCTCGGCCCGCTCAATCTCGTTTTCCAGGAAGTGATTTCGCCGGAGGAGCCGATGGCCGGCGATCTGCTCGCCACGCAGGCCGCCCTGATGCTGCGCGACGGGGTGGCCTTCAGCCAGCCCTACTACAGCCGCCACCCGTGGGTGCATCTCCAGCGCGGCGAAACCAAGGCCTTCCTCCAAGCCTGGTATGGCGCCCTCGCCGCCCTCGCGGACCGCGAGACCTACACTTTCAACGAGCACTTCTTCCCCGCCAGCGACCACAAGACGCACGAGGAGGCTTGGTTCCTCATGCAGACACGCTGGATGCTCTACCTCGAGGCCAACGACACGCTGCGCCTGCTCGCCGGCGTCCCGCGGGCCTGGCTGCGACCGGGCGGGGCCATCGCCGTGGAGCGCGCTGCCAGCTATTTCGGCCCGCTCTCCTTTCGCGTCGAGGTCGCGGCGGACGGCCGGAGCCTGCGCGCCACCATCGATTGCCCCGGCGACCGCCGCCCCCGGCGCATCGTCCTGCGCGTGCCTCACCCGGACGGGCACCGCCCCGCCGAAGTCACCGGTGGGAGCTACGACGCCGCCACGGAATCCATGGTGCTCGACGCCTTCACCGGCCACGCCGAGGTCAGCCTGCGCTATTGATCCGCCCGCACGACCGGACGACCCACGAAAGGGTTGCCTCCTCCCGGCGCTGTTGCGTGGATGCCCGCGCCCGGCATGAAGGCCTCGTTCATCATCCCGCTCTACAACTGCCTGCCGCTCACGCAGGCCATGCTGGCGAGCCTGCGCGCGACCCTGCCCAGCGGCCTCGACGGTGAGATCATCTTCGTGGACGACGGCAGCACGGACGGCACGCGAGCGTGGTTGAGGAATCTCCCCGCCCCCTGCCGCACGATCCTGAACGAGCAGAACCTCGGCTTCGCCGCCGCGTGCAACCGCGGCGCGGCCGCCGCAACCGGCGAGTTCCTCTTCTTCCTCAACAACGATCTCGTGCTGCTGCCGGGCTGGCTCGGGCCGATGCTCACCGCCTTTGACCGCTTTCCCGACGCCGGACTCGTCGGCAATGTGCAGCGCAACCTTGCCACCGGTGCCATCGACCACACGGGCATTTACTTCAACCATCAGGGCAAGCCCGCCCATCGCACCGATCTGCCCCTCGCCACGCGCTGGCTCGGCTGGCCCGCGTATCGCCGCGTGGACGCCCTGACCGGCGCCTGCCTCGGCCTCCGCCGCACCGTCTGGGAAAAGCTCGGGGGCTTCGACGAGGGTTTCCGCAACGGCAGCGAAGACATTGACCTCGCCCTGCGTGCCTCCGCCGCCGGGCTGCATCACTACGTCGCCCTGGGCAGCGTCGTGCGGCACCACATCAGCGCCTCGGCCGGCCGCAACCTGCGCAACGAGCAAAACACCTGCCGGCTGGTGGACCGCTGGGCGGAACCCATCGCGATGCTCGCCGCCCGCGACTGGAGCCGGCAGCAGGTCATCACCCACGCCGACCAGTCGGGCGTGTTCGACTATCACCGCATCCACGCCGCCCTCGTCCATTGGCTGGGGGTGCCGGTGGCCCCCGCCGCCGTGCGCGAGGGCATCGCCGCCGCGATGGCCCGGGAGCGGCAGCGCTGGCGAGAATTGCTGGAGGGAGCCCCGCCCCCGCCGCCCCCGCCGCCGGTCCGCACCGACCAGATTTAGAGCCTATCCGAATTACGGCCTGTCCTGTAGCGGCGGTCTATGACCGCCGAACAATCACCACCCCACGCTCGACGGCGGTCACAGACCGCCGCTACAGAAAACCTGGCTGCCGGGAATAGGTTATTCGGAATACTCTCAAAGCAGTTCAAATTGAAGTATAGCCGGAACGGATTTGGGTGGGCGCCGGTTTCCACACCGGCGCCGGGGAGCGCAGCCTGTCGCCGATATGGAAATCGGCGACCACCTGTGGCTACATCTTCATTTGAACTGCTCTTAGCCCGCGCGCTCGACCGAGCGCACCACCGACTGCGGCCGCCGGTTCACCGTCAGGAACATCCGGCCGACGTATTCGCCAATCAGGCCGAGCACCACCAGTTGCGTGCCGGAGAAAACCAGCAGCGCGCCCATGAGCGAGCCCCAGCCGTAGTCCGGGCCCTGGTTGGTGTAGCGCAGGTAGAAGATGAACCCCAGGCCGAGCAACCCGGACGCCGCCATCAGCAGGCCCAGCAGCGTGGCCAGCCGCAGCGGCATCACCGAGAAGTTCACGAAGGTGCTGAGCCAGAGCCGCAGGAGCCGGCGCAGCGTGTAGCCGCTCTGCCCCGCCGCGCGCTCCGCGTGCCGCACCTCGAGGGCCCCGATGTTCTGCGTCACCTGCAGGATGAGCCCGTCAATGTAGGGATACGGCCCGTCATGCGTCGCCACCTCCCGGGCCACGAACGCGCTCACGCAGCGGAAGCTCGAGAGATAAAAGCCCTTCGGCTTGTCCAGCACCCAGTCCGTCAGCCGGTTGGTCAGCCAGCTGCCGAAGTTGCGGAACGCCGAGTGCTCCTTCTGGCCGTAGTGCCCGTAAACCGCGTCGAGCCCCTCGTGCTTCGCGTGCTGCCAGAGCTTCACCGCCTCGGCCGGCGGGTTCTGGCCGTCGTCGTCGAGGTTGACGACATAGGCCCCGCGCGCGTGGCGGTAGCCGGTGAGCACGGCGTTGTGCTCGCCGTAGTTGCGGGCGTGGTTGACGAAGATCATCGGGATGCGCGCATCGCGCAGCAGCTCGCGGCAGAGGCCTGCCGTGGCGTCGCGGCTGCCGTCGTTGACCAGCACCACCTCGTGGCCGCCGTCAATCGTGAGTCCTTCGATCTCCTTCACCAGCGGGACGAGGGTGTCGGCGCTGTAATAGAGCGGGATGACGAAGCTCAGGGCGGGAGTCATGGGGTGAAGCGACGGCGAAGTGTCAGGGTTTTTGCGCCACAGTCAGCACCGAATTTCCCAACGGCAGCGTGGCACCCGCCCCGAGCCAGGCGTGCTCCAGCGCCATCAGGGCGTTGCACCCGACCTCGACGGGCGCCGGGAAGAGGCCGACATCGCTGGTCGGTGCCGCCGGGGGCAGGATCTTCCGGCGCAGCACCGCGAGCGGAAACAGCAGCGTGTTCCAATAAGTGCCGCGCCGGATCGAGAAACCCGCGCCCCGCAGCAGCGCAGCCACTTCGCCGCGCGAGTAACGCCGCAGATTCCCCACCTCGCGATCGTGATAGGAATGCATCCATTGATACGCCGGCATCGTCAGCACCACGAGCCCGCCCGGCCGGAGACAGCGGTGGAACTCGCGCAGCGCCTGCGCCGGATCGGCCACCTGGCACACCACGTCGCATGACACCACGGCGTCGAACGTCCCGTCCGCAAACGGCAGGGCGGCGACGGAGCCCTGCACCACCTCGCCACCGGCGCGCTCGCGGGCCAGTTCGCAGGCCAGCGGGGAAAAATCCAGGCCCGTCAGCGTCCAGTCCGGCCGGGCGGCGTGCAGGGCCTTGAGCAAACCGCCCGTGCCGCAGCCGGCGTCCAGCACGCGGGCCCCCGCGGCCGGCAGCACCGCGCGCAGGCTGCGGCCCACATGCCGGTGCAGCGCGCGGTAATACCACATGGTGTCCTCCACCTCGGCCATCTTGCGGTATTCGTCGGGTTGCATGGCAGAGGCCTATTTGCCCAGCGCCAGCGCGCGCAGTTCAAAGGCATGCAGCGCGAAGGACAGGCGGCGCTCGTCCCCGCCGCCCGGGGCCGCACCCGCCGGACCGGTCAGCGTCACCACGGTGTTGCCCGGCTGGAAAAGCTGGCGATCGAAAACCACCTCCTCCAGCGAACCGTCCATCGCGCGCACCCCGGCGGAGTGTTGCTCCAGCCGCAACTCCAGCGGCCCGGGCGCCCGGGCGCGCACGCGCACGGCGAGTTGGGCCTCGATGGGGCGGGACGACGGGTTGTTCACCATGATCCGCCCGCTCCCCTCCGACCAGCGCCAGCGATCCGCCCCGCGCCCCTCGGCCGCATACCAGCCCGACGCAAACCCGGCCTCCAACCGGCCCGGCGCGGCCACCCGCACCGCGTGAAACACCTCGTTGACGCGGATCAGGTCGTCCGCCGCCAGCGGCACGGTGTGCAGGAGGCTGTCGCTGAGATCCCATTCGCCTTTCAGTTCCGTGTTCAGCCGCCCCTCGTAGGTGTGCGTCGCGAAGTATTGGGGCTTGCGCAGCAGGAAGGTGTTGGCCCAGAGCCGCGCCCAGAAGCGCTCCACCCGCATGTTCAGCGAGGTCACGCGCGGGTTGTTCTCCAGTTGCCCGACCTCCACGAGCCGGCGGTTCACGCGCAGCGGTGGAACCGACATCTCCCGGCGGAACTCCAGCGCGACCACCAGGTTTGCCGCCAGCAGGAGCGTCAGCACCGCCGCCGCGAACCGCCGACCCGCCACCGCCAGCCACGCCAGCAGCCCGGCGAGCAAGCCGGGGAAAAACACCGCGAGTATCTTGTAGGCATCGTAGCTCGCGTTGCTCCGCACGCGCGACTCCCACGCCAGCACACCCCAGCCCGCCACGACCGGCAGCACCAGGGCCAGCACCGCCAGCGCGCGCGCGGGCTGGCGGCGCCACAGCCGGGCGACGCCCCACAGATACAGGCCAACCACCGCGGCACCCAACACCACCCGCGCGGCCACCGGCCCGGCATGCAGCCCGGTGTCGCGCACCAGCCCCAGCCAGCCCTCCGGGGAGGCCAGCGGCACGGCCCAGCCAAAATTATACTGCTCGAACAAGCTGAACCGCTCGACCAGCCCCGTGAACCGGCCCCAGAACACCACGGCGCAGACGCCCCCGGCCAGCGCGACCAGACCGAGCACCCGGCCCATCGCCCGGAAATCACGCCGCCACACCGCCTGCGCCAGCAGCCACGCCCCCGCCGGCGCAAGGCTCACGAGCAAAATGAAATTGTAGCTGCCCGCCAGCAGCCAGATCGCCGCCACCAGCAACGGCAGGAACGGCCGCACGCGGCGGCCGCCCTGCGCGGCCCGGCCCGCGCCGATCACCGCCAGCGTCAGCAGCGCGATGCCCTGCGCCGCATACAGCTGCCCGAGCGCCCCGTGGTGCACCGCATAGGCGTTGAGCGGCGACAGCGCATACAGCGCCCCCACCCCGGCCAGCCACGGTCCGCGCACGCCCGCCAGCACCCGCGCCAGGAACCACACGAGCGGCAGGTTCAGCAACACCAGCACGGCCGCCGAGACGCTCACCAGCCGCCAGGCCTTGATCCCGAAGATGGCGCCATTGTGCGCCAGCAGGGCCGAGGGCGTGAAATGATTCAGGCGCAGCCAGAAATCGAAGAAGTAGTCCGCCGAGCGCACCTTGGTCACCTCCGGCAGCCCGAGAAAGCCCGTGCGGTCGTCACGCGAGAATTCCTGGAAGACGCGCGCGCCCGCCGCGTAGTCGGCCTGGTCGCAGCTGCCGAGCGAACTGGCGGTCAGACCGCGGCCCGGCGCGGCCATTGGCGACAGCAGCAGCCAGCCCGCCACCACCGCGATGCCCGCCACGCCGAGCCCGCCGTGCATCCGCCGGGCCCGGCCGCGCCCCAGGGCGGCGATCAGCAGCGCGAGCGGCAGCAGCTCGCTGGCCCACGCATAGGCGGCGGTTCCGGCCAGCGCCGTGTGCGCCCCGGCCCACACCACGGCCGACTGGAGCGCCCACCCGCAGGCCGGGGCAAACATCCACCCCCAGCGCCGCCACGCCCGCGGCACCACCAGCCACGCCAGGCCCAGGCCCCAGAAAAACGTGTGCGCGATCAACCCGGCGGCAGAGAGGTAATACAGCATGGCGCGAGAGCGCGCCGACTATCGCGGCCGGCCTCCGGATTGGGAAGAGAAAAGGCGGC
>Ga0268298_10004317_pt1 | contig 13957 bp, 10 predicted proteins | sample WWTPWeurt_MetaG_FD_194462 | JGI IMG/M metagenome (GOLD analysis project Ga0268298, IMG submission 194462) | Activated sludge microbial communities from WWTP in Nijmegen, Gelderland, Netherland - WWTP Weurt | ecosystem: Engineered > WWTP > Aerobic digester > Activated sludge | place... | reverse complement strand
AACCCCCTTCGAGAACGGCTGGATCGTGGCCCTCGCCAACGAGCCGACGGCCCCGACCACGGGCTGCTCGGCAGCGGCCAATGGCACCAGTCGACTCGATCTGCTGCGCGTCGGGCTCGATGCCACGCCCACCCTGCTCACGAACCTGGAGCTCGGGGTCCCCATTTCCAGCATTCGTGTCGCGCCCTACTCGAAGGGCGCGTGGGTGGTGTGGCGCGTCGCCAGCGGCGGGGTGGTCGCGCCCATCCAGGCGCTCCGGCTCGATGCTTCCAGCGGTGAGCTCCTGGGCCCGTTCGACGTGAGTCAACCCGGGGATCTGCCGCTCGACGGCTTCGATGCTTCCAGCATCGGCGACGACCTGGTCGTCGCTTGGGGGAACGATCCGGCGAACAACCCTCCCGACCTCACGCTGAGCGTGTTCGGTTCTTTCGGCTTGGTGACGCAGACGTCGTTCGAACCCGGCTTCTTCGGACCGCTCGCGGTCGAAGGAACGCAGTCGGGGGTCGTGGTGGCGTGGCAGAACAACTCCGCCGTCGGGCCGTTCAGCCAGATCGAACTCACGCGTTTCGACTGCTTCGGGGCGCTGTGAAGTTGCGGGCGTCAGCTCTTCTTGAGGAGCCGGAGCAGTCGCCCGCGGGACACTCCGAGCCGGGCCGCTGCCCGTGTCGCGTTTCCGCCCTCTTGCTCCAGCGCGCGATCCACCTGCTCCCGCGTCAGCGCACTCTTCGTGTCGCTGCGCTCGCCGAGTACTGCTTCGAGCGCCCATAGCCGGAGGCCGGGTTCCGTGTCGACGGTGCGAACCCGAGCGAGCACGCTCTCGAGCTCGCGCACGTTGCTGGGCCAAGGCTCGAGCATCAACCGTTCGACGGCTTCGACCTCCACCGAGTCGAGAGGTACCTGGCGCAGGTTGGCTCGCCTCCAGAGCGAGAGCACGATGCTGAAGAGGTCTTCGCTGCGCTCGCGCAGCGCCGGCACGTCGATGCACGTCTGCGAGAGTCGAGCCAAGAGGTCGCGCCGGAACTCGTCCTTTTCCACCATCTCGTCGAGATCGCGGTGGGTGGCAGCGAGGAACAAGACGTCGACCTTCACGGGTCGCTGAGCGCCGACCGGGAGGACTTCCCGGTTCTCCAAGAGTCGCAAGAGCTTGGCCTGGAGCGCGAGATCGAGCTCGCCGATCTCGTCCAAGAAGACGGTTCCGCCGTCGTGGGCGACGACGATCCCGGGGGCGCTCGCGCGGGCATCGGAGAACGCGCCAGCGACGTGGCCGAAGAGCTGGGACTCGAACACGCCGCGCGCGATGCTCGCGACGTTGACCGCGCCGAGCGAATGCGCACGGCCGAGCGCATTCGCGACGGCCCAGGCGACGAGCTCCTTCCCGCTGCCGGTCTCGCCGCGGATGAGCACGTTGGTGGTGCGCTTCGCATCCAGCGCGCCGACGCTTTCGCTCACGCCGCGCAAGCCGAAGGGGCCGACCAGATCGCCGAGGGGCGCGGCCGGATCCAGCGCGCCTGCCAGCTTCTCACGGTAGACGAAGAGCGTGCGGCCGATGCGCAGGACACTCCCATCGTCGAGCGGCGTCCGGTCTCGGGGCGCCAGCCGCTGTCCGTTCACCCACGTTCCGTTGCGCGAGCCCGCGTCGGTCACGCGCAAGACGCCTCCCGCGCGATCGATCTGAAGGTGCGCCGTCGAGACCTCGGTGTCCGCGAGGCCGTGCTCTTCGAGCCACTTGCGCCCCACGGTGGTCCCCGAATCGGGCACGCTGACCGCGATGGATCTCGGGTAGGCGCACACGAGGGCCGGACGCCTCGAACCCTTGCGCGGGGGAGAGGGCGCCCGATGCTCCACGGTGCTCGGGGCGTCGGCAGCCATGTCGCTCCCCAGAGTGCCATGCCGATCCCCAGAGGCCCATCAAAACACCGGCTTGCCGTCGAGCCCGCAGCCGGGGTCGCCCTCAGCGCAAACGCGCGTGTGGCCTTCCACGGCACCTTCGCTGCCCCCGCGCCCGCCTCCGCTCTTCGAGCGGAGCGCGAGGCTCGCGCCGTCGAGGGCGGCCGCGTATTGCTCGAGCTCGCGAGCACCGACCTCCGAGCGGTGTGCTGCCGCTCGCGCGTTCGAGAGCTCCGCGCGGCGCTTCGTGTCGCGGAGCGACGTTGCCCAAGCGCCGAGATCGGCCTCACGGCGGTCGAGCTCGGCGAGCTTTTCGGCCCGCTCGATGCGGGCTTCGAATGCATCCACGGCTTCTTCGAGCGCACGCAGGCGCTCGCTCACCGGCGCCTTGGGATCGACCGCGCCCATGGCGGCGCTCGCCGTCGCCTTCTCCGATTTCGCCTGGTCGGCACCGGCGCGCGTGAGTAGACGTTCGTATCGGCGTTCCAGTGTGCGCAGCTCGAGTCTGCGCGCTTCCTCCCGATCGCGGCTCGCCGTGCGCTCGTGCTCCTTGAGCTCCGCGGCGCTCTCGGTTTCGCGCTGCGCGAGGGCCCGTGCGTGGCTGCCGGTGAGCCCCAGAAGTGCGAGGGCTGTGGCCAGCGCTGCGCCGAGGACGAGCTCTCGCCGCCGGCGGCCGGTCTTCCGGCGCGCCTCGAGCTCGGCGAGCTCATGCGCGCGCCGGGCATTGTCGGCTGCGAGTCGTGCTCGCGACTCGGCTTCGATCCGCTGCACTTCGGCGGCGGCTCGCTCGCGCGCTTCGGCCTTCACTCGAGCGATGGCCTCGGCCGCTGCCCGTTCGCTTTTCTGGGCCTCCTCGGCTCGGGCGCGAGCGTCTTCTTCCGCTCTCCGAGCGAGCTCCGCCTCGCGAGCCGCGCGCTTGCGAGCGGCCTCCTCGCGGGCGGTTCGCGCGCGCTCTTCTTCGAGGCGACTCTCTTCGATGCGCGTGAGATCGGCCAGGGACAGGGCGATGGAGGTCTCGGTGTTCGACATGGGCGGCTTCGGATCCTTTCCGAGACCCCGTATTGCAGCCCGCGTGCCTCGGACCTTGCCGAGTGATCTCTGCTACTTGCGCGTCGAATCGCGTGATCGCGATCGCCCGCCGAGTCCGCCGGTTCCGATCGCGATCAATCGTCCTTCCGCTGCCGAGCCCTCAGGAGCTGGTTCATCATCTGTTCGACGCTGGCGAATTTCTCGCGGATCTTGCCGCTCGACCGCCCTTCGTCGACCTCGATGCGGTCGAGGAGACTCCAGTCGTCGTAGCTCGTCGGGGAGACACCTCGCTCGGTCAGCAGAGCCGCCACCGTTTCGTGCCCCCGAAGGCTTTCGCCGGCGGGCCGGAGCGTGGCGACGTCGGCGACCATGCGCTCGGCCACGGCTTGTGCGTCGGACTTGTTGGTCCCGATCACGCCCAACGGACCGCGCGCGATCCAGCCAACGGCGTACACCCCGGGGAGGACCGGGCCGCCGGGCTCGCTGCACACTCTTCCCTCCTGGTTCGGGATCACGCCCCCCTTGGGATCGTAAGGGACCCCGGGCAGCGGGAGTCCGAGATAGCCAATGGAGCGGAATACGAGTCCCGCTTCGACGTCGAAGAACTGGCCGGTCCCTCGAGCGACCGCGCGCCCCGTCGCGTCGCGGCTGACGGCGTTTCGCTCCACGCGAACGCGGCTGACGCGGCCGCGCTCATCGCCCGTCAGCTCGACGGGTGAGGCGAGGAATTCGATCCGAAGCGAGCGCTCCGCTGGAACCTTCGGGCGCGCCGCGAGCTCGCCGAGCAGGGCGACGTTGCGTTCCTGCCGTGCGTCCAGTTTCTCGGTGGGTTCCACCACGAGCTGTCCCGCGTTCACCTCGACCCGAACGCCCGGGAGCGACGCGATGTCCTCGAGCTCGCGCGGGTCGAACGCAGCCTGGGCCGGTCCGCGACGCACCAACAATGCGACCTCGCGCACGCGGCCATTCCTGAGAGCTTCCACGGCGTGGCGGGCGATGTCGGTCTTGGCCAATTCATCCGGGCTCTTTAGCAAGACGCGCGTGATGTCCATCGCGACGTTGCCTGCACCCACCACCACCGCGCGCTCGGTGCCGAGATCGAAGGGGAAGTCTCGGAAGTCGGGGTGGGCGTTGTACCAGCCGACGAAGGCGGTCGCAGCGTGGCAGCCTCTGAGCTCCTCGCCGGGGATTCCGAGCCGCCGGTCACTGGCGCTGCCGACGGCATACACGACTTGGTCGTAGCGTTCGCGAAGCTCGGCCGCGGAGAGGTCTTTCCCGACCTCGACGTTGCCGAAGAAGCGAAAACGGTGGTGTTTGGCCGTGCGTTCGAAGGTCTTGGTCACGCCCTTGATCTTCTGGTGGTCGGGAGCGACGCCCGCGCGAACCAGCCCGAACGGTGTTGGAAGGCGTTCGAAGACGTCCACGTCGAACACCGGCGACTCGCTGCGAAGCAGAGCGTCGGCCGTGAAGAAGCCGGCAGGGCCGGCGCCTACGATCGCGACGCGAACGGGAGAGGAAGCGCTGCCGAGCGAAGAACCGTTTGCCATCGGCCCTCGTCTAGCACTGCCGGCGTTCTACCGCAGGCACGGGCGTCGCTGGTTCTGGCGCAGGGATTGCGTAGTCGTTCTGCGCTTCAGTCCAGCGGTTTCGCTTCGGTCACCCGCATTTCCAACCGAGGTTCTCGCATCTGCAAACCGCCGCGCCATAGATGCAGACGGCCTCGCTTGCCGAGCAGTACGAATTGGTGTTCGGCTTGGTGCTGGGACAGGTGAGGCAATCCCAGTCGCCGCCGCCGCAGGCGCAGAGAGTGGTGCCGTAGTTGCAGTTCGCGCCGTTGTCTTTGCAGCCACCGAATGGCTGGGTCGCGGGGCAAGGGTTGCATTGCCAGGTGCCGCCGTAGCAGGTGCATTGTCCGCCGGTGTGCGGGCAAGCGAGGCCTGGTTCCTTGCACACCGAGCCGGGATCGGGAGCTGGATTCGGGCATCCACCGACTCCACCTCCGCTACCCCCGCTGCCCGACGCACCGGACTGGCCGCCGCTCGCTCCGCCGCTACCGCCGAGGGAGCCTCCCGAGCCCCCGCTCGAGCCCGACCCGCCGGCTCCCGAGCTGCCGCCCGTTCCGGATGCCCCGCCTCCGGACGCGCCGCCGCCGAACGAAGCATCGACCAGCCCGCCACCCGTTCCTCCCGAAGCGGCGTCCACCTCCGTGGCCTCGGCGCCACCCTGGCGTTCCAGGCCGCAGGCCGTCAACGCCAAGCCAAGGAGCGTGAGGGCTGGCCCAAGGCGAGACAATTCAGATCGAGACTAGCACGAGCCGCGACGCCCCTCCGCGTCTGCCGCGAGTCGTGCGCGGCGGAGAGCACAGGAACCCCAGCGGAAATGAATGCTGGAGCCGCGAAGCAGCGCTGCGTCCGGAGCGCCCTCTCGGAAGACGCCGCGACGCCGCACTAGCCGCGCTTCGTCCGCCGAGATCGCGAGCTCCGCAAGCAGACGAGCGGGAGACCGAGCATGACGACGAGCGCCGGGAGGCTCGGGCTCGAATGCCGCGGGCGAGCACTGCAATCGAGGCCTTTGTCGTACGACGACAGCGGAGGGGGGCTCGCGGCCGCTCCGGCGGCTCCGGCCGCGCCTGCCGCGCCCGAAGCGCCAGCGGCGCCGGCGTTGCCTCCCGTTCCGCCCGTCGAGCTGCCACCGCCGCCCGATGCTCCGCCGCTTCCCCCCGCGCCTGCGCTGGCGTCCGCGCCGGCGTCGCTTCCCCCATCCGCTGCCAACGCGACCGTGGGCGCTCCGAGTGCCAATCCCAAGAGCGCGGTCGCTACCACGGTAGAGCAGAGATTCCGCTGAGGCATTCTCATAGTTCCACGTTCAGGTTGGCGAGCAGGGTCCTTCCGGCTTGCGGCATGGTGAGCATCCTGAACTCGCTGCTGACCGGCACCGAGTAGTGCCAGTCGGCGATGTTGTATGCGCCGAGGTTGTACCGGACCTTGGTGTTCATGAGCTCGCCACTCAGGACGAGATCCCAGATGAGGCCGGCGTCGGTGTGGCCTTGCGCCGGATCTCCCGGCGTCTCCAGCCGATCGTAGCGCCCGCCCTCCAGAGTCACGCGGCTCATGGCCATCATGGTGCGGCCGAGGATGGGGACCGCTCCCTTGATCGCCGCGAGGTGTTGCGGGGAGTTGGGGACCTTGCGCAGATCCTCGGTGTTGTTGAGATAGCGCGCACGCGAGAACGAATACTGCGCAGCCACCATCCAGCCGCTACGCCAATCGCGCCGCACCTCGGCTTCCCCGCCAAGCACCAGCACCGGAGAGCTCGAGTTCTCGAGGAACGTGTGGTCGGTGGTGGTGCCGCTGCCGCGGCCCACGATGAGGTCGTCGACGTAGTTGCCGTACGCCGCGACCGTGCCCGAGACCGCGGAGCCGAACAGATGCGTGTGCTCGAGCTCGCCCGACCAGAGTTGCTCGGGCTTCAGATCGGGGCTCGGGTCTTGCACCGCGCTCTGGTAGAAGATCTCGTACACCGTCGGCGCGCGAAACGCGCGACCGGCGATCAGCTTCGTGATGCCGTTCGAGTAGGGTTTGGCCACGATGGCCAGACGCGGGTTCACCGAGTCTCGCGTGACGTTGCCGAGCGGCTCTGCGAACTCGAACGCGAACCGGTCGTAGCGCACGCCGAGGCTCATCCGAAAGCGCGGGTCGAGCTCCACGTCTCCCACGGCGTACGCGGCCAACACCGTGAAGGGGTTGTCGTTGGCGGGCAAGTAGTCGCCGGTCTCGTCTTTGCCCGACATGAAGGCGCGGAAGTGGCGCTGCACCTCTCCGCCCAAGGTCAACGAGAGCATCGAAACCGGTTTGAGCAGGAAGCGTTGCTCGAGTCCCGCCCAACGTCCCTTGTACGACTCCTCGGCCAAGCCGCCGTCGGCGGGGTCGTACGGCGCGCCCGAGTAGAAGTCGTAGAGGTTGTAGTGCGCTCGTGTGAGCGACTGCACGCTATCGCCGAGCTTCGGCTCGAAGCGCGCCTCGACGAACGCCCGGTCGTCGATGAAGCGATTCCGCGAGTCGCCGAAGATCGTCTCGTATTCTGCGCTCGGGATGGTCTTGTTGCGGTGGTTCCACATGGCCTGCAGCGTGAGGTCCTTCCACCACACGCGACCTTGCAGGGTGTGCAGGCGTGAGTCGTCGAGGTTTCTGGCTTCGCCGCGCAGCCCACTCGAGTCGTTCAGATATTCGGGGAAGAAGAAGTCGCGCCCCGCGCCGCGGCCGGCGGACGCACTCACCCAGGCCCCAGCGTCGTGGCCTGCGTTGTAGTAGGCGTGAACGCGTCCGCGCGTCATGGAGTACTCGACCGCCGATGCGCCTGCCTCGACCTTGGTCCGCTTGTCGCGCTCGTGGGTCACTACGTTGACGACGCCGAACACGGCGCCGGTACCGTAGAGGGCCGAACCGGGGCCGCGCACCACCTCGATGCGCTCGACGTCTTCGATGTCGGTGCGGCCTTCGAAACCTGGGAAAGACTGGTAGAGGATGTTGTCGTTGAACGGGTGCCCGTCGTAGAGCACGAGCACCTTGTTGCCGTAGTCGCCTGGTCGCGAGAAGCCGCGGAAGCCGAGGGTGGTGTAGCTCCGGTCGTCGCTCAAATAGACGCCCCGCACGCCGCGCACGGCTTCAGCGATGGTCGGGTAGCCCATGGCGCGAAGCTCTGCGCCGGGGATGATGGACACGGACGAAGGAGCCTCTTCGACGAGCTCCTTGTTGCGCGACACGGCCGTCACCTGCTGCTCGCGGGCGAGCTCGACGTCCACCCGCGTCTGGGCGTTGGCTTTCACCGCGATGGGACGGGTCACTGGCCGGAAGCCCGAGAGCGACACCGAGACCTTGTGAGCACCGACGGGCAACGTGAGCACTGCGGGTGTGAAGCCCTTGGGTTCGCCGTCGACCTCGATGAGGGCCTCTCGGAGATCGCTCGCGACGACCACCGTTCCCGTCTCGACCTGGAGCTTCGGTCGGACGAAAGTGGTGCGATTCGCGGTGACCTCCACCTCGAGGTCCGTGGGGCGCGTCCCGGGTTTGCGCAGGAACAAGCGATGGGCGCCGGGCTCCAGCTTGAGCTGTGCCGGCACCCGCGCTGCTGGCGGGCCCTGATCGGTGTCGATGCGCACCTCGGCACCCGCCTCACCCTCGATGCGCAAGATCCCGAGCAGCGGCTTGAGCTTCAGCTTCACGCTGGTCTTGCTGCCTGCGCCCACCTTGAGCTTCTGGGATTGTGCCGCTTCGTGGCCTGGCCGTTCGACGATCACTACGTATTCGCCCGGCGCGAGCCCGAGCGCCCGTGGCGCCTCGCCGCGTGGTCCCAAGTCTTTGCGGTCCAGGTAGATGACGGCTCCCGGCGGGTCGGTTTCCACCTGGATGACGGCCACCTGAGGGCCGATGCGCTCCAGCGACTCTTGGATGCGCGTCTTGGCCTTGGGGTCGGCCTCGCCGTCGAGCGCGGCGCTGTAGCTCCGCCAAGCGTTCGGGAATTGACCGAGCGACTCGTAGCAGCGCGCGATGTTGAACAGCACGTTCTTGTTGGGCACGAGCCGATTGCTGTGCATGAAGTGCTCGAGGGCACCCGTGAAGTCACCGGCTTGGTAGCGCTGCGCGCCGAGCTGGAAGTGCAGATCGGCTTCGTCGGCCACGTCATCGGCGCGGGCCGGTGACGGAGAGTAGAGAAGGGCGAGACCCAGAAGGGCCACGGACCAGCGTCGCCTGTTCGTCATGGGGAATTTCAGCGTTCGAGTCGGATTTCGAGCTTCGGTTTCGTAGGGGGCGGGGCTTCGGCCGGCTCGGCGGGCTTGGCAGGCTTCGCCGGAAGCGGCTCACGTCTGGGCTCGTACTTGCGCGCACTCGGCCGCTCGGTCGTACCCTTGGACGGCGCGCTCGCACTCGGTTCGGGAGCCACGTCTCCCTGTTCGGTCGAGGGAGTTGCAGCCGGTGCTGGAGTCTCGGCGGCCGTGGTCGCTTTGGCCGGAGCCGGCGGTGTGGCGCTGCCCGCCGGAGGGCCGGCGGTGGCAGTAGCGTGCCCGCGGAACACTGCGAGCAGCGTGCCCGCGGCCACCCCCAAGAGAATCAACACGGCGACGAGCCAGCGTCGGCTGGGCTTGGTGGGATGCGACGACGTCGTGGAGACCGGCGCCGAAGACGAGCTGAGCGCGGGGCTCGGTGCGCGGCGCGGCTCGGGCTCTAGGACGGGCACCGCGCTTTGGCGCGGGATCTCGGGCAGGAGCGAACCGTCCGGGCTCGGTGGAATGGAGGCGACTTGCGCGCTGGACAGCCCGGCCAGGCGCTGGATGCGCGTGAGGCGTTCCACGTCCGCGTGTTTGCGTGGGTGTGCGAACGGCAGGAGGGCGAGGGCGAGATCGGCGACGCTCTGGAAGCGTTGGTCGGCGTTCTTGGTCAGGCAACGATCGACGATGGCGCTGAGATCTTCGCTCACGTCCGGACGGAGTGCGGCCAAGGGAACGTATCCGCCTTCCAAGATCAGCGCGCAGACTTCGGGCAAGGTGTCCGCCAAGAAGGGCGGACGACCGGCGAGCAGCTCGTAGAGCACGGCGCCCAGTGCCCAGATGTCGGAGCGTGCGTCCGACGATGCGCTGGTGCGCACCTGCTCGGGCGCCATGTAGAGCGGCGTGCCGATGAGCGAAGTCGTCTTCGAGACGTCCACGCGCGAATCCACGGCGCCCGTCAGTGCCATCTTGGACACCCCGAAGTCGAGGAGCTTCACCTGGAGGCGACCGTGACGGCGAACCAGGAACAAGTTCTCCGGTTTCACGTCGCGGTGCACGATCCCGTGCACGTGTGCCTCGGCCAAGGCGTCACAAGCCTCGATGGTCCAGTCCACGCCATCGCGAACCGCGACGCGACCGCGGTTCAGGGTTGCCCCGAGGTCCTCGCCCTCGAGGTATTCCATGACCAGGAACGGCACGCCGTCGTCGGTCCGCGCCACGTCCAGGACTCGCGCGGCATGTTCGCTCGTCAGCTTGGCGACCGCCTTCGCCTCGCGCGTGAAGCGCGCTCGGATCTCGCCGTTGTCTTGCCAGCCCCTGCGCAGGAACTTCAGTGCGACGTATTCGTCGAGCTCGCTGTGTCGCGCCCGGTAGACGAGGCTCATGGCACCCGAGCCCACGAGCGTATCGATCACGAACTTGCCCCCCACTACCGTGCCGGGAGGCATCATCCGCTCTTCTGCGGAAACAGTTTCCAAAGCGTTTCGCACTATACCGTGCGGGGCCAGTCTTGTATGCGGTTTCCCCGAGCGACGGCCAAGTCGAGCTCTCGATGTGGGTGGCTTTCGCACACCGCGCCCGGCGAGCTCGCTCAATCGTCCAACCCGCGTCCCGAGCCGCGCCTGGCGGGAAGCCCGTCCGGTGACTCTCTCCAGGGCTGCCGGGTCTTTCCGTGCCTCCGGCGTTGAACTACGGTCGCCGCCCCATGACGATCCAAATCGGCGACCGCATCCCTGACGCGAACCTCTACGAGTCGACCGAGTTCGGCGACGCTTGCCCAGTGCCGCCCAAGCCGGTGTCGGTGGCGGAGGCGGCGCGCGGCAAGCGCATCGCGGTGTTCGGACTCCCTGGCGCTTACACGCCCACCTGCTCTGCCAAACACGTGCCGGGGTACGTCGAAAAGCTCGACGCACTCAAGGCGAAGGGGGTCGACGAGGTCTGGTGCGTGGCGCTCAACGACGGCTACGTGATGGCCGCCTGGGGCAAGGAGCAGAACGCGCTCGGCAAGATTCGAATGCTGGGCGATGGGTCCGGCGAGTTCACCAAGAAGCTCGGTCTCGAAGTCGATCTCGCCAAGTTCGGCCTCGGCATCCGCATGCAGCGTTTCTCGATGCTCGTCGATGACGGCGTCGTGAAGCAGCTCAACGTCGAAGCGCCGGGGCAGTTCGAGGTGAGTGACGCCGCAACCTTGCTCGGCCAGCTCGGCTGAGCCTGGGGGCGCTCAGAACCAGACGAACACGCCGGCGTTCAGCGCCAGAGTGGTCACCCGAACCTTGTCGAGGTCTTGGGTGGTGTTGCCGTTGTCCTGCTCGCCCGAACCCGCGAGCGGTAGGTCCAAGGTCGGACCCACCGCGAAGCCGGCGTATTGGAACGGCGTGATCACCAGCATGGCCTCCAGCGTCAGATCGAAGACGGAAGCCTCGAAGCCGGTGTTCGGTCCATTGCCGGCCGGGTTCACTTCGCGCTTTCCCGAGGCGTAGCTGAGGCCCCCGCGCGGCCAAAGCCCGATGTTGTCGGTGAACATGAACGCGTAGCCCACCCGCGGCGCGATGAGGAACGAGGTGTTCTCGACCTTGTCGAAGTCCGTATTGTTGTTGCCGACGGTCTGGTCGCCATCTTCCTCGTCGCTCGAATATGCGAGGGAGCCACCGACACTCAGCGACTGGATCACGAAGTAGTCGAAGTGGAGACGCGGTGCGACGAAGGGCGTGCTCACGTCGCCACGAGCCAAGAAGTCGAACTGCGTGTGGGTGGTCTTGCTTTCGTAGTCGACGTTGCCCGGCTGCAGCTCGGTCTCGATCTTGGTGGTGGTGGAGGCGTAGCCGAACGCCCGTTCGATTCCGATGGCCATCTGGCCAGCGCTCCCGAATCGTTCTTGAGCCACGGCCGGGTTCGCCAAGGCCAAACCCAGCAGAAAACTTCCCGCGCACGCCGCTCGCTTCATTGGATGCCTCCTAGCTAGGACCCACTGCCGAGCGGCATTTTCAGCAGAAGCGGGGTGAGTTGTCCATCCGCTCGCCGGGGTCCCAGGTGCCCGAAATAATCCGCTGCCCCCCGGCGAACTCACGAGCGGAGGCGATGATGCGAATCCTGATCGACCACGTGGACACCGCGACTTCATGGGCAGAACGCTGGGCATCGGGGGTATCGGACGCGGTTTCCGGGTCGATGCTGCTGTTCCTCCTCGGCCTCGTCCTGATCGCGCTCGCTGGCGCTCGCATGGAGCGGCTCGAAGGCGAGGTGGCAGCCCGGCCGGCTCGCGCGTTCGCGTTGGGGTTGCTCGGCATCTTCGCGGCAGGCGCCATTGCCGTCGCGTTGTGCGTCACCATCATCGGCATCCCGTTTGCCGTGGTGGGCGCTCTGCTGGCGGTGTTCGCTGCGTACGCGGGGGTGGTCGCCGTGCTTCGCACCATCGGGGCCGCGCTGATCGGTCATCGAACGCAGAACCACTACCTGCACTTGGCGCTCGGTTGCCTACTGCTCTTGGTGGTGGGTTTCGTCCCCTGGATCGGCGATCTCGTGTGCTTTGCAGTGGGAGCAACTGGCTTCGGCGCGGTGATTGGCACACGGGCCGCGGGCCTCTGGCCCAACGGCCGCGGTCGCCCCAGCACGAACGGCTACGCCCCCGCGTGAGGCTTCAATTGGAGCAACAGGGGTTGCCTGCGCAGGGCGGAACGGCCTGACATACCCCGGGTCCGGCACAGCAAGTGCCGGCTTCCGTCCGGCATTGGGCGGCACAGCCCGCCGCCCCGCCCGTGGTGACGCTGGCGTCGCCGCTCGAGCCGCCGCCACCCGAGCTCGAGCCGCCGCTGCTCGGGCTCACACACTCTCCACCGCTGCAAACGCGGTCCCCTTTGCAGTCGTTGTCGGTCTTGCACCCCTCGTCCGACGAACATCCCGCACACAGGCAAACGGCCAACAGGACGGCTCGAAGCATGGGCGGAGCATAGCGCAGCTCGTCCAGCCGCGACGAAGGCGGGGCGCCGCGGTCGTTCGTCAGCAGCCTTCTCTCTGATTTAGAATGGCTCGTGGCGACCCCGAAGTTGCGCGAGCCCATGGAGCAGGCCCTGGAGCATGAGCTCCAGCGAGTCGAGCTCGCGGTGATTCGCGTCTGGCAGCTGCTCGCGCTGCTCGGCCTCGCTGGCGCCGTCGTCGCGGCGATCGTCCTGTCGTTTCCGCTCGGCGTCGGCACTGGCGTCGTGGCGGTGGCGCTCCTCGGCTGGGCCAGTTGGGTGAAGCGGCGCATCGACGGCGGCCTCCACGACGCCCGCATCGTGTGGGTTTCGACGTTGGTCGAGAGCAGCCTGCCTTGGGCCACCTTGCTCTTGCTCGTGCACGTTCAAGGACCGGCGTACGCGTTGGGCTCGTGGCTTCCCCCGTTGCTCTTCGCAGCCCTGATCGTTGCCTCGGTTGCGCGTCTGCGGCCCGTGGCGCCGCTCTTGGTCGGTGTTTCGAGCGCAGTCGCCTTCCTCGTCCTCTACTTCTCCGTCGTCCGCGCCGGGCTCCCGGCCGCCGAGCGTGCCGCACCGCTCTTCGCGCCGGCGACCCAGGTCACCCGGGCGATCTCGCTGGCGTCGGCCGGCCTTCTCGCGGCGCTCTTGTGCCGCGGGCTCCGCGCCACCATCGTTCGGGCCGAGAGCGGCGCCCGGGCCCAAGATCTGTTCGGCAAGTATCGCATCACGCGCCAGATCGCTTCCGGTGGCATGGGCACGGTCCACGAGGCTCTGTATTGCCCCGAAGGTGGCTTCGAGCGACGCGTCGCCATCAAGCGCGTCCATCCTCACCTGGCCGAGCAAGCCGAGTTCGTCCAGGCCTTTCGCATGGAGGCCGAGCTCTCGGCGCGCCTTGCCCACCCGAACATCGTGCAGGTCTTCGACTTCGGTCGGGTCGAGAGCACGTACTTCCTGGCCATGGAGTACGTCGACGGTCTGACGCTCGGCGCATTCCTGCGCCGGATGTTCGCAGCGGGTGTCCCGCTCAGCCCGGCCATCGTCGCGCGCGTGGGCCAAGAGGTGCTGGCAGGCCTGATCCACTCTCACGAGGGTGCGCGCGCACCCGACGGCACGCCGCTGCGGATCATCCATCGTGATCTGAGTCCGTCGAACGTGCTCCTGTCTCGGACGGGCGAAGTGAAGATCAGCGACTTCGGGCTCGCCCGCGCGCTCTACGATGCGGAGTCGGCGCGTACCAAGACGGTTGCGGGGCACGTCGGCTACATGGCCCCCGAACAGGCGCTCGGCCAACCGCTGGATCCGCGCTGCGATTTGTTCGGTCTCG
>Ga0268298_10004316_pt1 | contig 13957 bp, 10 predicted proteins | sample WWTPWeurt_MetaG_FD_194462 | JGI IMG/M metagenome (GOLD analysis project Ga0268298, IMG submission 194462) | Activated sludge microbial communities from WWTP in Nijmegen, Gelderland, Netherland - WWTP Weurt | ecosystem: Engineered > WWTP > Aerobic digester > Activated sludge | place... | reverse complement strand
TCGACAATCCTTTGTCGGTGCGGCGCTCGGTCAGCTTTTCAGAAGCAGTCTATGAAGGCGAGCAAAACGTCGAGGGTGTCGTTTCCCGCCTGGTGTCAGCAGACCAGATCCAGGTCACGATCGAAGCGGGTGAGATCCCCGTAATGGTTGACCCACAAGCGCGCATCCTCGGCAATCAATTCCTGACCAACCCCAGTTCCACTTTCGTGATCGATGCAAGATTGATGAAAACGGAGCCGGAGCCATTGGAGGCGAACGTCCCGCTTCATATTGGGCTGGGACCTGGTTTCACCGCCGGGGAGAATTGCCACGCTGTGATCGAAACCCGACGCAGTCATACCCTAGGCCGGGTCTATTGGAACGGGAGCACCCAACCCGATAGCGGCCAACCCGACGGCGATTCCCGTCGTGTGTTGCGTGCTCCTGCCGCAGGGAACGTGGAACCTTTCAAGCAGATCGGCGAGATGTGCAGGGAAGGCGACCACATTGCCCGGGTTAATGGGCAGCCCATCCTCAGCCCGTTCAACGGCCTGCTGCGTGGGCTGATCCATCAGCGCGTAGCAGTGACCGAAGGCATGAAGATTGGTGACGTCGACTCGCGCGCCGATGCTTCCATGTGCAGGCTCGTTTCGGATAAAGCCCTGTCAGTGGCAGGCGGTGTTTTGGAAGCAGTGTATGTAAAGTTAAAGGAATTTGGGGAATAAAAAAGGTCGAGGGATATGTCCCTCGACCTGTGAGATCTATCGGTACGGATTCAGCATTTCGCTTTCGAAAATGGTCGGGTTCGGGAACCGGCCTGCGCGTAATGCTTCGCGTGCAATGCGAATATCCTTCATGATATCTTGAATATCGTCATATTCCGAGTCACATAACAGCACACCAAGGTTTACGGTCAGGTCTGCGCCAAAGGGCTGTGAATCCAGGTATTGTTTCATCGCGTCACGGACACGTCCCGAGATCTTGACCGGGGTGCTGGGGCTGGGGATCTCTTCGATCAGCGTCAGGAACATGCCTTCTTCTGCAGACCAGGCCATGGTATCCGTTGGCCGAAGCGCAATACGGAACTGGTCGGCAAGGTGGCGCAGGAAGGCATTCATATCATCCGGTGAAAAACGCCCGCTTAACTCCTTGAGTTGCGGCACCTCGGCAAAAAGGACCCCAAAATGGCGGAAGGAACTCTGCTTGATGCGCTCCAATGAGAAGGCCAGCCGTACCATGAAGAAGGCATGCGTATACAAACCGGTGACCTTGTCATGCGCTGGCTCGTGGATCGCGCCGTGAGTCGATTGCAGGCGCTGCACGAGACTGCTGAGTTGATTAATATCCACAGGTTTGAGCAAGAGCAGGTCGGGTTCCACGGGCAGGCTGTCGGCTATGGGAGCATAGGCGGTGATCACCACCACCGGCACGCGCAAGAGGCGTTCATCGCTGCGCATGTGTTTAAGGATCTCCACGCCGGATACTCGCGGGAGTTGCAGGTCCAACAGGACGATATCGGGCGTCATGACACCGAGGCGATCCATCGCGTCCCTGCCATCCAGCACGATCTCGGTCTGATACCCGGCAATATCCAGCACATGGCGGAATAGCGCAACAATGTCACGGTCGTCTTCTACAATGAGTGCAACGGGTTTGTCCATGGTCTTTTGCCTACTTTCCTCTGCCACATTATACGTTCTTTACAGGATGGACCGGCAAATAATTTCATTACAGAGGTGTAAAAATTCCACGCCCAAGCAGGCGCATGGGGTATGCTTTTAAAATTATTGTTCCATTGCGAAAGAAAAAGGTACAATACCCGAATTCTCAGGCAGCATCCATGACCGAATCATATTCTCCGCTCAAAAAATATCTGCTGGAGCAGCCAAAGACCACTCTCCGCATCATGTTGACCTTTGAAAAGGTCGAGAGCATCCTGGGCCATCCACTACCTCCTTCCGCTTATCACTACCGCTCGTGGTGGTCCAACGAACGCGACGGACACCACTCCCATGCCCTCGCCTGGTTGAATGCGGGCTGGCAGATCCAATCTTTCAACCAAAAACAAAAGTGGGTGATCTTCCATCGGGTTTGAATCTTCCAATATGAACCAACCCCCATCCAGTCAGACCTGTCCCGTTTGTTCAACAGCGGTTGCGCCTTCTGCTCGGTATCCGCGTTCCCTATGCAAAGAATGCGCCTCCAGAGCCGCTGCCCGCAACGGACGAAAATTGGTCTTCTTCAATGAATCCATCTCAGGCGGATTCATCGCCAAATATGCAGATACTGGAGAACCCTACCCGGGCCACGAATGCTACGTGGATGGGATCCCCTGCCATGCCGACGAACACTACTTCGGCGGCATCGTCCTCCAAACCCTTCAATCATGAATCTTACGCGCGCTTTACGCTTGTCATCCCCGAACACCCGACCCATCCTTAGCATCGTCGGCGCGGGAGGCAAGACCACTGCCCTATTTCAATTGGCAAGGCAAATATTATCGCAAGGTCAAAAACAGATCATCGTCACTGCCACATCACATCTTGGTATTTGGCAAATTCCACTGGCCGACCAGCACATCGATACGGAGAAAGCAGTGGAACTAAAAAACTTCCCGGCGGAAGGTGTCACCTTGATCACTGGCGCAGTGGAGGGAGAGCGAACGAAGCCGGTCAATGAAGTCGTTCTAAATTGGCTACGCGAAGTTAGTAATAGTCGTGGAATTCCCATGCTCATCGAGGCGGATGGCTCCCGCCAAAAGCCGCTTAAAGCACCTGCGGAGCACGAACCGCCCCTTCCACTCTTCACCGATGCAGTGCTTTATATCGCCGGGTTAAGTGGGCTGGGAAAAAGACTCACCGACGAAACCGTTCACCGTGCGGAGATCTTTTCGCAACTCAGCGGGCTGGCAACCGGGGAGACCATCACACCCCGATCCATCGTCAACCTGCTCACCCACCCTCAAGGCGGTTTGAAGAACATCCCCGCAGGCGCAAGGCGCATGGTCCTTCTCAACCAGGCCGATACGCCCGAACTGCGCTCCATCGGCGGCGGCATGGCGCACGAACTGACCGGCCACTTCGACACGGTGCTTGTCGGTTCATTGGAACAGGATGAACTCTCGGTCTTTGAAAAATGTGCAGGGATCATCCTCGCAGCGGGAGAGTCGGGCCGCTATGGAATGCCAAAACAATTATTGGATTGGAAAGGCAAACCCTTCATCCGCCATGTATCAGAGACCGCGCTTCGCTCGGGACTTGAACCCGTCGTGGTCGTTACAGGCCGCCACCACACCGAGATCGCATCTCACCTCAAAGACCTGCCCGTAATCTTGGTCCAAAATCCGGACTATGCGCAAGGACAAAGTACCTCCGTCAAAAAGGGACTATCTGCCTTGCCGGCAAATGTCGGCGGCGCGGTCTTTTTGCTGGCAGACCAGCCGCAAATTCCTGCAGAAGTGATTCGCGCCCTGGTCGAATCCCACGCCCGCGGACTCTCCCCCATCCTCGCGCCCCTGGTATTGGAGGAACGCCGCGCCAACCCGGTGCTCTTCGACCGTTCCGTCTTCCCCGACCTGCTGCAACTAACCGGTGACACGGGCGGACGGGCCGTCTTCCACAAATACCGCATGGAGTACATCCCCTGGCATGACGACCTCCTGCTCTTCGACGTGGACAAACCCGAAGACTATGAAAAACTCAAGAGGCTGGACCTGTGATCTCGGCGGTCATCCTCGCCGCGGGACGATCAACCCGCATGGGGCAGCCCAAGATGCTCATGCCGTGGGGCGAGACGACCGTGCTCGGCCAGGTCATTTCCACTTTGCGTTCTGCCGGGGTTGAAGATATCACCCTCGTCACCAATTCCATTATTGCCGGGCAGATCTCTTTTGAAGTGCAGACCATCCTCAACGACGGCGGTGACATGCTGCTTTCGCTGCAACTCGGTCTGCAGGCGCAGGGCCCGGCCGCAGAGGCGACCCTGGTCTGTTTGGGCGACCAGCCCCAGATCGAAGCAGGAAGCGTGCGGAGCGTCTGCGATGTGTTCACACAGGATCGGTCCGGTCTCGTGGTGCCGAGTTATCGCATGCGGCGCGGGCATCCCTGGTTGATCGCGCGGGCGCTTTGGGGTGAGATCCTGCACATGGACGAGTCCCGGACCATGCGCGATTTTCTGAATGAACACAGCGCGGATATTCGTTATGTGGAGGTCCACTCGGCCAGCATTTTGCAGGACCTCGACACGCCTGAAGACTACGAAAGATATAAACCGAATTCGATTGACAACCCGCCTCACAACAGATAAACTCCCGCCATCCTTCCTTCGGAGAAACCCGTGAAATATTTTGTGATCGTCAACCCCACTTCAGGGCGCGGACTGGGTGAAAGATCCATCCCGCAGATCGAAACCTATTTGAAAGCACATAAAATGGATTTTACGCTGGTGCGCACCGAGCGTATGTGGCACGCCGCCGAACTGGCTGAAAAAGCCGCGCGCGACGGATACGATGTGATTGTATGCGCCAGCGGCGACGGCACGGTGAACGAAGCCATCAACGGCATCATGCGCGCCCGGAAGGACGGTCACACCCGAACGGCGTTCACGGTATTGGGCATCGGCACCGGCAACGATTTTGCGGGCGGCACGGGCATCCCCACCAATTTGAACGACGGCCTTCCCGCCCTGGTGGCGGACAAACGCAGGCGCATTGACCTTGGCCTGGTGAAAGGCGGCGATTATCCCGAAGGCCGCTACTTCGGCAACGGCATCGGCGTGGGTTTCGATGCAGCCGTGGGCAACGAGGCGATCAAAGTACGCTGGACGCGCGGCCTGCTGGCCTACCTCATCGGCGTGATCAAAACCGTCTTCCTGTACTACAACCCGGCGCAGGTGGAGATTCTGCTCGATGGCAAGGAACTCATCAAGCAGACCTCGCTGATGATCTCGGTCATGAACGGGCGGCGCATGGGCGGCGGTTTTCAAATGGCGCCCGAATCACAGCCGAACGACGGCCTGTTCGATCTGTGCATTGCAGAGACCGCCTCCAAGGGGCGCATCCTGCAAATGATCCCCCACTTCATCAAGGGCACACAGGCCACCCTGCCGGAGATCCAGATGAAACGCGCCAAAACAGTTTCGATCCGATCGCTGGACATGACCTTCCCCGCCCACGCGGACGGTGAGTTCATCTGCCTCAGCGGTTCCAGCCTGGACCTTGAACTGCTGCCGCAGGAATTGGAAATCATCTGCGCCTGAGCCGTTATGAACTTTTCCCTCTGGTTGATCACCCTCCTGCTGCGCATCTACTTCCGCCTCACCCTGCGGCTGGATGCGCCCGACTTCGATAAAAAGGTCCCTGCCAGGGGGCCTTTGATCGTCATTGCCAACCACACCGGGCAGGTGGAGGTTCCGGTCATTGCCATGCTGATGCAGCCGCGCAAGATCACGGGCTGGGGCAAGGCCGAGGCCTTTGAAAACCCCTTCCTGCGCTGGGTCTTCGGCGCGTGGCATATCATCCCGGTCCGCCGCGGCGAAGCGGATATGACCGCACTTAAAACGGCGCTGCGTTCCATCGAAGACGGCGCCATCTTTGGCATCGCCCCCGAAGGGACGCGTAACTACGATGGCCGCCTGCGTCGCGCCATGCCCGGCACGGTCATCCTGGGGCTGCGCTCGGGCGCGCCCATCCTGCCGGTGGCACATTGGGGCGGCGAGGTCTTTCTCAAAAATCTGAAGCAGTTCAAACGCACCGACTTTCACGTGCGCGTGGGGACACCGTTCACGATCAAGGTCGAGGGCAAGGTCACGGGCGAGATGCGGCAGGAGATCGTGGACGAGATGATGTTCGAGATCGCGCGCCTGATCCCCGAGGAATATCGCGGCGAATATAGCGACCTCAGCAAGAGTCCGGGAAAGTATCTGGTTCCAACGGCATAAGATAAAAGAACAAAAAGGCCGACCTTTCTTGAGGTCGGCCTTTTGCTTGGATCGTTGCTTTACTTCAACTTCATCTGGTAGGCGTTGGTCTCGCGCTTTTGGAAGCCCATCTTCAAATACAGGCTGTTGGCAGCGACGCGCGCCGGGTTGGACGTCAGCGTGATGTTGGCTGCGCCCTTCTCCCGCGCGACCTCGATGGCACGGTTCATGAGCGCCTCTCCCACTCCCTGCCCGCGGGCGGACAGGTCCACGATGACATCTTCGATGATGGAACGGACGCCGGTCGGCACGCGATAGACGGTCAGGTTCAGGGCGCCGATGATGACGCCAGCGTCGTCACGGGCCAGCAGCAGCGTGGACGAGGCCTCCTGGAGAAGAGCAGCCAGATCGTCCGGAGTGGGAGGCGGATTGTTCTGGGTCAGTTGCGGGACAAGGCGTTGAAACGCTTCGTAGAGTTCCTCATCGGCCCGGGTAGCGATCTCAATTCGCATGGACTTTGTTCTTGGGGATCAGGCTCAGCACCAGATAGTACACCACGTAGATGAACGAGGCCCACACCACCCACTGCGGATGATCGGGGTATTGCAGCAGCCCCCAAATGCCGACTGCGGCGTAGAGGTAGGTGAGCCCGAGTGTGAGTTGACGCAGGGTGCTGTTGCGAGTGGGATAAATGTATTTGACCGGGATGAAGACCAGCACATTGAAGAGCATTAGAAAACCGAAGTTGACCCAGCCCGGCAGGTTCATCAACAGCATGTAGAGCGCGGCCACGTTCCAATAGGATGGGAAGCCTTTGAAGTGATGGTCGTCGGTCTTGGCGTCGCTCTGGGTGAATTGATAGGCCGAGGTCAGCAGGATCGAGCAGGCGCTGAACAGGCGCACCGACTCGGGCAGCACGTCGGCTTTGACGAGGAAGAGCGCGGGCACGAGCACGTAATTGAGATAGTCGAGGATGTTATCGAGCAGGCCGCCGTCGATGCCATTGGCATAGGTCTTCACATCGGCCCAGCGCGCCAGCATGCCGTCGAAACCGTCCACCAACATGGCGACGATCATCCAGATGATCATCATCTTGTAATCCCCTTCGAAGATCGCCAGGATGCCGAGCAGACCCCACACGGCGCCGGTGGCGGTAAAGAGATGCACACCCCAGGCCAGCAGGGAGCGCACGGGGTTGGGTCGAATAGGAGGGGTCATGGATTTATCCTTTGGACGGGAGTTGGGTATTTGGGTAAACACGGGTTTGGCTATAGAGTTGTGGAATTATAGTTGTAGAAAGTGGATTATGGGGAGTGAGATGGGGAAGGTCGGGTAAAATTGGGAATGAGAGCGGGGATGAACCCTGCAAAAAGGATGAACGTGATGAGCCAGACACCCGAAGAGATTGCCCTTGAACGCATATTAGCTACAGCTGAAAGCGGAGCAGAGATTCTTAGCCTGAGTGGAATAGGTTTGCAACACCTGCCTAATGAATTATGGAGTTTGATAAATCTAAAGGAATTAAACCTGCAAAATAACAACCTGCTTGAAATTCCTGCGAGGATAGCAAATCTCATAAACCTTATTTCACTTGATATTTCAAATCGTAGATTCGATTTTTTTGATGAAGGACATAACAGACTTAACAATCCACCTAATGAACTATGGAAACTTCCAAACTTACGAAAATTAAACATCCACTATTCGTTTGACACCATCCCAAATGAGTTGTGGCAAAAGAAGGATTGGGAACTGCTAGGCTTAGGCGGGCTTAACCTCGCCAGTCTGCCTCCAGAGATAGGTCAACTCCAAGCCCTTACCTCACTTGACCTATTAGACAACAATCTTACCAGCCTGCCGTCTGAAATCGGTCAACTCCAAGCCCTTACCTCACTTGACTTATCATACAACGAACTTACCAGCCTGCCGTCTGAAATCGGCCAACTTCACAACCTCACCTCACTTCACCTATCAGACAACAAACTTACCAGTCTGCCATCTGAAATCGGCCAGCTCCACAACCTCACCTCACTTGACCTTACCTCTAATCAACTCACCAACCTGCCCTCTGAGATCGGCAAACTCCACAACCTTGCAAATCTGATTCTTTTCAACAACGAACACCTCACGAATCTGCCGGCAGAAGTCGGTCAACTCCAAGCCCTCACCTCGCTTGACCTATCATATAACCAACTTACCAGCCTACCCAGAGAGATCGGTCAACTCCAGGCCCTCACCTCGCTTGGTCTATCACACAACCGACTTACCAGTCTACCGCATGAGATTGGCCAACTCCACAACCTCTCCCAATTTGATTTATTAGGCAACCAACTCACCAACCTACCAAATGAGATCGGTCAACTCCTAAGTCTCACTAATCTAGAACTTAGTGATAATCAACTCGCCAGCCTGCCGAAAGAGATCGGCCAACTCCAAAGTCTCACTAATCTATATCTTGGTGACAATCAACTTACTGAATTGCCACCGGAAATAGGTCAACTCCTAGCACTCACCTATCTTGGCCTTTACTCAAATCGATTTACAAACCTGCCATTAGAAATAACCGAATTGCACAACGTTAATCGTATCAAATTGCGCGGAAATCCCTTGGAAATTGCAGTGCCGTCAAAGTGGTTGGAGAAAAATGACGAGGAATATAGCAATTACGCGCAGGATATCTTTACCTATTACAAATTATTGCATGAAGATGGTGGCCACCCCTTGGGTGAGGCACGCGTGTTGGTAGTAGGCGAAGCCGACAGCGGTAAGACCAAATTACTGCGCGCCCTTACCCAAGGCGAATTTGGTAAAAATTTCAAAGACGTCCGCGACCCCACAGATGGCATCGCGGTAAACATCCTTGAGTCTGAAGGCGTGACCCTCCGTTTATGGGACTTTGGCGGGCAGGAGATCATGCATGCCACCCATCGCTTCTTCCTCTCCCGCCGCTGTGTGTATGTGTTGGTGGCAGACGCCACGCGTGACAGCAATTACAACGAAGAGAAGATCGAATACTGGCTTGAATTGTTGAAATTCTACGGCGGCGATTCGCCTGTCTTGCTGGTGGCCAGCAAGGTGGAGAATTTTTCACTCAACGTGAACGAACGCGGCTTGCAGGAGAAATACCCGAACCTTGTTCAAATGCCTGCGCTGCGAACGTCCGCCAAAACAGGCCTGGGAATCGAAGAACTTCGCAACGCCATTTTTGAGCAAGTGAACTCCCTGCCAAGCATCAATGTCATGCTGCCGCGTTCCTTCCTGGCGGTGAAAGATGCGCTGGAAGAGATGAAGCAAAGCCAAAAGGTAAAGGTCATTGAGGATGCGATCTACCGAAATCTGTGCCTGGAAAATGGCATCACCGAAGAGGAACGTCAAAACACGCTTTTACAACTATTGCACGACATGGGCGTGGTCTTGCATTATGAAGATGACCGCTTGAGCGATTTCGGCATCCTCAACCCCGACTGGGCGACAGGCGGTGTATACAAGGTGGTGAACAGCCCACACATCAAAGAATCACATGGCAAGTTCACCTTGTCCCAGATCAAAGCCATTTTATCGGATGAGGAAATGTACCCCGCCTCCATGCGCCGCCGCATCGTGGACCTGATGAAGAAGTTCGAGTTGACCTTCGAACTGCCCCTGGAAAAAGACACCTTCATCCTGCCGAGCGCCCTGCCGGTCAACCAACCTGAACTGACCGGATGGGACGAGCCCGCCATGACCTTCGAGTATCGTTACCCCGTGCTCCAAGTCGGTGTTTTGCATCGTTTTATTGTCGCCATACACGACCTGATCCTGGACGATCAAGTCTGGTACAGCGGTGTAGTCATCACCAGAGGGGGTAACACGGCGCTCATCAAAACCGACATCCGCGCAAAACGCATTAGCATCAAGGTGAAAGGCATAGAGGAAACCCGCAAAGAGTTCCTTTACTTCATCCGTCTTCAGTTCGAACGCATCCACGGGGAAGAGGTCAAACCGGAAGCCTATATTTACCCGCAGCATTGTCCGAACCTTTCCATGCCATACGAAAAGATCAAGAAATTCCTGAAAGCGGGTACCCTCACTCTGGATGAAATCTACGAAGACAAACCGGTCAAGATCAACCTGCGCGAACTGCTGGATGGCTTTATCACTCCTGAGGAACGTCACAAGGACGAAGAAAAAGAAAAACTGGAAGCCAAGCAGAAAGGCTTGGATAAAGAAGACAAAGGTGGTGATACCTATATCACGAACACAATAAATATACAGGGTGACATGGTAGGGAATGCCTCGGTTGGAAATGAGAACACCATTTCTGCGATCACAAATACAGCCTTCAAGGAAGAACTTGGAAAACTAACAGAAGAAGTCCAAACTCTTTTACAAAAACTGGAAAATTCTCCAACCAAAGGAGAACTTCAGGAAAACCTTGAAAGCCTGCGAGAGGAAATGCAGCGCCCCAAACCGCGCAAGCGCTTCTATCAAGTCAGCGTGGAGGGGTTGGCAGAAGCCGCCAGGAACTTGAACGAGGTCGGCAAGCCTGTGCTCGAAATGGCCATGACGGTTATCAAGTTGATCAATAATCTTCCTTAATAGCAAAACTCCGAGATCTCTAGATCTCGGAGTTTTTTTCTGCTTACTGATGACTCAAGGTCACTTGCTCTTCAGCAGTCCCACCTTCACTTTTTCGCCTTCGAACTCGTCCTCCACCACAGCGGCGTCCGCGGGCGGGGTCGCAAAGGTCATGGACTTGGTCAGCGTTTCGGCGGTGATGTAGTCCCTGTGCGCTTCCACAGCGGTCTTCAACCCGGCGCTGGCTTCGATGAACAGGTCAATGCGGTCAGAGACGTCCAGGTCGGCGGTCTTGCGCAGGTCCTGCACGCGGCGCACGAACTCACGCGCCAAGCCTTCGGCCACCAGTTCGGGCGTCAGGTCGGTCACGAGGGCCGCCACATACGCGCCATCCTCCGCCACCGCAAAGCCCGATTTCGCCTGCGCCTTCACTTCCACTTCCTCGGCCAGTATGCCGTACTCGATCCCATCCATGGTCACCTGTACGGGCTGGCCGGAGTGCAGGCTGCGGGCCACTTCCTCGGCGTCCAACGCGAGGATCGCCTTTTGCAAGGCCGGGAACTTGTTGCCGTATTTTTGTCCCAGTTGCTTGGGCAGCGGCTTGACGGTATGCGAGACCGCCTCCGTGGAGGCATCCAGCAGGCGCACCTGCTTCACGTTCAATTCGTCCGCCACCACGTCTGCGTTCTTCATCAGGGCGTTGCGCTCGGCAGGGTTGCCCACCGAGAAGGCCGCTTCGGCCAGCGGTTGGCGCACCTTGCGGTTCGCCTTCTGGCGCGCAGAGTGCCCGAGCGAGACCAGTTTCATCACCAGTTCCATTTCGCGGTTGAGCGACTCATCGATGAACTCATCCATCACCGCAGGCCACTCCGCCAAATGCACCGACTCGGGCGCAGTCTCGTCCACCGAGCGCACCAGGTTTTGGTACATCTCTTCCGCCAGGAAGGGCATGGCCGGGGCGATCAATTTGGAGACCGTCACCAGCGCGGTGTAGAGCGTCGAGTACGCGGCTTGTTTGTCCGCGCTCGATTCGTTCTTCCAGAAGCGGCGGCGCGAACGGCGCACATACCAGGTGGAAAGGTTCTCCACGAACTTCTCCACCGGGCGGGTGGCGTTGGTCACATCGTAATGGTCATAGGCCTTGGTCACATCGCGCACCAGCACGTTCAACTCCGAGAGCAGCCAGCGGTCCAGTTCGTTGGTCGCGGCGGTCACGGTCAGTCCCTGCGGCTTGTCGAGGTTGGCATAGGTCACAAAGAAGGAGTACACGTTCCACAGCGTCAGCGTAAAGCTGCGGATCACATCCCCGACCAGGTCCGAGGAGAAGCGCCGTTCCTGTCCCGGCGGCGTGGCAGTGTACAGGTACCAGCGCAGCGCATCCGCGCCATGCAGGTTGATCACATCCCACGGCTGGACGATGTTCCCCAACGACTTCGACATCTTGCGCCCTTCCCCGTCCTGAATATGGCCGAGGCAGATCACGTTCTTGAAGGAGACATCGTCGTTCAAAAGCGTGCTGATGGCGTGCAGCGAATAGAACCAGCCGCGGGTCTGGTCCACGGCCTCGCAGATGTAATCGGCCGGGAACTGCTCCTCGAACTTTTCCTTGTTCTCGAAGGGATAGTGCCACTGCGCATACGGCATGGATCCGGAATCGAACCACACGTCGATCAAGTCCTTTACGCGCGTCATCCTCCCGCCGCACTGGGTGCACTTCCAGTGAACGTTGTCCACGTGTGGGCGGTGCAGGTCGAGTTCGCTCAGGTCGCGTCCGGTCTTCTCCGAGAGTTCCTTCACCGAGCCGACACACTCGCGGCTGTGACAGTCGTCGCACTCCCATACCGGCAGCGGCGTGCCCCAATAGCGCTCACGCGAAAGCGACCAGTCGATGTTGTTCTCCAGCCAGTTGCCGAAGCGTCCGTTCTGGATGTGCTCCGGCACCCAGTTGATGGTCTTGTTCAGGTCCACCAGCCGGTCCCGCTTCGAACTGGTGCGGATGTACCACGACTCGCGCGCGTAATACAACAGCGGCGTCTTGCAGCGCCAGCAGAAGGGATAGGTATGGGTGAACTTCTCGGCGCGATACATCAACCCGCGTGTCTCAAGGTCCTGAATGATCTGCGGGTCGGCGTCTTTGACGAAGATTCCGCGCCAGGGCGTGATCTCAGGGATGAAGGCGCCGTCCGGCTGCACCGTCAGCAGGATCGGCAGGTCATACAGTTTGCCCGATTCCATATCCTCCTGCCCGAAGGCCGGAGCCGTGTGCACCAGACCGGTGCCGTCTTCAATGGTCACATAATCCGCGAGGATCACGTAATAAGCGGGCTTGTCCACCGGCAGGAAGGTGTACAGCGGCTGGTATTTCGTGCCCTTCAACTTCTTGCCCTTGAAGGTCTCCAGCACCTTCACCTCTTCGCCGCGGAAGACCTTCTCCACCAAATTCTTCGCGAGGATGAGTTTTTCCTTCGTGCCGTTGTTATCGCGCTCCACGGTCACATAATCCACTTCGGGGTGCGCCGCCACCGCCACATTGGAAGGCAGCGTCCAGGGTGTGGTCGTCCACACCAGCAGCGAGGTATCGGGCTTGTCCACCAGCGGGAAGCGCACAAAGACCGAAGGGTCGGTCGCATCGTCGTAGCCAAGCGCCACTTCATGGTCCGAGAGCGGCGTTCCACAGCGCGGGCAATACGGCACGATCTTGTAGCCCTTGAAGAGCAGGTCCTTCTCCCAGAAGTTCTTCAGGATCCACCAGACCGACTCGATAAAGTCGTTGGTGTAGGTCACATAGGCTGTTTCAAGGTCCACCCAGAACGCGATGCGCTCGGTGAGTTTCTCCCAATCCTGGATGTACGTGAAAACCGAATTTCGGCAGAGTTCGTTGAACTTGTCGATGCCGTATTCCTCGATCTGCTGTTTATTGGTGAAGCCGAGTTGTTTCTCCACCTCGATCTCCACCGGCAGGCCGTGGGTGTCCCACCCGCCGCGGCGCGAGACGTGATACCCGCGCATGATCTTGTACCGCGGGAACATATCCTTAAAGGCGCGCGCCAGCACATGGTGTACACCGGGGCGTCCGTTCGCGGTCGGCGGGCCTTCGTAGAAAACATATTCAGGTTTGCCTTCGCGCTGCTCGATGGTCTTCTTGAAGATACCCTGCTTCTGCCACATCGCTAGGACGTTCTCTTCCAGTGCAGGCGCATCGAGTTTCGGGGTTACTGCTTTGAACATTCTGTCTCCTTGATGTCGCTGCGGGCGCGGAACGTAAATCGGCCTCCTCACAGCGACAAGAAATTAAATAAAAAACTCTCATCTCATACAGAGACGAGAGCAAGGCTCACGCGGTACCACTCTGGTTTTCATCCGAAGATGAACGCTCATCGGGCGACGATCATCGCCCTGCTCCGATAACGAGGAGCAATCTCGGCTCACTTACTTTCAATGATAACCATTGATTTCTGATCGCAACTCCGGGAGGATTTTCAACCGTCTACGCGTATCCGCTTCA
>Ga0268298_10004315_pt1 | contig 13959 bp, 9 predicted proteins | sample WWTPWeurt_MetaG_FD_194462 | JGI IMG/M metagenome (GOLD analysis project Ga0268298, IMG submission 194462) | Activated sludge microbial communities from WWTP in Nijmegen, Gelderland, Netherland - WWTP Weurt | ecosystem: Engineered > WWTP > Aerobic digester > Activated sludge | place: Netherlands... | reverse complement strand
CCGGGGCTCGGCATTGGGGAGCAGGGCATAGCGCAGGCCGTTGTCGAGCCGGCCCCAGGTCACGGCGGGATCGACCGGCAGGTCGCTGGTCTCATGGGCGAAATCCGCCGCGCCGGCCAGCAGGGGGGTCAGCAAAAGGAGAGCAAGAGCGGGGCGGAAGCGCGGAAACGACATGGAGGGAGGTTCTTTGACTCGTATGTGGACTGCAAGTTTCGAGGAGGAACTGCCAAGGTAGGGCGCGTTGTCCCCAACGCGCCGCGGCGGATTAAGGATAATCCGCCCTACCTCGATCCAACCCTAATTTAGTGTGGCCAAACGCCCGGGCCGGTTTCTATCTGGGGGAAATGATCAAAGCCAAACGCGTCAAGCAACTGCCCGAGCACATCAACGCCGCCCTCGCGAAGAAGAAGGGGCCGGTCTCCAAGTTCATCGCGCAGAACTACCGGCACTTCAACGCGGCGGCCTTGCTCGACACCGCCAAGGGCTACGAGGCCCACCTGCAGGCCGGCGGCAAGATGCTCGTGACGCTGGCCGGCGCGATGTCCACGGCCGAGCTCGGCATCACGCTCGCCGAGATGATCCGGCAGGACAAGGTGCACGCCATCGTCTGCACCGGCGCCAACCTCGAGGAGGACATCTTCAACCTCGTCGCCCACGACTACTACGAGCGCGTGCCGCACTACCGCCACCTCACCGCCGAGGACGAGCAGGACCTCGTGGACCGCCACATGAACCGCGTGACCGACACCTGCATCCCCGAGGGCGAGGCCATGCGCCGCATCGAGGCCGCCGTGGCCGAGGAGTGGGTGGCCGCCGACCGATCCGGGCAGCGTTTTTTCCCGCACGAGTTCATGTATAAGATTCTTCGCTCCGGTAAGCTGAAGAAGTTCTACCAGATTGATCCGAAGAACTCCTGGATGCTCGCCGCCTGCGAGAAGAACCTGCCCATCGTCGTCCCTGGCTGGGAGGACGCCACCCTCGGCAACATGTATGCCGGCCGCTGTGTCACCGGTGAGATCAAGAATGTCCACACCGTGCGCACCGGCATCGAATACATGACCTGGCTGGCCGGCTGGTATACGAAGACCGCGAAGACGCTCCGCAACGGCGAGGGCTCGATCGGCTTCTTCCAGATTGGCGGCGGCATCGCGGGCGACTTCCCGATCTGCGTCGTGCCGATGCTGCACCAGGATCTCGGCCGCACCGGCGTGCCGCTGTGGGGCTATTTCGCCCAGATCAGCGACTCGACCACGAGCTACGGCAGCTACTCCGGCGCCGTGCCGAACGAGAAGATCACCTGGGGCAAGCTCGGCGCGAAGACCCCGAAGTTCATCGTCGAGAGCGACGCGACCATCGTGGCACCGCTGATCTTCGCCTGGGTGCTGGGTCAGTAAGCAGCCGATTTTTATTCAGAAGCCATGAAACCAAGAAGCCGAGGCAACATGGCTTCCTGGTTTCTGAATTCCTGATTATTGCCGGTCGCATGATCTGGATTTACCGAATCCTGTTTCTTCCGCTGCTGTTGCTGGCGTCGCCCTATTATTTGTGGCGGATGCGGCGCCGCGGCGGCTACGCGGAGGGTTTCTGGCACCGGTTTGGCGAGGTGCCGCCCCTTCCGGCCAAGGCGACGGGGGCGAAACGCGTCTGGCTGCAGGCCGTCAGCGTCGGCGAGATCCTCGCCATCGCGCCGCTGCTCGAGGCGTTCAAGCGCGAGGGACACACGGAGGTTTACCTGACCACCACGACCAGCACCGGTTACCAGCTGGCGAGGGAAAAGTATGCGGCGCTGACCGTGGGCATTGGCTATTTCCCGCTCGATTGGTGGGCATTCAGCCGCCGGGCGTGGCGGCAGGTCGCCCCCGACCTCGCCATCCTGATGGAGGGCGAGCGCTGGCCGGAGCATGTGGCGCAGGCCCGGGCCCACGGCGTGACGGTGATCAGCATCAACGCCCGCCTGTCGGATCGCAGCTTCAAGCGCTCGATGCGTTTCCAGTGGGCGCTGCGTCCGCTGGCCACCGGCATCACGCGGGTGTTGTGCGCCGCGAAGCGCGATGAGCAGCGGTTCAAGACCCTGGGCTTCCCGGCGGACCGCCTGCAGACGACGGGCAATCTCAAGCTCGACGTGACGATACCGGTGATGAGCGACGCCGAGAAGGGCGCGTTGCGGAAGGAGATCGGTCTGCCGCCAACCGGGCTCGTGCTTCTCGGCTCCTCCACCTGGGCGGGCGAGGAGACGGCATTGCTCACGGCCTTGAAATCGGCGCGCGAGCGCGGGCTGAAGGTTTCGCTGTTGCTCGTGCCGCGGCATGCGGAGCGGCGCGAGGAGCTGCGCGGCGTGCTGGAGAAGTCGGGGCTGTCCTTTCATTTCCGCTCGTCGGGCGCCGCGACGGAGACGGTCGACGTCGCGGTCGGCGACACGACGGGCGAGCTGCGGAAGTTCACCCAGCTGGCCGACCTGGTGTTCACCGGCAAAAGCCTCGCACCGCACGACGGTGGGCAGACACCGGTCGAGGCCGCGGTGCTGGGCAAGCCGGTGCTGCACGGGCCGCGCATGACGAATTTCCGCGACATCATCCGCACCCTCACCGAGGCCGGCGCGGTGCGGAAGGTCGAGACGCACAGCGAGCTGATTTCAGTCGCGGTCGAACTGCTCCAGGACGAGGCCCAGCGCGCGAAGCTCGCCGCGGCGGCGCGGGAGTGGCACGAGGCCAACCGCGGCGCGACGGAGCGCACCCTGGCCGTCATCCGCCTCGAATTGCGGCGGCCGGGCGGGCCTTCAGACTGAGCGGCCGGTCGGCGGAGCAAAAAATGCGCGGCCCAGGCATCGGGCGGAAAACGGAAATTGGGGTTGCGCGGGCCGAGCGGAAGTTTCTAACGTCCGTTCTTTAGCTTGATGCAAACCCACGGGCCCAAGCGCATCTATACCCCGCAGTCCCTCGAATTCTGGTTCGGCCGGATGGAGGTCGAATGGGAGGAACAGTTTGACGCGGCCCAGGTGGAGCGCGGCCATGACATGTATCGGGCGGGGGAGGTCCGCGAGGTCGCGCTCGGGGCCAACGACGCCATCATCCACCGCAAGGTCGAGAAGAAGGAGGAGTATGCCGTGATCGAGTGGGAGGGAGACCACATCAAGGTGCGCTCCTCCTCCACCGATATGCTGCTGGCTCACGCGATCGCGGTGGCGGGTTTGCACGAGATCGAGGAGCTGCTGGTGGATGAGATGGCCGCGCTCCTGCCCGACGCCGCCAAGGAGGGTTCCACCACCAACGGCAACGGCCTTTCCGCCGCCCCGGCGCCTTCGGCCGCCGCCAACGGCGACGGTGACAACCCCGGCGTGCCAAAGCCCGACGCCCCGCCGCGCGACCTGCTGCTGAGCTTCACCGCCAACAGCGACGGCCTCGTCTTCGTCGCGTATTGGAAAAGCGGCCGCAACCGCATCCCGGCACTCGGCAATGCCGCCAGCCATCCGGCCGCCGCCGAGCGCGCCAAGCTCATCGCGCTGGCCACCTACGCGCGCAAGGCCCACTTCCGCTACAACCAGGCCACGCACGCCTACGCCCTCGAGGCGCTGGCCGACATCCCCGGGTTCCTGCGCGACCTGCTGCCGCACTGGAAAAAGCAGTTCGCCATCGAGCTCGACGCGAAGGTGACCATCATCAAGCAGGGCGCGCGCGCCATCGAGATCGAGGCCGTGGCGGACCGGCGCGGCGACGCCGGCCTGAACCTGCGGTGGATTTTCCGCGCGGGCGAAAAGCTGCTCACCGAGGAGCAGGCCGCCGCCCTGCTGGCCCACGGCCGCTCGCCGATGCTGCTGGCCGATGTGGGCATCGTCACGCTCACCCCCGAGAAGCTGGAAGGCTACCACCAGTGGCAGCGGAACCTCGCGGACACGGCCGCCGCGGGCGAGATTCCGCCCTACCTGGTTTTCTCCCTGTTCAACGACCACCGCCTCAAGGTCACGCTCGGCCCCGAGATTGAGGCCTGGCGTCAGAAGGTGCTGACGCCGCCCGTCGCCCCGCCGGAACTGCCCGATTATCTCCGCAACTACCAGCGCCGCGGCGTCGAGTGGATGCACCACCTCTGCGAGACCGAGTGCCACGGCCTGCTGGCCGACGAGATGGGCCTCGGCAAGACCGCGCAGGTCATCGCGCTGTTGCGCGCCCGGCCCCTCCCGAAGCACCGGCATGTCGTGGTCTGCCCGGCCAGCGTCGTGCCGGTCTGGCGCGAGGAATTGGCGCGCTTCCACCCGGAGGCGAAGGTCGATGTCCTGAAGTCCGGCAATGATTTCAAGACCAACAAGGCGCCGTGCATCTGGCTGGCCAGCTACACGCAGCTGCGCAAGCACCGCGCGCTGCTGGACACGGTTGAGTTCGGCTACGCCGTGCTTGACGAGGGCCAGTTCATCAAGAACCCCGACGCCAAGGTCACGCAGGCCTGCTTCGCCATCAAGACGCGCCACCGCCTCGTGCTGACCGGCACGCCGCTGGAGAACCGGCAGCTCGACCTGTGGTCCATCTTCCGCTACCTCCTGCCCGGGCTGCTCGGCTCGCGCGCCTCGTTTGAGGCGGCGCTGGTGCAGGATCGCGAGCGCACCATGCAGCGCCTGCGCCAGCAGGTCGCACCGTTCATCCTGCGCCGCACCAAGACCGAGGTGGCGACCGAGCTGCCGCCCAAGGTCGAGATGGACCTGCTCTGCCCGCTGACGGAGGTGCAGCGCACCGAGTATGCCCGCATCTGCACCGAGGGCCTGGCGCGCCTCGGCGAGGATATCAGCCTGGCGTTGCGGGAGAAGTCCTTCGGCTTCCTCGCGCTGCTCACCCGGCTGCGACAGGTGTGCTGCGACCCCGACCTGCTGCCGTGGATGAATTCGCCGTTGGCGGACAGCGGCAAGCTGCAGCTGCTCGTCGAGAAGCTCAGCGAGGTCGTGGCCAGCGGCCACAAGGTGGTCATCTTCTCGCAGTTTGTGACGCTGCTCAACCGCGTGCGCACGGCGCTCGTCCAGCACTACCCGGACCTGCCGCGCTACGAGATCACGGGCATGACGGTGGACCGGCAGAAGCCGGTGAAGGATTTCCAGGCGGCGGCCGGGGCGGCGGCGATGTTGGTGAGCCTCAAGGCCGCCGGCACGGGCATCACGCTGCACGCCGCCGACTACGTGTTCCTGCTCGACCCCTGGTGGAACCCGGCGGTGGAGGACCAGGCCATCGACCGCGTGCACCGCATCGGCCAGACGAACACCGTGTTCGTCTACCGCATGGTCACGGCCGGCACGATCGAGGAGCGCATCCAGACGCTGAAGGGGGAGAAGAAGCAGCTCTTCAACCAGGTCGTCGGCCACCACTCGGGCGATTTCGAGTGGACCAAGCATTTCAGCTCGCTGCACAGCCTCATCCAGCTCAGCGCCGTGGAATCGGGCGAGGCGGAGCTGCTGAACGCCGCGGTCGCGGCCACGCCCCTCGGGCCGGCGCTGCCGGCGGCGCTGGCGCCCGCGGAACCGCTGCCGGCGGCGTCCGCCACCTCCTGAACGCGCGGAAACTGTAGCGGCGGTCTATGACCGCCGTCCGGCGCTCACAGAGCGCCGCTACAGAAAGCCCGCGTCCCACGCGGACTCCATCTTGGAACAATCCTTGTCAGGCGGGCCGGGAGCAGGTCATCGTCGCGGCATGGAACTGCGACGTCCCCCAGGAACCAAGACGCCGTGAAGGAGATGGTGCCGCAAATCTACGAGCGCCTGCTGCGCCTGCTGCGCTGGCGGCTGTGGATCATCGAAAAGCTGCGGCCCTCGCCGTGGCAGGAGACGCTGTTCTGGGCGGCCGGGGCGGGCATTCTCGGGGCGCTGGCGGCGCTCCTGTTCCGCGGGGGCATCGGCCTCATCCATTATTTCCTGACCGGCACGGCGGAGGGCATGGTGGATTCGTTCCGCGAGCTGGCGTGGTGGCAGCGGCTGGCGATCCCGGCGACCGGCGGGCTGATGGCCGGCCTCGTGCTGCTCTTCGGCAAGCGCCTGCACCGGGGGCAGAGCTCCACGGATTACATGGAGGCGATCCTGATCGGCAGCGGCAAGCTGCCCGTCCGCGCGACGATGGTGAAGAGCACGGCGGCGCTGTTCTCGATCGCCTCCGGCGGCTCGATCGGGCGGGAGGGCCCGATGGTGCAGCTGGCGTCGATGGCGGCCTCCTGGCTGGGCCGGCGCGGCCGGTTGTCGGCGCCGCAACTGCGCCTGCTGGTCGCCTGCGGCGCGGCGGCGGGCATCGCCTCGGCCTACAACGCGCCCATTGCCGGGTCGTTCTTTGTCGCGGAGATCATCCTCGGCACGATCGCGATGGAGAGCCTCGGCCCGCTGGCGGTCGCGGCGGTCGCGGCCACGCTGACGATCCGGACGCTGTCGGATGCCCACACGCTGTATGCCGTGCCGGCGTTCACCATGCATTCCCTGTGGGAGATCGGCCCGTTCATCGTGCTCGGGCTGATGGCCGGCACGGTGGCGCCTGTTTTTCTCCGGTCGCTGCGGACGGTGGAGGGGTGGTTTGCGCGCACGCAGCTGCCGCTGCCGGTCCGGCTGATGCTGGGGGGGCTGGTCGTCGGCGCGCTGGCGGTGTGGGTGCCGGAGGTCTGTGGCAACGGCTACAGCGTGGTCGTCACGATCCTCAACGGCCAGTTGATCTGGACGACGCTGGTGCTGGTGCTGGTGTGCAAGTGGATCGCCACGGCGGCCTCCTTCGGTTCCGGGGCGCCGGGTGGTGTTTTCACGCCCACCTTGTTCATGGGGGCGAGCCTGGGCTACCTGTTTGGATTTGCAGTCAATGCGGTCTGGCCGGCGGGCGCCTCGGATCCGCGCGCCTTCGCCCTGGTCGGCATGGGCGCCCTGCTGGCGGCGGCCAGCCACGCGCCGGTCATGGCCATCATCATGCTGTTCGAGATGACGCTGAGCTACGACATCATCATGCCGCTGATGCTGTGCAGCGTGGTCGCCTACTATACGGCGCGCGGCATCGAGAGCCAGTCGCTCTACAGCGCGGCGCTGAAGAAAAAGGCGGCGGAGGCGCCGGAAGCCGTGCAGTTGCCCGGCATCGTGGCTGATTTGGCGAAGGCGCAGGCCGCGCCCGTGCTGCTGACCGCGCGGTTTGAGGAGATTGCGCAGCTGTTCCTGCACACCCGGCACGAGGAGATATATGTGACCACGCCCGAGGGGAATTTCGCGGGCGCGATCTCGCTGCACGACATCAAGCCCTACCTGAGCGATCCGGCGGTGGCCGAGCATGTCATCGCCGGGGATCTGCTGCGGGACGACGTGCCCCCGGTGTCGAACCGGGCCCCGCTGGCCGAGGCGTTGCGCATCTTTGCCCAGCATGCCGGCCAGACCTTGCCGGTGGTGGACGCCGGCACGGGTCGGCTGGCGGGCATGCTGGTGAAGAACGATCTGTTGCTGGCGCTGCTCGAGGGCCGCGGGGCCGAGAAGCGCGGCGACACACAGGCGCCCTGGCGGACGAACTGAGGGGTGGGGCAGGGCTCACGCCCATCGTTCTCGTTCTCTTACTCATTCTCGTTCTCCCTTGCGGGTCAGGGAACGAGAGAACGATCAGGAGAATGAGAACGATGGTTTGAGCGGGGCATTTGCCGAGTTTGTCACCCGGGCGTCACGCGTTCGTAACACACGGGGTTTATGGTGGGCCCGCGTTTCGGTCCAACCACCGGGACGCAATTCAACGACAACCCAGACCGTCCCATCATGCTTCACCTTAAATCCAAACTGCTCGCGCTGGCCGCCGCGCTCCTTTGCGCCGGCACCGCCTTCGCCCAAGACAGCGGCCCCTTGATCGACATCCTTGTCCGCAAGGGCCTCATCACCGACCAGGAGGGTGAGGACCTGCGGTCGGAATTGACCAAGGATTTCGCGGCCAACTCCGCCGCGGGCAAGCTGAACCTCGGCTCGCACCTGACCGAATTCAAGCTCGGCGGCGATGTGCGCCTCCGGCACCAGGTCGAGACCCAGGCGCCGCAGAACGGCACCGTCTCCAACGAGCGCACCCGCGAGCGCTTCCGGTTCCGTTTCAACGGTGACGCCCTGATGCAGAAGGGGTGGGGCGCCGGCTTCGCGCTGGAGACCGCGTCCGCAGCCGACTCGGGCAACCAGACCCTCGAGAACGGCAACAACGACTACAACCTCTACCTGGCCCGCGCCTACGTGTCCTGGCGCCCGAACCTCAATTGGATGTTCGCCGGCGGCAAACAGAAGAATCCCTTCTACACGACCGACATGGTCTGGGACAGCGACATCAACCCGCAGGGCGTCACCGAAATCCACACCCGGTTCATCGGGGCGAAGGACACCCTCGAGTTCCGCGCCGGCCAGCTGCTCATGGATGACAACAACGAGACCGGCATCGGCCGCGCCGGCCGCGACGCCTGGCTCTTCGCCCAGCAGGCGGTTTACACCCATTGGTTCGGCAAGGATGCCATCGGCAACGTGGTCAACAGCCTCGTCATCGCCCCCGGCTTCATGCTCTACAATGACTCGACGCTCAGCGGTCTCGACAACGAGACCCCCTTCAACGGCACCACGGACGGCCTCGCGGTCTTCACGATGCCCGGCGAGGTCAACTGGATGAACGTCGCCGGCGCCGGCACCTCGGTGAAGCTCTACTGGGACTTCGCCTACAATCTCGAGGCCGAGCGCCGCGTGCGCAAGGTCTACGGCCTGGCCAACCAGCCCAAGGATGCCGCCGCCTGGCTCGTGGGTGTCGGCTACGGCTCCGGCACCGGCAAGGTGCAGGGCGACTACAGCGTGAAGCTCGACTACCGCAGCCTCGGCACCGGCTCGCTCGATGTGAACCTGAGCGACTCCGACTGGGCCTTTGGCCGGGTCAACCAGGAGGGCTTCAAGCTCGCCGCCGCCTACAACCTGACCGACTTCGCCAGCTTCAACGCCACCTACTTCCACACGACCGACAAGCGCGAGACCCAGACCAGCGCGGTCTCCAACCTCGACCACTCGCAGATCCTCCAACTGGACCTCGTGGTGAAATTCTAACGAACGAACCAACCATCCATCCTTCCATGAAAAAGACCATCCTCCTTCTCGCCGCCCTGGGCGCCGTCACCGCGGCCACCGCCCAGAAGCTCGTCATCAAGGGTTCCGACACCCTAGGGGCCAAGCTCGTGCCCATGCTCGCCGAAGACTACAAGGCCCGCCACGCCGGCGTGACCTTCGAGATCGCCGCCGAGGGCTCGACCACCGGCATCTCCGCCATCATCGACGGCACGGCCCAGATCGGCATGTCCTCGCGCCGCGCCAAGCCCACCGAGGTTTCCGCGGCCACCGCCAAGGGCGTGTCCATGAAGCCCATCATCGTCGCCTTCGACGGCATCGGCGTCATCGTGAACCAGGGCAACCCGCTCGCCGCGCTGACCCGTCGCCAGGTGGAGCAGATCTTCGCCGGGGACATCACCGACTGGTCGCAGGTCGGCGGCACCCCGGGCAAGATCTCGATCTACACCCGCAACACCTCCTCCGGCACCTACGCCGACTTCAAGGAGCTGGCCATGAAGAAGCGCGACTACGCCTCCTCCTCCCAGAAGATGGCCGGCAACGAGCAGATCGCCGCCGAGGTGGCCAAGAATCCCAACGGGATCGGCTACGTCGGCCTGGCCTACCTGCACGACCCCGGCATCAAGACCGTCGCCATCGACGGCGCGCTGCCGAGCGAGGAGTCCGTCATCGCCAAGAAATATCCCTACGCCCGCCCGACGTTCTACTACACGAACGGCGAGCCCACCGGCGAGGCGGCGAAGTTTGTCGAGTTCACCCTCAGCGACGAGGGCCAGAAGGTCGTCCGCAAGGTCGGCTTTGTCCCGGTCCGCGTGCTGAACTGAACTGACGCGTAAAAGTGTGTCCACCGCCGCCCGCAGCCCATGCCCGGACTGCGGGCGGCCACTTTTGTAACCTAACCGTAACCTGCCCCGGTTGACCGGCTCCTCCGACAGATCCGATGCTGTGTCCACCGCCTTCCATGTCCGCCACCACTGAAAATCCGCCGCTCCCCCGACTGGCCACCCGTGAGGTGTTGCTCCGCAAGCGGCGCGGCTGGTTTTTCGGGATGACCGGCGACCAGGTCGTCAAATACGTCTTCCAGGGCAACGCCGCGGTCTCGATCATCGTGCTGGGACTGATCACCTTCACGATCTTCAAGGACGCCGTCGGTTTCATCCCGATGAACCACGCCAACCTGGCCGTTTACCGGTTGGCCGGCCTGGAGTATGTGGACCTCTACCGCGAGCAGGTGACGGCCCACAGCGCCATCTCGCGCTACCTGGCCGGCATCCGGGCCCGCCAGCTGGACATCCTGATGCAGCAGGAAGGCCTGACCGCCGCCGCCGCCATGGCGCGGCTCGCGGCGTTCGATGATTTCGCCAACAAGTTTGCCGACACCATCAACGAGCAGGAAACCCTGCTCGGCACGATGACCGACCTGGTCACGGCCGTGAAGGAGCGGCAGAAGGTGGCCGAGGACCTGATGGTTGCGCGGCAGAACCTGCTCGGTGGCATGCAAGGCGCCGCGCCGGAGCGGGCCGCGCAGCTGCAGAAGGACGCCGCGGCGATCCAGATCGAGGTCATCGATTTCAAGGCCGAGATCCAGCCGGTGCTCGCGCTGCGGCCGGAGCTCGCCGCGGCCAACGCCAGCCAGATCGCGGCAATGAGGGAAATCGCGGCTCAGGCGCCGAAATTCGCCGACGCCGAGCTCAGCCGGCGCATGGAGAAGTTCCAGGGATTTGTGCAGGGTTATTTCAAGGAAGTGGAGGTCATCGCCGGGCGGATGGCGGCCTGGGATCAGGCGAAGCCGATCGGGTGGCTGGAGGCTTTCAACGCCTTCGCCTTCGGCCGCAAGTGGGTGACCGCCAGCTTCTGGCAGGACTGGTATGGCATCATCCCGCTGCTCAGCGGCTCGCTGCTCATTGCGTTCCTCGCCCTGTTGATCGCGCTGCCGCTCGGGGTCGCGGCGGCCATCTACGTCAACCAGGTGGCCCGGCCGGCGGAGCAGAAGTTCATCAAGCCCTACATCGAGTTCATCTCGGCGATCCCCAGCGTGGTGCTCGGCTTCTTCGGCATCGCGATGCTGGGCGAGACCCTGCGCCGCGTTTCCCAGATCCCCGCCCTCGACTGGGTGCCGGGTTTCCCGATGGCCGAGCGCCTCAACGCCACCACGGCGGCCTGCCTGCTCGCGCTCATGGCCATCCCGACGATCTTCTCGCTGGCGGAGGATGCCATCAACAACGTGCCCCGCTCCTTCAAGGAGGCCTCGTTCGCCCTCGGGGCGACGCGGCTCCAGACCATCATCCACATCACGGTGCCGGCCGCCCTCTCGGGCATCATGGCGGCCATCCTGCTCGGCTTCGGGCGCGTCGTTGGCGAGACGATGGTGGTGCTGCTTTGCGCGGGCAACCGCATCCAGACCCCCGACCTCGCGTCCGGGCTGGGCGTCATCTTCCAGCCGGTGCACACCATGACCGGCATCATCGCGCAGGAGATGGGCGAGGTGGTGCGCAACAGCATCCACTACCGCGCGCTCTTCATGGTCGGGGTCGTGCTCTTCCTGATTTCCCTGCTCATCAACTGGCTCGCGCAGAAAATCGTGCGCCGCTACCGGATCTCCATCGGATGAAGCCTGCCACCACCGCCCAGGCCATCTACGGCCGGCCCACGTCCGCCAAGCGGATTGAGACCGGGGTCTTCTGGCTGCTGCGCCTCTGCACCTACTTCGTGCTGCTCTGCGCCGCCTTCATCTTCTGGGACATCGGCACGAAGGGCGGGGCGGTCATCTTCAAATCGTCGGCGCCCTTCATCAACGTGCCGTTCCTGACCGAGGCGCCGGAGACGCTCAACGTGTTCGACTATCAGGGCGGGAAGCGGACGATGGGCGACCGGGCCTTCCGCCAGTTCAAGGCGGAGCATGAGGCGGAGCTCAAGGGCGTGCCCGTCGAGACCTACGTCTATTCGGCCGGCGGCATCTTTCCCAACATCGCCGGCACCGTCCTGCTGGTGCTGGGCTCGATGCTGATCGCGCTCGTGCTGGGCGTGCTCAGCGCCATTTACCTGAGCGAATATGCGACCGACGGCCCGTTCATCCGCTTCCTCCGGCTGGCGATCATCAATCTGGCCGGCGTGCCCTCGATCGTGTTCGGCCTGTTCGGCTTCGGCCTGTTTGTCATCGCGTTTGACTTCGGGGTGTCGCTGCTCGCCGGCTGGCTGACCCTGGCGTTCATGGTCCTGCCGGTGATCATCACCGCCTCCGAGGAGGCGCTCAAGGCCGTGCCCAAGGGCTACCGCGAGGCCTCGCTGGCGCTGGGGGCCACGAAACTCCAGACCATCAGGAACAATGTGCTGCCCTACGCGCTGCCGGGCATCCTGACCTCCTCCGTGCTCGCGATCGCCCGGGTGGCCGGCGAGACGGCGCCCATGATGTTCACCGCCGCCTTCGTCATGCGCGACGAGCTGCCGTGGCAGGTGCAGCGCTGGACCGAGTTCGTCTTCCAGGGCGTGATGGCGCTGCCGTATCACATCTACGTCGTCGCCTCCAAGATCCCCCAGAACGAATACACCCGCGACGTCCAATACGGCACGGCCTTCGTCTTCCTCTTCACGGTCGCGGCCATCGCGATGACTGCGGTCATTCTGCGGCAGCGCCTCCGCAAAAAATACAAATGGTAACCCTCGCTCCCATGCCCGAACCCGCCGTCCCCCCTTCCGCCGCACCCCGCCCGGTGGCCGTGGCCCCGGCCGCACCGGCCAATCCCGCGGCCCGCGCCGTCATCGAGATTGACGACGTCGACTTCAACTACGGCGCCGCCCGGGCCCTGCACGACATCACGCTCAACATCCCGGAGCGGCAGGTCACCGCCTTCATCGGGCCCTCCGGCTGCGGCAAGAGCACGCTCCTGCGCTGCCTCAACCGCATGAACGACCTGATCGACGGCGCGCGCGTCTCCGCCGGCCAGATCCGGATCGACGGGGTCGACATCAACGACCCGCGCGTGGACATCATCGAGCTGCGCAAGCGCGTTGGCATGGTGTTCCAGAAGTCCAACCCGTTCCCCAAATCCATCTACGAGAACATCACCTACGGGCTCCGCATCCAGGGCCAGAAGAGCAAGGCGCGGCTCGACGAGGTCGTCGAGCGCAGCCTGCGCGGCGCGGCGCTGTGGGACGAGGTCAAGGACCGCCTGCACGAGAGCGCCCTCGGCATGTCCGGCGGCCAGCAGCAGCGCCTCTGCATCGCCCGCGCCATCGCGGTCGAGCCGGAGATCATCCTCATGGACGAGCCCTGCTCCGCGCTCGACCCCATCGCCACCGCCAAGGTGGAGGAGCTGATCCACGAGCTGAAGAAACAGTTCACCATCGTCATCGTGACCCACAACATGCAGCAGGCCGCCCGCTGTTCCGACCGCACGGCCTTCTTTTACCTCGGCAAACTCGTCGAATACGCCGATACCCGCACCATCTTCATGAATCCCGCCAACCCGCAGACCGAGGCCTACGTCTCGGGCCGGTTCGGCTGAGCCCATTTCCCCATGACCAACTTTGACGAAGAACTCCGGCAATTGAAGGAGAAGCTGCTCCTGATGGCGAGCCACGCGGACAGCGCGGTGGCGCGGTCCATCCGGGCCCTCGTCGAGCGCGACGACGCGCTGGCCCGGCGCGTGCAGGCGGACGACACCATCCTCGACCAATACGAAATCGAGATCGACGACATCGCCGTCCATCTCCTGTCCATGGCTCCGGTGGCCTCGACCCTCCGGTTCATCACGGTGGCCATGAAGATATCGCAGAACCTCGAGCGGATCGGGGACGAGGCGGTGAAGATCGCGCGCCATGCCGTCACCCTGAATGGGGAGCCGCCCCTGAAACCCTACGTGGACCTGCCGCGCATGGCCGAGATGTCGCTGACGATGCTGCGGGGGGCG
>Ga0268298_10004314_pt1 | contig 13962 bp, 9 predicted proteins | sample WWTPWeurt_MetaG_FD_194462 | JGI IMG/M metagenome (GOLD analysis project Ga0268298, IMG submission 194462) | Activated sludge microbial communities from WWTP in Nijmegen, Gelderland, Netherland - WWTP Weurt | ecosystem: Engineered > WWTP > Aerobic digester > Activated sludge | place: Netherlands... | reverse complement strand
GCGTCTTTTCATACTTTTCATTTCGCTGAATTTGTTCAACAGTTTTGGTCAGGATAAAAAAATTGACAAACTGGAAATGTTCTATGCACAGGGGTATTACGCAAAGGTGCTGCGTCAGTCAGAAAAATTACTGGCTGATCCGTTGTATGATTACAGCGGACTTCCAAGTTTTTACAAATCGCTTTCATTGTTCCGGTTATCAGCTGATCCATATTGGTTGAAAAGACATACCACGGCTATTGATGATGCTATTGCGGCGTATCAGGAATTTCTGGACAATGAAAAAGCGAACGCATACGTGTTTGCTCACTATTTTGAAATAGCCGCATTGAAAACCTATCTTGAAAAACTGGAAACATCTTTTCGTGATCGTGGTTTGAATGGTTCTGCTGACAAACTTTTGTATTTCATGAATAATGAGTTGAACGGAATCAAATCAAAACCGGATCCGCAACCGGACAAGGAAAACACGAACAATACCGAAGTTGTTTCAACCGGAAGTGATTTGAGAAATCAGATTGTAGCTTATGCGAAACAGTTTATCGGCGTAAAATATGTTTGGGCAGGTACCGATGAAAATGGATTTGACTGTTCAGGCTACACCAGTTTTGTGATGAAGAAATACGGAATCATTTTATCACGAACAGCATCCGGTCAATTATCAGAATCCAAACAGATTAAAACAGAACAGGCAGAAAAAGCAGATCTCGTTTTTTTTGGATCGGACGGAAAAATTTCTCATGTCGGTTTGGTTACTTCTGAGAAAGGCGCAGAACTGGAAATGATTCATGCGTCAACAAGCAAAGGAGTGATTATTACCAATGTTGTTCAAAGTACTTACTGGAATCCGAAGCTGCAGGCAACGGGGACTTATCTCTAAGCTATTTCTGATTGGATCGGATAAAATCAGTTATTTCCTGAATATAATATTCCGGTCTTTCATAAAAGAGAAAATGATCTTCGCCTTCAACCGCAATTAGTTTATTTTTTAGTCCAACCAGATCAGCCTGTTTGTGAATAAGACCAGATCCTTCCGTTTCAACATTTGATTCACCTGAAATTCCGGTTTCAAACGGAACAATGTTATCAGCCGTGCCGTGAATGCTGAACAAGGGTGCTTCATTTGCATCCACCAATTTTGATGAATGCAGTGAGCCGGCAATATTAATTACACCAGTGATTTCAGAAGAGTATCCGGGATTACCGCTGTCGCCTTCTTTACCGCCGTGGCGCAAAATATAATTGAGCATCAGATTTCCTCCCATGTCATAAATATCTTTTGGGCCAGATGTATAAGCATAATGCAAACTGGTGATTGCTCCGGCAGAATATCCGCCAATAAAAATATTATCTGTATCAAGTGACCAGCTGTTGTTGGTGGCAATTTCTTTTCTGAAAAATCGCACAGCCGCTTTCATGTCAAACACCGCATCTACTACTGCACGTTTATAGGATATTTCAGATTCAGCAACATCTATGAGCCGGTAATTGATCGACGCTACTGCAAATCCCTGAGAGGCAAGTCCAAGACATTCCAGTGCCAGATCTTTTTTACTTCCCGCAAGAAAATATCCGCCGTGTGCAAGAATTATTAAAGGCAATTCTGAATTTTCAATATTTTCCGGCAGGTAAAGATCCAGTTTGAGTTCTTCTTCAAAACCGGATTGTGTTTTACTTTTGCCGTAAACAATATTCTCTGACACCACAACATCAAACTGGGCTGATGCAAAAATCTGAAACCCTGTCAGGTTGTAAATCAAAAGCAGTATGAATTTTGTAAGTTTCATTTTCAGCCGGATTAGTCCATTGTAAAATTAACCGCTGAATCTAATTGTGAAAGAAGAATGAAATCAAACGCTGTTTAATTAACAAATATTTGATTTCGGTAAAAAGAACTGATAAAAATTAGATTTTTACATTTCTGTTCTCTTCTTTAGCCGGAGGATTATTTGAAGAATTTTCTGCTGGTTTTTCTTTTGGCTTCAGCCATGCATACAACACCACCCAAATACCAATCACACCAAATGCAACAATTTTTATGAGCCGATCACTGGTTTTTCCATAGGTCATTTCAGTAATCAGGATTGCCGCACCGACAACCACTACCAGACAAATTAAACTGGCTACCAGGCCAGCCATAAATTTTGATTTCATCATAATGAGTCGAAATTAAAAATTTTAATCATTTGGTGAAACACGAACTAATAATTTTTCAAATTCCTGATGTCATTTCTTTCAGATTAATTATTAGCCGGAAATTCAAGGCATTATTTACGGAATTTATCTATTTTTAATTTGCCGTATTTTAAAAATCATAAACATGCAGGGATATTTATTATTGATTTTTAGTTTTCTGTTTTGGTTGAATTTAATTGCTCAGACTCCGCCATGTGGAAATGATTATGGATCATCTTCTGATGAAGCTGATATTATCAATCAGATGAGATATGGAACCATTTCTGATGTTGTTAATTCAATTAATCAGGCGAAAAATACACGGGGAAATTCGTTAGGTTGTCCGCAAGAGGTTGTGATTTATCAAACGCCGGATTTTACTGAACCGCTCTTAAGTGAAATTGAAAATAGCTGGCTTACTGTGCATAAACCTGCAATAGAAGCAATCACCATTTCGTGTCCTAAAATAGGACGATACGAGAGTAATGCAGTATTGGGTGCATATTACGCAATGCTCGCCGGATATTCGGTCGATCTTTCTGTATTGGCTGATGCCGGTGAAATGATGACGGCACAGCAATATTCAGCGTCGAATTTGGTAACTGTCTTACCTGAACACGAGGGAGTTTTTGGCTATATTCATGTGGGAAGTCTGAATCCCTGTTATCCTGGCGGAATTGTAGGGACCTCAGTTGACGACGTTTGTTCGAATGCACCATCACTTTGTGTAACGTATGATTTTGGAAATTTTAATGGTGAAGAATTTTTGATTGGTGATCAGTATGCACCTCTTAATTTTTATGACGGTGGCCTGGCTTATGATCATGGTTGGGTTGGAATCCATATGATAGAAGCTGCAATTCAGCAAAATGATTCCGTATTAAAAAGTAAATTTAAAAATTCAGCGGTTCTTGCTGCTTATTGGGCGGCAAATGAATATGCAGTAAAAAATCATAATTACACGGCAAAACTGATCTGGCTTCTTGCTGAATTGTACGCCTGGTCGGGTCAGACTTTTTATAAGGATGCCTTGAATGAAAAACTTGAACGCAATTTAATACCGGGAATTTTATTTGACAGTACCGGAGATGGTTTCGTTGACGGGACATCACCAGCAATTGCATTTTCATCTTTACACAGTGCTGCGCAAACACCCGGCAGAATGTGGGACGGTCATAACTCTTTGCCCTGGTATAATGCTATGAATGCCTGGGCAATGACAGAAGCCTATGTTGCGTTTCGTGATCAGGGAGAGACTTTACGCGCAGCTGAATTGAAACCCTATGTCATTGCGATGCTGGATAATCTTGCAAATGAAGTTTCAACGCTCGGCGTTATCGATCCTTCTTATCTGGGCGTGCGGGATCTTGCTTATGCATTTTTAATTGGAATTTGGAAAGTAGCCAGATATGAAAATGAATCACATACTAATTGGGAAGATGCTGCCTGGGCCATCTGGAATACCGGGGCATTTAATGCATTCAATACAAATTCAGTTTGCGTTGGACTCTATTTATTAATTCAAACAGACACACCTTATGAACCGCTTGCATCAAGACAGGATTTTAATTCCATTGGGGAGTATGAAGCAATTGGAGGAATTCAGGTTTTTCCCAATCCGGCAAATGAATCCATTAAAATAAAATTCAATAAATCAGCAGGTGAAACTGCCGAGATAAAAATATACAATACAGCCGGAAAATTAGTTTATTCGATTGCAACCAACGCGTCTGAAAATGGACTGGATGTTTCATCTTTTGAAGCGGGCGTTTATATTGTAAAAGTTAAAACCGGAGATGAAATTCAATCGACTCGATTTGTTATCAAGTAATTAAACCTGACATTTCGATACCGTTGACTATAAATACTTCACCATAAATTTATCACACGAAAAATGGCCGGTATTTCCCAGCGGACCATCAATGTATTCAAAGCCTGATCTTTCGTACAATTTTATCGCCTCTGTCATGTTGCAGAACGTTTCAATATAGACCAGATTGTATCCTGCATTTTTTGCAAACTCCACACAAAGTCGCATGAGCTCAGCACCAATTCCTTTGCCTCTTGCTTCTTTTTTCAGAAACATGCGCTGGAGTTCACAGTAGTTTTCTTTTTGATTCGGGATACGTGCAATACCACAACCGCCAAGCAGCTCCTCTCCATCATACACAACAAAATAGATGGAGTCCTGAGAGGTATATCCACTGCTCATTTTATAAAGTTGCGGATCCGCGTAAATGGTTCCGGGTTTATTATTTCCCTGATCTTCGAGCGATTTTTTGATTACTTCGGCAAGTGCCGGATCATCTGACGGAACTATGGTGCGGTAAACTAATGCCATGAAATTTGATCAGGAATTGAATTCAGGATTTTTTGAAAAATCTGTTTTTCGTAATTCAAACTGAGAACCTAAATAGACTTTTCGTACCATTGGATCAGCAGCCAGTTCTTCAGCAGTACCTGCTCTTAAAATACTACCTTCAAAAAGCAGATAAGTACGGTCTGTAATTGATAATGTTTCCTGAACGTTGTGATCAGTAATCAGTACGCCAATGTTTTTACTTTTCAGTTTCCAGACAATGCGCTGAATATCTTCAACCGCAATTGGGTCAACGCCTGCAAACGGTTCATCCAGCAAAATAAATTTGGGGTCAGTAGCCAATGCGCGTGCAATTTCTGTTCTTCTTTTTTCTCCTCCGGATAAACTCTGACCTAAATTTTTTCTCACGTGATTTAAACCAAATTCATCGAGCAATGTTTCCAGTCTTTCTTTGCGCTGCTCTTTGTCGAGTTTTGTCATTTCAAGTACCGACATCACATTATCTTCCACACTCATTTTTCTGAAAACAGAAACTTCCTGCGGCAAATAACCAATGCCCAATTGCGCTCTTTTATACATGGCTGCGTCAGTGATGTCCTGATCATCCAGATACACATGGCCTTCATTGGGCGAAATCAATCCAACAATCATGTAAAATGATGTTGTCTTTCCGGCACCGTTTGGTCCAAGCAGTCCAACAATTTCACCCTGATTTACTTCAATGGAAACACCGTTTACTACCTTTCTTCCTTTGTAGGTTTTATGAATATTGTCTGTGCGTAATTTCATTTTAAAAATCTGCCGTGAATGTAAATTTTACACCAAAATTTCTGACTGGTTCACCATACAGGTCAACATGGTCTCTGTATGATAAACGCCAAATTGCGTCAACTCGTATAAATTTAAGGATATTTTCAAATCCGGCACTGACTTCATAGTAAGGGTAGGAGAACCGGTGAGAATAAGACGGTAATAGCATTTCTGACTCGTGCTTGTCATTGTATTTTCCAATGAGCATTTTGGCGGAGTAAACTATGCGCAGCTCTAATTTTTTAATGAGCGGAATTCGATCAGTAATTAAGCCCATCAGATAATGTTCAAAATTGATACCCACCCATTCATCGCTGATAAATTCATAATAATTCATCATGTTCATCGTGCTGATCTGGAGGTAATACGTTTCATTTCCCTGATGCACTTCCAGAAAAGGGTAGGGAACAGTTCCAAAAATTTTTCCGGCGTAAACGGTGTAATGTAGTTTTCCTAAAAAACCAATTTTTGGACGGTGATCCCAGACAAAATCCAACCGGTGAAAATTGTATTCACTGCCCAGAAAATTTTTGATTCCCCAGGTATGAGTCAATGAAATAATTGGTTTGCGTGAACCTAAAGAGATGCGATCAAACTGTCCGGACAGAAATTTTTCTTCACGGGTGTACATGATCTGATTCCGGATTTGAAATGAGGTAAGTCCTGTAATTTTAATTGTATCTCCCGATCCATCTATTCTACTGTAGTCTGAACTTCCTAGCGGTGCATAATGTTTCCATTCAATGGAGTTGAACGTCCGCATATCAATTTTATAATCTTTCTCAAATGAAAAAGTGAGCTGATCAACCATGGTTAATTTATCCAGCGGACCGGCGGAAAAAAGTGTGGTGAATGAATTACCAATATCACCAATGGTTGATGCAAGTCCGAGTTGTTCAATTCTTTTTTTGTAATTCAGGCGGAGCATTTCACGCGGAGCATTTGAAATTTTCCACCGCACAGAAGCACCGTATTTAAATTCCTGATCGAGAAAACCGTAAATTCCAAAGCCGGATAATTCTACCTTTTTACTGAACCGGTTTGAAGTGCGCAAGGATAACATTAATCGGTGTCCTTCCACCACATTTTGATTGTAAATAGAATAGATACTTCCAATTTCAATTTTTTTCCATCTCCAGAAACCGGTGTAAGACATGTACGTCAGGTTCTCATAAAATTTATATCGGCGATTATTTTTGAGTGAATCAACCATATCAATCACCCCTTGTTCTTCTTCATTCAAATCGGTATGCCGCGCGTCAATCCAGAATTCGTCTTCGCGCAATGAAGCGCTGTCCTGAATTTCTACATCCATCAGGTAGAAATCCATTTCTTTTGGCTGATTAAAAATATAATTGCGTCTGGTGGTGCTTTTGTGAACGGTCGCCCCCATTAACCTGGAATCTTTTGCCTGATTGAAAAGATCAAAATGTGCAAGCATTTTTTCCTGCGTCATCATCCAAACACCTGGTTGAACCTGCTCACAAATCTGCTCTACATAAAAACCAGAAACGTAATTGATGTTGATGTCTGAAGGAATTATTGCAATGATGTGCGTAATAGCAAAAGTGGGTTGATGAATCCACAGCTCACCTTCAAATAATGCTTCACCTGAACGTCTTGGTTTAAATTTGATGTGATAAAAAACTTCTCCATTGATGGTATCATTTTCCTGCAGATAATGTTTGTAGAATAATTTGGCTCCTTCAGCAACCGGACTCATAAAATCACGTGCAAAAAGATCCAGGTAATTTTCATAAAGATTTACATTCTGATACATATCTCCGGTGAACTGACCCAATTGTAAATAATCAACACCCGTGATGCGCGTACCTTTAATTACTTCATGCCGCTGCGCGGGCGGAGATCTGAAATAATAATCTGAAATGGATTCGGTGAGCAGCACCGGCAGGTATTTTTCTCCATCAACCGAATCCATGTAGTCCATGATAAAATCAAAATCTTCAAATACTTTCCGGTCTTGAAATTTGTCCGACATATTATTGACATCGAACTGAAGTTTATTATAGACTTCGCATTGGTAAGCCTCTTTCATTTCCGGGTCATTCTGAGCGCGGTGAGCTCTCACAGAATCAAGAATTCTCCATGCGGGGTTGTCACCTGCTTCGACAACCACTTCCGTCAGACTTTTGGCAGATTCTTTCAGCTGGATATTGATGGTTTGTTTGATTCCGGGCGAGATAGCAACTTTCACCGTTTTATATCCGGTGCAAACAAATTCAAGTGTATCTGATGGCTGATTGGTTTTAATGAAATAATATCCTGCTGTATCTGTAAACGCACCAATACCGCTGTACTGATGTTTGACCTTGACAAAAGGAATTCCTTTACCGGTGACAGAATCTGTGACTATACCCTCAACAATGGTTGATTGCGTGTATCCGCAAACTGTATAAATAAAAAGGATAAGGGTCAGTATCCGGTTTTTCATTTCAAAGCAAAAATAAGGATTTAAGCGTGAATAAATTTCAACCAATCCATCTGTTTTATCAATCAATCAATGAACAACTTAATGCGCTTTGATGTTAACTTTGCTGTACCAAATCGGTTATATGAAATTGCTTGAGGTTCAAAACCTGTCCAAAACATTCAAAAATTTTCAGGCAGTAAATGATTTGAGTTTTTCTGTCAATCAGGGAGATATCTATGGATTTTTGGGTCCCAACGGGGCCGGGAAAAGTACGACACTCAGAATGGTGCTGGGTTTGATTTATCCCACATCCGGAAAAATTATTTTTAAAGGAGAAGAAATAACTGCTTCTTCCAGAAACTATTTGTCACAGATTGGTGCATTGATAGAGCGTCCTGATTTTCATACTAACCTAACGGCTTACCAGAATCTTTCCATGTTTGCGCGTTTGTCAAAAATTGAAAACAGAGAAGCAAGAATTCAGGAAGTACTGAAAGAGGTGAGATTGGATGACCGTCAGCATTCAAAAGTGAAAGCATATTCTCAAGGAATGAAACAACGCCTTGGAATTGCGCAAGCCATTTTACATAAACCAGATTTGATAATACTGGATGAGCCTTCTAACGGACTTGATCCACAGGGGCAGGCTGATATGCGTGATCTGATTTTGAAAATCAGCAGAGAGATGAATATTACGGTTATTATTTCATCACACATTCTTTCAGAAATTGAACAAATTGCCAACCGCATGCTGATAATTTCCAGAGGAAAAAAATTAAGAGAAGGTGGTGTGAAAGAACTGATGGAAGCTGATGAAATGAATGTGGATGTGAAAGTAGATGATGCTGAAAAAGCGCTTCGGGTACTTCAGGAGAATGGATATGAAACGACCCTGAAGGACTCAAAAATTCGTGTCAGATGTGAAGAATCAGGAATTCCTGCCATGACTAAAAAACTGGTGGAAGCAGGTATTCAGATTTATGAAGTGAAACAACAGCGAACGCTGGAAGAATATTTTATACATGTCACCGCATGAGAACATTGCTTAGATCTGAACTATTTAAAATTACCAGACGTCCAAGAACGTATATCGGTTTTGGTGCGATACTGATCATTGTGCTGGCACTTGAATTCGCTTTTTATGCTGAAGGTGAAACGCTGATTGGTTTGGTTTTTCAAAATCTGGAAAGTGTTTTCAGACTGGAAGGAAAAATCATTTCTGTCAATTTTCTGACCTACATGCTGCTGAACGTTTTGATCATTCATGTGCCAATATTAATTTGTCTTGTGACGGGTGATATTATTTCGGGAGAAGCTGCAAATGGTTCACTGCGTTTACTGTTACAGCGCCCTTACGGAAGAGTAAATATTTACATGGCTAAATGGCTTGCAGGCACAATTTATACCATCGGATTGATTTTATTTCTGGCATTGTCATCTTACGTTTTGGGTTATCTTTTATTTGGTGAAGGTGATCTGATTGTATTCAGAAAAGGCATTCATGTTTTTGAAGCTTCAGATGTTTCATGGCGTTTTGTATATGCCTTTGGAATGGGAATTTTATCTATGATGGTGGTCGCTTCGCTGTCTATTATGATCTCCAGTTTTACTTCTAATTCAATCGGACCAATTGTGGGAACCATTGCTATTCTGATTGTTTTAAATATCATCAGCACCGTTGCAGTAAATCTGATGCAGCCGGTATTGCCTTATATTTTTACAACTCACTTTATCAAATGGCAATACTTTTTTGAAACAGAAATTGAATGGAGTTCCATTTACACCGGAGTGTTTGTTCAGATTGGGTACATCATTTTATTTACAACCATTGGACTTATAAATTTCAAACGTAAAGACATTCTCACATGAAAAAAATAGTTTTATTTTCTCTTTTTTGTTTTGCATTATCGGGTATTACGTTTTCTCAATCGGCTTATGCTGATTCGCTGATGAAAGCATCCTTAAAAAGACTGGAGAGCATTCCAAAATATGTTTGCGATATAAAAATTTTACTGGACGTTGAGTGGATCAATATTAAAGAGCGCACCGGTAAAGCCTATTTTTATCCGCCTGACAGCGTAAATTATGAAATCAAAGGTTTTGCTTTTCTGCCAAAAAAGGGATACAATGATCAATTGGGTGCAGTGACTGAAGGTGATTATACTGCATTGCTTTTAAATAAAGAAACGATTTCAAATGTGAGTTGTGATGTGGTGAAAATTATTCCTTCCGACATTGAATCAGACGTAGTACTCGGGCAATTTTGGATTGACAGCAAATTACTGATCAGAAAAATGACTTTTGTAACCCGGGATGAAGGAACGTATAATCTGTATCTGGATTATGGAACCGAAAAATATGCGGTTCCAAAAAAAGTAACCGTTGAATTTGATATCAAAAATCAGGAATTACCTGCAACAATGACGGGTGATCTGGAATCAGCCGGTGATGAAAAACCCAAGGGTGAAAAATCAAAAGGAAGGATTGAAATTTATTATTCTAATTACGTTTTTGGTTGAAATTTCCACATTTTTATATGTTGAAACATAAATTCTGACAGCCAGTCAACCTTTGAGTAGTTAGTTTCGTTATCTTCATACTACCTAACTGACTCAGATGCTGAAGAATTCCGCCTTCTTTTTATTAATATTCATAGTTTGTTCGAGTGTTAGTGCACAGGGAAACTGGTTGCGTTATACTGGAGGAACTGCTGTTGAAGAGACCAAAGATGCTGTTTTCGACAGTAACGGAAACCTGGTGATGGCCGGATATTTCAATGGTAATTTCAGCACCGGTGCAGGCACATTGGTTTCATCCGGTAACACAGATATTTTTGTTATTAAAACAAATGACGCCGGAGATCCACTGTGGGCAGTGAAAGCAGGTGGAGCGGGAATTGACCGGGCAAATGCCATTGCTTCAGACAACAGCGGCAATACATACATCACGGGATATTTTCAGAGCAGCGCAACATTTGGTTCAATCAATGTAACCGGAGGTGGATATGAAGCATACGCTGCAAAAATTGACGGCAGCGGAAATTTTATTTGGGTCACTACATTTGGAGGAACCAACGGAGATATTGGTCATGGCATTGCAGTAGATGATAATGGTAATGTAATCGTGACAGGTGAATACAAAGGAACAGCCACTTTTGGTCCGGATGTTTTAACCAGTATGAACAACAGTACTTCCGGTGCTCCAACATATGACGTTTTCATCACCAAATTAAACAACAGCGGAAATTTTTTGTGGACACGCGATGGAAATGCCAATCTTGATGATCGTGGATTATCTGTCACAACAGATGCAAGCGGAGACATTTATGTTGCCGGGCAATTCTCAGAGACCATTACCTTTCAAAGTGTGCATGCATCTACTTTATTAAATGCTGGTTTTATTGTTGCTTTTGATGCAGCGGGAAATGAGCTTTGGTTTGACAAAATGTGGGGTGGTCAAGTTTTGATTTCTGACATTGAATGGGGCAATAATAATGTCTATATCACCGGTGATTATCAAAATACTTTGCTGGTTGAAGATATTAATGGTGTGCAAAATTTTCCTGCGGCTGACCAGTACAATATTTTCACCGGACGATTCAATGAGTCTGGTGATCTGGGATGGATGTCGACTAATTATTCTACGGATGAATTACATTCCACACAAATAACTTTAGATGCATCCGGCAGTGCGTACATCACGGGAGATTTTAATTGCACATTCACCGAGATGAATGATTTTTATGGTACTTCAACTTTTTTATCAGTTGGATTTGAAGATGTGCACTACATGAAATATAACAATGCAGGTGTTTTTCAATGGGCAAGACAAGCAGCAGGGAACGAACCTGATTTTTGTGAAGCAATTGCAATTAAAACTACGGATAAACCGGTACTCGCTGGATTTTCAGAAGGGGCCATTTATGTTCCGGCCGGAGGCACGTTTACCTTTCTTTCTGGTCAGCAGGTTAATTTTTCTGAAGTGAATTGCGGCGATAATAATTACGGAAATTTTGCACAGACAGTCAACTTTGGACAGACAGATATTTTCTGGACCAGTCCGTTTGATCCTAATCGTGATCCATTTGATTATTTTGAAAAAAATCCCGGAATTGGTTGTGATTTGAATATCTATGAACCATGCATCGGTGATGAAGTTCCTTTTGCACAATGTCTCGATACATTGGATGGATGTTCTCCGGTGGGTGCCATGCTGAATGATTTTATGATTGGTTCAATTCATCCGTTATACAATGTGCAGTGGAGTAATGGTGCAGGTGGTGTTTTTACAAATTTTACCATTGAAGGTTGGTACACTGCCACAACCACAACGCAAGATCAATGTTATTCCTGGCTCGATTCTATTTACATTGAAATTCTCCCGAATCCTGATCCTCCTTTAATATCTGACAGCTGGAATTACAATGACAATGAATCCATCACCATCGATATTGATACCTGTGATGCTGATTCAGTTCTGGTTTGGGCAATTCCGGATGGATCTTCAACAGATGACATTCTCTGGTTAGGTACTAACGGAATTAATGATTCTACAATCTCCGTTAATACATCTGGAACATATACGGTTTTTGCAGTGAACGAATTTGGTTGCCAGTCAGCAGCAAATACGATAGATGTCGTTATCAATAATTTTGCGTTGCATGATACGCTTGATCCGCACATTCTATTTAATGATAATAATATTACAAATACAGATTCTACGCTCACCTGTGATTTTCCATTCTGTGTAAGTGTTTATCTTATTGATAGTGCTTATACAAACCAATATGCAACCATGCCTAATCTATATTCAGTTTGGTACATTGATGGTGCTTATGTTGATACGCTGCAGCACAATCCGGATGATTCAGTTCAGGTGATGGCGCCTACCAATCAAACTCTTTGTGTAAACAGTTCTGGCTGGCATACCATTGAAGCGGAATTGGTGAATGAATGTGGTGATACGGTTTCTTATTTTTTGATTGATAGTTTTTATGTAGATATTTTGCCAACACCGGTAATAACTGTAGATGGTCCTCCAAGTGCATGTCCGGGTGATACGGTTATTGTAACAGCAACCACAACTTCACAAATTATCAATTGGTCAGGAACAAATATTATTGTCAATTACGGCGATTCAGTAGCTGCAATTTTTACAGCGCAAATGGGTGTGAACATCACTGCTTCAGTTGACACGACAAAAAATGGTGTGACCTGTTCCAGTTCTGATTCGTATGGATTACCCGGTATTCCTGTTCCACAAGTTACGGTTGATCCGATTGACGGCGTGGTTTGTCCGGGTGATTCTGTTTTACTTACCGTAATGGGCGGAATTGCATGGCAATGGATTGGTCCGACCGGTGATTCACTGGGTACAAATTTCACTCAATATGCAACGGATATTGGAGAGTACTTTTGTTATGTAACTACTGCTGATGGTTGTATTGTCAACTCTGAATTTGAATCAACTGTTGCGTATAGTTCACCTTCACTTTATTTGTGGGATCCGATTATTTGTGTTCAGGACAGTGCAATGATTTCTGTATTGGGACCTGCCAATACAGTTATCAATTGGCTGGCACCGTTATCAGGCAATGCTTTCAGTCAGTATGTTGATCAGGAAGCGTGGTATTATTGTGAAACAAGTTTCTGTGGAATTACAAAAACTGACAGCGTATTTGTTGATGTAAGTCTTCCGCTGGAAGGTTGGTTTATGCCAAATGATACAACAATTTGTCCGTATGACACACTTGAGATTTCTGCCCCGCATGGATTTAATGAATATTACTGGAATGGAGTTGCTGGCACAGATACTTATTATGTAATTGATTCAGGACTCTATTATTTAAGTGTAGTAGATGTGAATGGATGTACGGATGAATCAGATACGTTGCTGGTAAGTTATCACGCGCTGCCTGCTCCACCGGTGGCAACCGATACAACCATTTGTCCCGGAACAGATGCAGTGCTCACGGCAGTTGCGTCAGGAACAATTACGTGGTATAATGCTTCAGGAGTTTTTCTTCAAAATGGAAACCCGCTTTTTGCAAATAATGTAAATACAAATACCAATTATTTTGTGACAAATGCTGATGCGTTTTGTGAAAGTTTTTACGATACCGCTTCAGTAATATTATTCATTGATAATGTCGTTTCAGATTTTGATATTATTGATACGTGTGGTCAGCTGGACGTACAAGTTGTAAATTCTGGTTCTGCCGGTTTGA
>Ga0268298_10004313_pt1 | contig 13962 bp, 16 predicted proteins | sample WWTPWeurt_MetaG_FD_194462 | JGI IMG/M metagenome (GOLD analysis project Ga0268298, IMG submission 194462) | Activated sludge microbial communities from WWTP in Nijmegen, Gelderland, Netherland - WWTP Weurt | ecosystem: Engineered > WWTP > Aerobic digester > Activated sludge | place... | reverse complement strand
CCTGGGAGCGCCGCACCATCGAGACCGCCACGTTGTAGCCGCCGATGGGCACGAACCGCACCCGGGTATCGGCCACCGGGGCGGTGTCGGCCAGGGTGATCGCATGCTCGAGCTCGGCGCTCGTCACGGCGAGGCTGCTGTCCGCGGGGCGCGCGGGCGCGGCCTGGGCCGACGCGAGCGACGGGACCAGCAGCAGGGTCAGGGCCAGGCAGGGAATGGCGCGGGGCATGGGTTCACTTGGTCGAGGGTTGGTGGTCGCCGCGGCGCCCGGCGCCCGGCGGGCTGTGGGCGGGAGCCTGCTTGCCCCACCGGGCAGGGGCGGCATCGAAGGCGAAGGCTGTCGGGCGGATCAGCCGGCGGCCAGGGCGGCGGAAAATGCTGGCTCGGCCAGTACCGTGGCCAGGGGCCGCGGCGGATCGGGCGGGGCGGGGTATGCGCCGATGGCCCGTTCGAACCAGCGGACGTCCCGCCACTGCCCATGCTTGAACCCCACGCGGTGGTAGGTACCGACCTCCCGGAATCCCATGGCCTCATGGAAACCGATGCTCGCCGGGTTCGGCAGGGCGATCCCGGCGTAGGCATTCTGGAACCCCTGCAGCCGGAGGACGCCGAGGAGGCTGGTGTACAGTGTACGGGCCACCCCGCGCCGATGCGCCCGCGCATCGACGTACGCGGAGACCTCGACCGACCACCCGTACGCCGCCCGTTCGCGGTGTGCGCTGGCGTACGCGTAGCCGAGGAGGGCCTCGCCCTCCACCCCGACGAGCCATGGGAACCGCGGCAGCAGCGCCTCCACCCGCCGCCCCATCTCCGCGCCGTCCGGCGCGCTGGCCTCGAACGACGTCGGATGCTCCTCCACCGCGGGGCGGTAGATCCGGGCCAGGTCGGCACCGTCCCCAGGCGTCGCAAGGCGGATCACCAGCCGCGGCGTCACTCGGCCCCCCGCGCCGGTCGTCACGGCCGCCGCGCCAGGGGGTCATCGAGGCCAGCGGCCACGATGCCGACGTTGTCCATCCGCGGGACGCTCATGCCGCCTGCCGGTCGACCAGCTGCTGCATCAGCTCGATGGCGCCGTTGAGCACCGGCACCGCCACGGGATAGCCCATCAGCGCCTCCATCGTCCCCTCCCCGAAATAGAGCCCGCTCGGCGTCAGGAAGTTGATCCGGACCTGGCCCGCCGGCGGGGCGGGGCGGCGGGGTTCGAGCCACGGGCCGATGCGCTGCACCACCGCGACGCTGTGGGTGAGCAGCCGGTCGATGCACCCGTCGAGCGAGGCATCCGGCCGCTCCCAGACTTCCCCGGCGCCGGAGTAGTTGTAGTAGCGCGCCGAGTGGTCGTCGTACGCCGCCAGGAGATCCAGGCCCTCCGCCAGCGCGACCTCGAGGACCACGCCATGCACCTGCCTGGCCTGGGCCTCCGGCGGCTGCTCCCCCTGCGCCCGGAGGAAGCTCCAGGCCTGCAGGTAGTGGCGCGTCTCGAGGCCCGGCAGCGCAAGCACCTCGCGCCACCGGGCCCGCGCCGCGCCGGGATCTCCCGCCTCCAGGTGGTGCCGCGCCGCCGCGAAGGAGCTCCACGGCGCGTCCCCCACCGGAGCGCCCGCGGGCGGCCAGTGCGGCAGCGCCAGGTCGCCGAACAGGGTGTCGCGAAGAGTGAGGGGGGCCGCGCCGGTCGCGTCCGCGGCAGGGTGGTGGGAGCCCACGAGGTCCTCGTCGAAGGGGGCCAGCAGGCCGACACGCAGAGCCGCCAAGGCTCCTGCATGGCGCGGCGCAGCGGTGGTGCCGGTGGGACAAACTGGGCCGGCTCGTCGGCCGCGGCAAGGACATGCCGGCTCCACGTCCGGCCCCCGCGCTACTCCGCCGTCGCCGCCCGGCGGGCGTCGCCCCGCAGCAGGGGCAGCCAGGCAAGCCACAGTTCGAGCACCAGGAGCGGGATCACCCAGCTCGCCCACTCACGGGTCGCGTCGCGCATGGCCTCATCCCGGACGTAGAAGAAGAGCCAGTCCTGGAGGTCATACATGAGCCGGAGCCAGACCAGCACCAGGGCCAGGCCGTAGCTCCGGATCATGAACAGCCGGTGGGCGGCGAAGCGCCGCCGGAGGGCGCACCGCCACGCGGCCAGCGTGAAGAAGAGCCAGAGCGCGCCGAGCAGGACGATCGGCAGGCGCGAGCCCTCGTACTCGATGGTCGCGCCCAGGTAGATCGCGGAAAGCGCGGCGATGGTGGCGCCGCCGATGTAGCACCGCCCGATGAGCCGATGGAGCGCCGGGCGTCGCGTGCGCAGGGAGGTGCTGAACTGCAGCGGGCCCCCGATGAACACGGCCAGCGCGGCGCCGAGGTGGGCGATGTACCACGCCTGCTTGTTGAGGAGGTCAGGCCCGAGCTGGCCAGGGGTCAGGAAGCGAAAGCTGATCGCGCGATACAGGTAGTAGACGCTCAAGGGGAGCAGGATGCCCCAGGCCAGCCGGGTCTGCACCGCCGTCGGGCGAGTCGTGGTCATGCGGTCATCGCTTCCCCCCGACCCCGGGCACGGCCGCGACCTGCCGCATCCAGGCGGCCACCTGGCGCGCGTCGAGGTCGGCCAGTGACCGGAGCTCGACGCCACGCGTCGCCTTGCCCATCGCCACCGGCGTCACCGGGGGGACCGGCGTGAGCGCCGTACCGTTCACGAACATCAGCTTGATGTGGCCGGCAAAGGCGCCGCAGGAAAAACACCAGCCATCGCCGACACCATAGTAGGCCATCCCCCACTTCACCGACCGCTGCAGGCCGGGCAGCGTCCGCGCCGCGAGGGCGTCGACGCGCTCCGCGACGCCGCGCTGCGGCTGCGGAAGGCTCGCGATGTAGGCAAGGACCGGCGCATCGCCGGCCGCCGCCTTGGCGGCGCTGGCCTTGCCCGTCACCATCGATGCCGGCAGGGGCGTGGCGGCCTTGGCCTTCGGCGCTTTCTTGGCCGGCTTCCGGCCTGCGGGCCGGGCCACCTTGTCAGTCTTGCGAGCCGGCATGGCGGTCTCCCGGAGCGGGAAGGTGTGTCGCCGCATCGTAGGCCTTCTCGAGCGCCGCCACGTCCAGCTTCACCATCGTCATCATGGCGTCCATCACGGCCTGCACCTTCCGGCTGTCCTTGTCGCCGATCAGCTCCATGAACCGCCGCGGCACGATCTGCCACGTGACGCCGAACGGATCCTTGATCCACCCGCACGCGCTCGGCGTGGCGCCCGCCGCGACCAGCTTGTCCCAGTACAGGTCGACTTCCGCCTGGTCCGCGCAGTCCACGTAGAGGGAAAAGCCCTCGGAGAAGCTGAAGTACGAGCCCCCGTTGTAGCCCATGAAGGCCTGGCCCCCGACCACGAACTCGGCGGAGGAGATCGGGCCATCCTTGCCGGTCCGGGCGACGTGCTTGATCCGGGAGTCCGGGAACGTGGCGGTGTAGAACGCGATGGCCGCCTCGAGCTGATCATTGAACATCAGGAAGGGTGTCACCTTGGTCATCGGACATCCTCCCTGTCGCGGAGGGGCGAGAGTAGTTGACGAGAGCGTGCCCACGCGCAGGTCCGCGTGGGTCGTGCCATTGTTGGCCCAGGTGGGTCTTTGGTTGAACGGGTGCACCCGCTGGTGCCGTGCCACCCAATCTCAACAGCGGCTGGCTTGAATCCACTGCCTGGGGCGGCCCTGCGCCACGCTCGCGCAGGGTGAGCGCCTGTTCCCTGGCGTCAGGCCATCGTCGGAATCACGCCTGTGCCTGATCGAGCGGGGCGCATCGGGGTCCCGGAAACCTACGTGGCAACGTATGGTCCTGCCAGCCCGCGGCAGCCGACCGGACCGCGCCCTGTCCACTGCGTGCGGTGGGTGACCGGCGGCCGTACGCTCTAGACGCTCGTGAGGATCGCGAGCGCCGTCCCGAGTGTCAGGAGGGAGGCGAGGCCCACGAAGTATGGGCGGAGGGAAGGATCGTTGAGACGGCCCCGGGCCACTGCGACGGCCGCGAGGGTCAGAAACCCGGCTGCCGCAAGGCAGGCGATGGCCCTGAGTGCCTGACTGACTGAAGGAGCGTGTGTCAGGGCCAGCAGCAGCGCCGCGGCGAATGCCCCCAAGGCTCCCGCAAGCAGGAGGAGCGCTCCGGGTAGCCTCCAGGCGGGACCAGGCGGCTGCGTCACAAACCGGTGCCAGGGCATGGCGCTCCAATGCGACAAGGGGAACTACGCTTCTGCAATGGCCGCGATCGAGATCAGCAGGCCTTCCACCCTGACCGGCAGCTTGGCGCCCTGCCGCGCGGGTGGATCCACCGGGAACCACCGCAGCCACTCCTCATTCATCCCCGCGAAGTCCGACTCGTTGGCCAGGACGACCGTCGCACTCACGACCTGGTCGAGGGAGCTGCCCGCGGCCTCGAGGATGGCCGCGATGTTCCGGAGGCACTGGGCGGTTTGCTCCTGGATGGTGGATCCGGCCAGGGCGCCCGTGGCGGGGTCAACCGGCGCAGTGCCGGAGACAAAGATGAGGCCTGCCGCGCGGGTCGCCTGGCTGTAGGTGGGCGGGGCGGCTGGAGCAGTGGTGGTCCGAATGACGGTACGGGGCACGGTGTCTCCAGCAGGACGCGGGGCGATGTCAGGGGTCCATGTCGTGCATGGGAAATCTAGTCTGCCGACACGTCACGGGCCCGGCGGGATCACGGGGGTGGATCAACAGCTGGCCGGCCAGAAGGACGCAGCCTTCTGTCCACGGGTTACCTGGGCGGAGTGTCGGTGGGGTGGGGAGTTCATGCGTGACCGAACACCCACGGTCGGCTGAGGCGCCCGGTCGGGGCCGCGGGACATACCCGCCATGGCACGTCGGCAGCCGCGGCGTGCCCGAGCTGCTGCACGATGACGGCGAGACCCGCCACGAAGAAACCCGCCGCGCACTGGCCCAGGCGCACACGCGGTGCGTCCACGCCAAGGACGCCAGGACCCTTTCCCTCGAGTCGCAGGAGGATCCACGAGAAGGCCAGCAGGATGGGGCCGATCATCACCGGGTGGGGTGAGGGAGGCGTGCCAAGGGGCGGACGACGCGCCCACTACGCGCGTAGGCGGGTTCTGTTTCGTCGCCGGACACCCGCGCATCACCTGCCTGGGGCGGCGGAGAGGAGGAACCCGTCGGGCTGGCGGGGATCACATGCTACCGGACAGTTAGGCTATGGCCGGGCCCCGACTGGTGGATGCGCTAGTTGGGCCGTGCCGGGACGGAAGCCGGAACGCGCTGCCCGATGCGCCCCCACCGGATGGCTGAGAGCCATGGGAGGAGGCGAGGCGAATGTGGGTCATAGCTGTAATAGACGTAGCGGGGTCTGCCCACGACATGACTCGCAGGCAGGAACCCCCAGAAGCGACTGTCGTAGCTGAAGTCCCGATGGTCCCCGAGCACGAGATAGGCGCCCGCCGGGACACGAAGCGGTCCCCAGTTCCGCCGATCGGGAACGAGCCCATCGGCGCGATGGAGGAGGAATGGCGCCTGCCAGCGAGCCATCTGCTCGCGGAGCTCCGGGGAGTCCGCGGGTCCACCCACCGACGAGTGACCCTGGGACCAGGCCGGCTGGAGCCGGTTGAGGAACAGCTCGCCGTTGCTCATGCCGACGCTGTCGCCAGGGACGGCCGCAATGCGGCTGACCGTGAGGAGACCAGGCGCTTCCACGGAAATGAAGGCCACGACCTCGCCACGCTGAGGCCGGTAACCCGGCCGAAGCTCCACCATGAGGTGGTCACCTGCCAGCAGCGCAGGCTCCATGGAGCCGGTGGGCATCCTGAAGGCCGTACGCCGCCCTGGCGCGCCATGGCCGCCAAGGAGCGCGGCGGCAAGGATAGCCGCGGCCAGCAGCGGCAGGATCAACAGGACCTTCGGTGTGCCCTTGAGCGTCATCGCAGGTGTCTCATCGCATTGGCCTGACGCCCCCGCAGATGTGGCCGGGCGCGGCGGGAGCGCGACGGTCCCGGGCACCTCGCCTGATGGTGCCAGACCCTTCCCAGGCTGACAGCCGCCCCCCGGCAGGGTCCATTCGGACGTCAGGCGCCTGCCGAGTCGACGGCTGAGACCGCTGGCCGGAGCTGGCTCCACGCCCACCCGAGCAGGGTGAGGACCAGGAAGGGATACGCGAAGAACGGCAGGGGCGACGAAGTCGGGAGCAGCGGGTGGCCGGCAAACAGCTGACTCGCCGTCAGGGCAAAGAGGCAGGCCGAGATGACACCGACCCCGCGAATCCAGGCGGGGAAGACGGGGGTCACGCTCACCATGAGCAGGGCGGTGGCCCAGAGGGCGGTGCCCGCGGCGAAGGCCGGCACGCTCCCAGCCGGCCCGGCGGCGGTCCCACCGAGGAGAACCCCCTCGCCGATCGCGAAGACGAGGAAGCCCGCCGCGGCGAGGTCGACGCGCGCCCGGAAGTACTTGAGGGCGAGGAGGGTGGTGCCCGCCACGAGGGCCACGCTGTCGAGGGCCCAGAGGCTCGCCTGGAGGGTGGCGGAGGAGGCGAAAGTGCCGGCGAGGCCGAGGGCGGCGCCCACCAGCAGCCCGGCGGCAGCGAGCCTCGAGAGGAGCCTGTCTGCAGAGGTCATCATGCTCGGGACCGTGGGGGAGAGAGGGGGGAGAGACCCGGGGTCGCACAGTGACCTGACGCCCGCGTACGACCGGCAGCGCGAGGGCTGTGGACTGTCCGTGGCAGCAACTTACCGCCCGGGCGCTGACAGGTCCATGCGCCAGGGGTGGCGGAGGCCAACGGGACCGCCACGAAGCGCGATGGCGAGCCTGGTGAACGCAGCCGCACCTCTCGGCGGACCCGCGAAGCAGGATAGCCTACATGCTGTACCCTTCACGACGAGTGGGTGGTCAACAAGCGCCCTCGGCATGCCGGCGGCACATACCGCACCCACGAATGCCCCGAGGTCCTTGCGTCCACCGATCGTCGGGACGCCTGCGGTGATGGAGGAGGCGCGTGAACCGATGGGTTCAGAGACGTGCTCTTCGACCCGCTCCCCCTTGCAGGGCCTTCCGGTAGACGAGGTCAGCGGCGACCAGGTCCTCCATGGCGTGGCCCATGGACTTGAACGCCGTCAGTTCGGTGTCGGAGGCGCGGGCCGCGGCCTTGCCCGACAGGAGATCGCCAAGTTCGGTGCCCATCGCAGGGTCGAGTCCGGTCAGCTCGCCGCAGCCGGCTGGGGGTGGCTCGAACGCGAGCCGGGATTCCACCACGAGCCTGCCCTGCCGGGCGATCTCGATGGGCAGTTCACCCCCCGGCGGGGCGTAGCCGACCGAGGTGACGTGAGCGCCGGGGGAGAGCCAGTCGATACTGATGACTGGAGTGCCGGACGAGGTGCAGAGGCAGACGACGTCGGCCCCGTGCACCGCCTGCTGGAACGACTCACAGGCGTGCGCGCGCGGGTCGGCTGCCGCCAGCGCCTGCGCGTCCGAGAACCTGCGTGAGGCGATCCGGATCTCGGCGAACGCGCGAACCCGCGGAAGCACCCGCAGGTGGGCCCGGCCCTGCACGCCGGCGCCGATGATGGCCAGCACCCGGGCGTCCCGTCGCGCCAGGCACCGGGCGGAGATGGCGGCGCAGGCCGCGGTTCTCATGGCGGTGATGTACGATCCGTCCATGACCGCCTGCGGCGTCCCGGTGGACGGATCAACGAGCGTGATGAGCGCCTGAATCGTCGGCAGGCCGCGGCTGCTGTTGCCGATGAAGGTCGACACGAGCTTGACGGCCATGGGATGGCCCGGAAGCCACGCCGGCTTGAGGAGCAGGTGGCCGGCGCCCGGGACGCCGACCTCGCTCCGCGGCGGCGACCGGACCCGTCCGTCGCTCAGCGCGAGGAAGCCGTCCTCGAGGCCCTCCAGGAGCGCGTCCACGTCCAGCAGCGACTGCACCTCGTCCCGGGTCAGCAGCAGCAGCTCCATGTCAGGCTCCTCCCAGGTCCGGCTGTCACAGCGGCCGCGGCTCCCAGGTGCACAGGGGGCCCTCGCACCAGGCTAGTCGGCGAACGCGGCGCGCAGCATCATGGCGGAGGTGTAGAGTATCACCCCGATCACCAGCCACCGCAGGATGTCCAGCGGCAGCTCCTTGACGATGAAGGCCGCGATCAGCACGGCGACCACGCCCGGAATCGCCATTGCCACGGCGGCCTTCCGGTTGTACGCCCCCTCCCGAATGAAGCGGATGGAGGCGGGCGGCATGAGGAAGGCGCAGGAACCCATCATGATCGGGAAGGCGACCCTGGGCGACATGCCGAGGGCGAACACCAGGGCCATGCACGGCGCGTACAAGCCCACGCCGGCCGTCATCACCGCCCCCAGCAGGCCATTGACCAGGACCGCGAACACCAGCTTGCCGCCGTGCAGGCCGATGGCATCCCCCCCGCCCGGTATCCACGCCATGGTCCGGGCCAGCATGAACGCAGCGGTGACCAGAAGGGCAATCCCCATCGTCAGCCGGATCCGGCGTTCGGACAGCCGGGCGACAATGCCGGCACCAACGATCGCGCCGACCGCGGCCGAGGCAAGCATGGGCACCAGGGTGAGCGGCTCGACCTCGATGATGGTGATGAAGATGAGCGCCTGCACCACCACCGGGATGGTGTTGGCGACATTCATCGTCCCGGGAATCAGCCGGTCTTCCGTCTGCCGGGTGAACTTCAGCAACGCGGTCTGCGGCGCGAACGCTCCGATGCCGAGCACGTCAAAGAAGTTCACGACGAAGCCGATGAGGCCGGTGGTGCCCCAATTGGCGTCCTCGAGGCTGTGCCTGTGCTTCAGGAGGTCCCTGGTGAAGCCGGTGACGAACCACACGGCGAGGAGTGCGAGCGACACCCAGATGACGGCAATCATGAGCGGAGCAGAGGAGGGGAGCCCGGTGGGCGCGGCGGCCGGGCGGCCGGCCTAGCAGGCCTTGAAGCCGGTCCGGGCCCGCTCGTCTGCGGCCGTGGCCAGCCGGGCCTCGATCGACTTCGCCGTCGGGGTGATGGCCAATCCGCCGAGGCCGGTGCAGCGCAGGGTGTTGGGAATGGCATCGCCCACCTTCTTCATGGTCTCGATCACTTCATCCAGCGGAATCAGGTGATCGTAGCCCGACAGGGCCAGGTTGGCACAGGAAATGGCGTTCGTCGCCGCCATCACGTTCCGGTTGAGACATGGTGCCTCGACCCGATCGGCGATCATGTCACAGATCATGCCCAGCGACGACTGCAGGGCCATCGAGGCCGCCGCCAGCGACTGATCAAGCGTGCCCTGCTTCAGCTCCACCAGCCCCGCCGCCGCCATGCCGGATCCCGACCCGCATTCCGCCATGCATCCGCCCACCTCGGCCGCGAACGTGGCGTGGGCGGCGATGAACACGCCGATCAGGCCGGCGGCCAGCATCGCCTTCACCACGTCGTCTGGCGGGAGCCCGAGTACCGTGTTGGTGCCGAGGATGGCCCCGGGCAGCGCCCCGCACGATCCGGCCGTCGGGGCGGCCACGACCACGCCCATGGAACTCTTGACCTCCATCATGGCCGAGGTGTGGAGGATCACCTGGTTCAGGACATCGCCTTCCAGCAGCGTCCCCGCCTTCAGGTGGCGCTGAAAACCGAGGGACTGCGCTCCGAGGATCCGGTCGGCGTACGTGGTACCCTGCAGGCCGCGCGTCATGGAGTGCTGCATGATCGCCACGATGGCGCGCATCTTCTCGAACACCGCGGCCTTCGAGAGGGCCCCGCGCATGCTCTCGTACTCGACCGCCAGTTCCCACAGCCGCAGTCGCCGCTCCGCGTTGTAGGCGAGCATCTCGGCGCTGGTGATGAAGGGCACGGCGAGATCCTGGCGCGACAGGACCGGAAGGACCGGATGGAGTCTCCGGATGAACAGTACGTCGTCCCTGGCCGCGAGCGCGGCGGACAACTCCTCGGACAGGAAGCGAGTGGCTGCCACTTCAATGAATGTGGCCGTGCCGTGCCGGAGCGCGATCGCGTCGTAGGTGGCCGACCGCTCGAGCAAGGCGAGGACGGCGCCGGGGGAGGTCACGTAGACCAGGGTCACGAAGAAGTCGCCGGCCATGGACACCGGGGCGCCATCGATCTCGAGGACCTCGATCATGCCGCCACCGGTCGAGATGGCGGTCAATCTCCTGGTGTCGTGCCTGTTGCGGAGCGTGATCTTGTAGGTGTTGGGATGGGTCGCGCCGATGGGATGGATGGCGATGGTGATGGTGATCCCGGCATCGGCAATGGCCTGCAGGTAGTCTGGCAGGCGTTCGTCATCGGCCTCCCATCCGAGCAGGCCGCCAAACAGGCCCATGTCCGAGCCCTGGCCCTTGTGGGTCGTGGCCAGCGAGCCGTTGGGGTCGAACTCGATGTGCACGTCGGTAATGTCGCCGTGCATCAAGTCACGGCACAGTCGGCCAATGCGCAGGGCCGCTGCACAATGGGAGCTGGAGGGGCCCCGCATGACGGGGCCAATGACGTCGTTGAAGATGCTGGGATACGTCGTCATGGTGGTCGGCGGGTGGGTGGGCCGGTGAGCGCGCCGCGGAACCTGTGGGGGCGCGACTTCAACCTGCGTGAATGGAGGTTCCATGGCCGGGGACCGAGCTCCAGCGGCGTGGGTGCCCCGATCGATTGGGGTCCTCGCGGCCCCAGAGCCTCCGACAAGCTGCAGCCCAGCGGCCCGGCCGGCAAGCCCGCCAGTGCGGTCCTGCGCCGGTCAGCCGGTACCGGTGGGCCGAGGCTGCGCCCCCCTCGACGGACCGGAGACGAATGCCAGGCGCCCGGGCGCCTGCGTCCGCCCCTGCATGCACCCCTTCGGATCCCGATCAACATCCAGCTGTCCTGCTCGAACGCCGGGGGCTCCTCACGAAGCGGCCCCGCCGACGGCCGTGCTATCATCCGGGCGTCGTCCCCCCAACCACCACACCCCCGAACGATCTGTGGACGGCAGACTGCAGAGGCCACTGCAAGACCCGCGACGAGGTGTACTGCCAACCGCCCTGACCGGCCCTGTGACCCATGTACCCGGTCTCAAGTGTTACCTATGTCCCGGGTCGCTCAGGTGACGCCAGCGCCGATGCCAGTCGATGCGGTAGCGCGAAAGCCCAACCCCTGGCCGCTGAAGTCCTAGGGAGCGCGGGCGGCATGAATGCCCGCGATGGCCAACGTCAGCAATGCAAGGCCGGAGAGCGCCCACCCCCATAGGCGCAGATGCCAACCGCGTGGGGTGAAGATGTCGTGTCGCGTGAGCGCGCCATGGAGTGTCGCTCGCGACCCCTCTTGCTTCGCGGCCGGAGTGAGGTGGGCATAGGACCGCAGAAAGCACCCTGCGGAGCCAGGCCCAAAGGCAAGTAGCGGCACCCAGATGAACCAAGGCAACGGTGATAGTCCCAGGGTGGTAGTCCATGCGCGAGGGCCTGGCGTCGCGGGCGCAACGCCGGTGTGCGGCGACATCCGTCAAGGGGGTGATCGCTATGCACCTAACATCCCCGCCTCAGCTGCAGGGCGCGGCGTGCGTCGATGAACCTACCGGTCCGGTGACGGCCGTGCCAGCCCGCCCGCGACCTGACGGCCACGCCCTGGCTGCTGCGTGCGGTGGGTACGCCGTGCCCTTCACGCGTCGCCAGGCATGAGCGAGTAGCGCCGGTAGCGCGATCGCCAGGCCGATCACGGGGTGGGAGATCACGTTCCAGGGATGGAGCGAGCCGGGAAGGCCGACTGCGTCCCATCCATGCCAGGCGACGGCAATGACGAGTAGATACGTGGAAAGCCAGCGGGAAAGCCGCGTCTCGGACAGGAGCCCGAAGCCTACGGCGACCACGGAGAGGGCCATCCCCACGTTCCGCGTGAAGAGCGCAGCCCAGTGATAGTGCTTCATGGGGAGGAGGCCAGCGGCGATCGACCAAACGAGAGCCGTAGAGACGGAGGACAGCGCAAAGAAGGTGACGGCCACGACGCCGGCTGGATCCTGGCGTTCAGGGAGCGGCCTGAGGAGCGCGGCTGGCCGGATCAGTGGGTCGTGGTTCCTGGGCTCAAGCCCCGTCCCCGCATCGCTGTCAACGTCATGCGGTTGTCAGGCTGCTGATGCAGGTTGCTAGGGCCCTCGGCCGGTGCTCCCAGTCACCCCCATCGCCCCGAGCCACGCCTCCACCAGCTCCGGCCATGCGGTGATGGGCGACGCGGTACGACGCAACCCGAACGCATGTCCCCCCTTCACATACACATGCAGTTCTGCCGGAACGCCCGCCTTCCTGAGGGCCGAGTAGTAGACGAGTGAATTCTCCACCGGGTCGACGGGATCGTCCTCCGCATGCAGCAGGAAGGTCGGCGGTGTCTCGCTGGTCACCCGAATCTCCGGGTTCAGCGCGAACCCCCGTTCCCGGATGGCCAGGTGGCCGGGATAGAGCGCCACGGCGAAATCGGGGCGGCAGCTCAGCGTGTCGGCCGCGTCCACGGCCGGATAGAGCCGCTTGGCAAAATGGGTGCTGAGTGCGGCCACCATGTGGCCCCCGGCCGAAAAGCCCAGCACGCCAACCTTGCGGGGATCGATATGCCATTCCTGGGCGTGAAGGCGCACAAGCCCCAGGGCGCGCTGGGCGTCCTGCAGCGCCGCCAGGCACTCCCGATAGGGACCGGTCTTGACGCACGGGACCCGGTACTTCAACAGCACGCAGGTGATTCCCCTGGACGTCAGCCAGTCACACGCCTCGGTGCCTTCGAGGTCGATGGCCAGCACGTTGTACCCCCCGCCCGGAAACACGACCACCGCGGCGCCGGAGTTCGTGCCCCGGGGAGGGTAGACCGTCAGCGTCGGCCGCGAGACCCGGTCGACGTAGACCCACGGCTTGCCGGCCACCGGCTTCGGGCGGCCCGCCGCGTCGATCACGGTGCCGGCAATCTCGGGTTTCTCGAGGGGGCGAGCGCCGGGGGCCGTTCCGGGCCATAGTGGCATCTCGGTCAGCCCCCGCCCTGGCTGCCAGGCAGCCTGCCCCGCGCAGGGAGCGGAAAGCGAAAGCAGTAATGGAAGGACGACGACCCATGAGTGAGGCTGCAGCGCGCTTGTCATATGCAAGGCGGCAGCGCGATGACTGGGGCGGGGCAATGTGCGAGCATCTCGCCAGGCTCCTGAAGCGTGTCGATGAAGGCGTCTAACACCCGCGCATGACCTGCGTGGCGCGGCGCGGAACAGGGGACTGTCGGATCCGGACAATTTCACACGCGAAGCCGACGATGTGAATGACCGGACACTGGATGGCCGCGGCTCCTCCCGGGTCATGGAAGAGCCCCTGCACAGCGGTTCGTCCGCCAGGGTGACCACAAAGGCCTGCCCGATCATTGATCGTACGCCTGAAAGTCCGGTGCGGAGAGGACCCGGCGCGCCGTCCGGAGATCCGCCTGCAGCAGGACGGGCCAGACCTCCGGAAAGGTGTAGCGATAGGCGAGGTCGGACCAGGTGAGAGGGAGCATGTGGATCTGCAAGGAGGAGCCCGAAAAGGGCATGAGGAAGGCTGGACCTACCCGAACGATGCCGCTGCATGACGCCCCGCACAGGTGGCAGGTCGCGGCGCGGTCGCCAGACCGCGTCGGGACACCTTCAGGTGACGCCAATACCACGCCATCCGATGGCCGCGCCAAGGCCACAGAATGCGGTTGCTAGACGACTCGAGCGCGAGGCCGTCGCGGCACCCATCGGGGTACTGCACGGAGGTAGCCCTCAAAGAGAGGGCCAAACTGCTGACGCAGCACCGGCTCTTCAAACCGCACCACTCGCACGTGGAAGGCGAAGGCGATACCAGCCGCGTAGATGAAGGTCGCCGCTGACGACCACAGGAGGCCTTGGCCGACGATGGCCGCTACGACGCCGAGATACATCGGGTTGCGTACCCACCGATAGAGGCCACCCTGGACGAGGGTGGTCGGAGCATCCCAGGGCGCGAGGGTGCCACCTCCCGACCATGCAAACGCCCAGATCGTGAGGATC
>Ga0268298_10004312_pt1 | contig 13963 bp, 4 predicted proteins | sample WWTPWeurt_MetaG_FD_194462 | JGI IMG/M metagenome (GOLD analysis project Ga0268298, IMG submission 194462) | Activated sludge microbial communities from WWTP in Nijmegen, Gelderland, Netherland - WWTP Weurt | ecosystem: Engineered > WWTP > Aerobic digester > Activated sludge | place: Netherlands... | reverse complement strand
CTTCATCGGTGGGTTTATGACCTGTCATCTCACGAATCGCCTCTGCTGCGCCGAATAGTTTTGCGGCGCGTTGCGGCTCTTCCTCCGCAACTGCGATCATCGCAAAACATTCCAGTTGATGCGCCACAGACGGACGATTGCCGTAGTCTTGAAAAACCTTGATAGTTTCGTAATAGGTTTGCTTGGCTTCGGCGTAATTGCCCAAGGCGCGTTTTGTATGCGCGACTTCGGAAGTCATTGCCGCAACCATGCCTTTATGCCCGATGTGCTTGAATATCCTGAGCCCTTCTTCAAAGTGGCGCATGGCAACATCGTAGCGACCCTGAAATCGCGCGCCGATCCCCAGACCCATATTGAGAAAACCAGATTGAATCCGTATGGTTCCGCTTTTCTGGCTAGCTTGAGCCAGCGCCACATACTTCTCGCTCTCTTGAAAATCGCCATGGATCGCTGCCCAACGCGCCAGGTTGCTATAAGCCATCTCCATCCCCATGCTGTAGTTGAGCTCTCTAAAAATCTCTAGCCCCTCCTGTGCGGCGGTGACGGTATCATCTGCTTTGATCATGGCGGAGGCGTTGGCGTACATTTCCAGCGCTATGCCTAACATGTGTTTATCACCGAGTTCGCGTGCGATGGCAATGGCTTCCTGCAAGGTATTACGCGAGTAAGTGATTTCATTCGTACCCTGCAGCAACATTCCCAGGCTAAAACACCCATGGGCATATATTTCTTTTCGAACACGTTCGGCATCGCCACCTGCGGCGGGCGGCAGGGCGCGAAACTTCTCCATTGCTGTTTTGAGCATATTCGTTCCTTCGCTTTGCCCCCCCATCATGCTCATGCTCATTGCTATGTTCGCAGCAAGTTCCAGTGCGTCTTGCGCATCATTCTGTAAACCCCATTCGAACGCAGCCCGCAAGTTTTCGACTTCTGCTTGCTGGGAGATCAATCTTTGCGTCTGCCCTTCGCTTGCGAAATAAGTGACATCCCATAAGCCATTCGTTAAATTTTTATAGTAGATGAAATGCCGATCACGCGCCGCCGAAGCCTGCTTCGCTTCGAACAGCTTTTCCCTCCCGTATTGCCGAATCGTCTCCAACAGGAAGTAACGCATCTCGCCTTTGTGTTCTTCCGTCACCACCAACGACTTGTTGACGAGTTGCTCCAATAACTCCAGCGTAGACGGTTCTTCCGCGACGAATTCCAACGCCTCCAACGTCCACCCGCCAACGAAGACCGAGGCGAATTGCAAGAGCCGTTTTTCTTCGTCTGATAGTAAGTCGTAACTCCAATCGATCAACGCGCGCAGAGTCTGTTGACGCGGTAGGGCGGTGCGACTTCCGCCGACAAGCAGTCGGAACATGTCATCGAGCCGTGTGGCGATCTGTTCCGCGGAAAGGAGTTTCGTCCGTGCGGCGGCAAGCTCTATCGCCAAAGGAATGCCGTCGAGGCGGTGACAGATCTGGGCGATGGAAGAAGCGTTTGAATCGGTGAGAGCAAACTTCGAGTTGGCGGCGCGGGCGCGGTCCACGAAAAGGCTGGTCGATTCGTATTCCAATATTTTTTTGCTCAAGCCGCCGTCCTCGGCGGCGGGGAAGCCACCGAGAGCAGGGGAAGATAACGAAGGTGTGCGATACGCCACTTCGCCCGCGATGCCCAACGCCTCGCGACTGCTCGCTAAAATCTTGAGTCCAGCACATTGATGGAGCAGATGGTCCGCAAGCCGCGCGCAACCCGCGATAAGGTGCTCGCAGTTATCGAGAATGAGCAGAAGTTTTTTGTCGCGCAGGTAATCTTCCACCAGTTTCGCCAGCGGATTGAACGGCAATTCCTGCAATCCAAACACCTGCGCCAGTGCAGGGATGATCTGCGACTCATCGCTCAACGGCGCGAGTTCCACCAGCCACACGCCATGCTGGAAGTTTGTCAACAGTTGCATACCGACTTCCTGTGAGAGTCTGGTCTTGCCCGTGCCGCCTGAGCCAGTGAGCGTAACGAGCCTTGCAGAACCAAGCGCAGATTTTATTTCGGCAATCTCTTTTTCGCGCCCGATGAATGAAGTCAGTTGTACGGGCAGGTTATTTGGAAAAGCATCCAATGTTTTAAGAGGCGGGAATTCACCGGGAAGATCAGGGTGAACCAGTTGAAAAATGTGTTCCGGTCGGGTCAAGTCCCTGAGGCGATGTTCGCCCAGATCCCGCAGGGTTACATTCGCAGGCAATCCATCGCGGATAAGTTCCGACGTGGCGTTCGAGATCAAAATTTGTCCGCCATGCGCCATGGACATCAACCGGGCTGCACGGTTCAGTACGCTGCCATAATAATCGCCGTCGCGCAATTCGGCTTCGCCGGTGTGAATGCCCATGCGGACGCGCAACAAGACCCCGGATTTATTTAAGAACTCCGGGGTCTGAAACCCGCTTTGTGCGGCAATGGATGCGCGGATGGAGTCGATGGCAGTTTCGAAGACCGCATGGACGCCATCTCCTGTTGTTTTGATGATTTGCCCGTGACTTGATTCAATGGATTCCCTTAGAACCGAATCATGTTTCGCCAGCGCGGTTTTCATCGCTTCGGGATGCTCTTCCCAAAGCCTTGTAGACCCCTCTATATCGGTGAATAGGAATGTGACCGTTCCTGAGTGCAATCCGCTCATGACCAATCTCCAAAACGAACCGGTCTGACTTATTTGGAGTATTCTAATCCACATTTGAAAGTAAAATACCTCTGATACGCCCGTGCCTCGAACGGAACAGGTTTTGTATGAAACGAATTTTAGAGATCTTCAAAATCAACCCAGGCGAAGAACGCATGTCCACATTGCTGGTCGGGTTGATGCTGCTCACCTCCGCCGGCAGTGCGCTTGGAGGGAATGCCGTCTCGGCTTTGTTCTTCAACCGTTTCGGTGTGGAGTCTCTGCCGGTCATGTATATGCTTTTGGGGACGTTGACCTTCATGACTTCGATGGGAATCACCATCATCATGGGACGGTTTTCAAAAAAACATCTCTTCACCTACCTGCCTGTCATCCTTGGCATGGTATTGCTGGCGGGATGGATAACATTGGGTCTGGGGATTAAATTGATCTTCGCCGTCATGTGGCTGGGTATGAACGTCATTGGAAGTTTACAGGGAGTATGGGTCTGGGGGCTGGCTGGCGCGGCTTGTGATACGCGCCAGGCAAAACGCCTGTTCCCCTTGTTTAGCGCGGGCGGTATTTTAGGCGCTGTGCTCGGCGGTTTTTTAACCCCACCCCTGGCAGGCTGGCTTCATTCTGAATCTCTTGTGCTGCTATGGGCTGGCGCATTCATCCTCTGCTATTACCTTGGCCGCACGCTGGTTGGCGGTGCTGTGCCCGAAACATCCTCCCGCGCCGGTAATGCAAACATCCTCACGGAAATGCAGCGCGGATATCAATTCGTGCGCCGTTCATCCATTATGCAATGGGTATCGTACAGCGCCTTTTTATTTTCACTGTGCTACTTCTTCCTGGACCTGCAATTCTCGCGCGGCGCCAACGCCCGGTTCCCCAGCGCAGACCAACTTGCGGGGTTTCTCGGTCTGTTCCAAAGCATCAACACGATCATTGCCTTGATCGTTTCGTTATTCCTTGCCAATCGTCTGTTTGCCCGCTTCGGCATCATGCCCATGCTGCTGCTCTTCCCGGTCATTTATTTGCTGGGGTTTGGCGTACTGTCCTTCTTTGCACCCTTCCCCGCTTTGGTGTCTGTGCGCTTTTTGCAGATGGTCTGGATGCAGGGCATTGCTGGAACCGCATGGCAAACTCTTTTCAATGTGGTGCCCGCCAATCAACGCGACCAGGTGCGCACCTTCATTGGCGGCGCGCCCGAACAGTTGGGTGTTTTCGCTGCGGGCTTGCTTTTATTCCTTGGCGACCGCGCCTTGAATTCACAGCAACTAAATATCGTCGCCCTTTTTTCTGCCGCAGCCTTGGTTTATGTAATCTGGCGCGCCAGTAAAGCCTATGGGCTTTCGCTTGTCGATGCCCTGCGCGCAGGGCAACCTCAGATCTTTTTCAGTGAAGAACAGCCCTTCGGCGGATTCCACACAGATGCCGCAGCCGTTGCTGTAGTACTGCAAGGCGCAGACAACCCCGATGTTTCCATTCGGCGTGCATCTACTGACATCCTCGGTCACCTTTCGATCCCTGAAGCGCGGACGGGTCTGGTCAAAGCGCTGGATGATACCGATGCAGCGGTTCGGATATCCGCCCTGCGCGGCTTGACTCGTCTCCGCGATTCCTCCAGCCTCCAAAAGATATCCGCCTCTCTCTCTGACCCGGAGCCTGAAGTGCGCTTTCAAGCCTTGGGTGCCCTCCGGGAATTTGCCAGCCAAACTGAAACAGCAACACTTGAGCCATTGCTCGCTGATGCAGACTTTTCCGTCCGTGCCCGCGCCGCCTCGATTCTTTTATCCGCAAATGGACAGGCGAAAGCCCGTACAGTGCTTCATGAAATGGCAACCAGCGCCGAGCCGGAGGCGCGCGTCCATGCATTAAGCGGATTGGGCGAATGCAAAGACCCTTCGGCATTTGCCGCCGCAGTCCATGCGCTTGAAGATGCCGACCCATCTGTCCGGAAAGCCGCCGCGGCAACCCTTGCGTCGCTCCATGATCCCCAGGCGTTGGGTGTCCTCGTCCAACACTTGAACGACTCCAACTCCTCGGTGCGTAAGTCTCTTGCCGAAGCCATCGCGCTCCATGGAAGCGCCGCCCTTTCATCACTAATGGACGCGCTTTCCAAACCTGAATACGAAGATGGTGCACTGACCGCGCTCGAAGCCTCCCCCCTTCAAAAAGACAACAGCCTTCTGCGCGCATACGCAGAGAATAAGGCACACGCCGCCGCCCGATATTTCCGCATTGTGAAGGGACTCGCCTCGCCACCGGATGACAGGATGCGATTGCTGGTCGATTCGCTTACTCATCAAACTAAGCAGGATGCCATCCATGCCCTGCACGCGGTGGGACTCTTGAAGGGTCGCAGCGAGATCCATGTGGCATTGTCGAATTTGCAGAGTCATGATCCTTCCCAACGCGCCAATGCGCTGGAAGTTCTTGAATCCATCGGCGAGGCACAAATTGTCAGACCGTTGTTGCACATCTGGGAGGCGGGTGAAGCGGTTCGATCCCCCCTGCCCGCTGACTGGCTGTCATCCTTGTTGAATGATCCATCGCCTTGGCTGCGGGCGTGTGCCGTGCTGGCAAGCGCTGGTTCTGCCGGCAGCGATATCCGTTCTTTGGTCGAGGCGCTGGCTGCGAATGATGCAGACCCCATTGTCCGCTCGATTGCCATGAAAGTTTTAACAGGAGTTGAATCTATGGATGCCCTTGCCACTCTGCCGGTCATGGAACGTATTCTTTTTCTGCGGCGCGTACCGCTGTTTGCAGACCTTGCCCCCGCCGACTTAAAACAAGTGGCGGCGATCACTGTTGAAGCGGTTTATTCAGACGGCGATACGATCGTGCGTCAGGGCGAAACCGGCGACGAGATGTACATCATCGTCTCCGGCGATGTCAGCGTGCGAATTGATTCGGATGGTCAACCCGCTTCGCGGGAGATTGCGAGACGCATAGCAGGTGATTATGTTGGCGAGATGGCGATCATCAGCCGCGAGCCGCGCATCGCCACTTTGGTGGCGGTCGGCTCTGTACGGGTCTTGTGCCTCGACCGTAAACAGTTTGAGGGCATCCTGCACGAACGCCCAGAAATCGGTTTGGCATTGATGCGTATTCTATGTCAGCGATTGAAGGAAGCAAGCAGTAAAAACTGACAAAAATGCCCCGAGGAAACCTCGGGGCATTCATATTCTCTATCGATGCTTAGTTGCTGGCGTCGCCGCCGCCTTTGGTGGAGTCACCACCACCTTTGGTGGAATCGCCGCCACCCTTGGTCGAGTCACCGCCACCTTTTGTCGAATCTCCGCCGCCTTTGGTGGAATCGCCACCGCCACGTTTCGTGGAGTCGCCCCCCCCCTTGTCATCGCCTTCCTGGCCAAAGATCAATACACCACCGGAGCCCGCCGGAGCCTTGGTGGTTTTCTTCGGCGTACTCTTTTTGGCAACGCTCTTTTTAGGTGTAGATTTTTTAGGGGTACTCTTCTTTGGCTTACTGGATTTCGGTGTGCTCTTCGGTTTGGATTTCTTTACTGTGCTTTTTCGAGTGGTGCCGGCTTTCAGAACACTTTTCTTTTTGGGAGCGCTCTTCTTCGCAACGGCCTTCCTGGACTTGCTTTTCTTTGGGGCGGTCTTCTTCTTTTTTGTGGTCGTAGCCATGTTTTCTCCTCACAGTGAAAGAATTGGAAAAAATCTTAAACTAGAATACCATAAAACAAAAAGGATTCAATCCCTTTCTGCATCTACTTTTCATAAATGACCAAAGGCAGCAAGTCACCATACATGCGGAAAACAGGTGTCTGGATGCCATTGGTGTAATGCAGCACCCTGCGCTGCACGGAAGCCATGATGCTCAACATACTGAAGTCGGCCTCGAACTCAAGCGATTCGAGAATGGCCTTGGTGAAGACCCCGTGTCCGATGGCTGGGTGTTCGCGGGCGAACTCCTCGCTGCGGGCCGCATTAAGGATGTAGATGCCGCGTTCGTTGATGGCATAGATGCGCTTGGCTAATTCATTTGGGTCCACCCCGCGGACAGCATCGCTCCCCGCCATGCCAGAGTGACAGGCGTCCGTCGCAAGGATCACCTCCACTGGCAGAGCGGTGATCTTCTCACCAAGTTCAATGAAAGACAACCCCGTAGCGCGGGTGCTGGTTTTCAAGAGGTCGTAGCACCAGAAATACAATTCACGTTCGAACGTGTCACTCCGGCGGACGCCATGTCCTGACAAAAACACCATCAACACATCCCGCTTCGGTTTTTTAGATGTGCTGCGCTTCTTGATCTTTTGGCAGATCTTTTCCAATGCTGCAAAAATGGCAGCCTTGGTCGCATCTTCGTTAAGTAGTACAGTCGCTTCCACGCTTTCGAAGGCGGCGTTCTTAAAGGCTCCTTTTTTCTCCAGTGCAGCGGTGAACTTCGAATGGCCAAAAGCATTATAGATGCTGATGGCATCGTCGTCGGCATAGGTCAGAGACTTGAAATCATCGGTCTCGTTCTTGAGTTTGGAAACCCCCACCGCAAGCAGGAAGAGCGTCCCGTTCTCTTGAACATTCATCAATGTGTTGGCTTGTGAACGCGCTGCCTCCTCCGCTGTGGGCGGGGCCCCGCGAGTGCTGCCACCGCCAGTAATGGGAATCCCCAATCCGCCCAAAGCAGGTTTGCGAACCGGTTTCGGATCAGTCCCTTTGATCTCAAAACAGATCGGAATGGACTTCGCCGTTCCATTCTCTGCCAGGATCTTGAAGATATTCTTACCGGGCTGCAAACGGACCGTCACTTTAAAATTCGTGGCGATCTTGTCCGCCTCCCAGACAAAGCGCTCATTCTGAACGACCCACACACGGCGGACGGGATTCTTCGGGCTCAGGTTCTGCACTGCAAAGCGGAAGGTCACTTCTGTGGCAGTCTGCTTCACCCCGCCTTTGAGCAACTCCACGATGGGCGGCAGGGTATTGATCAGGTCGGGCCTTTCGATCTGAATCCCTTGCGCTGCCATCGCTTCAAATGCGCGTTCTTCGCTGCCATGCTCAATGATGGCCTGAATAATATCCGGCCGGTAAAAGGTCTTGCTTAAGCGGTCGCTGGGAATGAAGACCGCTTCCATTTCGAGACCGCGATTCAGGTGATACCCGAAGCGCATATCACCATCCTGGCTGGAGTTGTAATAGCCGCTCCTGCTCCAGATCACCCACTCATCGTCCGAGCCGACAAAGAGATTCAAGGCAGGATAGAGATGCTCCCCGGTATCATTCTCCACATCCTTTAAAAACCAAAGGCGCATCACCTGATCCGCCCCGGCCGTGACCAGCCACCGCCCGGCCGAAGCGTGGTCGAGGACCGAGGCCTCATGCCCAACCAGCACCCGCCCCGACATTTGGTGATACCCTTCCGGACGGAGCGGCGCAGCACGTACTTTTCCATCCTGCGAGCCGGCCACCACGGTACCCTTTTCGGTAAAACCAAAAGTGGACACGTTGTACCACTCCCCACTGGGCAGGGTCAGGTAATTCATTTCGGGCATGACGCGCAGGTTCCAGTTCGAATCTTCCGAGAATTCCACAGTCTGTCCGCCAAAGGTCTTTTGGGCGCGCTGGAACTCGGTGGACTCGCCAAACGGAAAGGATTTGAGCGCCATGGTCTTCAAGTCGAAGGCGCGTTGCAGCACCATGCGGCCATCTTTCAACCGCAGGTTGTCGCGGGTTCCAAAGCCGATCTTTTCATCCATGCTGATGCCCACCACATGGATGACGCGCCCCAGACCTTTGCTCTCCGCCAGCAGTTCGCCTTCCATGTGTTTCGTGCTCCAAAAATGGATGGCATTCTGGTCGCCGCCCGCGCTGACGGCGGTGCCGTCGCTCAACAAGGCCGTGCCCAACACTTCAGAGTCGTGACCGAAATAGGTGCTTCGCAGGGCAAAACGCCCAAGGGCCACATCATATACCTTGACCTGCACCAGGGTGCCATCGGAGCGCTGACCGAGGATGATCTGGTTGCCATCCGGCGAAAAAGCCGGGCTGGATGGGGGTGTTTCCGAGTCGACCGAATTGACCAATTGACCGTCGAAGCCATAGCAATAGAACTTCTTATTGATCTCAGCATCGAGATCTTCAGGAACGATCACCACAAATTGACTGCTGACCGCCATTGCATTGGGAGCCGTCTGGTCTTCCAGTTCACGTTCGAAAGACTTGACCAAGCCCTTCGCTGCCGAGAAGGAAAACGAGAACAAGCGACCCGAATATTCCGGCGCACCGGGCCGCCAATGTTCCCAGGCTGATGTGATCACACGATAGGAACCATCCTTGGCGCGCTTTTCAGGAACAAAACGGACATAGGTGGGCATGGGCTCGCGGTTCGCTTCGTAGAGAAATTCCGAAGCCAGCGGCGCGGGCAGTTTCCCGAACCCGCTCATGAGAGTCTTCGACTCGAAGAACATGGCCGTCCCGCGCTGGGTCGCATTATGGTGGCCGGATAAGGCCAGGTAGCGGCCATCCGGGCTGAAGTCCAGGTCTTGAAGCGTACCCGGATGGCGGAACCCGGCCTGAAGATTTCCAGTCGAAAGTTCGTACACGCGCAGATCCGTTTCCCGCTGGGTCGGGTCCTGTTCATAGGTCGGGTAGACCCAGGATAGCGTAGCGAGATGCCTGCCATCCCGGCTCAAGGCAATCGTGTGGATCTTGCCCTGCCCCCCGTCGCCGATCTGACCGAGCAACATGCCGGTCTGTTTTTTCGTTTCCACATCCCACAAGCGGATGGTTTTATCCACCCCGGAGGTGACAAGCGTTCTGCCATCCGGCGTCACCCGCAGATGGTTGATGCGCGCCGTATGCGTACCGGTCTCGAGTTTCAATTTGGCACTGTACTGAACGTTCTTCTTCATGGCTGCGAGTCTCCGTTGGCTAAAGCAAGAATTTCACGATGTTCAGGAAGGTCAACATAACTGGCATAAAAGTCTTCATTCGAGATGCGTTCGCTGCGGGCACGCAATTCCAAACCGGCGCGCGCGATCAACTTGCTAGCGTTCGGGTTTTTATCCATGCGCAGCACACGGATCGTTATGAGAAATAACCCCAACGGCAGAACATGGGATTGCTCTGTGGGCGGTTCCTGAAGAAGTTCATCCATCAGAAGTTGAGACGACGCTCGGGCAGAATCAAGATCCGCGCTTCCTCCCCGTGCCAAAGCGGATCGCACCAACCCGGCCTGAATCTCCAACCGGAGGATGGGTTCGTCCACCTCGCGCTCGATGGTGCGGGCCTCGTTCAGTGAAGACTCGGCTTCAGTCAGCTGACCCAACCCCAGGCGGATGTACCCGATGCGAGTGAGCACACTGGCCTCCACCCGGCGCGATGATATCTCGCGCGTAATGGTCAGCGCCTTTTCGGCATGGGTCAGGGCGCGGGCATGATTTCCCCGCGCCAACTCGATCATGGCAAGGTTCTCCAACGTGTTCGCCTCGCCGACCTTATACCCCGATGCGCGCACCAACTTCAAAGACTCTTCCGCCACTTCCTGCGCCAGGTCGAATTGTCCCAACTCCCGCAGGGCTTCGCTGCGATTATGAAGCGCAAGGCTTTGCACTGTGGCCTCATTGATCTCGGCAGCCAGCGCTGCCGCACGCGCGCAATACGACTCCGCTTCCATGTAATTGCAGGAGACCAGGCTGGCGCGCCCCATGTTGGTCAACAGACTGGCTTCATTGGAGCGGTCGCCGATCTTTTTGGCGATGCGCTGGGCGGTCTCGTAATGGGCAATGGCCTCGTTAAACTTGTACATATCCTTGGTGACGATGCCAAGGTTGTTGAGGATCTCCACCTCCCGGCGCACATCCCCGGCCCGGCGGATCAGTTCCAACGATTGTTTCAACAGGTCAGCCGCGGCGGTGTTCTCGCTTTTGTACCAGTGCCACAGACCCAGATTGGCAAGCGCATTGTATTCACCACGCACGTACTGATAGGTTCGCGACAAGCTCAAGGCCTCATCCAGCTGCGGTTTCGCGGCCACGGCCTGGCCGGTCAGAAACATGGTGCGGGCCTCCAACAGCAAGGTATCCACCAATAGATCGGGAGATTCTTCGATGGTTTGCGGATGCCCGGTCAATTCCTGGATGGCAGATTGGGTGCGCATCTTTGCGGCGGCATAGTCCCCAAAGTCTATCTCCATGCGTGCCTGACGAATAAAGAGTTGCGTACGCAGGTTCGAAGAGTCATCGAACAAATCGGCGAGGCGGGTCAGGGTCGCCAGATCCTGCCGTTGTTCAGAACGCTGACCGAGCAGGTCATACACGCGCTCGCGTTTCCATAAGATGTCGAAATACGCGCGGCTGCTCTCGTCATCAATCAACCACTTTAGTGCACGGTTGAAATAGGATAAAGATTCATCGTTCGCGTAATTAGCGGCAGCCTGCTCACCGGATTGAATGAGATAGGTCACCGCTTTGTCCTTGATCTGGGCCATCTCAAAATGATGTGCCAGTTGCGGCGCGAGTTGATTGATCCGCTCGGGATAGGTCTTTTCAAGATAACGGGCATACAACCCATGCAGTTGCACCCGCGTGGTAAAGGCAATGTTCTCATACCCAACCTCATGGATGACCAGATGCCGGAAGAGGCAGACCAGCTCCGGCTCGGGGCTTTCCATAGAGATCAGGTCTGCGCGGATGGAGGCTTGCAGGTCTTCGCGCAGACTCTCAAAATCGCGCTGCCATGGATAGTAGCCGGATAGATCATCGAAGCGGAAGATCCGCCCGATGATGGCTGCCACTTTGATCAGGAACTGCTGCGACGGGGTCAATTGGTCGATGCGGCTGAGGATCAGGCTGTGCAGGCTGGAAGGCAGTTCGAGCGAGCTGAGTTCGGCTTCGTTACGCGGATCGATACCGCGGTCATGCAGGTAGTTGAGCAGCTCTTCCAGATAAAAGGGGTTGCCCTGCGCGCGCGCGGTGATCCGTTCGATCAGGGATTGGGATACATCCTTGCGCTGGCCGGGAAAGAGTTGCGTCAATTTGGCGCGGATGATCTGCTCGGACTCGACCAGGTTCAGATCGTCCAGGCGGATTTCGGTGAAATGTTCCAGCGTTTGAATGCGGCTCAATGAAGGAGCCTGCGTCTCAAGGTCCAGGGGACGATGCGTGAGCAATAGCAAAATGGGCAGAGTCTCAACCGCGCGCGCGATCAGTTCCAGCAGGTCCAGTGAGACCGGGTCGGCCCAATGCAGGTCTTCGAGTACGAAGAACAGACCGCCATGCTCCTCCGCCGATTCGCGCGCAGCGGATTCGAGGCATTTGAGCAAAAGCGCCTCCAATTGATTCTTACGATCCTTAGGCTGTAACGCGCGGGTGAATTCATTCTCCGGCAGCGGCAGACCAAGGATGGAACTTAGCAGCGGCATGGCGTCCAGATTCTCTGGCACGCGGTATTCGATCTCGTTCTCGATGGTGCGGACCTGTTTGCGCAACGGCAAGGCCGGGTCAATGTCGAAGAAGGCGTTCCAGACCGGGTTCCAGACCAGGTAGGGTGTGTTAGCACCGTCCGATTTGCACACACCGCCGTAGCCGATCAACTTGCTGCGATGGGCGATGCGGATGCCTTCCGATGCCATGCGTGATTTGCCCATCCCCGCTTCGCCAGAAATGAGGATGATCTGTCCGCGTCCCTGGGATACCCGGGATATTTTTTGCGAGAGGGTTTCCAATTCGCGTTCGCGTCCGATCATGGGGAGAACGTAGGCAGGTTCCTGCAGGCGCACCGAACGCTGTTGGTGCAGCCCCAGCACCAAAAAGGTAGGCAAGGGTTCAGACTTGCCTTTGATGACCACCGGCGGCCTGGACTCGAGTTTGAACTCATCCATCACCGCCTTGCGTACATGGCCGGAGATGAGAATTTCACCGGGTGCGGCAGTGACCATCAGCCGCGCCGCCAGGTTAACATCATCTCCCAACGCCCCAAACCATTTTCGGGTTGGGCCGCCGTGCCTGCCCACGAACATCGTGCCTTGCGTGATGCCGATCTGCAACGGGGCCAGGAAACCCAACAAACGGGCAGCCTCCCGCAAGGCCAGGGCCAGGTTCACGGCCCGGCGGCTGTCATCTTCATGCATACTCAGGGCACCAAAGTTGACATAAACATAATTGCCCTTATCCCCAATGGTGATCTGGAGCAGCGTACCGCCCAATTCCTCGGTTTTGTTCTGTATCCATTGGATGAAGGTGTGCAACTGTCCGCCCGCCTCATCCGAGTCGTAATCGATGCCGGTAAAGCGCACGAACACTGCGATACACGGGCGGAACTCGGTCATGAGCGCATCCTGGCCGGATCGCTCGCGCTCGTAGGCCGCATAATTCAACCAGACCTTTAATTCTTCCTCATCCAGCGGGATGGTGGCTTCGGTAGTGACCGGCAGGTTCACCTTTCCACTGAAGTCCTTCAAGACCGCATAATCCGTCCGCCACTCAGAGATGGAAAGATCCGGTCCGAGCGCATCCACTGTGGCGCGATCCACGATCACTTCACCCTTCAGCGCCAGCTGCTCTCCTGTTGAGGTCCGCGACACCGTGGACCCGGCCAATACATCAAGATAATTAATTCCCGGGTCTCCGACAACAAAACGTCGCGCGGAACCTGTTGCCACAGCGACCTTCACGGCTATGGAAATGATCGTTCCATTGGATAGAGGGATCGAGGAGAAAGAAAGGAGAGCCTGCTGCAAAGCCAGGGCACAATGCACAGCCCGCGCTTCAGCCTGACCCTGGGCTGCATCGAACCAGCAAAGAATGGAGTCCCCTGCAAAGTCGATCACACTGCCGCCGTGAAGTTCCACTTCGGCGATCAGGGCTGTGTACACCTCACCCAGGTAGCGCGTCACCTCCTCGGCGCCGCGCCGCGCACCCAACAGGGCGCGCAGGGCTTCCGTCAACGGGGTAAAGCCGGAGATGTCTGCGAAGAGCACTGATCCATTGGCGCGGTCCGGCAGAGAATCACCACGCGCCAGAGCGCGCAGCCGATCCTGCGGAAGGTAGGTGTTTAGCGCCATTCACTCTCCTTGATCAAGAATAATCCGAAAACGGTCTCTTGCTTTAAAGATTGTCAAACGCTGAGAGTACGAGGTCTGCCCCTATTTTATTCCAATGAGGCCGGTTTGTTATATTATCCGATATGAATGTCCGATTTGGAAGACATCCTTTCTGACCCTGCCGAACACGGCGTCTTTTCTCCTGCGATGTTTCCTACATTTTTACGATAGCATACATTTCAAGGTCGCTGGGTCTGCCTTTCCATACCTGATAACTGCGTAACAGGCCTTCGAACTGCATCCCAACCTTGAGC
>Ga0268298_10004311_pt1 | contig 13963 bp, 12 predicted proteins | sample WWTPWeurt_MetaG_FD_194462 | JGI IMG/M metagenome (GOLD analysis project Ga0268298, IMG submission 194462) | Activated sludge microbial communities from WWTP in Nijmegen, Gelderland, Netherland - WWTP Weurt | ecosystem: Engineered > WWTP > Aerobic digester > Activated sludge | place... | reverse complement strand
GCAAAGACCTGAACAAGCTGACGATCTTCGCCCTGTCCCTGTTGATCGTGCCCCTTCTGGGCGGTGTGGTGGGCATCTTGCAGCGCAAATTAAATGTGACCGTTGGCGAAGGTGTGATCTACGACCTACGCGTGGCATTATTTGGCCGCCTGCAAAGAATGAGTCTGCGCTTCTTCACCAACACCAAGGTCGGCGAGTTGATGAGCCGCCTCAACAACGATGTGATCGGCGCGCAGAACGCCATCAGCAACACCATTGTCGGCGTAGCCACCGACCTTATTCAAACCATTGCCATTCTGGCTGTCATGCTCGCGCTGGAATGGAGATTGACCATCGCCAGCATCTTTGTCCTGCCGCTGTTCTATTTGATCTCGCGCAAGCTGGCCGAAAAACTGCGCGTCATCGCCCGTGAAGCCATGGACCTCAACGCGCAGATGTATGCCCACATGAATGAAACCCTCAACATTGGCGGCGCATTGCTGATCAAATTGTTCGGGCGCACCCAGGACGAAAGCGAAAGATTCCGTCAGCGGGCTGCGAACGTGCGCGACATCGGCATTCAACGGTCGGTCATCGGCTCTTCGTTCTTTGCCATGATCGGGCTTGTCAGCGCGGTCGGCACGGCGCTTGTCTACGGGTTCGGTGGATGGCTCGTCATTGAAGATAAATTTACGATCGGCACCATCGTCGCATTTGGTTCCTACCTTGGCACCCTGTACGATGCCCTGCAAGGGCTGGCGGGCACGCCGGGCGAGATCAGCACTAGCATGGTCTCCTTTGAACGCGTATTCGAGATCGTTGACCTGCCGCACGACATCGAAGAAAAAACAGACGCGGTCGTTCTCAAAGAAGTTAAAGGCGCGCTGGAATTCCAGAACATCGACTTCAAATATTCCATCAACGAGAACATCATGCTCAGCGAGGTTAAACGCTACGGGAACATGGCCAACGTGGGAGCGGTGCTTTCTGGCGGGAAGAAAAATTCGTCAGATGAAAAAAGCAAGACCGGGGACGGTCAGACCGCGCCCGAACCTGCGGCAACATCCCAGGCACGTGATGTCGCCCTGGAGGGAATCTCCTTCGCCGCCGCGCCCGGGCAGTTGATCGCCCTGGTGGGTCCTTCAGGAGCCGGTAAGACAACGCTGACCTATCTCATCCCGCGGCTGTACGACCCAACGAATGGAGTGATCCGCATTGACGGGCATGACCTGCGAGATGTAACACTCGACTCACTTGCCAATGCCATCGGCATGGTAACGCAGGAAACACACCTCTTCCACGACACCATCCGCACCAACATGACCTACGCCAAAATGGACGCGACCCAGGCAGAGATCGAAACCGCCGCGCGCGCAGCGAACATTCACAACTTTGTCATGGGGCTGCCGGAAGGGTACGACACCATCGTTGGCGAACGCGGCTATCGTCTGAGCGGCGGAGAGAAGCAACGCATTGCGCTGGCGAGGGTCATCTTGAAGAATCCGCGTATTTTGGTTTTGGATGAAGCCACCAGCTCACTCGACAGCGAGTCTGAGGCGTTGATCCAGGATGCGTTGAAGCGGGTGATGGCTGGGCGCACATCGATCGTCATCGCGCACCGCTTGAGCACGATCCTCGCTGCGGATCTGATTCTGGTAATGGATAGGGGAAGGATCGTTGAGCAGGGAACTCACGAACAGTTGGTTGCAACCGGTGGACTGTACAGCCAGTTGTATGAAACCCAGTTCAGGGGCGAGCGGGCGTAACGCGATCCTCCAACCAATCCTTTTTCAACAGGCCGTAAAGATACTCGTCCTTGAAAACGCCATCCTTGTACACGTACTCGCGCCGCACTCCCTCGCGGCGAAAGCCAAGCCGCTCGAACAAACGGATCGACCGGGCATTGAACTCATAGATCTCCGCTTCGATGCGGTTCATCTTTAATTCATTGAAGCAGTATCCAATGACGGCTTGCAGGGTCTCGCGCCCATAGCCTTTTCCCCAATTGGATTTATCGCATCCCATGCTGATGCCCAGGTTGCAGCGGCGGTTATAACGGTTGATCAACGCGATCATGCCGCAGCCGATCAGCGCGCCGTCATCCCTGCGATGCACGGCGTAATCAATGATGTCGGCATCCGCCGGGCGGTTGAGAATGCGGTACAAGATCCTGTCGGTCTCTTCGAGGGTTTGTGGACTATCCATCGGCGGCTCATCTCCGTCGAAATAGTTTTCGTCTGCATCATTGAAGAGCGTGTTGAGCCATTCAAGATTGGCATGTGTGTGCGGTCTTAAGATGAGCCTTGGGGTGGCAATATTCAAAAGCATGCTCGGGTCTCCGGTCTTGGTTCCGCTTATCGAAATCCGTAAGGCAGTTGTTCAAGGAATTTTTCAATGTCGCGCGGAACAATGAACAGCATCTCGATCCGCCTCGTCAATCCTTTTGGATTTTTGGGAAGCAGCAACAGCCCATCCTGCAGATCGGGGAAACGGGCAAAGCAATCCCAGCCCCGGTCTTTTTGGAATCCGCACCTTTCGATCCGCGCGATCTCTGAGAATTTCAGGAACAGGCGGTAATCCAGGTGACCCGGCGCGAAGTGAATGCCGATCCCTTCTGCAGTGATGACGTACGTGGTCGGCGACCCGAAGAATTTGTAATCACGATAGGTCAGCGAGAAACCCACAATGATCAGAAACACCTGCCAGGGCGCGAGCCTGATCTGGCTATTAACAAAATAACTCGCGACCCCGGCGACAAGGATCAGCACCGCCAGATTTTTCACATCAACACGGATCGGCGGCCGGTCCATGAAAAACTTACCGCCATTGGGCGCGTACGCGGTGCGCATGAATGAGATCCATGCGTAATGCCGCCACTGCAGCATGGACATTCCCACGATCATGACCAGCAGAAAGATGGATGAAAGATTCGGGGGCCAGGTCCATAAAGCAATGTAGGCGATCCACGCATACGGGAATTGCTTGAGATACAAACGGGGAATGCCGAGAATAAATCGATCAAGAAAAGATCTCATAGCCTGATTATACAAGCAGAACGAAAGCAACTCTCATCCTTGCTGCAGTCTTGCAAAGGTATAATGCGCTCATGGATTCCTTGCAGGTCAAGAAGAAACGCCCCACCCTCAGCGTTCGAAACCGGATCTGGGTCATGTTTGTGCTGGTATTCCTCCCTGCGAATTCAATCGCGTATTACCTGTATTACCGATACACGGTTCAAAATGAACTGAAACTTCTAACCACCGACCTTTCCAATCACGTAGCGGGCATCGCCGCCACGATCGATATCGAAACTTTCAAGGCGCTATACCAAGAGGAAGCTGCTTCAAATCTAAATTGCCCGCCAAAACCCGGCACAGCCTTTTCCGATGAATCCAATGGGTACTTTCCCACAGATAATCTGCTGTTTCATAAACACATGGGCTGGCTCAAGACCATTTCCCAATTTGATCTAAGCAGAAGTATTTACACCTACATTCCCGGTCCCGAGCCGGGCTATGTGATCATGATCAGTTCTTCGTGGTATTACACCAATCCTGAAGAAAGTTTTAAGTTCTGTCAGCTCTATGAAGCACCGACCTTGTACAAAAGCCTCTTTGGGCGCATTGACGTCTGGGAGCCCTATCACGACGAATACGGCGATTGGATCTCCACATACGCTCCATTGTTCGATGCCGATGGTGTCGTCGTTGGCGGCGTGGGGGTGGATGTTCCCGCATCCCTGATCGTGAACATCGAAAGAGGGCTGCAAGTCCGATCCATCATCGTACTATTCGCCACCGTCTTGTTCTCATTTTTCATCGCCTACGCACTTTCCGAGGCGATTTCCAAGCGGTTGGTGCAATTGACCCGCCTGACCAGCAACGTGCAAGACAGCGCCTCGGTCGTTGATTTTTCAGACTATGGCATCAAAAGAGGCTGGTGGCATGATGAGATCGAGACCCTCTTTGATTCTGTGCGGTCGATGATGCTGCGCCTTAAGAAGCAAGCCGACGATCTGGAAAAAAGCCGGTCCGAAATGCAGGAACTGGCGCGGGGCGTGATCCGCGCCCAGGAAAATGAACGAAAATACATTTCCCGCGAATTGCACAGCGAGGCGGGGCAGCTGCTCACGATGATGAAATCCACGCTCGCAGACATTCTGGATGAATTCCCATCCGATGAGAAGCCTCTGTCCAAGACCTTCGATCATGGTCCGTTCCGTGATCGTATGGAACACGCTTCACAGCAGATCGAAGAGACTCTGGGTGTGGTCCGCGCGCTCTCACACCAAATGCGCCCTTCCCTGTTGGACGTTGGAGATGTGAACATTGCACTGAGCGGGTATTGCAGCGAATTTGCCCAGCAGCAAAAGATCGAAGTCACCTATGAGGGGAATCTGATCCCAAATATGACCGAGGAACTGGCGGTAAGTTTTTACCGCTTCTTACAGGAAGCGTTGACCAATACCTCAAAGCACGCTTCTGCGACCCACGTCTGGGTGCGCGCTCACATGGACGGGGATTGGGCGCAGCTTTCAGTGGAGGACAATGGGCGCGGGGATCAATCTGCAAACTCCGCAAGGGGAATTGGGGTTGCAGGGCTGAAGGAAAGATTCTTCTTATTGGGTGGAAAGGTCGAAGCCCGTTCGATCGCCGGGGGATATTTAATCCATGCGCGCGCGCCACTTAAACGCGAATAGGCAAATGTACTGTCAGTATGTATTGACCATACAACCCATCTATAATGCTCGGTGAGGTTTTCAAATGTCTCACTCCATAAAAATTGCGATCATTGAAGATCATCAAGGCATTATTGACGGATACAAGTTCCGCCTGCAAAAAGCCGAAGACATTGAGATCATCGATGTTGCAATGAATGGTGAAGAATTGAACGCCTTGCTTGCAACGCATTTGGAGATCGATATTTTGATCATGGATATCAACGTACCGGTATCCACCCAGAACAAAAATTTCTTTCCCATCCTGCAGCTCGTTCCGAAGATCATTGAAGAGCATCCAAATACCCGGGTCCTGATCATCTCCATGTTAAGCGAGTTGAATCTCATCAAGGAATTGGTGGATGCCGGCATCAGCGGATACGTGGTGAAAGACGATGTTGAATCGATCCGCGCGCTATCCTCGATACTCCGCAAGATCAACCGCGGCGAGCTGTATTTCAGCGAAAGCATCAAAGGCAAACTACAGGATTTTGTAAACCAGTTCGGACTCACCAACCGCCAATTGGAGATCCTTTCGGTCTGCGCGGCCTACCCTGACCTGACCTCCGAACAAGTGGCAGAGATGATCGACATCGCGTCCTCTTCCCTGCGCACCACACTTTCAGCCATCTATTCCCGCCTGAACGTCCGCAGCAAGGCTGCCGCGATCTTCAAGGCAAAAGATCTTGGGTTAATACCTTAATATTTTCCCACCGAGTCGTGGCGGGGCCTTTTCCTTAGGGGAGAACGCTCGGGAAACAAGGGGCAGTGCTTTTGCACTGCCCCATGGGGACAAAATGAAACCGCGCCTTTCGGCGCGGTTTTTCTTTTTTCAAATTACTTCAAACTTCCGGTCACCATTGCCAGCTTCAACTCACCGATGGTCTGCGTGATCTTGATCTCACGCGGGCAGGCCTCTGTGCAGTTATAGGCGGTATGGCAGCGGACCGTGCCATCTGTTTCGCTCAAGACATGCAAACGCTCGCTGGCGCCTTCATCGCGGCTATCGTAAATAAAACGATGCGCGGTGACGAATGCCGCAGGTCCCATGTATTGATCGCCAGCCCAGAAAGACGGGCAGGATGTGGTGCAGGCGGCGCATAGAATGCACTTGGTCGATTCGTCGAAGCGGGCGCGCTCTTCGGGGCTTTGCAAACGCTCGCGTCCGTCAGCAGGGAGCGGACTGTTATTGATGAAGTACGGCAGAACCTTCTTGTAATTATCGAAGAAGGGCTCCATATCCACGATCAAGTCCTTTTTGACCTTCAACCCAAGCAGGGGCTCCACGGTAATGTTGGGTCCCACATCGCGCACCAGCACTTTGCAGGCCAGCATGTTGCGTCCGTTGATGCGCATGGCATCCGATCCGCATACACCATGCGCGCACGAGCGGCGGAAGGAGAGCGCGCCATCCGTTTTGCCTTTGATGTACTCAAGCACATCAAGCACGCGGTCTTTCGGGTCGGCTTCCACTTTGTACGTCACATAATTTCCGCGCGTATCTTTTTCGGGGTTGTATCTAAAGATTTTTACTGTAAGTTCCATGTTGACCTCTAATACACTCTCGCCTTGGGCTGATGTTTGGTGATGACCACAGACTTGTAGCTGATCTCTGTCTTGCCGTTCTTCTTTGTCACCAGCGTGTGCTTCAACCATTTTGAATCGTCGCGGTCGGGGAAGTCTTCACGCGAATGTCCGCCGCGGGATTCCTTGCGGTTCAACGCGCTCACCGCAACCACTTCCGCCACTTCGAGCATGTTGCCAAGTTCCCAGGCGTTAAGCAATTCAGTGTTGAAGATCTTGCCGGCATCGCTCACGCGCACTTCCTTGTAGCGCTTCTGCAGTTCGCGGATCTTATCCAACGCCGACTGCATATCCTTTTCGTTGCGATAGATGCCCACATCGCGGAACATGGTGCTCTTCATTTCATTGGACAGGTCGAAGGCGTTCTCCTTGCCCGATCCATTGCGAAGCGCATCGAACTCGGCTCTCGCGCCTGCATCTGCGTTCTCGGGCAGTTTCGTCCACTCTGCAGATTTGGCATACTCTGCCGCTTTGAGTCCGGCGTGCTTGCCGAAGACCACAAGATCAAGCAGGGAGTTCGTCCCCAGGCGGTTCGCGCCGTGAACAGACACACAGGCGCATTCGCCAGCCGCAAACAGACCGGGAAGTGCCGTGCCTTTATCGTCCACGATCACCTCGCCGAACTTATTGGTGGGGATGCCGCCCATGGTGTAATGCGCCGTCGGTTGAATGGGCATCATCTGGGTGACCGGATCAACGCCAAGGTACACGCGGCAGAAATCTATAATGTCAGGGATCTTCTTTAAGACTGATTCAGCCGTCAGATTGTAGGGTGAACCGTCCGGGTTGGTGCGTCCGTCCATCGCAGCGAATCGATTCACGCTCTCAGGACGAATATCCAAATAGACAAAGTTCTGTCCATCCACGCCGCGGCCTTCCTTGATCTCGGTCAGGATCGCGCGCGAGACCACATCGCGTGAAGCGAGGTCCTTGACGGTGGGCGCGTATTTGGGCATGAAGCGTTCGCCCTTGCCGTTGATCAGCACGCCGCCTTCACCACGCACGCCTTCGGTGATGAGAATGCCGAGTTTGTAAATGCCGGTGGGATGGAATTGAAAGAATTCCATGTCTTCAAGCGGAATGCCGCGGCGATAAAGAATGGCCGCGCCATCGCCGGTGTAGGCATACGCGTTGGAGGTAACTTCAAAGATGCGTCCATGACCGCCCGTGGCAAAGACAATGGATTTGGCATGGAATGTGTGCATTTCACCTGTTGCAAGTTCGATCGCAACGATGCCCGAGGCTTTGCCATCCACCATGATGAAATCAATGACCTGATATTCATCAAAGAAGGTGACGCTGTTCTTGATGCACTGCTGATACAGGGTCTGCAGGATCATATGACCGGTGCGGTCGGCAGCGTGCGCTGCGCGGCGGACAGGCTTGCCGGTTTCATTATTCGTATGCCCGCCGAACGGACGCTGAGAAATGCGTCCTTCAGGAGTGCGGTCAAAGGGCAGCCCCATGTGCTCAAGCTCGAGCACCGCGTCAATGGCTTCGTTGCACATGAACTCGATCGCGTCCTGATCGCCGAGGTAATCGGAACCTTTGACCGTGTCATACATGTGCCATTCGGGCTTGTCTTCTTCGTAGTTTCCGAGCGCCGCAGAGATACCGCCCTGCGCCGCGCCGGTGTGTGAACGTGTCGGATATAACTTGCTGATGACGGCGGTCTTTGCACTGCGCGATGCATACAAGCCCGCCATGAGTCCCGCGCCGCCCGCGCCCACCACGATCACTTCAAATTGATGAACTTTTGCCATGAATAATGCTCCTATTATTAAACACCAATGACATAAAGTGAGATCAACTTTTATCAGACCCGCTTTATGCGTTGTGCTTAAACCGTTTTACGCTGTCCAGATGAGATATAACCCCGCGCCCATGACCACAAAAAAGAGAGCCATGTTGAGGTAGCGGTTCCAATTGCGACCCGAAACCGAAGGGACATAATCATCAAAAATGACGATCACGCCGTGGATGCCGTGAGCCAGCGCAGTGAGGAACATGCCGCTCGCAACGGTACGCCAGAAGGCGCTTGCCCACGGAGCGATATCCGGCACATTGGTATATTCCACATGACCGGGGTTACTGACCAATGCCCAGCGGACCACTTCCACGAAGGTCATGTCGTTCAGCGCGCCCATCACGATCGCGCCGACCACACCGACAAAAATGAAGAAGTACATGCCGAGCGCGGTCAGGCGGGTAAATGCCCACATGAAGGTTTCAAAGCTCATGCCGCGTTTGGAAAGCGGAAGGATTCTTGTCTGGTTCATTACAGCCTCCCGATCGCGGTGGTGACCACACTGATCGCCGCGAATCCAAAGATGACGATAAACACCACCCACTCGATCATGATCGCCTGACGATGATAGGGAATCAACTTCTGCGGGAACAGGTCCAGAATGGAAATGCGCAGCCCATTGATGACATGAAAGAGCACACAGAACAAAATAAAGATCTGGAAGGGAGGACTCATGTAAATATCATTAATGAAATCCCCGATCGCCCACCCTTGTTTTTCCACGAACGTAGCCAGGACATGTATGGTGACAAAGATCGCCATCCCCGCGCCGCCGATGCGATGAAGTATAAAGGTCAGGAATGGTCCCTGTCCCTTATACCCAAGAGCTGTGGAAAGAGGAACGTTTCTCTTCAAGCCCATTGAAACCTCCGAATGAATATGTTGGGATAAAACACAGCCGCTATTTTACCCCGTAATATAGCGGCACGCATCCTTTACAGGCGCGGTTTGATATACTTGCCAAAATTTTTATGGACCTCTCTCAAACCATTCACCTGCTTGGCGACCTGCTCGGACAGGTCATCTCACAACTGGAATCCTCAGCCACGTTCGAAGTGGAGGAGCGCATCCGCGCGCTGGCCAAGGCCCGGCGCGGCGGTCACCCTGAAGCAGCGAAAAAACTGCAGGAGGAATCATCCTCGCTCAGCACTGAAGAATCTCGTGTGATCGCAGCCGCCTTCGCAACCTACTTTGACCTTGTCAATCTCGCGGAAGAAAATCACCGCGCCCGGGTGCTTCGTCAGCTTGAAAAGGAAATGTACCCGGCGCCGATCAAAGAGTCGATCGGTGAAGCGATCGCCGCCCTCAAACAGCAGGGAGTGACCCCGGCGCAAATGTCTGACCTGCTTGAGAGTCTCTCCATTGAGCTGGTGATGACCGCCCACCCCACCGAAGCCCGCCGCCGCACGGTCTTTTCCAAGATCGAGCGCATTTCGAAATTCCTCAAACGGGTCGAGGATGAGTCGCTCTCTGTGCGCGAACGCAACTCGGCCATGCAGTCTCTGCGCAGCGAGATCTCAGCCCTGTGGCTGACCGACCGTGTGCGCGCATCGAAACTCACGGTCACTGATGAGGTCCGCACCGGGCTGTACTTTGCCGACTCATTTTTTTGGAACACCATCCCCGCCATTTACGATGAACTTGAAGACGCGCTCGGGCAGCATTACCCGTCACTCACACCGCCCGAAGGCTGGCTCAAGCTGGCATCGTGGATCGGCGGCGACCGTGACGGAAACCCCTACGTCACCGCAGAGGTGACCGCGGAAACCCTGCGTCTGCACCGTGGACTGGCGGTTGAAAATCATCGCCGCAGTTTCCAGGATCTCGCGCGTCAGTTAAGCATCAGTGTGAATCGGATCGCTCCGCCCCGCGCCCTGCAGCAATGGCTGGAAACTCGCAAACCATTTCCGCCGCACATTGCATACATCGAACAGCGTTACGCCAGCGAACCCTATCGGCTCGCATTATCCCTGCTGGCCGCAGACATGGCAGAAGCCTCGCGTGACGACATGAAGACCCACCTGCTCCAAACCTATCCTCATCGCGCAAAATTATTTTCAAGCGACATCTCCGAGGTGTTGGACATCATCGCCTCATCCCTGCCGCCCACGCTCGCCCGGGATGAGATCAAGCGCGTCCGCCGCAAAGTGGATGTCTTTGGGCTGCACATTGCGCGCCTTGACTTGCGCGAAGATTCGAGCCGCTTGAACTCCGCCTTAAGCGAGATCTTGCGCGCCCTCAACATTGAATCTGATTTTGAGAATCTTTCTGCATCCGGGAGGACGCGTCTTCTTTCGCGTTTGCTGGGCGAACCGTCGCCGGAATTTTCTCAACACCCGGGCGTGACTCTCGCCACCGCTGAAACATGGTCGCTGTTCCAATTGATCGGGCGCACCTGTGAGCTTTACGGTCCCGACCTGCTCGGTCCATTCATCATCTCCATGACCCACGATTCTGCCAATCTGCTTACCGTCCTTCTGCTGGCCAAGTGGGCGGGGTGCAAGGTTATTCCGCAGATCACACCACTCTTTGAAAATATTCAAGACCTGAAAGATGCGCCGCGCACTTTGGAATTTCTTTTTACATCCGAAGCATACCGTGAACACCTGCGTCACCATAACAACGAACAGATCGTGATGATCGGTTATTCCGACAGCAATAAAGACGGCGGTTACCTCATGGCGAACTGGTCTTTGTATCAGGCGCAGGAAGAGATCACGCGGGTCGCGAAGAAACACAAAATCAAGCTGACCATTTTTCACGGCCGCGGCGGGACGATCGCTCGCGGCGGCGGGCCGGCCAACAGCGCGATCCGCGCCCAGCCTGCCGGCAGCATCAATGGCAGATTTCGGCTCACCGAACAGGGTGAGACCATCGCATTCCGCTATGCCCACCCGGACCTTGCACATCGTCACCTCGGTCAGATCGCAAGTGCGGTCATCCTGGCCTCCAGCCCGCTGCATGATGAGACCATCCCGCATGCATGGCGCGAGGTGATGGAAAAAATGTCACACACGGCCCAAAGCGCCTACCGAAAACTTGTGTATGAAACCCCGGGGTTCATTGAGTTCTGGGAAAACGCCACCCCGCTCGATGAGATCAAACGCCTGCAGATCGGGTCACGCCCGGCAGCGCGCGCGAAAGCCGGGGCCGTGAATCAGATCCGCGCCATTCCGTGGGTATTCTCGTGGATGCAAAGCCGGTTCAATCTGCCCGGCTGGTACAGCCTTGGCAGCGGGCTCGCCTCCATTTCAGACATGGCGGTCTTAAGAGATATGTATTCGAATTGGCCTTTCTTCAAGACCATGCTCAATAACACAGAGATGTCGCTGCTCAAAGCAGACATGGACATCTCCGCCCTCTACGTTGATCTCGTCCCAAACAAAAAATTGGCCGTTGAGACCTTCGCGTCCATCCGCGCGGAATATGAACTCACACGCGAATCCATTCTCGCCATCAGCGGTCATCATTCCCTGCTGGAGTTGGAACCAGTCACCCAACAGGCGATCCAGGTCCGCAACCCCTATGTGGACCCGCTCAATTACCTGCAAGTAGAAACGCTTCGCCGCCTGCGGTCTCTGCAAGACCCAAACAGCGCAGAAGCAGCATCCTTGCGGGAGGTGATGGCGCTGACCATCAATGGCATTGCTTCGGGGTTGAGGAACACTGGTTAACAAAAAACCGCATCCAAATGGATGCGGTTTTATTTCCATGGGAAATGATCACTTGGTAACGGTGCGCGGCGGCGGAGCGAACTCTTCCAACTGCTTGACCACATCAGCCAACGGCATGACCTTCGATACCTGAGAGGCTTTCTTGCCAAAACCAATGCTGTCCAACACCAGCGTGCGCTTCAATAACTGAATACCGAAGGCTGGGTCAACACCCTTGGGACAAGCCTGTGAACACGCGCCAGCCATGTGACATTGATACGGTCCGTGGAAGGCATCAAGTGCTTCAAGGCGGTCCTTCAATCCGCAGTCACGACTGTCGATGGTGTAGCGATAGGCTTGCGCCAGTGCCTGAGGTCCAAGGAAGAGCGGATCGGTCGCAACGGTCGGGCAAGCCGCGAGGCACAATCCGCATTTGATGCAGAAAGTGAACTGGCTGTATTCGTCGCGCTGCTCAACAGATTGAATGAACTCGCCTGTCGGCTCTTCGATCTCTTTTGAATTGGTGTGGATGATAAAGGGCTTGATGGCCGCGTGCTTTTGAATGAGCGGTTCCAGATTCGGCACAAGGTCTTTGACGTTGTCATAGTTCGGCAGCGGAGCGACCGTAACCACATCGGTTTCCAGATGCAGCACCTGGGTCTGGCAGGCGAGCATGGGCAGGTCGTTAATGAACATACCGCACGATCCACACACACCCATGCGGCAGGATGAACGCCACGCCAGGGTGGGCGCCTGCTCGGCTTTGATCTCATGCAGGGCTTCCAGCACGGTCATGCCATCAGGCACATTGAGTTTGTGTTCCTCCCAATGGGGCGCAGAATCAGTATCGGGGTCGTAACGACGAACGCGGAAAGTGATCAATTTATTTTCTGCCATGCTAACCTCCGAATTTGAAGCTGAACGTCCACCAGGTGACGTACGCGCCGAGCGCCATGATAAAGAGACCGAAGACCAGAATCCCCACATCAACGGTCTTCGCCATCGCGGGTGAGAGGGGCAGTTCGCGGATGATGCCGCGCAGCCCGTACAAGCCGTGATATAAACCGGCGATCAAGAGCAGGATGTACAACACAAATTGAGTGATGCTTTTTCCGCGCTCGATCATGGCTTCAAATGAGCGCGCCTCTTCAACGCTCACTCCAAAAAAGACAGGCGCATAATGCTGAACCGCAAAGTGCATGCCAAGCAGGACGATGATGACAGGAATCGCCAGAAGGTGTAAAGACCAGAAACGTGTTTCGCGCATAGGGTTATCTCCTAGTCGTCATTTACTCAAAGAACAAACTCGAACCGCCAAGGACAATGATCAACCCGGCCAGCAGCATGATGATGTAGGTCAAGGGGCGGTGCTTCATCACAGAAGATTTGTACGGGAACACAGGTTCTTCCGGTTTGCCAAGGAAGAAACCAAGCTCCACCATCAACAGGCGCACACCATTCATGGCGTGGAAGACGGCCGCGGCGAACAGCAAATATTCGATCACCTTGAATACAGGTGAAGCGAACAAACCCATCAATGCCGCCCAGGCTTCCTCGCCGCGCATGCGGTTGGCAGTTTCGATAATATGCAAGACCATGTAAGCGATCAGCCCCATCCCTGAAAGGCGGTGACCAATATAAAGGTAGCGTTCAAATGAATATTTGCCCGCATACACCCAGCCTTTGAGTCCGAGTCTGTTGTTGTAAACAGCAGGTTTGTTTGCCATGATTAGTACTTCCTTTCCACAGGCTTCCACATCGAAATATCCACTTTGCTGTAACTCAACTTCGGTCCAGCCTCTGTGTAATCTGCCATCGTGTGCTTCAACCAATTATCGTCATCGCGCACTTTGAAATCACGCCGCGCATGTCCGCCGCGTGATTCCGTGCGGGTCAATGCGCCGAGTGTTGCCACTTCTGCCACATCGATCATGAAGCCGGTTTCAATGGCACGTTCCAGATCGGTGTTGTAACGCAGGCTTTTATCTTTGAGAGAAATTTTCTTATAACGTTCCTTCAACTCGCGGATCTTCTTCAAGCCGGCTTCCATCTGCTCACCAGTGCGGAAGACACCCATCGTGGCATCGAGATTCTTGCGCAGTTCCTTGCGGATCGCGTAATGGTCTTCGGTTCCCTTGGATTGGATCAACGCTTCGATCTTCGCCCATTCCTGGTCGGCGGTCTTTGGCATTTCCGGCATCGACGCAGTCTCGCAATACCGGG
>Ga0268298_10004310_pt1 | contig 13964 bp, 15 predicted proteins | sample WWTPWeurt_MetaG_FD_194462 | JGI IMG/M metagenome (GOLD analysis project Ga0268298, IMG submission 194462) | Activated sludge microbial communities from WWTP in Nijmegen, Gelderland, Netherland - WWTP Weurt | ecosystem: Engineered > WWTP > Aerobic digester > Activated sludge | place... | reverse complement strand
GCCCCCGGCTGGCCCGAGGCCGAGCGGGTGGACAGCAGCCCGAAACCCGATCACGCGGTGACGCTCCAGATCACGCGCCTCAGCCGCTACCATGCCATCGCGCGCTGCGTGCATCCAGACGACCGGGATATTCTGTCGGCCTGCGTCCTGTCCGGCGCAACCCCGGCAGCCCTGCGGCGATACAAGGGGCGCGCATATCAGGCCGGGCTGGAACACCTGCGCGATGCCCTCGACCGGCTGGCGTCGGCGCTGGCAAAAAAATAGCGGGCGGGTGCATTTTCCCCTTGCATCATGGGAAGGTGCCGAGCGTGAGATAGACAACGCCGCCGCGCTGCTGCTGCGCGCCTATCTCAACGGATACCGCCCCGACGACTGGCCGACACAGAATATGGGCCGTCAAACGATTGATGGTTGACGGGAAATGTCTGTCCCTATAATTTCGGATCATCGAAGATTTCCGGGCGGGCCTCAAAAAGGTCCGCCTTTTGCTTTTCAGGGACAGTGAACAATGAGCGACCCGGTAAAGGGGCCGGGCGGTCGGCCCACGAAATACAGGCCCGAGTATTGCAGCACCATCATCGCCGTCGGCGAAGTGGGCGGGTGGCTGGCAGAAATGGCCGAGGCGTGCGATGTGCACAGGTCCACGATGGACGAATGGGCGGCTGAACACCCGGAGTTTTCCGAAGCGTTGATGCGCGCAAAGCAAAAAGCGCAGGCGTGGTTCGAGCGCGAGGGCCGTCTCGGGCTGTCCGCCGACAAATTCAACAGCGCGCTATGGGCCAAACAGATGAGCGCCCGCCACCGTGACGAATACACGGAGCGCCGGGAGGTTTCCGGCCCTGATGGTGGCCCGATCCAGACGAGTATAACCGCAGATGACGCATTCGCCCGCCTTGCAAGCCGACTGGACGGCATTGCGCCCGGAGCACAGGGCGGCGCTGACGGCGCGGAATGACTGGCTCGACAGGGCGCGGCCGGAACAGGTCACGCCTGCCGGTGATTGGGATACATGGCTGATCCTCGCCGGTCGGGGATGGGGGAAAACGCGAACCGGGGCCGAGGATGCGGCTTGGTTCGGGATGCGCAACCCGGAAAGCCGGATCGCCATTGTTGCGCCGACAGCAGCCGACGCGCGGGATACCTGTATCGAGGGGGAAAGCGGGCTTCGCAGCATCATCCCCGGCGAAATGCTTCACGCGTGGAACAGGTCGCTTGGCGAACTGATCCTGACCAACGGGACGCGATACAAGGCATTCTCGGCAGAAGAACCTGAACGGTTGCGCGGCCCGCAGCATCACAGGGCCTGGTGTGATGAACTGGCGGCGTGGAAATACCCGGAGACGTGGGATCAGCTCTTGTTCGGCCTGCGCCTCGGCCAGCATCCGCAAGCGGTGGTGACGACGACGCCAAAACCGACGCAGTTGATCAAGCAGCTTGTCTCCGACCCGCGCAGCCACGTCACGCGCGGCCGGACGATGGACAACGCCGCGAACCTGGCCCCATCGGCTCTGGCGCGGCTGAAAGAGAAATACGAGGGCACGCGGCTAGGGCGGCAGGAACTTGAGGCGGAAATCCTTGGCGACATGCCGGGCGCGCTGTGGTCCATGTCGTCTCTCGACGCCTATCGACTGCGTGAAGCGCCGGATTGCGGGCGCGTGGTTGTGTCTGTTGATCCGGCTGCGACGAACAACCCTGACAGTGACGAGCACGGCATCATCGTTGCTGGCCTTGATGGGCAGCGCGGCGTGGTGATCGAGGATGCCAGCCTGAAAGGCACGCCTGCCGAATGGGCGCGGCGTGCCGTGTCTCTGTATCGGTCCTACGGGGCTGACGGGATCGTGGTCGAGGTAAACCAGGGCGGCGACATGGTGTCTCATGTGCTGCGGTCGGTCGACCCGAACGTCAACATCATCGAGGTCCGGGCCTCGCGCGGCAAGCACGTTAGGGCAGAGCCGATTGCGGCGCTGTATGAGCAGGGGCGGATTGTTCATGCCGGGGCATTCCCCGATCTGGAAACGCAGATGACGCAGATGACGGTGCATGGATACGAGGGGCCGGGATCGCCCGACAGGCTAGATGCGATGGTGTGGGCGTTCACCGAGTTGTTCCCCGGCATGGTTGATCGGGTTCCCGACGTGTCGCGGTTTGAAATCCCGCGCGTTGCTGGCGGATGGATGCGATAATGACAGATGATGACATCATCGCAGCCGCCAGAAAGCGGGCGCAGGATGCGTATGACGCCGACTTTCGCAACCGCGAGCGGTCGATAGATGACCTAGAGACGCTCATTGGCCGTCGGCAATGGGATGAGGCGGCGAAAGCCGATCGCGAGGCCGAGGGGCGTCCGTGCCTGACCATCAACGGCCTGCCGCAGTTTGTCAGGCAGGTCACGGGGCAAATCCGGTCGATGAACCCGGCCATCAAGGTTTCCCCGGCCGATGGGCATTCATCGGTCGAGATGGCGGAAATCTATGAAGGACTTGTGCGCCAGATCGAACATTCGTCCGGTGCGGCCAGCGTGTATGAAAACGCTGGCGAACAAGCCGCCGCTGGCGGTTTCGGGGCGTTCCGCATCCGCGCTGATTACTGCGCCGGTGACACCTTTGATCAGGAAATCCTGATTGAACGTATCCACAACCCGTTTTCGGTGTATTTCGACCCGTTCGCGCGTGAGCCGTCGCGCCGGGACGCGGAATATTGTTTCGTAACCGAGTTGATGGACATGGAAGCCTTCAAGGAAGCTTATCCTGACAAATCGGCCGAGGACGTGCCGAACAACAGCAGCCCCGGCCTGCAATGGTTCGCCGCCGACGGCGTGGTTGTCGCGGAGTATTTCTGGAAGGAACACGAGGAAAGGACGATCTGGCAGCTTGAGAGCGGTCAGGTTGTTGAAAACGTCCCCCCCGGCCTCAAGGCCGCTCGGTCGCGCAAGGTCCGCAAGCCGAAGATCATGTGGGCCAAGATCAGCGGCAAGGATGTGCTGGAAGGCCCGCAGGAATTCCCGGGCGACTTCATCCCCGTCATCGCCGTGACGGGCGAGGAAATCCACCTTGGCGATGAGGTATACCGTTCGTCGGTCATCCGCTATGCCAAAGACCCGCAACGGCTTTACAACCTGTCCCGGTCGGCTCACGCCGAGGTTGTCGCGCTGCAGCCCAAAGCGCCGTATCTCGTCACGGCCAAACAGGTTTCGGGGTTTGAAACGTTCTGGGCGCAGGCCAATAGCGCCAACCGCCCGTATCTGCCCTACAACGCCGACGAAAAGGCCGGTGCGCCGCAACGTGCCGCGCCGCCGATGCCGTCAGCGGGGCTTCTGCAAGAAATCCAGCTTGCCGCAGAGGACATGAAGCGGACTACCGGGATTTACGACGCCTCTCTCGGCAACAGGTCCAACGAAACAAGTGGCGTTGCCATCGAGGCGCGCAAGCAGGAAAGCCAGAACGGAACGTCGATCTATGCCGACAACGTGGTCAAGGCCGTCGAGCAGGCGGGCCGCGTGATCGTGTCCATGATCCCGAGGATTTACGACACCGAGCGCGTTATCCGCATTCTTGGCGATGACGACGCCGAAAAGGTGGTGGCGATCAACCGCGTCCTGATGACCGAAATGGGTCCGATGGTCGAAAACGACATGCAGTCCGGTAAATATGCCGTCCGCGTCAGCGTCGGCCCGACCTATTCGACGCGGCGGCAGGAAAGCGCAGAGGGCATGATGGCATTCGTTCAGGCCGTTCCGCAGGCGGCGGCTCTGACGGGCGATCTTATCGCCAAGGCGCAGGAGTGGCCTGATGCCGACAAGATCGCGGAACGCCTGAAAAGGGCACTCCCGCCCGGGGTTGTCGAACAAGACGACGACCCGCAGGCCATGCAGGCGCAGCAAATGGCACAGGAACAGCAGAAGGCCATGCAGGCACGGCAGATGCAGGCCGCGCAGGCTATGGAATCCCTGCAGCTTCGGCAGGAAGAGGCCAAGGCCCGAAAGGCCGAGGCTGACGCGGCAAAGGCCGAGATGGAAGCGGCTGAGGCGCAAATGAGATTGGCTGCCATGAGGCAACCGATGCCGCCGTTCGGCGGGCAACCGCCCTTCGTGGGCTAACCAAGGGAAAAGCAATGGACGATCTGGAAACGGCAGCCGCAGCGGCAGCCGAAGAGGAAGTCGTATCGACTGAACAGGTGACGGAAGCCCCCGAGGCGGAGCATACCCCTGAACAGGTCGAGGAAAAGACCCGTTCGCAAAAGCGGCGGGAGGAACGCAAGGCTGAACTTGACCGGCTTCGGGCGAGCGAGGCTGATGCGAACGCGCGGCTTGCGGCGGAAACGGCAAGGCTGGAACGGCTGAAATCGGCGGCGGCGGCGCTGCCGGAACCCAAGGAAGCCGATTTCGAGAAATACGAGGATTATCTCGCGGCACGGACGGCTTACGCCAGCGTCAAGGCGCTGGACGGCCGCACCGAGGCGGAAATCCAGGCAGAAATCGAGGCGCGCCGCAGGGACGTTGCGGCGGTCAAGGAACGGCAGGCTGCGGCGGATCGGGCAAACTGGACGCAGCAGGTTGCCGAGGCGAAGGGCCGGTATTCGGACTTCGATCAAGTCGTCTATTCGCAGGACGTGCCGATTTCGGAACGGATGGCGCAGGCGATCATGTCGACCGACACGCCGGCTGATGTTGCCTACCGGATCGCAAGCGACAGGGAGCTGGCGCGCGAGATTTCAGCCATGAGCGACCGGGACATGTGGCGGGCAATCGGCCGTATCGAGGCCACGCTTTCCGCGCCCCGGCCAAAAACCACAACTACGGCCCCCGCACCGATCAACCCCGTCCGACCACAGGCGGCAGCGGTGAGCGACCCGACCAAGATGACGGCAACCGAGTATGCCGAATGGCGGGCGAAGGGCGGCACATTCACGCTCTGAAAGGGTGAAAAATGGCAAACTCGTTCTATACGCCTACCCAGGTGGCACAGGAATTCGTGCACCTGCTGGAACAGGAACTCGTTCTCGGCAGCGCCGTTGGCGTTGACCTGTCGGACGAATTCAAGATGAACGGCTCGACCGTCTACGTCCGCCGCCAGATGCAGTATCTCGGCCAGGACAACAACATCGACCTGACGTCCTACACCGAAGACGTGACCGAAGGCACGGTCGCTGTTTCGATGAACAAGACGTGGTCGAACAAGGTCAGCGTCGGCGCGCTGGATCGGTCGTTGTCTTTCGACCGCTGGTCGGAACAGGTCATCCGGCCGATGGCCCGGCGCGCGGCCGAGAAGATCGAGACGTCGATTGCGGCGCTCTACTCGAAATTCTACCACTTCACCGGCACGCCCGGAACCGCGCCGAGCACGGTGCTGGAACTGGCCGAGGCCGGGGCCTACATGACCGACGTTGGCATTCCTGTCGGCGGGCGTCTCGGCTTCTTCTCGCCCACGACCGGCGCGAAGATTTCGTCGGCGGTTGCCGCCCTGAACGTGCAGGGCCGGAACAAGACGGCGCTGGAAAAGGCGTCCCTCGGCATGATCGGCGGGTTTGACAACTACACTACCGCCTTCATTCCGACGCATACTGTCGGCGTGGCAACCGGCACCCCGCTGGTCAACGGCGCTTCGCAGAGTGTCACCTACGCGACGTCGAAGAACACCTGGTCGCAAACCCTGAACACCGATGGCTGGACGAACTCCACCACCGGCATTCTGAAAGCTGGCGACGTGTTCACCATCGCTGGCGTGAACTCTGTCCACCCCGGCACCAAGGCGTCGACCGGGCGGCTCCAGACGTTCACGGTTCTGGCGGATGCGGACTCGGGCGCGGCGACCGGCCCGGCTGCGCTGACGATTTCGCCCCCGATCATCATCTCGGGCGCGTTCCAGACCGTCACGGCGGCACCGGCTGACAACGCAGCCATCACAGTCAAGACCGGCACGGGCGGCACGGGTTACAAGCAGGGCCTGTTGCTTGACCCGATGGCGATCACGCTGGTTTCGCGCCCGCTCGACATTCCGGCCAATGCTGGCCTGAAAACGTCGACCAAGCGCGGCAACAAGGTGGTTGTGTCGGTATCGGAATGGGTCGACGGCAACACGCTGGCGCAGAACATGCGCTTTGACGTGTTGTGGGGGAATGAGGTTCTCGACCCCCGGCGCGGCCTGCGCCAGACCTCGTAACGACAACGGGCGGGGCTGTCATGGCCCCGCCTTTTCCATTTGGGGGCGGCGATGGCAACTGTTCAGGACATCATCCATCGGGCTTATCGCAAGATCGGCGTTGTCGCGCACGACGACGCGATGACATCCGATCAGGCCGCAGTTGGCCTTGACGCCTTCAACGACATGATGGCCGGGTTTGAACTCGACGGCATCAGCCCGTCTTCGCTCGACCTGACGCTTGCCGATGATTTCCCGATGGAAGCGAAATTCCGCGAGGGCATTGTTTATCTTCTGGCGTCCCGGCTGGCCCCCGATTGGGCTGTGCCTGTCGGTTTCGACGCCGATGCGTTCCTGCGCCGGATGCAGGCAGATTACATGATCATCGAGACGGTCCCGCTTGACCGTGAACTTGTCCGCCGCTCGGTGATCTGATGCCGATGGTGGAATTCGCCGGTCCTTCGGTGCGGGATGACCGCAACCGGATCGGGCATAGCGGCAGGCTGATCAACTGCTACCGCGAACCGGTCATGACCGGGGGGCGGACGCGGGCCGTCTTGCAGGCGGTGCCGGGGATGCGGCTCCACGAAACGCTTCCGAGCGTCTTCATGCGGGCGATGCGGACGATTGACGGCGCGCTGTATGTGGCGTGCGGCGGGTATCTCTACCAGATCACGACCGGCGCGGCGGTAAACCTCGGGGCGATCACCGACAGCGAGGAAACCACGATTGCCGGGCATGACGGGTATGTCACGGTCGTTGCCGGGGGTGCGTATTACGTCTGGGATGGTGCATCGCTGACAAGCCCCGCCGTTGGGGCGATCACCGATCACGGGTCGGTGGATCACGTCAGCAGCTATACGATCATTTCCGAACGAAACGGAAAGCGGTTCGAGTGGTCGGCGCTGGCAGATGCGACAAGCCTTCCGGGGCTGAACTTCGCATCTGCGACGGAGCGCGACGACGATCTGTTGCGGGTGGTGGCGATCAACGGGGCCGTGTGGCTGTTTGGCACGGCATCGACGGAAATCTGGTATGAGACGGGGCTTTCCGGGGCGGATGCGTTCGCGCAGATGGCCGGGGCGGCGAAGGATACCGGGCTGAAGGCGTTCGGCTTGGTTTGCACCTTCAACGGCGGGGCGTTCTTCGTCGGTGACGATGATCTGGTCCGCGTGACTTCGGGGGCGGATTTCGAGGTTGTTTCCATGCCGGGCGTCGTGTCTGCCATCAAGGACAGCAGCCCATCGAAGTGCATCTATTACGAGGATCGCGGGCATAAATTCTGCGCCATCGTGTTCGATGACCGCCCGGCGTGGGTGTTCGATCTGGCAACGCGGGAGTGGCACGAGCGTTCGGAAAACGTCATGCATGAGCCGTGGGGCGTGACGGCGTCAGCCAAGCTTGGCGCGGATTGGTTCGTCGGGCGCAACAACGGCGACATCAGCAAGCTTGCGGAAATCTACACCGACGAGGCAACGCCGCTAGTGCGCGAGGCTGTGAGTGCCACGCTTTACGCGGACGGGGATCGGACCACGCTTGCAGAGTTGGAATTCTTCGCGCCGGTCGGGCGGCAGGACGCTGGCCGCGAACCTGTGCTGGAATTCTTCATATCGAGCGACGGCGGGGAAACCTGGGGCAAGGGCCGGACCATCGGTTTCGGGGCTATCGGGGCTTACGGCAAGCGGCTGATCTGGCGGGCGCTTGGGCGGCATCGGCAGATCACGGCGAAGGTGCGGATTTCCGACCCCGTTGACGCGCTGCTGTATTCCGACGCGCGGGTGAGGCTGGCATGAGCGCGCCGAATACAAAACAGGTCTACGTTGACCAGAACGGGCGGCTGACGCCCGAGGGATACCGGCTGCTGGCCGACATGCACCGCGACACGGCGACGGGATGGGTTGCCCCCACGGGGACGGCCAGCCGGGCGACGTTCGACACGGCTACCGTGACAACGGCGCAGCTTGCCGAGCGCGTGAAGGCGCTGATTGACGATCTGACGGCGCAAAGGCTGTTGGGGGCGTGAAGATCACGGTTGACGAGGCGCGGGGTTTCTTCGCGCATCCGAGCCAGCAGGTTTTCGGCATCACCCCTGACACGCTTCCGGGTGAGCCGTTCGAGTATTGGGCGCACGGGCATGTGTGCGGCGTGGCTCACATGGCACCGCATCCGGGCGTCTGGATGGTGCACATGGCGGTAAAGCCGGAAGGGTGGGGCCGAGCCGTCGAAAGCGGCAGGCTTCTGCTGCGCGAATTCTGGACTGAAAAGCAACCGAAACGCCTCATTGGCTGGACCCCCTCAAACCTGCGCGCGGCTTGGGCGTTTGCCCGCCGTTGCGGCTTTGTCGAGGACGGCAGGATGCCTCTGGGCGATTACGACATCATCATGAGTGGGTGGCGAAATGGGGATTGATCCGATCACCGCTGGCATTGGCGCGTCTGTTCTTGGCGGCATCGGGCAGGCATCTGCGGCCAACAAGGCGGCGAAGGCGCAGACCCGCGCCGCCGATCAACAGGTGCAGCTTTACCGCGACATCTACAACGACACGACGAAGCGGTTTCAGCCGTTCTACGACAGCGGTACGAACGCGCTGGCGGCTTACAATTACGAACTCGGCATCGGCCCGCGCCCGACGTTCGGCGGCACAGCGCCAACGATCACGACGATTGAGGGTAAAGGCCCGACGACGCTTGGCGATCCGCGATTTTCCAGCGGGGGCGGGGTGGGCTTCCCGCCTCAGGGCAACCAAGACAGGCGTCAGCCGCCAGCATCGTCGCAAACCCCCGGAACGCCGACACGCTACAGCGTCAACGGCCAGATTTTCGACACGTTGGAGGCGGCGCAGGCCTATGCCAACGCCAACAAGACGGGCGGGACGGAATACGGCGGCTATACCAAGACGCCGGGCTATGATTTCCGCCTCAATCAAGGATTGGACGCGATCCAGTCATCGGCGGCGGCGAGGGGCGGGCTGTATTCCGGCGCTGCCATGCGGGACATCCTGAAATACGGGCAGGACTACGCCACTGGGGAGTATACCAACTACCTCGCCCGGCTGGCGGGCATGACGGATACCGGCGTGGCTGCAGCGGGCAACCAGGCGAACGCCGGGGCGAACATGGGGGCTGGCGTCGGAGGTGCGCTGGCGAGCCGTGGCAACGCTTCTGCGGCTGGGGCAATCGGCATGGGCAACGCCTTCAACGGCGGGCTGCAGAACGTGCTTGGCTACATGAACTATCAGCAAAACCTCAACGGCGGCGGCATGACGTCTTCGCCGCGTCCGCAACCGAACCCGTGGTATTGATATGAACCGGCTGGCCGCTGGCATTGTCGAGACGGCAAACGCCCTCGGGATGGACCCGGTCGATCTTGCCACGATCATTTCCTATGAGACGGGCGGGACGTTCGACCCTTCGCAGGCAGGCCCGACGACGCAATGGGGCCAGCATCGGGGGCTGATCCAGTTTGGCGAGCCGCAGGCACGCGAATACGGCGTGGACTGGAACGACCCGCTTGGGTCGCAGCTCGGGGCAGACGGGGCGATTGCGCGCTATTACCGGGCCAATGGCTGGCGTCCGGGGATGGGGATGCTTGACGCCTACAGTGTCGTTAACGCTGGCGGGCCGGGGCGCTACGGGGCATCGGACGCAAACAACGGCGGTGCGCCCGGGACCGTGGCCGACAAGGTCAACGACCAGATGGGGCCGCACCGGGCCAAGGCCGAGGCGCTTCTCGCTGGATACGCGCCGCAGAACGCATTGGCGGATCGGCGCGGCGGCACTGCGGAACCCGGTCAGAACGCCTTGGCCGAACAATGGCGACCGGCTGAAAACCGGCTCAACCCGGCCGACTTCATGATGCCTGTCAATCAACTGTCATTCCGGAAATTCACCACGGGGCGCGCATAATGGCCGAACTCGATCCTTCCATCATCCTGCAAGGTCAGCCTGTCAACGTTCTCGGCGCGATGGACAGCGGCTTTCAACTGGCGCAGCGCCGGAATGAAATGCAGCGCCAGCGGGAATACCAGAACATGCTGGCGACGAACGGGGCAGGGATCTTGTCGGGCGATCAGAACGCCCTGAACGCGCTGGCCGGGTTTGATCCTCAGGCGGCGATGGGCATTCAGGGGCAGCGGCTTGACATGGCCCGCACGCAGCAGGGCATGGCCTTCGACGCGGAAGAAATGCAGATGCGGCGCGAGACGGCGAAGCGCGAAGCCGAACGCTACGCCGCCACGCTTTCGGCGGAAGAGGCGCAGGCGCAGGCCGCGCAGATCGAGAAGGCCGTGGCCGCTGGCATGGCCGCGCAATCCCCGGAACAGTGGGATGCGCTGGTGACGCAGATGGGCGCGACCGATCTTGTCGGGCAGTTCGGCAACCGGCAGGCCATCGCCTATACATACATGGGCGTTGCGGACGCGCTGAAGGCGTCTACACCGGCAACCCCGGAATGGCGCGCGGCAACGCCGGAAGAGGCGGCGGCATACGGCGCGCAGGCGGGGCAGGTCAACACCAAGACCGGGAAATTCGACGCGCAGAACCCGCCGCGCGGCATGAGCATAGAAACGGGACCGGACGGGCAGCTTCGCGTCACGGAAGGGCCGGGCGTCACTGGCGGCGCAGGGAAGCCGTTCACCGAGGCGCAATCCAAGGACAACGTTTATGCCACCCGCGCGCGTGGAGCGATGGACGCCCTAGACCCGGTTGCGAATGAATTGACGAGCCGGTGGCAGCGCGCCGCCGATTGGGTGCCGTTCGGCTTTGGCCGCGAAATGCAGACCGACAACTTCCAGGTTGCGCAGCAGGCTGGTCTTGAATTCCTTCAAGCCATTCTCCGCAAAGACACCGGAGCGGCGATCACGCAGCAGGAAACCGAAAGCTACGGCATTACCTACCTTCCGCAGCCGGGGGACAACGCCGCCGTTCTGAGGGCCAAGAAGGAAGCCCGCATTCGCGCGGTCAACGCGCTGGAAAGCGGCATGTCGCCCGCGCAGATGCTTGCCCGAGACAGTGCGCTTGTGAAGGCGGCTCGGGAGACGGCGGGCGCGCAGCCTGCAAACGCGGCAACGCCGGAAGCCGGGAGCATCGTGGATGGATACCGCTTCAAGGGCGGCGATCCGGCAAACCCTGACAGTTGGGAGCCTGCAAACTGATGGGCGGTCCTTGGGAAAAATACGCGCAACAAAAGCAGTCTGGGCCGTGGGAGAAATACGCGTCTCAGGGCGGGACATCTGCGCGCCAGCAATATACCGACATGGGCTTTCGTGAAATCGCCACGGCGAACGATGGCGTCATCATGGAAAACGACAAGGGCGAGCGCGTCTATACCTCGCCCGGATACAACACGAATGACCCGGCCAAGATCGCGGAAATCATGAACGGCGCGACGGTTGCCGACACGTTCCAGAGTGATCTTGACCGCGAACGCATCGCCAAGAACCCGGTTGCCGCGCGGGTGCAGGAATTCAACCAAGGCGCGCCGATTGTCGGGGAGTGGCTTGACGAGGCAGTGGGGCTGGTTTCGCCGGAAGCCGCCAAGAACATGCGCGCAACTTCCGACGCGATGGAACGTCAACACCCGATCCAGTCCGGGGCGCTGAACGTCTTGGGCGGCGTGGCCTATACCGCTCCGCTGGCGGTCATGGGTGCCGGGCAAAAGACGGCTGATTTCGTCGGCCGCGCAGGGTCGAAGATCGGCCGTCTCGCCCGCGTCATGGGCGCTGGTGCGGCGGCTGGCCTGACAGAGGGCGTGGCGTCTGGTGCTGGCCGCGAGGCCGGTGATCGCCTGCGCGGGGCTGCGGTATACGGGGCCATGGGTGCCGGTCTTGGCGCGGCATTGGCACCCGTGGCCGATCTGGCGGGCATCGGGGCTGCTGCGCTGGCGCGGCGCATGAAGAAACTGGACGTGGCCACAATCGCGCGGGAATTCGGCATCGACACGGCGGCGGCGCGGACGGTCAAGGAGGCCCTGATCAACGACGATCTAGGCGCGGCTGCGGCGCGGCTTGGCAAGCTTGGCGATGATGCCATGCTGGCCGACGCTGGTCCCGCCACGCAGGCGCTTCTCGACGCGGCCAGCAAGACGGGCGGCAAGGCTCTGGCCGTCACGCGTGACGCCGTGGAAGGCCGGTCGGCGGCGTTCGGCGCGCGCCTGCCATCGAAGCTGGATAGCATCCTCGGCACGACGGCAAAGGGCGTGAAGACAGCCGCGCGGGAAATCTCGGAAAGCACATCAGGTGTTCGCCGGGCTGCCTATGAGCGGGCCTATTCGACGGCGGTCAACTACGCCGACGACGCCGGGCGGAAGGTTGAAGACGTTCTAGCCCGTGTCCCGCCGTCCACCATGCAGACGGCGATCAAGGAGGCGAACGAGGAAATGCGGTCGCTCGGCCTGAAGAACATGCAGATCATGGCCGAAATCGGCCCGGATGGCTCTGTCGTGTTCCGCGAAATGCCGAACGTGCGGCAACTCGACGAAATCAAGAAGGCCCTTGGTAATATCGGGCGCGAGGCGGTGGATAAATTCGGTCGTCCGACCGGGCAGGGCATCCGCTATTCCAGGCTGGCCGGTGAACTCGGCGACGCGATTGGCGATGCTGTCCCGGCATACCGGACGGCTGTCAGGCTTGGCGGTGACAAAATCCAGACGGACAGCGCGCTTGACCTCGGCCGCAAGCTGCTGTTTGCGAATGTGAACGTCGAAGATGTTTACGGGTTTGTTCGCAAGGGGCTGTCATCCGAGGCCCGCGCCGCCATGGTGCAGGGCGTTCGGGAAACCATCGAAAACACCATGAGCGCGGTGCGCCGGACGATCACCGATCCGAACGTCGATGCCCGTGAGGCGATGAAGCTGGTCACGGAACTGTCGAGCCGCAAGAACACGTCAAAGCTGCGGCTGGCGCTCGGCAAGGCCAAGGCCGAGGCCCTCATGGACGAACTCGACAAGCAGGCGACGGCGCTTCTTCTGCGCGGGGCCGTGGCGCGGAATTCGGACACCGCCATTCGTGGGGCAATTCAGGGCCAAGCCAAGACTGAACTGACGCCGAACGTCGCGCGGCGTGTCGCGGGGAATATCGGCAACCCACTGGACGCGGCGAAGGAATTCACGCGGGCGCTGGCCGGGATCGACGCGCGCAGCATGGGCGAGGCGGAAAAGGCGATGTTCGCGCAGATCGCGGATGCCCTGACGCGCATTCGTGGTGCGGACGCGCAAAGGGCGCTTGTGGCGGTTCAGGGGGCCTTGGCAGGCCAGCCGATGAAGGACGCGGAAGCGAAGCTGATCGGCCGGATGATTACCGATGGCGTGCTTCAAATTCATCAATCAGCGCGGCAACTCCCAGAAATGCCACGCTGAGACTGGCGCACATCAGCAGGAAGCCCCAAAGCGGCAACTGCTGCGAAACAAGAACCATGCCCCATCCGATAAACCAGACGCTTACTGGCACGTTGATGAAAAGCAGGGCGATGACGAGGTTGATGAAAAATCGCTGCATCCGGCGATTTTACCTCAACCGCGCGAAAATTCCAGCCCCGATCTGAGGGAACCCCATGACGAACGTAGTGGACTTGAACGTCAACCGCGCGGTTGACGCCATCGGCAATTACCTGGCCGGGGCGAAGGCGTATTTCTACCAGTCCGGCACCTCCACACCGGTCACGGTCTATTCCGACGCCGCCGCGACGACGCCGCACGCCACGCCGGTCGTGGCCGATGGATCGGGGGTGTTCCCGGCGATCTACGCGGCGGGTTCGGTTGCGCTGAAGGTCAACGTCACAACGGCATCTGGCGCGGCTGTCCCGGGCTATCCGCGCGATCCGGTGGTGATCT
>Ga0268298_10004309_pt1 | contig 13969 bp, 12 predicted proteins | sample WWTPWeurt_MetaG_FD_194462 | JGI IMG/M metagenome (GOLD analysis project Ga0268298, IMG submission 194462) | Activated sludge microbial communities from WWTP in Nijmegen, Gelderland, Netherland - WWTP Weurt | ecosystem: Engineered > WWTP > Aerobic digester > Activated sludge | place... | reverse complement strand
GAGATCGTGCTCGATGCGCAGGAGGCAGCGTTCGCGGCGCTCCGGCCGGGCAACCACTGGAACGAGCCGCACGATGCGGCCGTGCGTGCCATCACGCAGGGGCTCGTCAAGGTCGGCCTGCTGCGCGGTCGCGTTGCGACGCTGATCAGGCAGGAGGCCTACCGCAAGTTCTACATGCATCGGACCGGCCACTGGCTCGGCATGGACGTGCACGACGTCGGTGAGTACAAGGTCGGCACCGAGTGGCGCGTGCTGGAGCCCGGCATGGTCATGACGGTCGAGCCCGGCATCTACATTCCTGCCGGAACCAAGGGTGTGCCGAAGCGCTGGTGGAACATCGGCGTGCGCATCGAGGACGACGTGCTCGTGACGCCGGCCGGCCACGAGCTGCTGACGGCCGGATTGCCGCGCACACCGGCGGAGATCGAGCGCACCATGACGTCCCGTACGCTCGTCGCCTGAAGGAGGCGATTCCGTGACCACGTCCCAATACGACATGGCCATCGTCGGCGGCGGGCTTGTCGGCGCGTCGCTCGCCCTGGCGCTGGCGCCGCTCGGATTGCGCATCGCCTTGGTCGAAGCCGTGCCACCCGCCGCGGGCGAGCAGCATCCGAGCTTCGACGAGCGGACCACCGCGCTCGCCAACGGCACCGTGCGTGCGTTCCGCACACTGCGCGTCTGGGAAGCGATGGAGCGCGAGGCTGCCCCGATCCGCCGGATCCACGTGTCGGATCAGGGGCGGTTCGGCAGTGCCCGCGTCGATGCCGCGGATCAGGGCCTCGAGGCGCTCGGCTACGTGGCCCCAAACCGCGCCATCGGTGCAGCGCTCTGGCAGGGGCTGGCGCAGGCACCCGACGTCGAGACCATCGCGCCGGCGCGCGTCACCGGCAGCGAGCTCGCGGGCGACGTCCGCGTCGTGCGGTTCGACGCCGGCGACGAGTCGCGCGAGCTCGCGGCAAAGCTGGTCGTCGCCGCGGACGGCATGCGGTCGCTCGTGCGGGAGCAGTCCGGCATCGGCGTCGAGCGCATCGAGTACGGGCAGACGGCGATCACGGCCGTGCTGGTCGCACAGCGGTTCCACGACTACGTGGCGTACGAGCGCTTCACCGACGCCGGGCCGATCGCGATCCTGCCGCTCACCGACGCGCGCTGCGGAATGGTCTGGACCGTGCCCCCGGTCGAGGTCGAGCGACTGCTCGCACTCTCTGACGAGGACTTCCTGCACGAGTTCCAGCGGGCGTTCGGGTTCCGACTCGGTCGCTTCCTGCGCATCGGCCGGCGCGCCACGTACCCGCTCGTGCTGTCGCAGGCCGAACGACACAGCGCGGCACGGCTCGCGGTCGTCGGCAACGCCGCGCAGGGGCTGCATCCAATCGCGGGCCAGGGCTTCAATCTCGGGCTGCGCGACGCGATGAGCCTCGCCGAGGTCATCGCCGACCGCCGGCTCGAGGGCGTCACAGATCCCGGCACGTCGGGGCTGCTCGAGGATTACGCGCAATGGCGCGCGACCGACCGGCGACGCATCGTGCAGTTCACCGACGGGCTGGTCCGCGTGTTCACGACGCCGCTCGGCGCGGTCCGCAGCCTGCGCAGCCTCGGCCTGCTGGCCTTCGACGTGCTGCCGCCGGCCAAGTCGGCGCTCGCGCGGCTGAGCGTCGGGGCCGCCGCGCGCGTGCCGCGTCTCGCACGCGGCGTGCCACTGGCGGGGGTCGGCTGATGGCGACACCGCGCAGGACGGATTTCGACGTCGTCATCGTCGGCAGCGGCATGGTGGGCACCTGTCTCGCGGCACTGATCGCGCGGGAGGAGGCGTTGTCGCACTGGCGCGTCGCGCTGGTGGATCCGGCGGCGCCGCGCCGGCCCGACGATCAGGATCTCGACCTGCGCGTCTCGGCATTGTCGCGCGCGTCGCAGCACATTCTCGCCGCGGCCGGCGCCTGGGCGGCCATCGAGCCGCATGCCTCGCCCTACTCGCAGATGGTCGTCTGGGATGCGGGCAGCTCGCCCGGGCGTCCCGATGCGTTGCGGTTCGCCGCCGACGAGACGGCCGAGCCGAACCTCGGTCACATCGTCGAGAACCTGCGCGTGCAGTGGTCACTGCACGAGTCGCCGTTGCTGCGCGGCGTGACGGAAGTGCGCGGCGGGCTCGCCGGTCTCGAGTTCGACGACGACGTGGCACGGCTCGCGCTCGACGATGGCCGCCGTCTCTCCTGTCAGCTGGTGATCGGCGCGGACGGCAGCCAGTCGGTGGCGAGACAGCTCGCCGGCATCGGCCGCTCGGGCTGGACCTACGGCCAGACGGCGGTCGTTGCGCATCTGCACACCGAAAAGCTGCATCGTGCGACGGCGTGGCAGCGATTCCTGCCGGGCGGGCCGCTCGCCTTGCTGCCGTTGCGGGACGGACGCGTGTCGCTGGTCTGGAGCACGAGCCCCGAGGAAGCCCGGGAGCTGATCGCCATCGAGACCACCGTGTTCGGTGAGCGCGTGACCGCCGCGAGTGACGGCGTACTCGGTCGTCTCACGCTCGTGGGCGGACGCGCGGGGTTTCCGCTGGCACTCTGGCACGCGCGCGAGTACGTGCGGCCGCGACTCGCGCTGGTCGGGGATGCCGCGCACACGATCCACCCGCTCGCCGGCCAGGGTGTCAATCTCGGTCTGCTCGACTGTGCGAGCCTCGTGCAGGTGCTGGTCGCCGCTGCCGGCAAGGGCGAGGAACTGCACGGCCTGCGGGTGTTGCGCCGGTATGAGCGCTGGCGGCGCAGCGAGAACGCCGTGGTGCTTGCGGTCTGCGACACGATCAACCGTGTGTTCGGCGAGCGCAGCACCGCCGTCGCGGCCGCGCGTCGCGTCGGCCTGTCGATCGTGTCGCAACAGCCGTTCATCCGACGACAGTTGATCGCGCGCGCGCTGGGTCTCGGCGGCGACGTGCCCGCGCTGGCCCGGCGCGCCACCGAGAGCAGGGGAGCGCGCGCATGACCCCACCGGACCCGGACTCGACGGTAGCCGGTAACAACTCGGACTGGCAGGACATGCTGTTCACGCAGGCGCCGCCGACGCTCGGCAACCAGTTCGACGACGACCCGCTGCTCGGCTCCTGGCTCTCGCGACATCTGCCCGGCTACGTGGCCACGCCGTTGCGCGAGGAACTGCGCGAGCTGGGCGGGTTCGCCGGCGGCGAACTCTATCGATTGCAGCTCGCGGACCGTCTCAACGAACCCGTGCTGACGCACTGGAACGCCTGGGGCGAGCGCATCGACGAAATCGTCGTCACGCGGCTCTGGCTGGAGGCCGAGAAGCTGGCCGTGAAGCACGGCCTCGTCGCGACCGGCTACGACCGGTCGCTGGGGCGCTATGCGAGGCTCGCGCAGTTCCTCAAGGTTTATCTGTTCCACCCGTCCTCGGACTGGTACGCCTGTCCGCTCGGCATGACCGACGGCGCGGCGCGATCCCTGCTCATCTCGGGCAGCGCCGAGCAGCAGGCGCGCGCCGTGCCGCGGCTCACGTCGCGCGACGTGGCGACGTTCTGGACCAGTGGCCAGTGGATGACGGAGACCACGGGCGGCTCCGACGTGGGTCGTTGCGAGACGCGAGCGGTCCGCGACGGTGCCGGCTGGCGTCTCTATGGCCGCAAGTGGTTCACGTCGGCCGTGACCTCGCAGATGGCGCTCGCGCTGGCACGTCCCGAGGGCAATCCGCGGGGTGGCGACGGTCTCGCGATGTTCTATGTCGAGGTCCGGGACGCGGGTGGCAAGCTCAATCGCCTGCGCGTGGACCGGCTCAAGGACAAGCTCGGCACGCGCAAGGTGCCGACTGCGGAAATGGTGCTCGACGGAGCGCGCGCCGAACTGGTCGGCGCGCCGCTGAATGGCGTCCGCGCCATGGAGCCGATGCTGGCCGTGACGCGCATGTGGAACAGCGTCTGCGCCGTCGCCTTCATGCGTCGCGGGCTGGCGCTGGCGCGCTCCTACGCCCGGCGGCGGCAGGCGTTCGGGCAACCGCTCGAGCGGCTCCCGCTGCACGCCGACACGCTCGCCGGGCTCGAGGCGGAGACCTGGGGCGCGTTCCTGGTGGCGTTCCTGCTGGTCGAGCTGAACGGCCGGCATGCCGCCGGCGAAAGTGATGCCCAGCAGCGCGCGCTGCTGCGCCTGCTGACGCCGCTGGTCACGCTCGTCACGGCCAAACAGGCCGTGTCGGTTGTCGCCGAGGTGATCGAGAGCTTCGGCGGTGCGGGCTACGTCGAGGACACCGGTCTGCCGCAACTCCTGCGTGACACGCACGTGCTGACGATCTGGGAAGGCACGACCAACGTCCTGGCGCTCGATGCGCTGCTGCGCACCGACCTGCACGCGGGGCTCGCCGCGCTGCTCGGCCGGGCATCGGCCTGTCGGCGCAACGCCAAGGCGCCGCGTCTGGTGGCAGCCGCGCAGCAGGCGGTCGGCGCCATCGAACGTGCCGTGCTGACGCTGGAAAGCATGCACGATGACACGGTGCTGCAGGCGGGTGCGCGCCGGATCGCACTCACACTGGCGCGGGCGCTGCAGCTCACGCTGCTCTGCGAGCACGCGCAATGGATGCTCGACAATGGCGGCGACCGGCGCGGCTATGCTGCGGCGCTGCGTTTCGCGCGCCAGCCCGTCGACCTCATGACCGAGGTCGATCCCGAGGCCGACAGGCTCCTGCTCGGATGACGTCCGTACCCGAGCCCGTCGACGCGAGCGCGCTGCCGTTCGTCGCGCCCTGCCGCCCGCTCGACACCTTCGCGGCCCTGCGCTGGCTGCGGCTCGCGTGGGCCGATTTCCGCGCGGCGCCGCGGCAGAGCCTGAGCTACGGTCTCGTCGTCGTGCTGCTGAGCTGGACGCTGGCCTGGATCACGATCCGCTTCGGTGGCTACTGGGAATTGCTGGCGCTGGTGTCCGGCTTCATCCTCGTCGCGCCCGTCGTGGCCGTCGGGCCGTATTCGATCAGCGAGCAGCTCGAGCGCGGCGCCCGGCCGTCGCTGCGCCGCTGCTTCGTCGAGGAACGCCGCGCCTTCGGCAACCTCATGGTCTTCGCGCTGATGCTGATGATCGTCTTCCTCGTGTGGTGGCGCGCGGCGTCGGCCATCCATATCTTCTTTCCGGTCGACATGACGACGCCGGACTGGCGGGACTACCTGCAGTTCTTCGGCATCGGCACCGCGGTTGGCTCGATTTTCGCGCTGATCGTGTTTGCGGCCGCCACGTTCTCGCTGCCGATGCTCGTCGACCGCGACGTCGACCCGATCACCGCCGTCGTCACCAGCGTCAATGCCGTGCTGCGCAACAAGCACGCCATGGTCGTATGGGCCGCGGTCATCGTCGTCGCGGTCGCGCCCGGGTTCGCGCTGCTGCTGCTGGGCCGCGGGCGGCTCGCGCCCCTCGCGCTCGTCATGGTGGCGCTCGGCTTCACGCTGCCGCTGGTCGGTCACGCGACGTGGCACGGCTATCGCGCGACGATCGACGCCTCCGCCTGGCCTCGGAAGGAGCACGTCGCCGACGGAGACGCCGGTCGCGGTCGCGGCAGGATGTCCATGCTCCGCTGAGGCTCAGCGCGGCTCGACGAGTCCGAAATCGCGCTCGGGCAGGGGTGTGGCGGCGCGTCTTTGGTGATGGAGATGAGCCGGGCGGCGTGACCGGGGTGCAGCGCGATAATCCTTGCCGCAGTACCAGCACGCCTCGGCATCCGCGCGCAGCGGCCGGGTCTGGCAATGCGGGCAGCGCTTGACCATGATCCATCCTCCTGGGGGAGGCGAAGCATGCGACCGGACGCGGCCCGCGGCAATCGGCGCCCGACTACCGCGCGTAGGAACATGCCGACACGCCGCACGAGGGCTCCCGACGCATCGCAGCAGGTTCGTGGCGTCGGGGTATGTGCTGATTCCGCCCGCCGCGGGTCAGGCGCAGCCTTGGCCCGCGAGCCGGGGGACTGGCTGCGAACGGAACGGGCGCGATGAAGCCGTTGAAAGTGATCGTCTATCGGGTGCTGGAAGTCGCCGTGTACGTCGTGACGTACGTGGTCCTCGGCGTGCTGGTCTTCAAGCTTGTCGCGTCACTGTTCTAGGGCGGCTCCTGCGGAGCTTCTCCATCCGTTACAGCGCGTCGATCTTCGCCGCACAGACAAAGTCGTTCTCGGACAGGCCGCCGACCGTGTGGGTCGAGAACGTCACACGGCAGTGGTCGTAGCCTGCCTCGAGGTCGGGGTGGTGATCCTCGGCGTGCGCGATCCACGCCACGGCGTTCACGAACGCCATGGTGCGGTGGAAGTCTTCGAAGCCGAACGCGCGACGCAACGACTTGCCGTCCTCTGCGATGCACCAGCCGGCATGCAACTGGCCGAGCAGTGCCACGGCCGCTTCGGGCGGCAACGCTGGCGTGCCCTGCGGCAGCGACTGGCAGCGTTTGTCACGCAACGGCGTCGTCATGGGCAGACCTCCTTCCGGCGGCGCCTGTGCGGGCGGGCTCGCCGTACCTGCGCTCGACGTATTCCTCGACGAGCTGCTGGAATTCCTCGGCGATGCACTCGCCCTTGAGCGTGGGACCCTTTTCGCCATCGACGTACACGGGCGCGACCGGACGTTCGCCCGTGCCGGGCAGGCTGATGCCGATGCTGGCGTGCTTGCTTTCGCCCGGACCATTCACCACGCAGCCCATCACCGCGACGGTCATCTGCTCGACCCCCGCGTAACGCGCGCGCCATTCGGGCATGCGCTGACGCAGGTGAGCCTGGATCTTCTGCGCGAGTTCCTGGAAGTACGTCGATGTCGTGCGTCCGCAGCCCGGGCAGGCCACGACCATCGGCGTGAACGAACGCAGGCCCATCGTCTGCAGGATCTCCTGCGCGACGACCACTTCGTTGGTGCGGTCGCCGCCCGGTTCGGGCGTCAACGAGACGCGGATGGTGTCGCCAATGCCCTCCTGCAGCAGCACGGCGATGCCGGCCGTCGACGCCACGATGCCCTTCGAGCCCATGCCGGCCTCGGTGAGGCCGAGATGCAGCGCGTAGTCGCAACGGCCCGCGATGCGGCGGTAGACCGCGACGAGGTCCTGCACGCCGCTCACCTTGCAGGAGATCACAATGCGGTCATGCGACAGGCCGAGTTCCTCGGCGCGCTGCGCGCTCTCCAGCGCGGAGACGACGATGGCTTCGCGCATGACGTCGCGGGCGTCGAGCGGCTGCGCCCGGCGTGAGTTCTCGTCCATCAGACGCGTGAGCAGATCCTGGTCGAGGCTGCCCCAGTTCACGCCGATGCGCACGGGCTTGCCGTACCGGCACGCGGTATCGACCATGGCCGCGAATTGCGGATCGCGCTTGCTACCGCGTCCGACATTGCCCGGGTTGATCCGGTATTTCGCCAGTGCTGCCGCGCAGGCGGGGTGATCGCGCAGCAGCTTGTGGCCGTTGAAATGGAAGTCGCCCACGATCGGCACGCCGACGCCCATCCGGGCAAGCTGCTCCACGATGTGCGGCACGGCCGCGGCTGCCTCGTCGCTGTTGACCGTGACGCGGACGAGTTCGGAGCCGGCGAGTGCAAGCGCGCGGACTTGCAGCGAGGTCGCCTCGACGTCGGCTGTGTCGGTGTTGGTCATCGACTGCACGACGACCGGTGCACCGCCGCCGACCGTGACCGGGCCGATGCGGACGGCAGTGCTGGGGCGTCGGGCGATGGGACTGCTCATGGGGTATGTCGGCAAAAAGGCGATTTTACCGGCCGGCGGCCGCCGGTGCCGCCTTCGTCGCGGCGATCCAGCGGCGGACGTTGCCCTCGAGCACGTCGAGCGGCAGGGCGCCGCTGCCAAGGACGACGTCGTGGAACGCGCGCAGGTCGAAGCGGTCGCCGAGCGCGCCCGCCGCCTCGCCGCGCAGTTGCCGGATTTTCAGCTCGCCGATCTTGTAGGCGAGCGCCTGGCCCGGGTTGCCGATGTAGCGGTCGATCTCGTTGACGATGTCGAGCTCCGTCTTCGCGGCATTGGCCTTGAAGTAGTCGATGGCCTGTTGGCGGGTCCAGTGCCCATGGTGCAGGCCCGTGTCGACGACGAGACGCACGGCGCGCCACATCTCGTAGGTGAGCTGGCCGAACTTGTCGTACGGGTCGTCGTAGAGCCCCATCTCCTGGCCGAGACTCTCGCTGTAGAGACCCCAGCCTTCGACATAGGCGGTCGCCTCGAAGTCGCGGCGGAACTTCGGCAACTCGCCGAGTTCCTGCGCCAGCGCGATCTGCAGGTGGTGGCCGGGCACCGCCTCGTGGATCGTCAACACGGGAATCTCGTGCTTCGGCCGCTCCTCAGGCCGGTACAGGTTCACGTAATAGTAGCCGGCGCGGCTGCCATCGAGGGCCGGCGCCTGGTAATAGGCCGTCGTCGTGTCGGGTGCGACCTGGTCGGGGATCGGCCGCACGCCGTAGGGCATGCGCGGCAGCTTGCCGAAATACTGCGGCAGCAGCGGGTCGACGCGCTTGGCCATCGCCTGGTACGCCACGAGCAGCTCGTGCGGGTCCGTGTAGCGGAACTTCGGGTCGGTGCGCAGGTAGGTCAGGAACTCGTCGAAGCTGCCGGTGAATCCCGTGCGGGCGATGACCTGCAGCATCCCGGCACGGATGCGGGCGACTTCGCGCAGTCCGATTTCGTGGATCTGGTCGGGCGTCAGGTCGGTGGTCGTGTACCAGCGCGCGAGTTCGGCATAACGGGTGTCGCCTTGCGGCGTGTCCCAGAGCCCGACGCTGTCGCGGCACCGGGGCAGGTAGTCCTGCTCGACGTAGCGACCGAGACGCGCATACGCCGGCACGATCGTCGTCGTGATCGCCTGCCGGGCCGCCGCCTGCAGGCGCTCGCGCTCTGCCGCCGGGATCGAGTCGGGGAACGTCCGGAACGCGTCGTAGAACGGGCTCTGCGTGGGATCGGCGACGACCTGACGTGCGATCTGCTTCGGCAGCCGCTGGATCAGCACCTTCGGCGGCACCCTGCCGAGCTTCACGCCCTCCTGCATGGACGCGATGAGCTGGTCCAGCGGCACGTCGATGGTCCGCAGGCGGGCGAGCCAGCGCTCGTAATCCGCGACGGTGCGGAAAACGGCGATGTCGGCGAGGCTGTACGCGCTCACGAGGCCGCCACGGTGCGACAGCGGCACGAGGTAGTCGCCGTATTCGTAGGAGTCGATGCTGGCCTGGGTCTGGCGGCGGAACAGGTCGCGGTTCAGCCGGTCGGCCTCGCTCAACGACGCCGGGTCGATCGCCTCGAGCTGTGCCAGCGCCGCCTGATCGGCGGCGTGGGACGCGCGCCGCGCGGCGAGCGAGAGGTCCGGCCAGCGATCGTCGTAGCGGGAGTCGCCGACGTAAGTTGCCGCGATCGGATTTTCCCGAAGGCCGCGTTCCCACTCCGCATCGAACAGCGCGTGCAGTCGTGCCGTCGCGCCGACGTCCGCGGCCCGGGCGACGGAGCAGGCGAGGAGCAGCAAGGCCAGCAACGGCGTTCGGCGCATGTAACGTAGCCTCGGTCGTCAGGAAGGCGGGGCCTCGCACGGCCGCCAGCGGCGCGCGCGGCGAGGAACCGGGATGTTCCGGCGCGGACTGCGCCTTGGCAAGTCGGCGGAAGCGTGCGCGGCACCAGCGCGGTGGTCGCGGCCCCGGGACGTGGGTTAACATGCGCGCACCCATCGCCAGGCCCGTCCGGAGAGAGGCTCGCAGGAGCCCGCCGAAGGCGCAACCCGCCCGGAAACGCTCAGGCAAACGTACGGCAGCGGCCTGATGGGCTCTGGAGAGCGGCCCGCGCGAGCGGGCCCACCGAAGGGGTGCGGCACCGGCGGCTGTGGCCGGCGCCCGATCTCTCAGGTCAAAGGACAGAGGGGCGGCGGGTCGTCACGGCGGCCTGCCGCCCTTTGCGTTTCTGGCCGTGACCGTTGACGAGGACGGGCTCGAATGGGACAGCGCACTCCGCTCTACGATGCACATCTCGCGGCCGGTGCCCGCACCGTCGACTTCGGTGGCTGGGACATGCCAGTCAACTATGGCTCCCAGATCGAGGAACATCACGCCGTGCGTCGCGACTGCGGCATGTTCGACGTGTCGCACATGTGCGTCGTCGACCTGCGCGGCGAGCGCGTCCACGACTGGCTGCGACGGCTGCTCGCGAACGACGTGGCGAAACTCGCACAGCGCGGCAAGGCGCTGTATTCGTGCATGCTGCGCGAGCACGGCGGCGTCATCGACGACCTCATCGTCTATTACATGGACGACCGCTGGTACCGCATGGTGGTCAACGCCGGCACGCGCGACAAGGACCTGCAGTGGCTGCTCGATCAGGCGGGCCCGTACGGCGTCACGGTCGAGCCGCGCACCGACCTGGCGATGATCGCCGTGCAGGGGCCGAACGCGCGGCAGAAGGCGGCGGCCGTCATGGATCGCGAGCTGGCCGAGCGCGCGCTGCAGCTCGGCCCGTTCTTCGGGCTCGACGCCGGCGAGCGCCTCGTTGCCCGCACCGGCTACACCGGCGAGGACGGCTTCGAGATCATGCTGCCCGCCGGCGAGGCCGTCGCGACGTGGGAGCGGCTGCGCGAGGCGGGCGTCCGCCCGTGTGGTCTCGGCGCGCGCGACACGTTGCGGCTCGAGGCCGGCATGAGCCTCTACGGCAACGACATGGACGAGACCACCTCGCCGCTCGAGTCCGGCCTCGGCTGGACCGTCGCCTGGGAGCCACAGGACCGCGACTTCGTCGGTCGCGCGGCGCTGGCGGCGCAGAAGCAGGCCGGCGTGACGCGCAAGCTCGTCGGCCTGCTGCTCGAGGATCGCGCCGTGCTTCGTTCCCACCAGAAGGTCATCGTCGCCAACGTGGGTGAGGGCGAGGTCACGAGCGGCACGTTCTCACCGACCCTGCAGCGTTCGATCGGCCTGGCGCGCGTGCCGGCGCCGACCGGCGACCGCTGCGAGGTCGAGATCCGCGGGCGGCTGTTCGCCGCGCGCGTCGTGCGGCCGCCCTTCGTGCGCAACGGCCAGGTCGCCATTGCGCTCTGACCGCCTCGCGTCTCCGGCAACGACAAACTCCAGAGAGGACACCATGAGCAACGTTCCCGCCGACCTCCGCTATCTGAAGTCCCACGAGTGGGCACGCCTGGAGAGCGACGGCACGGTCACCATCGGCATCTCGGACCACGCGCAGCAGGCGCTCGGCGACCTCGTCTTCGTCGAGACGCCGGAGCCGGGTCGCCGCGTCGAGGCCGGCGAGGCCTGCGCGGTCGTCGAATCGGTCAAGGCCGCCTCCGACATCTACAGCCCGGTCACGGGCGAGATCATCGCGAGCAACGCGGACCTCGGCGGCCAGCCCGAGCTGATCAACGGCGATCCGTATGGCGCCGGCTGGATCATGCGCGTGCGCCTCGACGACAAGGCGCAGTTCGCGGCGATGCTCGACGCAAAGGCGTACGAAGCCGCGCTCGCGGCGGAAACGCATTGAGCTGAATCGCGGCCTGAACCCCGGCAACCGCTGGACACTCCACCATGCCCTTCATTCCCCATACCGAGTCCGACATCCGTGCGATGCTCGCCACCATCGGCGCACCGGACATCGACGCGCTGTTCGAGGAAATCCCCGCGGAGCTTCGCGCCCCCGGCCTGCCGGGCGTCCCGCCCGCCTTGTCGGAGATGGAAGTCGGCCGGCTGATGTCCGGGCTGGCGGCGCGCGACGGCCGGCCGCTCAATTTCATCGGGGCCGGTGCGTACGAGCACCACGTTCCCTCGGCGGTCTGGGCGATCGTGACGCGTGGCGAGTTCTACAGCGCGTACACGCCCTATCAGGCCGAGGCGAGCCAGGGCACGCTGCAGTTGCTCTACGAGTACCAGACGATGATGGCCAGCCTGACGGGCATGGACATCTCGAATGCGTCGCTCTACGACGGGGCTTCGGGTCTCGCCGAGGCGTGTCTGATGGCGGTGCGTGCCAACCGCAGGTCGAAGTCGCAGCGCATCCTCGTGCCCGCGGCCGTGAATCCCACGTACCGCGACGTCGCGCGGGTCATCGCGGGCAACCAGAACCTGGCGTTCGAACCGGTGCCCTTCGACCCGAAGGGCGGTCAGACGGTCGTCGCGGCGCTCGAGCCGTTCGCGGGGCAGGACATCACGGCCGTCGTCGTGCAGCAGCCGAACTTCTTCGGCACGCTCGAGGACGTCGACGCGATCACGGACTGGGCGCACGCGAACGGTGCGCTCGTGGTCGCTGTGGTCAACCCGACGTCGCTGGCGCTGCTGAAGCCGCCGGGCGAATGGGGTGCGCGCGGCGCCGACGTCGCGTGCGGCGACGGACAGCCGCTCGGCGTGCCGCTGTCGTCGGGCGGACCGTATTTCGGCTTCATGGCGACGAAGTCCGAGCACGTGCGGCAGATGCCGGGCCGCATCATCGGACGGACCGTCGACATCGACGGCAAGCCGGGGTTCGCGCTGACGCTGCAGGCGCGCGAGCAGCACATCCGTCGCGGCAAGGCGACCTCGAACATCTGCACCAACCAGGGCCTGCTCGTGACGGCGGCGACGATCTACCTGTCGCTGCTCGGACCGGACGGGCTTGCCCAGGTCGCGGCGACCTGCATGCAGCGGACGCAGCAACTGATCGATGCGCTCACACGCGTGCCGGGCGTGCGGCTCGCTTTCGACAAGCCGCGTTTCCACGAGGCCGTACTGTTGCTCGACCGGCCGGTCGCGGGCGTGCTCGCGGCGCTGGCGGCGCGCGGCATTGTTGGCGGCCACGACATCTCGGCGCGGTATCCGTCGCTCGGCCACGCGCTGCTCGTCTGCGCGACCGAGACCCGCACCACGGGCGACATCGAGCAGTACGCAGGGGCGCTCGCCGAGGTGATGCGCGGCCCGGCCGTCGCAGCCTGATCCCGCAGGATGAAAGCCATGCACGAAAAGCTGATCTTCGAACACTCCGCCCGCGGCCGCCGCGCCGCCGCGCAATACCCGCCGCTCGCGGTCGAGGCGCCCGTGCCGGTGGCCATGCGTCGGTCGCGCCCGCCGCTGTTGCCCGAGGTTTCCGAGCTGCAGGCGGTGCGCCACTTCACGCGGCTCTCGCAGCTCAATTTCTCCATCGACACGCACTTCTACCCGCTCGGGTCGTGCACGATGAAATACAACCCGAAGGCGTGCAACGAGTACGCGATGCTGCCGGAACTGCTCGCGCGGCATCCGCTCGCCCCCGACGCGACGGGCCAGGGCGTGCTGCAGGTGCTGCACGAGCTGCAGGAAATGCTCGAGGAAGTGACCGGCATGCGCGGTGTGTCGCTGACGCCCATGGCGGGGGCCCAGGGCGAGTTCGCCGGCGTCGCGATGATCCGCGCCTACCACCACGCGCGCGGCGATCACCTGCGCAACGAGATCATCGTCCCGGACGCGGCGCACGGCACGAATCCTGCGACCGCGACGATGTGCGGCTGTACGGTCAGGGAAATCCCGACGCTCGCCAACGGCGACATCGACGTCGAGTCGCTGCGCTCGGGCGTCGGTCCGCAGACCGCCGGCATCATGCTCACGAACCCGTCGACGATCGGCGTCTTCGAGCGGAACATCCTCGAGGTGGGCCGCATCGTGCACGAGGCGGGCGGCCTGCTGTACTACGACGGCGCGAACCTGAACGCGATCCTCGGCAGGGTGCGGCCGGGCGACATGGGGTTCGACGTCATCCACATGAACCTGCACAAGACGTTCTCCACCCCGCACGGCGGCGGCGGCCCCGGTTCGGGCGCGGTGGGCGTGGGCGAGCGACTGCTGCCGTTCATGCCTGTGCCCGTGGTCGGGCGTGACGGCGAACGCTACCGCTGGCTCGACGAGCACGACCTGCCGCAGACCATCGGGCGCCTGTCGACCTTCATGGGCAACACCGGCGTGCTGCTGCGCGCCTACGTCTACATGCGCATGCTCGGCCGCGAAGGCATGCAGCGCGTGTCCGAGTTCGCCACGCTGAACGCGAACTAC
>Ga0268298_10004308_pt1 | contig 13969 bp, 10 predicted proteins | sample WWTPWeurt_MetaG_FD_194462 | JGI IMG/M metagenome (GOLD analysis project Ga0268298, IMG submission 194462) | Activated sludge microbial communities from WWTP in Nijmegen, Gelderland, Netherland - WWTP Weurt | ecosystem: Engineered > WWTP > Aerobic digester > Activated sludge | place... | reverse complement strand
CGTCGTCGACGACATCCTGCTGCCGCTGTATCGCCAGTTCGCGCACCTGCACCGCTTCGAGCGCGTGATCGTCTATCCGTTCTCGGGCGCGCCGGTCGCGACGCAGGCCGGAGACCCGCACGGCGGCGTGCCGGCGATCGACGACTACGAGGCGCTGCTGCGCGACGCGCCCGCGGGCTTCGAGCCCGCGCCCCACGACGAGAACGACCCGGTCGCGATGTGCTACACGTCGGGCACCACCGGCAAGCCCAAGGGCGTGGTGTATTCGCACCGGTCGACGGTGATCCACTCGCTGGTGCAGGCGATGCCCGACTACGTCGCGCTGTCCTCGCGCGACGTCGTGCTGCCGGTCACGCCGATGTTCCACGCCAACAGCTGGGGCGTGCCGTACACCGCGGTGATGACCGGTGCGAAGCTCGTGTTCCCGGGGCCGCACCTGCACCCCGAGGATCTCCTCGACCTGATGCAGGCCGAGCCGCCGACGCTCGCGCTCGGCGTGCCCACCATCTGGCTGTCGATGATCCAGCTCTACGAGGCGAGCGCGGGCCGCTGGACCCTGCCGGCGGGCATGAGGAGCCTCGTCGGCGGCGCCGCGGTGCCCGAGGCGCTGATCCGCCAGTTCGCGAAGCACGGCATCTCGATCGCACAGGGCTGGGGCATGACCGAGACCTCGCCGCTGGCGTCGCTCTTCTTCCCGAAGCCGGCGCTGCAGGGACGGCTGACCGACGACGAGTGGTTCGCGCGCAAGGCGATGGCCGGCGTGCCGGTGCCGCTCGTCGAGTTCCGCCTGATCGACGACGACGGGCGCGCCTGCCCCTGGGACGGCAAGGCGGTCGGCGAGCTGCAGGTGCGCGGGCCGTACATCACCGGCGCGTACCACGACGTTGCGCAGGACCCGGACAAGTTCACCGCCGACGGCTGGCTGCGCACCGGCGACGTCGCGGCGATGGACGCCGACGGCTACCTGCGCATCTCCGACCGCACCAAGGACCTGATCAAGTCCGGCGGCGAGTGGATCAGCTCGGTCGACCTCGAGAACGCGATCATGGCGCACCCGGCGGTCGCCGAGGCCGCGGTGATCGCGGTCGCGCACCCGAAGTGGACCGAGCGTCCGCTGGCGTGCGTCGTGTGCAAGCCGGGGCAGGCGCTGGACGCCGGCGAACTGCGCGAGTTCCTCGCGGGGCGCTTCGCGCGCTGGCAGCTGCCCGACGCGATCGAGATCGTCGACGCGATCCCGCGCACGTCGACGGGCAAGTTCTGGAAGGTCAAGCTGCGCGAGCGCTACGCGAAGTGGACCTGGCCGGACGCCGCGCAGAACTGATCGTCGCGGGGCCCGACGCGGAATGAACGACGGGCGCGCGCACCGTAAACGTGCGCTCGGCGCCGATGCACCGATTGGGGGCGCTCTAAAGCGGTGCATTACCGCTGCTCGGCGCTAAGTCACTGAATTTTGGCGCCCCACGACGGGGCGAAAGCGAACGGCCGATGGCACGGAAACTGCTAGTTTGCCTGGGGTAACAAAAACGCCGACAATTTCGCGTTTTGCACCGGCCGAAACACTTCCACAGCATCCGACGCAATCAGGAGAGTTCTGAATGGCGAGCGCCAAAGACGTCATGAAAATGATCGGGGACAACGAAGTCAAGTTCGTTGACCTGCGATTCACCGATACCCGCGGCAAGGAACAGCACGTCAGCGTGCCGGTCAGCCACTTCGACGAGGACAAGTTCACGTCGGGTCACGCGTTCGACGGCTCGTCGATCGCCGGCTGGAAGGGGATCGAGGCGTCCGACATGCTGCTGATGCCGGATCCGGCCACGGCCAACATGGACCCGTTCCGCGAGGAGCCGACGCTGCTGCTCACGTGCGACGTGATCGAGCCGTCCGACGGCAAGGGCTACGCGCGCGACCCGCGCTCGATCGCCAAGCGCGCCGAGGCCTACCTGAAGGCGAGCGGCATGGGCGACACCGCCTACTTCGGCCCGGAACCCGAGTTCTTCATCTTCGACTCGGTGACCTGGAACGTCGACATGTCCGGCTGCTTCGTGAAGATCAATTCCGAAGAGGCGCCGTGGAGCACCGGCAAGGAATTCGAGGGCGGCAACCTCGCGCACCGTCCGGCGGTCAAGGGCGGGTACTTCCCGGTTCCGCCCGTCGATTCGCTGCAGGACATCCGTTCCGAGATGTCGCTGCTGCTCGAGCAGATGGGCGTGCCCGTCGAGGTGCACCACCACGAGGTCGCCGCACCGGGCCAGTGCGAGATCGGCACCAAGTTCAGCACGCTGGTGCAGCGCGCCGACTGGCTGCAGATCATGAAGTACGTGATCCTGAACGTCGCCCACAGCTACGGCAAGACCGCCACGTTCATGCCCAAACCGGTCGTCGGCGACAACGGCTCGGGCATGCACTGCCACCAGTCGGTCTGGAAGGACGGCACGAACCTGTTCGCCGGCGACAAGTACGCGGGCCTGTCCGAGTTCGCGCTCTATTACATCGGCGGCATCATCAAGCACGCGCGCGCGCTGAACGCGATCACGAACCCGGGCACGAACTCGTACAAGCGCCTGGTGCCGGGCTTCGAGGCCCCGGTCAAGCTCGCCTACTCGGCGCGCAACCGCTCGGCGTCGATCCGCATCCCCTACGTGAGCAATCCGAAGGGCCGCCGCATCGAGGTCCGCTTCCCGGATCCCACGGCCAACCCGTACCTCGCGTTCGCGGCGATGATGATGGCCGGCCTGGACGGCGTCCAGAACAAGATCCACCCGGGCGAGTCCGCGGACAAGAACCTGTACGACCTGCCGCCGGAAGAAGACGCGAAGATCCCGACCGTGTGCTCGTCGCTCGACCAGGCCCTCGGCTACCTCGACAAGGACCGCGAGTTCCTGACCCGCGGCGGCGTGTTCAGCGACGAGATGATCGACGCGTACATCGCGCTCAAGGAAGAGGAGGTCACGCGCTTCCGCATGACCACGCATCCGGTCGAGTTCGACATGTACTACTCGCTGTGACGCCCGAGCGGCGCCGCGCGCGCCGCCCGTGACGCCTCACGCGCGAAGGGCCGGGCAACCGGCCCTTCGCCTTTCCGGGGCCTCGTGCCGGGCCGCCGGACTTTCGCCGGCAGGGCTCGGACGACCGGTCGACCCGGCGGTGGGGCGAAACAGGTATAGTCGAAAGATCCCATTCGAGCCCGGGCCGCCCCCGGAAAGACTCGCCACCGACATGCGCACGCGCCTCGCCTTCGCCGCCGTCGTCCTCGCCGCCAGTGCGCCCGCGCATTCGCAGATCTACAAGTGCGAAGGACCCAACGGCGTCGTCGAGTACAGCAACGCGCCCATCAGCACCCAGGGCGGGCGCAACTGCAAGTCCATCGACCTTCAACCGATCACCACGATTCCGGCGCCCCGGCTGCCGGCGCGGCCCGCGCCTGCGCCCGCGGCCACGAACGGCGGCGGCGCGAGCGCCGGCGCGGCGGCCGGCGCCGCAGCCCGCCCCGCGTCGACGCCCGAGGGCTTTCCCCGCGTGGACGCCGCCACCCAGAAGGCCCGCGACACCGACCGCCGCCGCATCCTCGACGAAGAGCTCAAGAAGGAAGAGACGCGCCTCGCGGAGCTCAGGAAGGAATACAACAACGGCGAGCCCGAGCGGCGCGGTGACGAGCGCAACTACCAGAAGTACCTCGACCGCGTCCAGGCGCTCAAGGACGACATCGCCCGCACCGAGGCGAACCTCGTCAGCATCCGGCGCGAGATCGCGTCGGTGAAGGACTAGTGGCGCGCTCGCGGCCCGCCGCCGACGAGCGCCGACGCGATCCGGAGTCGCTGCTCGCGGGGCTCGAACTGCTCGCCAGCGGCGTCGTGCTGCTCGACGCCGACGGTCTCATCGTCTTCGTCAATCCGGCGGCCGAGCATCTGTTCGAGCTCTCGTCGCGATCCCAGCTCGGCCAGCCGTTCGCGCGCCTGTTCGCCAACGGCGTCGTCATCGACGCGCTGGTCGAGGAGGCGTGCAACAACGCGTTCGGGCAGAAGCGGCAGGAACTGGTGCTCGAGCGCACCGGCCGCGAGCCGCTCGTGCTCTCGAGCACCGCGATCGTGCTCGACAGCCCGCTGGGCGCGCTGCTGCTGGAGTTCCGCGAGATCGACCAGGCCGTCCGCCACGATCGCGAGAGCCGCATCCTGCACTCCGCCCAGGCCAATCGCGAGCTCGTGCGCAACCTCGCGCACGAGATCAAGAACCCGCTCGGCGGGCTGAGGGGCGCCGCGCAGCTGCTCGAGTCGGAGCTCGACTCCCCCGGCCTGCGCGAGTACACGCAGGTCATCATCAAGGAAGCCGACCGCCTCCAGGCGCTCGTCGACCGCCTGCTCGCGCCGCACCGGCACGCGCGCGTCGAGGCCGAGCTCAACATCCACGAGGTGTTCGAGCGGGTGCGCAAGGTGGTGCAGGCCGAGTACCCGCAGTCGCTCGTCATCGATCGCGACTACGACGCGAGCATTCCGGACATGCGGGGCGACAAGGAGCAGATGATCCAGGTCGTGCTCAACCTCGTGCGCAATGCCGCGCAGGCGCTCGAGGGGCAGGGGCGCATCCTGCTGACCACCCGCGTCGCCCGTCAGGTGACGATCGTCAAGCAGCGCCATCGCCTGGCATTGGATTTGCATGTGATCGACAACGGTCCCGGCATCCCGGAGTCGATTCGTGACAGGATCTTCTTTCCGCTGGTGTCGGGCCGTGAGGGTGGGAGCGGTCTGGGACTGTCGCTGGCGCAGAGCTTCGTGCAGCAGCACGGGGGCATCATCGAATGCGACAGTCGTCCGGGCCGCACGGACTTCCGAATCCTGCTGCCCCTGCCGTAGCCGACGGGCCTCGGTGCGGGCGGCCGCCAGGGCAGAGCGCACACGATGAACTCGGTTTGGATCGTTGACGATGACCAGTCGATACGCTGGGTGCTGGAGCGCGCACTGACGCGCGAGGGCTTCGACGTCCGGGCATTCGGGACCGCGCGCGAGTGCCTGCGCGCGCTCGAGGACGGCAGCCCGCACGCGCTGGTCTCCGACATCCGCATGCCGGGCGAGAGCGGCATCGAGCTGCTGCAGAAGGTGCGCGAGCGCCGGCCCGAGCTGCCGGTGATCATCATGACCGCGTTCTCCGATCTCGAGAGCGCGGTGTCCGCGTTCCAGGGGGGCGCGTTCGAGTACCTGCCCAAGCCGTTCGACCTCCCCAAGGCGGTCGAGCTGATCCGCCGCGCGGTGCACGAGAGCCCGGCGCAGGAGCTTCCCCCGGACGAGCCCGTCGAGCCGAGCCTGGAGATCCTCGGGCAGGCGCCGGCGATGCAGGAGGTCTTCCGCGCGATCGGGCGCCTGTCGAACTCGAACGTGACGGTGCTCATCACCGGCGAGTCCGGCACCGGCAAGGAGCTGGTCGCCAAGGCGCTGCACGACCACAGCCCGCGCGCGGGCCAGGCGTTCGTCGCGCTGAACACGGCGGCGATCCCGCGCGATCTGCTCGAGTCCGAGCTCTTCGGCCACGAGCGCGGCGCGTTCACGGGGGCGCAGCAGCTGCGCCGCGGTCGATTCGAGCAGGCCGAGGGCGGGACGCTCTTCCTCGACGAGATCGGCGACATGCCGCCCGATCTCCAGACGCGGCTGCTGCGCGTGCTCGCCGACGGGCAGTTCTACCGCGTCGGCGGGCACCAGCCGCTGCGCGCGAACGTTCGCGTGATCGCCGCCACGCACCAGAACCTCGAGGAACGCGTCCGCAAGGGGCTGTTCCGCGAGGACCTCTTCCACCGCCTGAACGTGATCCGCCTGCGGCTGCCGCCGCTGCGCGAGCGCCACGAGGACATCGCGCTGCTCGCGCGGCACTTCCTCGCGCGCAGCGCCCGCGAGCTCGGCGTCGAGCCCAAGCGCCTGACCGACGACGCGGTGCAGGCGCTCTCCGCGTTCGGCTGGCCCGGCAACGTGCGTCAGCTCGAGAACGTCTGCCACTGGCTCACCGTGATGGCGCCCGCGCAGGCGGTGAGCGTCAAGGACCTGCCGCCCGAGGTGCGCGAGGCCGCGATCGGCGCGGCGTTCGCGCCCGCGGGCGCGAGCGACCCGGGGCGCGTGCCCGCGCCCTTCGTCGCGTCGGCCTCGGGCGCCGGACCCGACGCGGCGCGCGGGACTTCGGCCACGGCCGTCGGCGGCGCGGCGGGCGGGAACGGGCTGGAATCCGAGCCCGGATTCGGGCACGCGGCCGAGGCGACGCCGGACGCGCCGAGGGCGCTCGTCCCCGGATTCCCGTCCGGAGCCGCGCTGCGCGCGGGCGAGGCGGGCGAGCCCGCCATGGTCGGCGCGTCGGCGTCGTGGTCGGCCCTGCTCGAGCGCGAGGTGTCCGCGCTGCTCGCCAGCCAGCCGCCCGAGCAGCGCACGAACGGGCAGAGCGAGCTCATGGACCGGCTCACGCGCGAGTTCGAGGGCGCGATCATCCGGACGGCCCTGCGCCACACCCGCGGCCGGCGCATCGACGCGGCGCTGCGGCTGGGCATCGGCCGCAATACGATCACGCGCAAGATCCAGGACCTGCGGCTCGAGGACGACGAGCCCTGACGCGCCGCTTCCCGTACCGTCGCGGGCGCTCGTGACGCACGGTGGTCACACGGGGCGTGTATCGTCTCGGTCGGGTGCCGACCGGCCTGGGAGCCGGCCCGCGCAGCCGTCGCCGCGCCTGCGGTGGCGGCCGCGGACAGGCAACTCCGCCTCGAGGAGGGCGATTGAGCGGGTCCCGGGGGTTCTGTTGCGTCCTGGCCGTGGCCGCGTGTGCGTTCGCGTGCCCGGACGCCGCGCGTGCCGCGCGGCCGATGGTCACCGACGACGCGCGGGTCGTCGACTCGAAGTCGTGCCAGGTGGAGTCCTGGCTTCGGCACAACGTCTCCGGCGGCGAATTCTGGGCGCTGCCCGCCTGCAACTTCTTCACCGATCTCGAGCTGACGTTCGGCGGCGCGTCGGCCACGGCGTCGGGGCACTCGCGCGTGTCCGACGTGCTGGTGCAGGCCAAGCAGATCCTGCGGCCGCTCGAGCGTGACGGCTGGGGCAGCGCGATCGCCGTCGGGCAGCTCGCGCACACCGATGCCGGGCGCCCGCGTCATCCGGCCGGCGACGCCTATGCGAGCGTCCTGAACAGCGTCGCGTTCGCCGGCGATCGGCTCGTGCTTCACACCAACCTGGGCGCGAGCCACGAGCGCGCCGCGCGGCAGAACCGCCTGACCTGGGGCGTCGGCGCCGAGGCCCAGCTCTGGCCCCGCGGCTACCTGATCGCCGAAGCGTTCGGCCGCGACGTCGGCCGTCCGTGGTACCAGCTCGGTCTGCGGGTCTGGCTGGTGCCCGACCGGGTCCAGGTGGACGCCACATTCGGCAACCGCTTCGGCCAGGCGGGCGACGAGCGATGGATGACCGTCGGGCTGCGGCTGCTGTCCCCGCGCTGGCTGCCCTGAACGCGGGCCGCCGGCGCGCGGCGGCCCGGACTCAATCGACCTGCACGACCACCGGCGCGTGGTCCGACGGCTGCTCGCGCTTGCGCATGTCGCGCTCGATCCGGCACTCGCGCACGCGCTCGCGCAGCGACGGCGCCACGAGCACGTGGTCGATGCGCAGGCCCATGTTGCGGCGGAACGCCAGCTGGCGATAGTCCCACCAGGTGTAGGCCTTGGGCGCCTGCTCGAACAGCCGGAACGCGTCGACGAGCCCGAGCGCCTGCAGCGCGCGGAAGCGCTCGCGCTCCGGGCCCGAGCACAGCACCTGCCCGGCCCACGCGGCCGGGTCGTGGACGTCGCGGTCCTCGGGGGCGATGTTGAAGTCGCCCAGCAGCACCAGCGGCTCGGGCGCGGCGAGCTGCGGTTCGAGCCACTGCACGAGCGCGTCGATCCAGCGCAGCTTGTACTGGTACTTGTCGGAGTCGACCGACTGCCCGTTGGGGAAATACGCGCAGACCAGCCGCAGGCCCCCGACGGTGGCGCTGATCAGGCGCCTCTGCTCGTCGGCGAACAGCGGATTGCCGATCGTCGGCGACGCTGGCGCGCCGACGGTGTCGCGGCGCGCGAGGATCGCGACGCCGTTGTACGTCGGCTGCCCGGACCAGACCGCGTCGTAGCCGGCCTGCGCGAGCGCGTCGGCCGGGAACTTGTCGTCGGTGAGCTTGGTCTCCTGCAGGCACACGACGTCGACCGGGTCGGCGGCGAGCCACTCGAGCAGGTGGGGCAGGCGCACCTTCAGGGAGTTGACGTTCCAGGTGGCGAGTTTCAAGACACTCCCGGGCGGTTGCGTGGGTGGACTCGGCTTCGTGCCGATGGGACGACATCCTACAAGCTCCCGAGGTGCCGCCGATCGAAGGACCCACGGCCCGGACAGTCGACGATTTCGAGGCCGTGTTGCCCTGGCGCATCAATGTCGCGCCGGACGGGTGACCGACGGCCGTCCGGCGCACGGGCGCAGTCCGGCGAGCGATTAAACTGGATGTGCCGACGACTGCTGCCGGAACGCCCGCCCTGGCCCGCTGCGCGCGCCTCCATGCGGCGGCTCCGGCGGCGACATCGCCGATCGACCGGCGGTGGCCTCCCGGCCCTCGGCGCGCGCGACATCGTGGAGATTCGATGATGTCGCCTTGCACGCTCGATCCCCATCCGGCGCCCGGCTCGGTCGGGCGCACCGCCGCGCGTCCGTTCGGCCCGCTGCGCTGCGCCGCGCGCCGATGGGGACTGATCGCAGGCCTGGCGGCAGCGGCGGCCGGTCCCACGCTGGCCGCCGACGCGCCCGCCGAACGCGCGCTGTTCAGGCAGATCTACCAGGAACTCGTCGAGATCGACACCTCGAACTCGACCGGCGACAGCACGCTCGCCGCACGGGCGATGGCGCGGCGCCTTCTCGACGCCGGCTTCGCCGAAGAAGACATGCAGATCATCGAGCCGACTCCGCGCAAGGGGAACCTGGTGCTGCGCTACCGGGGCAGCGGCGAGAAGAGGCCGATGCTGCTGCTGTCGCATCTCGATGTCGTCGATGCCCGGCGCGAGGACTGGGGCCGCGACCCGTTCAAGCTGCAGGAGAGCGGCGGCTACTTCACCGCCCGCGGCAGCATCGACGACAAGGCGCGCGGCGCGGTGCTGGTCTCGGTGCTCTCGCAACTGAAGCGCGAAGGGTTCGTGCCCCGGCGCGACCTGATCCTGGCGCTGACCGCGGACGAGGAACTCGGCGAGGTGCCGAGCAACGGCGTGCTGTGGCTGCTCCGGCATCGGCGGGGATCGATCGACGCGGAATTCGGGCTGAACGAAGGTGCGGAGGGCGAACTGCGCCAGGATCGGCCGTTCGCGCTCAAGGTCCAGCTCGCCGAGAAGATCTACGCCAGCTACGAGCTGCGGACGAGCAATCCGGGCGGTCACGCGTCGATGCCGACCCGCAGCAATGCCATCGTCGATCTGGCCGAGGCCCTGGCCCGAATCGCCCGGCACGAGTTCGCGCCCAATCTGTCGGACGTGACCCGCGCCTACTTCCAGCGCCTGGCCGCCATCACCGGGGGCCCCGTGGCGGCCGACATGCAGGCGGTCGCGCGGGCCGTCCCGGCGCCGGAGGCCGTGGCGCGGCTGTCCGCGCGTCCCGCGTACAACGCGCAGATGCGCACCACGTGCGCCGCGACCATGATCGAAGGCGGCCACGCGGAGAACGCGCTGCCCCAGAGCGCGAAGGCCGCGCTCAATTGCCGGATCCTGCCGAACGACGACCCGGCCGCGATCGAGCGCACCCTGGCCACGCTCGCGGGCGACAAGGTCACCCTGAAGCGCGTCACGCCGCTGACGTCCGCCGCGCCGTCGCCGATGCGCCCCGACGTGCTGGCCGCGCTGGAGGCCGCGGCCGGCGAGGTCTGGGAGGGCGTGCCCGTGATCCCGGTGATGTCCAACGGCGCCTCCGACAGCGTGCTGCTGCGCAACGCCGGCATACCGATGTACGGGGTGTCGGGCCTGTTCATCGAGCCGGGCGACTACCGCGCGCACGGACGCGACGAGCGTGTCCGCGTGGCCTCGCTGTACGAGAGCCGGGAGTTCATCTATCGGCTCGTCAGGGCGCTGTCGCGATGACGCGCGCCGCCTCGGAGCCCGGCGCCCCGACGTCCCGATCTCGCAGGCCGGCGCGCTCGGGCTGACGCCGGACCGCACCGGAGGCGGTCGCGCGAGCGTCGAAGCGGCCGCCGCGTTCCGATTCCGGCACCGCCGGCAGGGGCGGTCAGCATCTTCACGCAAGATCCGGGGCACATTCGACGGTAGGGTAGGATGCGCCGATTCGATCGCGAGAATCGAGGACGCAGGAGACAGCGCGGGCGGCAGGCCGCGGCCGCGCACCACGGCCGGCGCGCCGCCCGGCGCCGGAGGAGGGCCCCGCATGGATGTGAGCATCGTGTTCAACGGTCTGGTCGCCGGCTGCCTGTACGCGCTGGCCGGGATCAGCATGAACATGCTTTATCGCCCGACGAACACGTTCAACTTCGCGCAGGGCGACCTGATCATGATCGCGGCGATGACCTGCGCCGCGCTGCTCGGCGTGACGAAGCTGCCGTGGTATCTCGCGGCGGTGCTCGCGATCGTGCTCGCGGCGGCGATCTCGTTCGTCGAGTACTTCGTCGCGATCGCGCCGATGATCCGGCGCCGCCACGGCGTCGGCTGGATCATCAGCACGCTGTCGGTGTCGCTGATCCTGCAGGACATCGTGGGCAAGGCGTTCGGGCCGGACCCGCGCAAGGTCGACCCCCCGCCGCCGTTCACGACCGACCTGCAGACGCTCGGGCCGCTCGAGTTCAACTCGTACCAGGTCCTGGTGCTGGTCTTCACGGGCCTGATGGTCGCCGTCACCGGCTGGTTCTACACGCGCCGCACCGGCAAGGCGGTCAACGCGATCGCCGAGGACCGCGAGGCGGCGCTGCTGCGCGGCATCGACCCGAACCGGCTCGCCTGGATGTCGTTCCTGATCGGCGGGGTCGCCGCCGGCGTGATCGGGATCCTCGCCGCGCCGATGCTGTACGCGTCGACCGGCCTGGGGCCGCTGCTCGTGATCAAGGGCTTCGAGGTGGTCGCGGTCGGCGGCGTGGGCAGCAACCGCGGCGCGCTGATCGCGGGCTGCGTGCTCGGCGTGGTCGAGGCGGTCAGCGGCGCGACGCTCTCGCCGGGCTACCAGAACGCCGCGACCTTCGCGGTCGTGCTCGCGATCCTGCTCGTGCGGCCCGCCGGCGTGTTCGGCACCGCGACGGCGAGGGCGGTCTGACGATGGCCGCGGTGCAAGGCGCGCAGTCTCGCGGCGGTCACTCGCTGATCGTCGGATCGCTGGTCTTCGTGGCGGCGCTCGGCGTGCTGCCGATGCTCGTGCGTGGCGAGTACGTGCTGTTCCTGTGCACGCAGATCGGCATCTACTACCTGATCGCGCTCGGCCTGAACCTGCTGTCGGGCTACGGCGGCCAGATCTCGCTCGGCCACGGCGCGCTGGTCGCGATCGGCGCGTACGCGGTCGCGATCTCGATGGTCGACTACAAGCTGTCGTTCTGGCTCGCGGCGCCGCTCGCGCTCGCGCTGACGGCGGGCGCGGGCGCCCTGATGGCGCTGCCCGCGTTCCGGCTGTCGACCTGGTACTTCGCGCTCGTGACGCTGGGCTTCGCGAACGTGGTCGGCGGGCTGCTCACCGAGTGGCGCGGGCTCACGCACGGGTTCGCGGGCGTCGTCGGCATCCCCAAGCCGGCGCTGTTCGGCCACGTGCTCACGCAGGGCGAGCTGTACTGGCTGATGCTCGCGACCTGCCTGGGCGCGTTCCTCGTGGTTCGCAACCTGGTCGCGTCGCGCTTCGGGCGCGCGCTGCTCGGGCTGCACGAGCACGCGGTGCTGGTGCAGGGCGTGGGCGCGTCGCTGGTGCGCCTGAAGATGCAGGCGTTCGTGATCAGCGCGGTGCTCGCCGGGCTGGCCGGCGCGTTCATGGCCGTCCACAAGACCGTGATCACGCCCGACGACTTCCCGACCGACCTCTCCACGTTCTTCCTGCTCGTGATCGTGCTCGGCGGCATGGGGCGGCTGCACGGCGCGCTGATCGGCACGCTGGTGTTCTTCATCGTGCCCGAGCTGCTCGCGGCGCTGCACGACTGGCGGCTGCTGATCTACGGCACCGCGCTGCTGCTGCTGATCCTGTTCGCGCCCGGCGGGCTCGCGGGCGGGCTCGAGAGCCTGGCGCGCCGCCTGGGGCGCGGCGGCACGGCCGCCGCCGACGAGCCGAGCGGATCGCCCGAGCTGCAGCGCATCGACGGCGCGGCGCTGAAGGTGCAGTCGGTGTCGAAGCACTTCGGCGGCGTGTCCGCGCTGTCCGACGTCACGCTCGAGCTCGCGCCCGGCACCGTGCACGCGATCGTCGGCCCCAACGGCTCGGGCAAGACGACGCTGCTGAACCTGATCAGCGGCTACTACCCGCTGAACGGCGGGTCGATCTCGATCGGGGGGCGGGACGTCGCCGGGCTGTCGGCGAGCCACATCGCGCGCATCGGCGTGCGCCGCACCTTCCAGACGCCGAAGCTGATCGCCGAGCTCGACGTGCTCGAGAACGTGATGCTGGGCGCGTACTCCGACGAGACGCGCTCGCTCGCGGCGATCGGGCTCGGCCTGCCGGGCGCGCGGCGCGAGGCGCGCGAGCGCACCGCGGAGGCGATGCGCTACCTGCAGTTCGTCGGCCTGCACAAGCGCGCGCACGACCCCGCCGGCGAGGTGCCGCACGGCCAGCAGCGGCTGGTCGAGATCGCGCGCGCGCTGGTCGGCCGGCCGAGCCTGCTGATGCTCGACGAGCCCGCCGCGGGGCTGTCGCTGTCGGAGCTCGACGGGCTCGCGACGCTGGTCAACGAGATCGCGAAGCTGGGCACCACCGTCGTGATCGTCGAGCACCACCTGGAGCTGGTCGCGAACCTGTGCCGCAGCGTCACGGTGCTCGAGGGGGGGCGGATCCTCGCGTCCGGCACGCCGGCCGCGGTCTTCAACGACGAGAAGGTGATGGCCGCTTACATGGGCAAGCGCGCGATCGCCGCGGGCGGAGAGCCGACATGACCGACGCGAACGGGCGCGCGCCGCTGCTCGCGGTGAGCGGGCTGACCTGCGGCTACGGGCACGTGGGCGTGCTCGAGGACGTCTCGATCGAGGTCGCCGAGCGCCAGATCGTGACCGTGCTCGGCGGCAACGGCGCGGGCAAGAGCACGATGCTCAAGGCGATCTCGGGGCTGCTGCCGGTGACCGGCGGCACGATCCGCTTCGCCGGCGAGGACATCACGAACCGCAAGCCCGCGCAGATCGTGGGGCGAGGGCTGCTGCACGTCGCCGAAGGGCGCAGACTCTTCCGTGCGCAGAGCGTGATGTCGAACCTCGAGCTCGGGCTGTACGGCGCGGGCCTGGCGCGCGCCGAGGAGAAGCGCCGGCTCGACGAAGTGCTCGCGATGTTCCCGATGCTCGCCGAGCGCCCGGCCATCGCGGCCGGCTCGCTGTCGGGCGGCCAGCAGCAGATGCTCGCGATCGCCCAGGCGCTGCTTCGCACGCCGCGGCTGCTGATGCTCGACGAGCCCTCGCTCGGGCTGGCGCCGGTGATCGTCGACCAGGTCATGGACGTGATCGTGCGGCTGCGCGCGCAGGGCTGCGCGATCGTGCTCGTGGAGCAGCTGGTCGAGCGCGCGCTCGAGGTCGCCGACGTCGCCTACGTGCTGCGCAACGGGCGCATCATCGGCAGCGGCCGCGCGGCCGAGCTGCACGACAGCGAGCTGATCCGGCACGCGTACCTGGGCGTCTGAACGATGTCGCGCCCCGCCTTTCCACTTCGTTCCACGGAACCGACGGCCGCATCTCGTGGCCCCACACAGAGGAGACCTTCGATGAGTGCACATTCCTCCCGGCCCTTCGGCGTCAGCGCCGACGGCAGCCTCGATCGGCGCGGCTTCCTCGAGACCG
>Ga0268298_10004307_pt1 | contig 13970 bp, 12 predicted proteins | sample WWTPWeurt_MetaG_FD_194462 | JGI IMG/M metagenome (GOLD analysis project Ga0268298, IMG submission 194462) | Activated sludge microbial communities from WWTP in Nijmegen, Gelderland, Netherland - WWTP Weurt | ecosystem: Engineered > WWTP > Aerobic digester > Activated sludge | place... | reverse complement strand
GTAGAATCCGCCAAATTGGATGATCAGGTTGAGGTCATTTTGCCCAAGACCGGCTTTTATATTGAAGCGGGTGGTCAGGTCAACGACACGGGCTTCATTCGCGGCGCGGACTGGGAAATCGAAATCACTGGCATTCGCCGCGCGTCTGCGGGCGTGATCGTGCATATCGGTGAAGTCATCTCGGGTCACCCCAAAGTAGGTGACAAAGCGGCAGCCGAAGTGGACGCAACCCGCCGCCACGACATCATGCGCAACCACACCGCCACACACTTGCTGCATAAGGCGCTGCACGAAGTTGTGAGCGACCAAGCCAAGCAGGCAGGCTCGCTCGTCGCGCCGACCCACTTACGCTTTGACTTCAACCATCCCGAAGCCATGACCCCCGACCAGATCGAACGCGTTGAGAAAATGGTCAATGAAGCCGTGGCGATGGACATGCCCGTGGTCAAAGTGACCAAGTCCCTCGACGAAGCCAAGAAGGAAGGCGCGATGGCGCTCTTCGGCGAAAAATACGGCGAAGTCGTCCGCACCATTTCCATCATGGAAGATGAGAAAGATAAATACTCCTACGAGTTGTGCGGTGGTACTCACCTCGAACGCACTTCTGATGTGGGCGCATTCATTATCGTCAGTGAGAGTTCGGCGGCGGCAGGTGTGCGTCGTATCGAAGCGGTCACCGGGCGTGGTGCATATGAATTGATTCAGAAACGCTTCAAGGCCCTCAAGCAGACCGCGGGCTCCCTCAAGACTTCTGTCGATGAGGTCCCTGCCAGAGTGGATGCCTTGCAGGATGAAGTTTCTGAACTCAAAAAGGAACTCGCCAACCTGCGCGCTCAGTCTGCGCTTTCTACGTTCAATTCCTTGCTCGCTAACGTCCAAACCGCAAAGGATGTCAACGTTCTCGGCGCGGAAATTCCGAATGCGGATGTGGACACGCTCCGCTCACTAGCGGATAAATTCCGCGAGAAGTATCCCCAGAACGGCGCGGCGGTCTTTGCATCGGGCAGTACCGTCATCGCAACCGTGACCGAAGACGTGGTCAAACGGGGAGTCAAGGCTGGAGATCTAATCACAGGCATCGGCGGTAAGGGAGGCGGACGTCCTAATCTCGCACAGGGCAGCCTCGCTGGTGACGTCAAAGAAGCGCTGATGAAACTTGAAAAAGTTGTGGAAGAAAAAGTGAAATAAAAACAAAACAGGCGACTACATGTCGCCTGTTTTGTTTATGATCTATTTATCACGCTCAACGCAGCGAAAGCCGCGACTCAGCCCGGCAGATTGCGGTTCGTGTTTGTAACGTGAGGTAGTGAGGATCTCGTTCGCGTCGGCATCGTAGGCTCCGCTGCGCAGGGAACGTTCGAAGCCCGTTTCCGGACCGCTGGGGTTATTCAACGGGGTGTTCATGTAGTAATTGGCGTCATACCAATCTGCGATCCATTCGCGGACGTTGCCCACCATGTTCAAGGCCCCATACGGACTTGCGCCCAATGGATAGCGATCCACAGGCAAGGGTTCGCCGATGAGCGAGTCGGCATAATTGGCCAGGCGCGGGTTTGGTCGTTCGTTCCCCCATGGAAATTTTCGGCTGTCTGTGCCGCGTGCGGCTTTTTCCCATTCCGCTTCGGTGGGTAAGCGCCTGCCCGCCCATGCGCAATAGTCTGCGGCTTGAAACCAGGAGACATAGGTAACGGGGTAATTGCGGTAGATCCACTTGCCATAAAAAGGATTTAGGCGCAGTGTCGGCTCGATACATTTCCCGGCTGCAACACATTTTTCATATAAGGCATTGCTGACTTCGACCTGGTCAACCCAGAACCCTTTCAGGGTCACTATGTGCTGCGGCGAATTCTCATCGGGTTCACCCTCATCTCCCATGGCGAAACTACCTGCAGGGACATAGACTTGAGACATGCCATCGATGGGTGAGAACTTTTGGGCGATAGGCTTGATGGCAGCGCGCTGGCCGAAGTCAAATGAGGCAATGTCGTAGCGCAATCTGGTCAGGTTGAACGTCCCTGCCTGAATGGCGCGGACCGTCCTGGCAGCGATATCCAGATTTAAGATCGCAACCACGGCCAGGGAAGATAGAACGATCAGGGGGAAGGCTCGGAGAAAAGGGCGGAATTTTTTCACGCCGGAATTATACCCAGCGCGGTCCCTGTTGAGAAATCAAAAGGCTCTGCCGAATCGTTTCGACAGAGCCCGGTGTATTGAGAAATTTATTCGGCGATCAACGGTGTGACGTATTTTTCAAGCATCGTCAGGCTGATTTGCCCCGTCCATGCAAGGCGGACAGTGCCGGTACGGTCGATAACATAGGAGTTCGGCAGGTTCGCATTGCGGAAGGCATTCAAAGCCGCACCGTTCGGGTCAAGCCAGACCGGGAAGGTCAGGCCGAAACTTTTGACAAAGGCCTGCACTTCATCAAGCCCGTCGCCCGCTTCCACGGCAATGACGGTGAAGCCGTCCTGTGCATGGGTATCGTGAAATTTTTTGAGAGAGGGCATTTCCGCCTTGCAGGGCGGGCACCACGTTGCCCAATTGTTGACCAGCACCACATTACCGGCGAAGTCTGCGATGGATTGGGTCTGGCCTTCAAGATTCTGAAGAGCAAGTTCCGGCGCGGCAAAATCGACTTCCATGGGTGTGACGGAAAACTCACTGGACGAGGCCTGCGCTGTTGGTTGCTTCTGTGTAAGCAAAAGCAGCAGGGCAATGCCCACGACCACCAAACCCGCGCCGATCATGGCGGAGATGTTGTTCTGTTGTTTGCGCTTCTTGTGGTACTTGTGTTTGCTCATGATAATTCTCACTGCGCCAGTGCGCGGCGGATCTCCGCCAGCATGCGGCCTTCGGGGAAGGCGCCAACAGCGCTGCCTTTGCCGGAGTTGAGAACGGTCTGCGGTACACCCTGAACCCGGAACTGATTCGCCAGGTCGGGGAATTCCATCGCATCCACCGCTTCAGCGCGGATCATGGCTGGGTTCTCCATGGCCATCTTGTGTGCAAGCAACACGGCTTGCGGGCAGTACGGTCAGGTAGGGGTGACGAAGACCTGCATGAGTAGGGGTTGGCTCAAGGCCTTGAGAAAGTCTCGGGTCTCAGCGCTCAAGCCTGAGTCCCGGTGTGAAGCGAGCAGGATGTCGTTGATGAGGGTGCTGAATTCATATCCCGATGGAATGCCCGAGAATTGGATTCCCAGGTCGAGAACCTGGTCACCATCCTTGCCTGCAATGACAATGCCAGGGGCTTTGTTCACCTGGAATTGGGCAGCCAGCGCGGCATCTGCTTTAAGATCGTGAACGGATAGATGGACCCGTTCATCCAATTCGCTGATCTCGGTGAGTAGTTGAAGGGTCTCGCTGCAATAGTCGCACCCCGACTGTGCGCCGAAAAAAAGGATCTGTACGGGGTTGGTCAGGGTGTCGAAGGCCTGCTGAATCTGTCCCTTGACCTGGTCGTTCAATAGTTTTTCCATGGTTGCTCCAAAGAAATGGTTTCCTTCTTTAGATGTATCGGACGTAAAAAAGTTGCAACACCCCATGTCTGGATGATGTATACTTTGCCTGTAACTTTTCAGGAACATGATCATCCAATGAGTGAAACGACCACACAAGAACTTTCCATTGAAGCCTTGCGCGCCGGAAATCGTGCCGAATTTGCCCGGATGGTGGATACCTATTCCGCGCCCATCTACCGCCTTGGCCTGAAAATGTTAGGCAACCAGCAGGATGCCGAGGATGTGTTACAGAACACTTTTCTGAATGCGCTTACGCATCTGGTGGACTTCGAGGGACGTTCCAGCATCTCGACCTGGTTGTATCGCATCGCATCAAATGAAGCCCTGATGCTATTGCGCCGGAAGAAGAACACGTTCAACCTCGACGATTTTCAGCCTGAGGACGCAGAGGAGACCCCGCTGCCTGAAGTCTTTGTGGATTGGAGCGCCCTGCCGGAAAATGAACTGCTTACGGGCGAATCCAAACAAGCGCTGGATGCGGCAGTGAAGCAGTTGCCCGAATCGATGCGCATGGTGTTCTTCCTGCGCGATCTCGAAGGTATTTCCATTCGCGATACCGCTGAAATTTTGAACCTGACCGAAACGAACGTAAAGACCCGTTTACTGCGCGCCCGCATGTTCCTGCGTGAACATTTATCGACGTACTACAGCGAGCGCATGATCCGAGAGGAGAAAACCAGTGACTGACCCCATGCATAAGAACTGCCAGGCTTTGCTTGGCACACTATCCGAATACATTGACGGCGAACTGCCTGCAGACCTTTGCCAGGACATCGAAAAACACCTCGAAGGCTGTGAGAACTGCCGTGTTGTTCTAAATACCACCAGGCGGACCATCGACCTCGTGCAGATCCCGGCAACGGAAGAGGCGACCGTTCCCGCCGATGTGCGCGAACGCCTCTTCCTGCGCCTTAACCTGGACGATTACTTGAATTCAAAAAAGTGAGTTCCCACCAAGCCATCCGAACGGATGGCTTTTTTTATCCAAGCAAGTCCAAAAAGCGATACCAGAGTTTGCCGATATTCACGAACCAGGCGCTATCCTGATAGGGGGGTGCGAGCGGCATCTTCAAATTGGCGAAGGGGTTATCCACCGGCCTGCCTAGGATCCCATTGGCCATTTGCCGGCCGAGATATGTGGCGAGCGTCACTCCATGCCCGACATAGGCCATCGAAAACCACATACCGTCGATCTGCCCGGCATGGGTGTTCGCGTCCAGCGTCAATGCCAGCGTGCCGCCCCAGAAGTAATCCAATTTGGTGTTTGCCAGTTCAGGGAAAACTCGCAGCATGCCCTTTTGTAGAGATTTGATATTTCGCTCAGGGCTTGCGCCGCGCAAGGTCAATTCGCCGCCCCAGACCATGCGTCTTTCTGGTGAGAGTCGGTAATAAGCCAGCACCTGCCGCGTGTCGTATGCGACCCGGTTATTGGGGATAAGCCTTTGAGCAAGTTCATCGCTTAACGGCTCGGTGGCGATGACGTAACTCTCCGCCGGGAAGACTCTCATTCGGAATTGGGGGATCAGTTTCCCGGTCCACGCATTGGAAGCGACCAGGATCTCTTTTGCGGAAATATTTCCTCGGTCAGTCCGGACTGTGAAGCGGGTTCCGTCCATCTGGCTTGATTCCCTATCGATGGAAAGGACACGTGTCCCTTCGTGAATATCCGCGCCTGCCCGTTCGGCAGCTGCTGCCATACCGCGCACGAACTTTGCTGGCTGCACCGACCCGCTGCGCGGGTTGACCAGCAGACCATGATAGGCGTCGCTGCCAAGTTCTGAACGTGCCTTGTCTTTTGGCAGGATCTGCACCTCGAAGTCCGCGACCTCCTTGAGAATATCCTGCTCGCGCTGGAGGCGTTCGAAATGTTTGGGTTTGGCTGCTGCTTCTATATTCCCGCAACGGATATAGTCGCAGTCCAGGTTTTCTTCGGTGACGATGCGCTCCACCGTATTGGCCGCTTCCACCGCAGAATTGAACATTTCCCGTGCGAGTTCGCGCCCGTGCAGATGGATCGTTTCGGCCAGCGTATGGTGCAGGCAGGAGAGTGCCTGCCCACCGTTGCGCGAACTGGCTTCAAAGCCGATGCTCTGCGCTTCCAGCAGGGTTACGCGTGCGCCGCCTTTGGCGAGTTGCAGCGCGGCGGAGGTTCCCGTAAAGCCGCCGCCGATAATGACCACATCGGTTTTGGCTGGCAGTGGTTTGTTCAGGTAGGATATTGGTTTGGGGGCGGTTTCCCACCACAGGCAGGTTTGTTGGATCATGATGTTCTCCAGGTTCGATTGTATCCTTTGGAAGTTCAAAAGTATAAGTTGAAATTCATCACGATTTATGTCACAATGATTCATGTCGCTGCTGGGGGAACTTTCCCCAAAGGTGATACGTCATTGAACAAATCAAACCGGCAGACGATGGGGCCAGCCATCCCTTGAAAGGAGGGCTTATGACGTAATGTAGAACTGTTTGAAGTTGCAGCGGGACGCCGCCTGCTGGACTTCCATCCGTGCCGTCAATTCAACTCCTGAACATCCATCGTTCCGTTTGGGAGAACCATTTTTCTTTGGAGAAGAGAAAATGAAATCCTTACGCAAAGCCTTTGGCTATTGTGCTGTATTTACACTGCTGATTCTCTCCGCCTGTGGCGGGGGAGCGGCGGCAACCGAAGCGCCCGCACAACCTGAATACTACGCCCCGGCTGCTACTGAAGCCCCCTTGCCCGCTGTAGACGCTGAGGAGCAACCTGCAATAATTCCGCAAAATAGCGGCGGAAACCCCACTTCCAATTCCAAGAATTCCAACAACGAACCTTACGACATGTTCTTTCAGGACTATGGCGTTAATCCGTCCATAGATACCGAGGACGATAACCTTTCCACTTTCGCGCTGGATGTGGATACAGGTTCGTACACGGTCATGCGTAATTACATCAGAGAAGGGAATCTGCCCCCGCAAGACTCTGTGCGCGTGGAGGAATATATCAACTATTTCGAGCAGGGCTATCCCAACCCGCCCGCGCATCAGGCCTTTGGGATTTATGTAGATGGTGGGCCTTCGCCATTTACCCAGACCGAACGTTATGACATGATCCGCATCGGTATTCAGGGATACGATGTGCCGGATGAAGAGCGCAAAAACGCGTCGTTGACCTTTGTGATCGATGTTTCCGGCTCGATGGATATGGACAACCGCCTGGAATTGGTCAAGCGGTCGTTGGAGATGTTGGTGGAACAACTTCATGGAAACGACACGGTCAGTATCGTTGTCTATGGCTCGGAGGCCCGGGTGGTTTTGGAACCGACACGCGGCTCTGAATATCGCAAGATCATGAGCGCCATAAAGAAACTGCAACCCGAAGGCGCCACCAATGCGGAAGCCGGTCTGCGCCTCGGCTATGGGATGGCGATGGAAGCCTACAACCCGGAAGGGATCAACCGGGTCATCCTATGCTCGGATGGTGTGGCAAATGTCGGCCAAACCGGACCGGATGCCATCCTGGAAGAGATCAGGCATTATGTGGAGGAAGGTGTCACCCTGACGACCATCGGCTTTGGCATGGATAATTACAACGACACACTGATGGAACAACTTGCTGATAACGGCAACGGCTTCTATGCCTATGTGGATGACCAGGACGAGGCCCGCAAATTATTCATCGACCAGATCACCGGCACCCTACAGACCATTGCATTGGATGCCAAAGTACAGGTGGAGTTCAACCCTGAGGTGGTGAAAAACTATCGCCTGGTGGGGTATGAGAACCGTGCCGTGGCAGACGATCAGTTCCGCGATAATTCCGTGGATGCCGGGGAGATCGGTGCAGGGCACTCCGTTACGGCCCTGTATGAGGTCAAGTTGTACCCAGAGGCAACAGGCTGGATCGCCACGGTCTACATGCGCTGGCAGGACCCCGATACCTATCAGGTGGTGGAAATGTCGCAGGATTATTTCGCCGACCAGCTGGCCTATGATTTCCGCGAGGCCGACCCGTACTTCCAGCGTGCGGTAGTGGTTGCGGAATATGCCGAGATCCTGAAAGGCAGTTACTGGGCAGAGGACAGTTCAATGGATGATGTCTATGATGAGGCGCGCCGCCTGGATGACAACTTGTACCGCGATGAAGCCATGGGAGAATTTATTCAATTAGTGAAACAGGCGAGGCGCATGTCATAAGTGATATACGGCGATATACGGCAGGGTTTATTCTGCCGTCCAGTTAAAGAAAAAATTCCGTCCTGTAGAACAGGACGGAATTTTTGATTCAATGGATCGGCTACTTTAACTTCCAGTTTTGCACTCCCCAGGACATGCTGCCCCAGGTGTTGAGGGTATAGCCTTCAAGGTTATCGGCGATGCCGTAATTATCTTGAAAGAGGTAGAGATAGACCTGTGGAATGTCATCGAGCACGGCCTGACCAACTTCGCAGTAGGCTTCTTTGCGGGTCTCAATGTCGAAACTGGACCCGGCTGTCTCGAGCGCAGCGTCCACTTTGGGGTTCACCCAGCGGAAGTAATTCCCGCCGGTGGGATTCTCGGCAGTGGTGATGCGCGACGAGTGATAGGCGTCAAAGTTGTAGCCCTGCGGCTCGGTGGTGAAGCCGCGGTCAAAGATCAACATATCGAAATCGCCGACGGCGCGCGGGGAGTTGTCTTCATAGGTGCCGAAGATGATCGAGAAGTCGTAGTTCTGGATGCGGGCTTCGATACCGACGGCTTTCAGGTTTTCGACGATGAATTCCTCAGTGAGCTGCAAAGGATCGAAAGCGGTATATCCTTGAAGTTCCAGGGAGAGGCGGGTTCCATCCTTGGCGTACATCGCGCCTTTAGCCACGCGGATGCCGTCGTCGCCCATGGCCCATCCGGCTTCATCCAAAAGTTTATTGGCCGCCGCTACATCATATCCGTATTTGCGCGGCAGATCGCACTTGTACCAGCCATAGGCGAATGGATTGGTCGAGTCGCTCACGCCGCCACGCAGTACATCCTGCTGCAGCGACTGGTAGTTGATGGCTTGGGCAATGGCCTGGCGCACACGGATGTCACCGAGGATCGGGTGCGGTGTGACTGCGGTCGGGTCGCCATCGAATGGGGCGCTCAAGTTGAAATCGATGGACATGTTCCAGATGCCAGGCAGGAGATATTGCTTCGCCTTGCCAGCCAGCAGCGAGTCATAATCTTCCTTGAACTCGCCCGGCCATAGGTGCATTTGCGCTTCGCCATTCAACATCATTGCGGTCTGCGCCGCCGGTTCGGGCACGATCTCGAATACGATGCTGTCGAGATAAGGCTTGCCTGCTTCGTAATAGTTCGGGTTGCGCGTCAGGGTGATGCTCTTGCCCGATTCCCAATTGCTGACTGTGAATGGCCCGGCAGAGACCGGTGCGCGATTCCAATCCCAGGCAGACATTTCCTCCGGGGTTCCGGTGGCGTGACGCGGGAACAAGCCGTACGCGAACTGGTCCAGATAGCCGGGATACGGCTCGGAGTAAGTGAGGATCACGGTCAGGTCATCCGGCGTTTCGACATTGCTCACAAAACTATAGCCGCTGGTGCCCACGACCGCGCCCGAGTTCGGGTTCGATAACACTTCAACGGTGAAGCGCACATCGTCCGAGGTCAGCGGTTCACCATCCGACCACTTCAGGCCTTCCTTCAATTTCCAGGTCACGGTCAGGTAATCTTTTGAAAGCCCGCCGTTCTCCACAGTGGGCAATTCCTGCGCCAGCACAGGGACGAAATTCCCCGTCTCGTCGATGGTGACGAGGCCGGTCATGGAAGTGGAATCTGCCACCTGGCGCACGATGGCTGCATCGGCCAGATAATAGTTCAGGGTGGTCGGCTCTTCCGGAATGATGAGGACAACGGTACCACCGCCGCCTCCTTCCCCGCTCGCAGCGGGTTCTGTTGCTTCAGCCGTTCCCCCGCCTCCGCCTGAACACGCGCTAAGGATCAACCCCAGCACGACGAACAAAGTGAACAACCGTAGTTTCATCTCTTCTCCTTTTTTATCACTGTAGGGGCAACCCGATCAGAAATATGGATCGCCCTGAATAAACGTTGAAAGGCTGCCCTATTCCGTATGGATCACATACGGGTCGAAGGCATCGCGCAGTCCATCGCCGATGTAATTGATCGCCATCACGGTGATGAAGATCATGAAGCCGGGAAAGAATCCCAGCCACGGCGCTCGGAAGACCTGATTCTGTGCCGTTGAAAGGATGCTGCCCCAGGTGGGCGTGGGTGGTTGAACCCCGAAGCCGAGATAACTTAGACCCGACTCGGTGATGATCGCGGAGGCCATCTGCAATGTGCCGCTGACGAGGATCGGCCCCACACAGTTCGGCAGGATGTGACGGACGATGAGCCTGGCGTCGCTTCCACCAAGGGCGCGAGACGCGGTCACAAATTCCTTCTCGCGCAGCACCAGGAAGAGTCCGCGCACGAGACGGGCTGGCCACATCCACGACAAGGCGGCGATGATGATGATGACCACTACAATGCTGTTCTGCAAAATGAACAATTGCTGTTCCCGCAGAAATGCCCCGAGCAGGATCAGCACGAAGATGGTGGGGAAGGTCAGGAAGGCGTCTGTGATGCGCATGAGGGCGGAATCCAACCAGCCGCCGAAATATCCGCTCAGTGCACCGACCACCACTCCCAGCAAAATGGACAGGAAAGTGGAGACCAGCCCAACCGCAAGGGAGACGCGCCCGCCGTAAAGAATGCGGGAAAATACATCGCGGCCCAGTTCGTCGGTGCCGAACCAGTGCGTTGAGTCAGGAGCCTTCAGACTGTTGGTAGGAGCCTGATCTGTGGGGTTGTACGGACTGAAGCCCGCGAACACACTGACGATCACCAGCAGCGCCAATACGCTGACCGCAATGGCCGCCAGTTTATGTTTAAAGAAGCGGCGCAGGATCAGCCGCGACATGCTTTGTTCCTGAATGACCGGGCTTGTGATCTCAGCCATATTTCACTCTTGGGTCGAGCAAACCGTAGGCAATGTCCGCGATGATGTTGCAGACAATGATCAGGACCGCGGTCAGCATCACCACACCCAACAGAACGGGGTAATCCCGCCCTTTGGCGGCATCCCAGAACAGGCGTCCCATCCCCGGCCATGAAAAGATCGTCTCAACGAACAAGGCTCCAGCGAAAAGACTGGGCAGGTCCAGAGCGATCAATGTGACCAGCGGCAGGATCGCGTTTTGCAGGGCGTGTTTGTAATACACCCAGCGTTCGGCCAGTCCCTTGGCGCGGGCCGTGCGGATATAGTCTTCGTGCTGCACATCCAGCATGCTTGAGCGCAGGAAGCGCGAATACCATGCGATCCATCCGAGGCTCAAGGCCGTGACCGGCAGGACCAGATGCCAGATCGTATCCAGCGGGTTGCCTTCCTGGCCGCGCGTGTTCATGCCGCCCACTGGGAAGAGCGGATCGCCGGAGAATGGATTCTTAAGCGTGACGTAAAAAATGACGATCAGCCCCAGACCCAGCCAATAGACAGGAATAGCCTGCCCGATGAAGGTGATGGTCGTCATGACGTAATCGAAAATCGAATACGGTTTTCGGGCGGAGAAAATTCCGATGGGGATGGCGAACAGCAGCGTGATTAGGAACGAAGCGCCAACGAGCACCAGCGTATTCGGCACCCGTTCGCCGATCATCTCCGAGACCGGGCGGCGGAATTTGATCGATTCGCCCATCTCGCCGCTGAACATATCCCTGATCCAGCGTCCGTATTGCACCGGTAGAGGATCGTTCAACCCAAGTTTTTCCTCCAACGCCTCGATTTGTTCTTTTGAGATATTCGGGTTTCGGCGCGCTGCGGTCAACGGTCCGCCGGGAGCGGCTCGCACCATCAGGAACAGCAGGATGCTGATGATGAACAGGATCGGGATGGTTTGCAGGATTCGTCGCAGGGCGTAGGTGGCCATTTAAGCCTCAAAGACGACTTTGCCGTTCACCATGGTCATCACTGGTTTGGCGGTCATGATCTCTTTCGGGTCCAGCGCGAATAGGTCGTGCGAGAACAGTACGAGATCTGCGAGAAAGCCTTCCTTGATCTGTCCTTTTTCATTTTCCATGAACTCGGCATACGCCGCATTACGGGTGTAACCGATAATGAGTTCTTCAAGAGTCAGGTTATGCGAGGGCACGCCCTCAGCCCATGCTTCGCGGTTCAGGCCGACATGCAGGTTGATCATCGGGTCGAACGGAGCGACCGGCCAATCGCTGCCGAAGGCGATCTGATTGCCTGCGTTGAGCACATCCCGCCATGCAAAGGACAGGTGCCAACGTTGTTTCCCAACCCGCGACGGCCATACATCGCCTTCCGAAATGCTGAAAGGCGCGTGGCTGGTCTGCATCGAAGGCAGGACGCCCAACTGCTTGAAGCGCGGCAGATCATCGGGATGGTAAACCTCAATATGTTCAATGCGGTGGCGGCTGTCGCGCTTCCCATTGGACCTTTGAACGGCTTCATACCCATCGAGTGTACGCCTCACTGCGCCATCCCCGCAGCAATGGACGAAGATCTGAAGGCCCATTTTGTCGCACAAGGTTGCCATGCGGGTAAAGTGTTCGAGGGAATAAATGCCATCGGGTGCGGCCTCGGCGTTATCGGCGTATGCGTCTACATTCAAAGCCGTGTAGGATTCCCACACACCATCCATGAAGAATTTTGCCGCGCCGCCGCGCACGAACTCGCCTTTGACCTTGGCCATCTCGGCGGCTTCTTTCAGCATTTCCTCGGTCGTTTCCGGTTTGATGTGATACGGCTCATACACACGCACGGTCATTTCGCCCGCATCTTCGACGGCGGCATAGGTCATCAACTCTTCCATGTCGCCGTTCATATTGTGGACACTGGTGACGCCGGTGGAATTAATGCGCGCCATCGTCATCTTGAGCAGTTCCCGTTTGCGGGCTTCGCTGGGTTCGGGGATCAGGCTGGAGACCAGGCCCATTGCCGTTTCGCGTAATTCGCCGGTGGCGATGCCGTTCTCATCCCGGACGATGACGCCGTTTCCCTCCGCTTCCTTGCCTGGCTGGAGAATGCCCGCCAACTCCAGGGCCTTGGTGTTCGCCCATGAGGTGTGACCATCGTAAGCGTTGATGTAGACCGGTTTGTCCGGGACGATCTCATCCAGTTCATGGCGGTTCTGAATGACATCATAGCGGACGCCGCGCCCGTCGATCCATTCGGCGGTCTTATTGTTTTCACGAAATTCTTGCAGGATGGTCTTTACATCAGCGATATTCTTTGCATCGTACAGTTGGGCTCCGCCCATCGAAATGGAGCCCCATAATAAATGGAAATGCGAGTCGATGAAACCCGGCGTAAGGGTGCGCCCCTGCCCGTTGATAATCCGCGTACTTTCTGCTTTGAATGAGTTTGCGCCTGTAGTTGTCCCCGCGTAGACAATTCGATTTCCCTGGATGGCAACTGCCTCCGCCCACGGCATATCTGCGTTACTGGTAAAGATTTTGGCGTTCTCTATAATGTAGTCGGCTTTAACGGCCATGCCTGCTCTCCTTTTTTCTCTCTGGGTTGGCCTGATAATACTTTAAGTAAGTCTCATCTGCAAGATAAAACGTGGGCCTGGACTCCAAAGCCCACAGACTTTGGAGTTGTACCGTAATGTATAATCGCCCCTGTGATGGAGAAAAAGAAGGTAGTTGTTGCCATGTCCGGCGGTGTGGACTCATCGGTTGCGGCGGCTTTGCTCAAGGAGCAGGGCTACGACGTGATTGGTATGATGATGCGCCTGTGGAGCGAGCCCGGCAAGGAAGATTCCAACCGCTGCTGCACCCCCGATTCGATGGGGCAGGCACGCCGCGTGGCCGCCAAATTGGACATTCCCTTTTATGTAGTGGATGCCAAGGATGTCTTTCGCGAGACGGTGGTGCAGTATTTTCTGGATGGATATGCCAATGGCGAGACGCCCAATCCTTGCCTGTTGTGCAACCGTCAGATCCGCTGGACTTTTTTACTCAATCATGCGCTGGCCTTGGGCGCAGAGTACATGGCAACGGGGCATTATGTGCGGATCAAGAAAGATGAAAGCGGAACGAGCGAGTTGTTTCGCGCTGTGGACCATTCGAAAGACCAATCGTATGTGCTGCATGTGTTGACCCAGGTTCAATTGAAGCATGCCCTCTTCCCAGTAGGAGATCACCCCAAGCCGGAGATCCGTGCCATCGCGGAGAGGTTCGGGCTGCCCACCGCTTCAAGAAAGGATTCACAGGACCTGTGCTTTTTGGCGGGCGAGGATTATCGCAACTTCCTCCAGCGCAATGCGCCGGGGATGTTACAGCCGGGCAGTATCGAAAGATTAGATGGAAAGGTGATCGGCGAGCATAATGGGTTGGCGAATTACACCATCGGCCAGCGCAAGGGATTGGGCGTGGCCTCGCCGGTGCCGTTATACGTTATTACCAAACATGCCTC